>Ga0153931_100155_pt1 | contig 26095 bp, 29 predicted proteins | sample TSNJ015MetaG_FD_104730 | JGI IMG/M metagenome (GOLD analysis project Ga0153931, IMG submission 104730) | Attine ant fungus gardens microbial communities from New Jersey, USA - TSNJ015 MetaG | ecosystem: Host-associated > Fungi > Mycelium > Unclassified | place: USA: New Jersey, Wharton State... | reverse complement strand
TCTCTATACTTCGCCGCCATTGAGCCCTGATGGCGGAATTGGTAGACGCGGCGGATTCAAAATCCGTTTTCGAAAGGAGTGGGAGTTCGAGTCTCCCTCGGGGCACCAAAATTAAGAAAGGTCTTGCTTGGCAAGGCCTTTTTTTTCGTCTATCGGAAAGTGCTGTGCCCATCTACCTCTCCGCACAATCTTCAAAACCTAGATCAAAACCAAAGTGATCTAGCTGATCTGTAGCAATTCGTGCCCCTCTCTGGCGCCCTCAGCGCCCAAGTCAGCAATCCGATCGACTTCCTACCAAACGAGCCCTATCCACTCCAGTCAGAAACCGCTGCGGCAACCGGTCATTGCGAAAAGAAGCAACGGTTGATCGACGACATCAAAAACTGACCGCACATCGCGATAAATACCTGCGCGACGCTGGACAGCACCACACCAAGATGGCGCCGCTGGAGGCGCTGGAGGCGCTATTGGAAGGCGACGAAGCCATCGAGGAGGAACGGCTGACCGAAATCCGCAAGGAGCACAGCAGCCTGAAAGTTCCTTACGACGCCAGTAAGCACCGCGCCTGGCTGCTCGATGCAAAGATCACTCGCCGCGAGAAACTGCTCAATCATGAAACCCTGATGGCGGGTTACACCGAGTCGATGGCGAACTGAAAAGCCGACGAGCAAGAACTCAACGAAAAACGCGACAGGCTCAGCACCCGCTTGGCGCAGATCCAGCAGCAAGCGGAAGAGGACATGGTCAAAGCCCGGCAAGCCGAAACCGACGCCGCCACCGCCTAGGCGCAGGCCGTGGCCTGGGGCGACACTGAGGGTGAGAAAACCGCCAATGCCGACGCGCAAAAGGCTGCGAAGAATCTGGCGACCGCGAGCGAGCACCATCGCCGGCAACTTCTGATCATTGCCGCGCTGGAGCAGGAGCTGGTGATCGTGGATCAACATATCGACGAGGCGCAAAAGGAATACAGAGCCATCGAACGACAGGCGCTGCAGTTGGCGCGGACTGTTCTCGAGGAACAGTGAAACGAGAAAGCTCAAGAGTTGCTGGAGATGGGCGGCAAACTCTGGTCTGCCATCAACCTCGTCGGTGGCGACCAAATCAGTCTCAGAAAATTGGTACTTCCGGAAGAAGGCGAAAATTTCCGCAACTGGACCAGCTCCGATTTGTGGAATCGCGCCTCCAAATACTCAATTCAAGACGTTCTCGCGTTGTAATGCACTCAGCCACCGAAACAGCCTGCGCAGGTAGGCTGTTTAAACCACACGGGCTACAAATGATCATTCAATTTGACCTTAGAAACACCCCCAACTGGAAAGAAATACTGAAAGCACGAATAGTGTCCTTAAAAGAAATGATGGAATTCGTGGACAAACCCCGCATAAAAACGGGATTCGAGATTCTCACGGTAAAATTGATCAAGGCGGAGATCATCAGCATCCGAGAGTATCTGAAACTGTCAGAATAGCGGTGAACTTGTGAGCCGCACGAACATTCAAACTGTCATCAAACAAACACAGGAAATAAACATGTCCAAACTTGCCGAATACCGTCAGTTGGAAAAACACCTCGCAGAGCAGCTCCAGGCACTGGAGTCGATGAAGAGCGACGGCGCGCTGAAAAAAGAGATCGAGTTCGAGACCAAGCTGCGCGAGCTGCTGAATCAGTACGGTTTCAGCCTCAAGCACATCATCAACCTGTTTGATCCACAGAGCACGAAGCGCGCATCAACGCCAGTCGCGGCACCCGGCAAGCGCAAACCTCGCGAGCTGAAGGTCTATAAGAACCCGCACACTGGTGAGGTGGTTGAGACCAAAGGGGGCAATCACAAGACGCTGAAGGAGTGGAAAACCGAGCACGGATCCGACACGGTAGAAAGCTGGACTAATAAATAAAACGAACTACATAAAAGGGCCCTAAAGGCCCTTTTTTCCTGATGAAATATACTGCACTCTAATCGAAGCTACACTGCCGAAATTTCTAGTCGCAACTGGCGAACACTGCTAATCACAGCCTTCGCCGATTGCAAATTGCGCCAAGAAACATCAGTCATTTCACCAGCCTCAATTATTTCATCAATAAGCTTTTCTGCTAGCATTATTAAATCATCGACTCTACGCTGCAGAAGACGATTCTTTCTGACGACAACCCTGCTTGGCCTGTTCAAACCGAGCAACTTAATTAAATAAGTTGAAGGGTCTTGTTTCGCAGTAAGCGTCCCATTCGTTTCTACGCCAAAAAAATCAAGCCTGTTATGCTCGAATGGATCGACAAACCCAAACTCACCAAGATAACTAACGCCCAGCGCAATATCCACTGGCCAGTGAGAAGACTTACTTCTATTACATTTAGCACAAGCAGCCACTAGATTAGTCGGATCATTTTTTAAATGAGAAAACTTTTCTTGCGGTCTAAAATGATCAAGAGCAAATCCCTCATGACCACACTCATCTAGTTTTACATCGCAATAAACGCAACGATATTGGCAATCTTTATGAATTTGATCTTTATAATGTGCATAACCATGATAATTACCATGTTGATTAACTGCATATTTTTCGCAACGCACAACCTCAGGAAAAAATATCATAACTTAGTTCTTCTTGAAATTATTCTCAATTTCCTGGATCTTAAGCTCAAGTGCATCCAGCTTCTTCAGTTTCTCATCACTATATATCTCATCAATCTCAAATGGCGCAGAGCGCAAATAGTTCAACTCAAAAAACTCAGCTTTCTCAGCGTCTTCAAGACTTGAGGACATTGATTTCCTTAACAACGCCTCAAATCGAGCTTCCCGTTCCGATGACACATCAAGAAAATTATCGATCCTTCTCAGCACACGGGCACCTACAATATCTTTTCGGTCAGGCAGATCTTGCTTACTTAATATATCTTCTACTTTCATTTCCCCTTCAGACAATTCTTCAGAATCAGGGTAACTAGTAAGGATATATATTGGAATTTTCTTATTTAGACTTCGGAGATACTCTGCCAACTCAATCCCCAAATATGTCGCAACCCCTGACTCTTTTAGCTGCTCATCCAGCACGATACTGACTACATCTTCGTCCTCAAGCAAAAACCTCATATCACTTAATTTCGGCCGTGGAGGAATACCTATAACCTCCGGTGAAGACGGATCATCAGGGAAACATTCCTGCAACATCAAACTATAGGTTTCACGCTGATCATCATCTTCATCAACAAAAAAAATCTTCACAATTAAATCCCTGTATTAATCGCCGGCACTTTGATCCAGAATCGAGCCCCACCCAATTCTCCTTTTGGAGCTAACACGATACTTCCTTTCGAGTGTTCCTCTACAAAAGTTCGCACAATAGAAAGCCCCATACCAGTACCAATGGTATCACCCTTCCTATTCCTCTTCGTGGAGAATGTCGCTTTAAAAACATGATTCTCCACACCAGCCTCTATTCCACACCCACTATCTTCAAACTCTATAACGCCCTGATCATTATCGAGACTTAAGCTGATACTTATCTTTCTATGTTCGGCCGGAGTATCAGATAACGCCCAGCAGGAATTAGTTATGAGATTAGCAAATATGCTTTCCCAATCAATCTCATAAGCTTTTATTTTCAAACCAGAAGATGTTTCATCATTGAAGACGATTTTAATTTTTCTTTTTTCTAACATCTCATCAAAACTACTGAGGACGTTAGCAACAACGACAGACAAATCAATTACACGCCTATTTCTTTTGTCACGTTTAACGTTACCCAAAGAAAAATTACCAAAAACCTTGATATAATTCAGCGATTTCTCAATTGAATCAAATCGTCTATTGGCAAAATCCACCCTATCTTGTGGAAGCATAAAAAAACCTTCAACCACTTTACTTCTGAGCAATGCGCCGTTTGTAATGGCATTCGATATAGCAGCGAGAGTTTCATGGCCAAAGGAAACAGATAGGATCCCTAAAGAAGCCAAATTCGCAAGGGTGTCCTTCTCCGCCTCTAATTGATCCATGCGTCCTTTCACAAAAGCAGTACGCTGACTCTCTTCTGTTAGAGTTGACTCAATCACCTCTAATTGCTTCTTCATCTCTAGGTCGACAGAGCTATCTTTTAGCTTGCCTATTCGTTCGATCACATCCTTATAAGCATTCTCGCTTTCAACTAGCACATCAGACAAAACAACTTTTGGAGGTCGAAGCTGCTTTTCCGCCAACGCATGAGACTGAATGTGTTTTTCGAAAAGCTCTATGCACTTCAGGGCGAATTTTCTCAATTGAAAATATGCCGGAGTTTCGGTTAGCCCCTCCCTGTTTGTTTGGTCAACGAGATTATAGTTCGCCTCCCTGCCTATAAAAACCGCACCAACAATCTGGTTATAACCAATTTTCCAGTTGTCCATAGTAATACTTTCAGGGTTAATCACCCTTCGCATCGCGAGGCCCAGCCAGTCCCCGTCGCCACTGGGGTCACCATAAGGCTTAACTCTAAAATTATCTCTATATATTCGTACACCTTGATTACTTTTCAAGAACGCCCGAATTTCTTTGGGTTTGAATTTATTTGTATCCACCTCTCTACTAGAGAGGTTACGCATAAAATAAACGCTGAAATTCAACGATCCACACTGTGGTATTTTTTCCGAGTTCGCCATCCAGTCGCCCCAACTCGCAGGCTTTGGGGATAAACTTAGCTCACCATTGCTGTCATAGATTGCGACTGAGACATTAAAGTCTTCTGTAATTTCAGCTTCCAGGCGCCACTCTGCTGCTTCAAGAAAATGGTCTGAAGCAACATACCCATCTAAATCAGATTGAAAACCGTCGGTATCAAATTTAACTCTGAAACCAAGCGTTTTGGAAAAAGGAGACACCAATAAAGACAGCTCTTTTCGTAACTCATACAAAAAGTCCCCATCCCACTTATCCTTGAGCCCCGACAGAATGTATTGAGAGCCTTTTGTCTTTCCTTCTAGAGGAAAAGAATTCTCCTCCAAAACTACAGAATCAATCTCAAACACTTCGTGCTTGATACTATCTAGCTCAACACTTTTAACTAAATTGTACTTATTCCAATCAACGTCAACCTCAAAGATCTTACGGCTTTCCTGAGTTTTCGTGAAAAGATTCAGGTGAGTACAGAGACGGTCAATCCCTAGACGCCCAAGTCCCTTGGCTCCTGTATATACTCGCTCTCTCGCGCTTTTCCCAACTTCATACTTATGCGTGGTCCCAATCCGCATCCATCTTGTTAATAAATTTTCTTTGTCCATCCCATCACCGTCGTCAGTGATGGTAAGCACAGGGCTATCCGTATCAAGGCCACTAAACTTTATAACGACTTCATCCGCATCTGCGTCATAAGCATTTTTTACCAGTTCACTTATTGCTACCAAAGAGCTTGATATGCTCTCCCGGCCGAGCTGAATTGCAACTCGCGCCTCAACACTAAATGGGTGACCTCCCAGACTATTCCTTTTGCTCATGCCACTCCCCTATCGGTAATCCCTTAATAACCCCAACGGTCAAATGCCTACATCTAATCTTTGAATTGATATAGTCATTTACTGCCGAAGATTGGAAAAGCTCGATCAACGACACACAAGCTTCCATAGTCCCATCTTTCGGACATACTGAAATTATATGATTCTCTACAGCAACCGCCTCGTCGCAATTTACAATTGTTCCGACTACACGAAACTTATCCTTCGGACTTGAGGTTCTTCTAACAGCAACAAAAGGACATGATACTTTTCGCCCAGGGTGCATTATTCTTTCGGCCAATTGCGTTACCGTGGACCAGGGCGGAAGAATTTTAGCGTGCGCAAATGGTGCCTCCACACCGACCAAGGGGTCTCTGTGTGGAACAACTGGCCCGACACTTACATTGAACTTGTCCGCTAGAACTTGAAAAATCTCTCGAGTCTCATCCGTGCTTTCACGCAGCTTCGGATTCAGTTCCGAAGTTTTTATTCCGCCAAGTATAAAGACATCTATTTGAACATCTTTCTGAAAGCTACCAAAATCTTCTACCGTAGGCTTAATAGGGTTAAAGACTTCGCGCCTCCAAGTTTGATATCTGCTACCACTTTTTAAAACATCTGGCAGAATTCCTAAAATCTTTCCACCCACAGGCATAATATCAACTGCATACGCCATAAATAACGCAGCCGCATTTGATTTACCAGATGTCCACTTTATATCCGTCGGAGTATCAACCGGACAAAATGGCGGATTCATTATCACATTATCAACAACACCAGCATAACTAGAATATTCCGATAAAAAATCCCCGACCCTGATGTTACTCAATATCGACATCGCATCAGTTAAACTTATTCCGCAAACAGGAAGCGCGCCTTTAGATATCGCCAAATTAACTATTTTTTTTCTCGCGAGCTTAACGAATTCAGAATTAATATCCAACCCGTATAACTTCTCGTTCCACCTACTCAGACATTCACTTAGTGACCCGATAGCGTCAAAACTATCCGCGACCTCGACTAATAAATTACCCGTACCACAAGCGGGATCGAAGATGTTACCGCTCGGTAAAAAACCTACCTTAGACACTGCTAACTTTGATAACTCGCCAGGCGTAAAAAAAACCCCTTGCTGTTTCCTCTGAGCTGCACCCATGACAGATAAAAGGTTATCCTCTTCTTCCTTAATTGCGCCAGGATTAATCAAGAAGTACTCGTCCACCTCTGTTGCTTCAGTCTCTATATGCCTCAACTGCGCAATTTCAATTTGATTAGCAGCTCGCAAGCTCTGTACTGTTCCTTGAGCGCTCATGCTGTTTCCTTAGCAGAAACGGCACAAGACTGAGTTTTTTCAGAAAACCTAATTTCCATACCCAATACGGAAAGAATCGCGAGGAGCTTCCTAGCGCCAAACTCTGAAGTGCGCCCCCTTTCCAAACGAGAGAGAGACTCTTGGGTGATACCGGCGAGTCCCGCAACATATCCCTGCTTGACTCCAAGGACTTGGCGGCGTTTCGCAATAGCTTCGCCCAGCTCGTACAGCGTTTCCATCAATGGCACTCATAATTTTTGACGTATATGTCAAAATCTACCCCTTTTTTTGCCTTAACGCGAGCAGACCAGCAGAGTCATGGATTGCGTGGCTACGAGCGTCCGACCGATCTCGTAGATGACAGGCCCTGGAGTAGGAAAAAAATGTCGAGTTACCCCCTCTCGCACATCAATGCTCCCAACGGATCCGGCGATATTTGCTTATCACTGACGCTCCAGCCTCTACAAGTCTATGGCCTAACTGATGCCTAATAGTCAGGCCAATCAACCAGCTGCGCTTAAGGAGGCTCGGAACGTCATGATTTTGGCTCCCCAGTCAGTTACACCGCTACACGCGGTGAATCCTAGGTGCACGCTAAATATCCGATGAATTTAACGCAATAATATCTAATAATTTCAACCACTTAATCGATTCCGTTACACAAGTCACACCTGTTACATCTGCATCAGCGCCCCCCCGTCTCCCCTTGTTCTTTGTTACGTCCAGCGAAGCCCTTCGATAGATACCAGTTCAACCATCGACCAGTGGTATATCGACCGGAACTATGAAGGCAAAGGTTTGCAGATGACTTCACCCTGCAGCTTGAGGTCTTGCTGGGGTCCCTGAGGGAATACGAACGATACGGGGTCGGAAACCCGCGGGACTGTGTTAACTGAAAAATGCCCAGCTTAGTGAACAGGTGAACTAGGCGAACACGCAGTTCACCAGTGCATTTGCACAAGGTACTGGGAGGTCGCCGGGGACCCTGAGCATTTCTGAAGGACACGGAGCACAAAACCCGCGTGATCTTGAGACTTGCTGATTTTTTTGCATTGGTTGACAGGTTGACAACCGAAGACGTGCGGAATGATCAACACGACAGGCTATCGTTACCGAAGCTGTAACGACGGCCTTTGTTCAACGGAGTCCTTTCGATTTCAATGATTGAAATTCAATAAGCTCGAAGTCGTGCTGCTAACAAGATCCCGCGGGTTTCCGACCCCGTACAGTCTGATATTTGCTAGGGTCCCCACGAGGTGTTTCTAGCAACCGACGCTACGGGGCGCTGCCCTTCTACATGTTAGAGAAGCGTCTGCCCATGTGGGTTATGATCCGATGTCATATTTAAAGTCATTGAGGGACCAGCATGACAACGCCATTCAGGCCATCAGTTAGGCAAGCTCTTTGGACGCGCGTAGGCGGATGCTGCTCCAACCCACGGTGCGATAATGTAACCCTTGGGCCTGCCATTGGTAGCGATGATCCATTACGCACGGGTGAGGCAGCCCACATTCACTCTTTTGAGGAAAATGGGCCTCGTTACTGCGGAATGACGTTTGAGGAATGCCAAGATATTTCCAACGGAGTCTGGCTGTGCCGCCGCTGTCACAAAGAGGTAGATCTAAAGGGTAATGAGCACGTCTTCACAGCGGATAAACTTAGGCGCTGGAAGGATCAAGCTGAAGAAAGAGCTTACGCCCGAGCAGGAAGGCCGCTGCAGTCACCTGTATTCGATCCTGAAAAGGAGAGGAAGCGTGCACTCGATTTTATCGCAGAGCTTGGTCCTATTAGCGATGAGTTTTTTAGGAGTGAATATCGAAACGGGCGAATATTGACGACAAAAGCAATACAACGAATCAGCTTTGGTAGTAGGGGCTTTCAGGGATGGGGGTGGAATCGTGATAATCCGCTTTGGTCTCATGACGACGCGATATGGCGAAAGCAAAATGACGTTATTTTGATCTTGGAACAGATCAACGCGCATATATCGAAAAAGCGTTGGTCGACCTTTGTTGGTGACGAATACGGATGCAACCGCTTCACAGATGCTCGCAACTCGCCCTTGAGTGATTCCGATCGAGTTTACGCCCAGCAGCTCGAAACACTCCTCAAACAGTATTTTGAGCTTGCTGACGAATTCAGAAGCTATATCTACCGGTAGGGACTAGGCACTCTAGCACCTGTCACCCTGTATCCCGACGTGTATCCCTAGATATACAATAGCCCTGCAAGCCACGATTTATATGGAGGCCTCGAGTCTCCCTCGGGCACCAAAATTAAGAAAGGTCTTGCTTAGCAAGGCCTTTTTTTTCGTCTGCTGAAAAGTTGGGCAATTATTTTTGCGTAACCGTGCTACCAGAAGTGTGGGCTAAACGCTGGGCGATTGATCACAGCAATATGCAAGAGAATCTGCAGCTATGACTTTGGCGCCATGCCGTGGCAATGGGCGACTGGCCGCATCGGTTAAACGTGCTGCAGGTTGTGCCACAACTGAGTCTTTGTCATGGTCGCCTAGTCCATTGAACGCTTGGGCTCAAAGCCTAATGGCGATTTCTTTCCAGATGTAGGCGTAGTTGTATTTCAGCCAGCGAATCAGCACTTTATCGAACTGCCTAAGAAACCAGCTGCGCTCTCTAGCTGCCAGCCTTTCTTCTATCGACTGTCTGAGTTTGTCGGGATCGAACCCAGTCCACACCGGAGGCACAGCTGCAACGAGATTGGTGAAGCACACCGGCGCAACCTCTGAATAAAGAATTTCGTAAAGTATTTCAGGGGGCGACGCCTCTTACCTTATCCGCCACGTAGTCATATTCGACGGGAAAATCATTGAATGGCTCAGAGAGTGCAGCTCTCACTTCTGTCAGTTGTGGTTCATTCAGAAAATGCTCCAACGAGAAAACTCCTCCAGATGCGTTCCACTGGCGCGGCGCAGTTCAAACGACGAGCCGAGACAGGAACTCAGATATCTGGATCAGGCGTACGCTCGGCTTGAGCCCCCCCCCCAAACAAACGCTCAGCTATCTGACGACCTCGTTCCTGGCCCTCCTCCGTCAACCAGATCGATTTGTTCCTGTTTACCGGATCACTGTGATGAAGCCCTGCTCATGCAATCGGTTCATGACTTCAAAATCGAACCCTTTCCATGCATTGCCGTCGTCGGAACTGAACGCGGCCAAAAGGCCAAGCACAGCCTCATCAATCAACTTTTCGTCGTATTCCATGATCGTCGCTCCGCTCATATGTCTGAATTAACGTCGAGTTTTTGTGGCACCTCATTCTCACTGGCCATCCTGAGAAACTCGCTCTGTTGCTTAGGTCATTGAATATTCCAGCGCGGTACGTGCAACCTGTATTGCCTCGGGACTGCATCTGATGCGTCCACTCAGTATAATCCCCCCGTCTACAGGCGGTCTGCCGCCAGTTGCGGCTTTCGTTGGTCGTACCGAATTTCAAGACTCATGCTCAAGGACATCCAAGGCCAACCATGGAAACGTCACTGGAAACCGTCGCCCTGTTCTCCCTTAAGCTCGCTTACGAGGAGGAAGGCCTGAGCCCGATTCTGCGGGATGACATGGTCATGGGCGACTACCAGAAAGACGTGTTCGAATTGCTGGTGCGCCGCGGGGATATCCAAACCATCCAGTTCAAGATGAACGAGTGCCTGGGGTTGGCGATGGACGCCTTGGGCGGGGTCGAGAAACCGCTGGGACGTGAGCTGCACAAGCTGTCAGCCGATTTCAGGCAGGCGCAGTCGCTGGAGCAGCTTGATCAACCGCTCCTCGCGCTCAAGGGTTATTTGAAAGACATTCTTTGATCCATCGCGCCGCCCCTACAGCCTTTCAGCGCCGAGCCTTGAGCACCCGAATATCCGTGGGAAACCCATCCGCCCCCACAATCTTCTTCCAGCCCACATACTGAAACTCGCCCCGCTCATCGATGTAATCACCCTTTTCCACCGACCGGCCGCCGACGATCGCCACGCGTTTTTCCTCGCCACAACCGCCATCCGATGGGCGAACGGTATAAATCACATACGGCTTCACATATTGCGTGGCGCGGAAATATTGGCCGCAGACTTCGTCGACGGTGATCAGCATGGTTTTCAGGCGGGCTTCGCCGTCCATGTCTTCGTGCAGTTTCAGGAAGGAGATGTCGCCGACGTCGCTGTAGCCGAGTGAACGCGCGCGTTGGTATTCGGGGGAATTCTGGTGGGCGATACGCCCTTGCTCAGCCGCTTGATTCATTCTGGCGGCGAACTCGGCTTTGCCTTGGGCAATCGTTGCCTCGGCCTGGGCGGCGACGTTTTCGCATTGCGCGAATTCGCGGGAGCCGAGGTATTGGGGCGTCAGGTTCAAGCGGCGCTCATTGATGATCCGCAGGCTGCCTTCCAGATCACCTGCCACCTCAAAGGCGCCAGGTACGCGACCGCTCTGGACGTCGGCCATTTTCTCCTGCATTCGCTGGCAGTTGGCGAGGTAATACTGCCAACTGCTCTCCGGAGGCTCTTTCCAGGCGGCGATTGCCGGAGTAATGGAGCTGGCGAGCGTGATTGCACAGAGCGTGCGCAGAACAGAAGCGACTTTTGGCATGCGTAGTCCATTACAGGAATCGAGAAAGTGGCGCGACGCTACTATTTTGCTATCGTGCCGTCCACTGTCGGCAAGGTGCCGAGCGTTTGTACCGCGACTGGTTGCGAAGGGTGGATACGATGGATGTTGTGTTTTTCTTTATCGCCTGTATAGGCATGTGGGTCTGGGTCGTCAGGCAGCGTGGGGCTTGGAACCTGCTACTCGCCAATGTGTTGGGCGCTGCCAGCGGCATGATTGTTGGGCTGGTGGTTTCGCAGCTTTGTATCGGTCTGTTCGGCTCTAGCCGGCCACCGGTCCCGGGGGTCATGGGATCGATTCTGGAAATGCTCGCAACCGCTGCGGCGCTGAGCGGTGTATGGATGCTGGTGGCCCGCCGCTCGCAAGTCGAACATCCTGTCGCGCGTCAGCTACTGGCCGGCCTTTGCGGCGTAGTAGCCGGCATAACGGCGATCATGTTTTTTGCCCAGATCAATCCGCCCAATCTCGGCATGTAAATGTCTTCGTGGCGTCAGACCTCTATTTTGATATCTTGCCGTCCATCTTCAGCACTCACCGCCAGTGAGTGCTGTTTTGCAGGCTATTGAAGGTTTAAGGAAAGGATCGAATGGAGTTTCTGAGTTTTCTGGCATTTGTCGCCGCCTGGGGTTTCATGTGGCGCTGGGTGGTGAAAAACCGCGGCAGCTGGAATCTGTTTTACGGCAACATCGTTGGCGCGGCGGGCGGTTTTATCGTCGGCATGGTGGTGCTGTCGATCTTGCTGTCGATATTCCCGTCGGCGCATAAATCCGCAAAAGCGCCAATCGAAGACGTGATCACACAGAGTGATGTGACCACCAGTCTGTTACCCGAAGCCGAGTCGGATTCGACGTCCGCGGTGCTGGAAAACGCGCCGGGCTTTGCCGCGATCGAGCCGGATAACCAACCTTCTCCGCCGGATTCCGCACTGCTGCCGAATTACGCCAGCCGGGCACCGAAATCGATATCGGAAAAAACCGTCCTGGATCAGAGCGACGCGCAGGGCCGTAAAGCGCTCACCGCGCTGCGCGACAAGCTTGGGCAAAATGCCGACAGCGATGAATCGATGCTCGCGTATGTCATGTGCGGCACGCTGGTCACCAGCACGCTGCGCTTCCCGGCGTCGGCGCGCTTCGCCGACAGCTCTGCCATTGTCACCAAGCGCTTCAAGGATCAGGTCTACACCCTCAGCAACAAGGTCACCGCGCGCAACATGAACGGCGATGACGTCACTTATAGCTTCGACTGCTCGGTGCAGGAGCAACCCGCGTCCGCCGAATGGCGACTGCTGAATCTGAAGTTGCAGAAGGTCGGTTCTTAAGCCTCGTTTAAGGGTTCAAGGCGCCGGCTGCGCTATCATCGCCAGCCTGTGCGCCTTGAGCTTTGCCCCCGAATGTCCCCGATACCTGCTGACCTGAATCCGCTGCCTCCCGTTTTGGCCGGCCCGCTGCTGCGCCGGCTGGAACCAACGCGAGTGGTGCTGTGGCTGGTCGGTACGAGTCAACTGTCGCTGACCTTACGCCTACAGGGTGTAGGAGACATTCCTCTCGATGCCGGGAAATGCACAGTCATCCCCGTAGGCCGTCACGCGTTCGTCCATCTGATCGACGTTGTGCTCGACAGCCCCCTGCCCTGCGACACGCGTATTGACTACGACCTGCTGATCGACGGCCAAACGCCCATCGCCGCATGGGCGCCGCATCTGCTGTACGGCAATGCCCATTGCCCGAACCTTGTCGTGCGCTCGCGGATCGATCAGTTGCTGCACGGTTCCTGCCGCAAGCCCCATCACCCGGCGGCAGACGGTTTGCTGTGTGTCGATCAACTGCTGTCAGGCGAAACCGATCCGCAACAACGTCCAGCCCTGCTGATGATGAGCGGCGACCAGATCTACGCCGACGATGTTGCCGGCCCGATGCTGCGGGCAATTCATGCCTTGATCGAACGCCTCGGCCTGTTCGACGAACACCTCGAAGGCGCGGTGGTCAGCGACAGCGCCAAGCTTTACAAGCACCCTGCCAGTTACTACCACCGCGCGGATTTGTTACCGGCGCTGGAGAGCAACGAGACCTTGCGCGAGCGATTTTTCGGCGGCGCGCGTAAGCCGATTTTCACCAGCAGCAGCGCCGACAATCACCTGGTGACGTTCGCCGAAGTCATGGCGATGTACTTGCTGGTGTGGTCGCCGGTTGCGTGGACCCTGATTACCCCGCAAGCGCCGGTAATGACCCCGGAACGGCTCAAGCGCTTCACCCTCGAACAGACTCGCATCGATGGATTTAAGGCCGGCCTGAACAACGTCGCCCGAGCCTTGGCGCACCTGCCGAGCCTGATGATTTTCGACGACCACGACATCACCGATGACTGGAATCTTTCCGCGCAGTGGGAGGAAACCGCCTACGGCCACCCGTTCTCCAAACGCATCATCGGCAACGCCTTGATCGCGTACATGTTGTGCCAGGGCTGGGGCAATAATCCGGACGCGTTCAAGGATGTGCTGGAGAACACTCGCCGCCTGAGCGCCAGTGGTGACGATCAATATCTCGACAGCCCGGTGCAGGACGCGCTGATCGATGATTTGCTGCGCTTTCAGCACTGGCATTTCGTGCTGCCAACCAGCCCGGCGCTGGTGGTGCTCGACACCCGCACCCGCCGCTGGCGCAGCGAAATGGCACTCAAGCAACCCTCCGGTTTACTGGACTGGGAAGCGCTGAGCGAACTGCAACAGGAGCTGCTCGATCATCCCTCAGCAATCATTGTTTCCCCCGCGCCGATCTTCGGCGTGAAGCTGATCGAAACCGTGCAGAAGGTTTTCAGCTGGTGCGGCTATCCGCTGCTGGTCGACGCGGAAAACTGGATGGCTCATCGCGGTGCGGCGCAGGTGATCCTGAACATTTTCCGACACACCCGCACACCCGGAAACTACGTGGTGCTGTCCGGCGACGTGCATTATTCCTTCGTCTACGAAGTGCTTATCCGACACCGCAAGGCCGGGCCACGGATCTGGCAGATCACCAGCAGCGGAATCAAGAACGAGTTCCCGAAAACCCTGCTGGAATGGTTCGACCGCCTCAACCGCTGGCTCTACTCGCCGCGTTCGCCGTTGAACTGGTTTACCAAACGCCGGCGCATGCGCATCGTGCCCTATACCCCGGAACATGCCGAAGCGGGTGAGCGGCTGTGGAATTCAGCGGGGATCGGGCAGGTGTTTTTCAATGCGCAGGGGCAGCCGAGCGAGATCATTCAGCACAATTCGAACGGGGCGATGAAGACGCGGATGCTGGCGCCGGAGTTGGGGGATTATCCTGATTGATATGGCCTCCATTGCCCACAGTGAGATTGCAATGACGATACCTTCTCGATTACTTATCACCCGCGACAGCGTACATGCCGGCGATGATTGCGAGGCTCCCCATGCGCGCTGGATCAACCTGCAAGAGATTGAAACCCTGGAGGCTGCCCTGCGCCTACTACTCCACAATGGTTATCTGCCAAGCATTGCTGGTGGATGTGCGACATGGATCGTACGCGGGCCTCAGGCCCTTGCTGTAATTGCCCAGCAATGGCAGGAGCCTCGTTTTCTGGTCAATGCCCAGTCGACACTGGTCAATTTGGAAGAGTTGGGGTTTGTATATTGGTGCCAGGTAGATCCGGAGCTTGTTTTCGACTGTCTGCTAACAGGCGCCGAACTTCCTGACAAATACAGCGGATTTAAGACGTCAAAGTAGTCGGAAGGGGACTACAGTTTTTAAGGAAACATCTCTGGAATCGCTGATTCATACTCTGCTTCCCTTACACAGGAAGCAGAGCCATGCGAAAAAGAAAGCCAGACCCTTTAGAAATCGATACAACGACTTACCTTTTAAGCTCCCCGGCCAATGCTAGAAGGCTGCTGAGATCTATCGCAGAAATGCACAATGGAATTCGTGCAAATACGGACGCCTCTTCGTTCAATTTCGTGCCTCTCAGTCAGTTGAGACCGCCAGCCCCACACCTCTGACAATCATCTCCACCTCCCGCTCATCAATCGTCAGTGGCGGCAGCAGCCGTATCGTCTTGCCGCGTGTAACGTTGATCAGCAATCCATGATCCCGCGCAGCAATCAGCGTCAGATCGCGGATCGGCTGTTTCAGTTCGATGCCGATCATCAAGCCCTGCCCACGAATCGCCAGCACGTTGGGGTTGTCTGCCAGTTCGGCACGTAGACGAGCCAGCAAGCGCTCCCCCTGTACCCGAACATTTTCCAGCAAGCCTTGTTCTTCGATGATATCCAGCACCGTGCAGCCGACCCGGCAGGCCAGCGGATTACCGCCGAACGTGCTGCCATGGCTGCCGGGGGTGAACAGATCCGCCGCCCTGCCCCGCGCCAGGCAGGCACCGATCGGCACGCCGTTGCCAAGGCCTTTGGCCAGGGTCATGACGTCCGGCACGATGCCTTCATGCTGGAACGCAAACCATTGGCCAGTGCGGCCGATGCCGGTCTGGATTTCGTCGAGCATCAGCAGCCAGGCGTGACGATTGCACAGTTCGCGCAGGGCTTTGAGGTAGCCGGGCGGCGCCAGTTGCACACCGCTTTCGCCCTGGATCGGCTCGACCAGGATCGCCACGATGCGCTCGCCGTGCTTTTGCTGCACTTGATCCAGCGCGGCAAGATCACCAAAGGGCACTTTGACGAAATCCCCCGGCAAATCATTGAAACCCAGACGCACCGCCGGCCCATCGCTGGCCGACAAGGTGCCCAACGTGCGCCCATGAAACGCGTTAGCCATGACCACCACCAGTGGCTGTTCGATGCCTTTGCTCCAGCCGTACAAACGTGCCAGCTTCAGTGCAGTCTCGTTGGCTTCGGCGCCGGAGTTATTGAAAAACGCCCGCTCCATTCCTGACAACTGGGTGAGCTTCTGCGCCAGCTGTTGCTGCCAGTCGATGCTGTACAGGTTGGAGGTGTGCAGCAACAGTCCGGCCTGCTCGCTGATAGCGGCGACGATCCGTGGGTGCGAGTGCCCGACATTGGTCACCGCGACTCCGGCGACAGCATCCAGATATTCTCGACCGGCCTGATCCCACAGGCGCGTGCCCAGGCCTCTGATAAAGCTCAGGGCCAGCGGTTGGTAGGTGTTCATCAGGGCGGCGGTCATGACTTCAAACTCCAGTGAAGGTCGGTGTGTTTGCAGTATGGTTAGCCACCAGAACTGGATAAACTCGGCAAAACTTCAATCATTTAAAAGCAGGACTTGATAATGGACCTGTTGCAGGCAATGAGCGTGTACGTGAAGGTCGTGGAAGCCGGGAGCATGACGGCGGCCGCGTTGCAGTGCGAAATGTCCACGACCATGGTCGGAAATCACCTGCGCGCACTGGAGCAAAGGCTCGGCGTGCAGTTGCTGCAGCGCACCACCCGCCGTCAGCGACTGACCGAGTTCGGTAGCGTTTATTACCAGCGTTGTCTGGATGTATTGGGCCTGGTGGCCGACTCCGAACGCCTCGCCGAACAGGCCCTCGACGAGCCGCGCGGCTTGCTGCGAATCACCGCGCCACTGACTTTTGGCGTCGAACGTCTGGCCCCGGCGCTCAGCGAGTTTTCCCTGCAATACCCGCAATTGAAAATGGATGTGGTGCTGACCAACCGCCGTCCGGACCTGCTGGAAAGTGGCCTCGACGTGGCGTTTCGGCTGGGGCATTTCGAGCAGTCGAACCTGATCGCCCGGCCGCTGATCGACTACACCCTGACCGTGTGCGCCTCCCCGGCGTACGTCGCGCGACGCGGCATGCCGATCACCCCGGAAGACCTGCAGCAACACGACTGCCTGTCGTTTGCCTACCCTGCCGGCGATGACTGGCAATCGGTGGAAAAACGCTGGCGCCTCAGCGGCCCGGACGGCGAGATTCTGGTCGACGTCAGCGGCCCGATGCTGATGAACACCTCTGCCGGCCTGCATCAGGCGGCGCGCACCGGCATGGGCATTGTGATGCTGCCGGACGCGCTGGTGGAACAGGATCTGCGCGACGGCAAACTGGTGACGGTGATCCCGGATTACCAGCCACCGAGCCGCCCATTGCACCTGCTGTACGCGCCGGATCGTTATCGTTTGCCGAAGCTGCGGCGCTTCGTCGAATTCGCGATGAAAACCTGGGGCAGATCCTGATTTGGGCTGCGATTGACTATGCTCCGGTGATTGCCGACAAGGATGCTGCCATTCGATGAAAACCAACCTCACCGTACGCGATCTGTTGCCTGCCGAAGTGGAGCCAGTTCGCCTGTTTCTAGGGCAACATGGCTGGGGACACCGAACGGGTTCCAACGACTACTTCGCCCAACTCATCGAAAACTCGCAATGCACTGCGGTCGCGCTGAGCGGCGAGCAGATCATCGGTTTCGCCCGAGGCCTCACCGATGGTTTGTCCAACGGCTATCTGTCGATGGTGGTGGTTGATGTTCAGCATCGGCGCGCCGGCGTCGGGCGCGCACTGGTCGAGCATGTCATGGGTGACAACCCCGAGATCACTTGGGTCCTGCGCGCCGGGCGTGACGGGGCTGAGGCGTTTTTTGCCAACCTGGGTTTTGAAACATCGACGATTGCGATGGAACGACCAAGGCTCAAGAAACACACCTGAATCAACTTCCGCTTTTCACCAACACCGGCTTATCCTGATAACGCTGCGCAAACAACTGCTTCAACTGCGCCACCTTCGGCATGTCGTTGATCACGATGTACGGATAGCTCGGGTGTTCGGTCAGGAAATCCTGGTGATAGTCCTCCGCCGGGTAGAAGCCGTTGTAGGTTTCCAATTTCGTGACGATCGGTTTGCTGTAGGCATGCGCCGCGTCGAGTTGGGCGATGTAGGCCTGGGCCACCCGTTGTTGATCGGCATTGACCGGGAATAGCGCCGAGCGATATTGCGTGCCGCTGTCGGGGCCTTGGCGGTTGAGTTCGGTCGGATTGTGGGCCACCGAGAAGTAGATCTGCAGCAGGCTGCCGTAACTGACTTGCGTCGGGTCGAAGGTAACTTGCACGGACTCGGCGTGACCGGTGTCGCCTTCGCTGACCCGCTCGTATTGCGCCGTGTTCGCTGCGCCGCCGGCATAACCGGAGACGGCTTTCTGCACGCCTTTGACGTGCTGGAAAACCCCTTGCACGCCCCAGAAACAACCACCGGCGAACACTGCGGTTTCACTGTGCGCCTGGGTGCTTTCGTCGAGGGCTGGTGGCGGGATGACCACCGCGTCTTCAGCGCCGAAAGAGAACGCCGAGCATTGGCCGATCACGCCGGCCATAGCGACGCCGAGCAATGCACGTCGCCAGTTGTTTTGAGCTTTCATGTTGCGCACTCCCGATCAGCCGAAGGTGAAGGCGTAAGCCGATACGCCCGGGTCAAGAAATTCGATGGTGAAGGTGCGATCCTTCACCTCGTCGGTTTGCCGCACCAATTGGTACAAGCGCTGTTCGGTCACGCGGCCGCTGCCATCCGCGGCGACATCCACACCGTGGGCATCCCCCGGCGCCTGACCGTCAATCGACACTTTGAAGCGCACCGGTTTGCCATCGGCGTTCGGCCCCAGGACCAGATGCAGGTCGCGGGCGTGGAAGCGATAAACGATGCGACTGGCCGGCGCACTGGCGGTGGCGCGCTCGGCGCCGACAGCCCACTGGCCGCCAAGGCTCCAGTCATTCAAAGTCAGGTCGGCCGGTGGGTTATAGGTCGCGACCTTGTCAGGCACCAGGCTGGTTTGCGGTACGAAATGTTCCGCACGCTGGTAGCCGACGTAGGTTTCCGGTGACAGCACCTGATTCATGTCCGGGGCCAGTTGTACGCCTTGGGCGTCGGCATTGATCAAGCCGTCGGCGACGGTTTTCGCCCCAGCCTCACGCAGCAGCTGCTGTATGACCCGTTCCGATTCGGCGTAGTCGCCTTCGCCAAAATGGTGGTATCGAATCCGTCCCTGAGCATCGGCAAAATAATGCGCCGGCCAGTATTCGTTGTTGAAGGCGCGCCAGATCTTGTAGTCGTTATCGATCGCCACCGGGTAGTTGATACCCAGCTCCTTCATGGCTTTGGTGACGTTGCCGACATCGCGCTCGAAGGCGAACTCCGGCGCATGCACACCGATTACCACCAGCCCCTGATCGCGATACTTCTCGGCCCAGGCTTTGACGTATGGCAGGGTGCGCAGGCAGTTGATGCAGGAGTAGGTCCAGAAATCCACCAGCACCACTTTGCCCTTCAGTGCCTGTGCGTCCAGCGGTGGCGAATTGAGCCATTGCACGGCGCCAGTGAGCGGTGGCAACTGCCCTTCGACCGGCAATGTTCCGGGTGCCTTGTCAGCGATTTTCATCACCGCGCCTGTGGCTTTCATGCTGCCGTTCGCCGCGTCATCCACAGCGGGAATCTGCGCCATCATCGTGCCGCTGCCCGCAGGTGATTTGCCGGAGAGTTTGCCCACCAGCGCTTGTTCGATTCCGCCCGTGGATGCGGTCGACAACCGTGCCAACAGCCCGGTGTCGAGGCCCAACGCAATCGCCGCAACACCCGCCAGCATCGCCGCTCCCAACCCACGACGGATCCACTCCCCCTTACCGATCGAGCGCTTCATCAACGCAAAGACCTTACCGCCCAGCAGCAGCGCCGCCGCCAGTGAAGTCGCGGCGCCCGCCGCGTAGGCGAGCAACAACAGCGTGGTGGCGATGCTTGCCCCTTGCAGCGCGGCACCGGTCAGAATCAAGCCGAGAATAGGCCCGGCGCACGGCGCCCAGAGCAGCCCCGTGGCAACGCCGATCAGAAACGAGGCGCCGGGACGCGGTCGATTGTCCTGACCCGCGGCTTCGGACAGCCGACTGCCGGCTGAGACCAGCGGTCGCGTCAGGCGCTCGGCGAGACGCGGCAGCAGCAGCGTCAGCCCGAACAGTGCTACGAACAGCAACGCGAGCCAGCGCCCGTACTGATTGACTTGCACCACCCAACCGCCGCCCACCGCCGCCAGCGTGGCGACGAGGGCGAAGGTCAGCGCCATCCCGGCCAATAGCGGCAAGCCACTCTTGATAAACGGCTGCCCGGTGCGAGCGAAGACAAAAGGCAGAACAGGCAGGATGCACGGACTGACGATCGTCAGCACACCGCCCAGATAAGCGAGAACCAAGAGCCACATGGTGTCGTCCTGTAGAAAGTGAAGATCGAAAAAGGGCCATGGCTCATGCCGCCACGGGTTTGAACGTCATCGCCAGGCCGTTCATGCAATAGCGCAGGCCGGTGGGTTTCGGACCGTCATCGAAGACATGCCCCAAGTGCCCGCCGCAGCGCCGACAGTGCACTTCATTGCGCGACATGCCGAAGGAGCGGTCTTGACGCGTGGCCACCGCGTGCTCCAGCGGTGCCCAGAAACTCGGCCAGCCGGTGCGGCTGTCGAACTTGGTCGCCGATGAAAACAGCGCCAGGTCACAGCCCGCGCAGTCGAATGTGCCGTTGCGATGTTCGTTGTTGAGGGGGCTGGTGTAGGCCCGCTCGGTGCCTTCTTCGCGCAGGATGGCGTACTGCTCATCCGAGAGCAGCGAGTGCCATTCACTGTCGCTGTGGCTCATCTCGAAAACCTCATCGGCATGGGCTTGCTCGATCAGTGCGGTGCCCGAGGAAAATTTTGGCAATACACCCGCCACCAGGGCTGCAACCCCCAGCCCGCCGCTCGCTACGAGAATCTGTCGCCGTGAAAACATGGCCGTCTCCAAAAATTCCAGGTGCCTGTCATGGAACACAGCCTAGGCTTGGGTTGATCGCCAAATCCTCACGGGAAGTTAACGAATTCGTGATAACTCGCCCCGAGGAAAACCCGCACAATGCGCTCACTGCGCCGAAGGATTGAGCTTGATGGAACCGACCAGACGCATCCTCGTGGTCGAGGATGACCAACACATCGCCGATTTGATTTGCCTGCATTTGCGCGATGAACATTACGACGTCGTGCACTGCGCCGACGGCGACGAAGGCATGCGCCTGTTGCAACAGGGGCAATGGGATGCGCTGATCCTCGACCTGATGTTGCCGGGGGTCGACGGCCTGGAAATCTGCCGCCGCGCCCGGGCGATGGCGCGCTATACGCCGATCATCATCACCAGCGCACGCTCCAGCGAATTGCACCGCATCCTCGGTCTGGAACTGGGTGCCGACGACTACCTCGCCAAACCGTTTTCAATGCTGGAACTGGTGGCCCGGGTCAAAGCCTTGCTGCGCCGGGTCGACGCCATGGCGCGCAACCTGAAAATGGACGCCGGCAGCCTCAATCTCGATGGTCTGAGCATCGACCCGATCACCCGCGATGTCGCCCTCAATGGCACGCGCCTGGACCTCACCCCGCGAGAGTTCGACTTGCTGTATTTCTTCGCCCGACAACCGGGCAAGGTGTTCTCGCGCATGGACCTGCTCAATGCGGTGTGGGGTTACAGCCACGAAGGCTACGAGCACACGGTCAATACGCACATCAATCGCTTGCGGGCGAAAATCGAAAGCGATCCGGCGCAACCGACACGCATCCTCACCGTGTGGGGCCGTGGCTATAAATTCGGCACGGAACAACCATGAAACTGACCCTGTCGCAGCGCCTGTCCGTCGTATTCGCCGTGTTGCTGCTGGTGTGCTGCGGCACCTCGGCATGGCTGCAGGTGCGCTCCAGCAAGATGCACGAGCTGGAAGTGGTGCAAGGCCTGTCGCGGGACCTGGCCCAGCACATTGCCCATGACACGGTGCTGATGGACAGTAATGGCTTGATGCCCGGCGCCGTGCGCGAACTGTTCAGCCAGTTGATGCTGGTCAACCCGAGTGTCGAGGTGTACCTGCTCGACACGGATGGGCGGATCGTCGGCAATGCCGCACCCGAGGGTCGGATGCGACGGGAAAAAGTCGACCTCGTACCGATCAAGCGCCTGCTCGACGATCAACCGCTGCCGATCCTCGGCGATGACCCGCGCAGCGTCGATGGCCGCAAGGTGTTCAGTGCCGCGCCACTGAAGGTCAATGGCAGGCCTGCGGGCTATCTGTACGTGGTGTTGCTCAGTGAAGAACATGATCGTTTCGCCGAACGCGGCGCGACCAGTGCTGCGCTCAATACCGCGTTGCTATCAATCGGGCTGGTGGCGCTGTTGTGCCTGATTGCCGGCCTCACGGCATTCAACCTGATTACCCGGCCATTGCGCCGGTTGACTGAAACTGTCAGCCGCTTCGACATCGACGGTACGCCGCAATCTGCGCCCGTCATGCCAGCCGCTGTGGATAAAACCGCTGACCCGGATGAAATCGCTGTGCTCGACGCTGCCTTCCGGCAGATGCAAAACCGCCTAGGGGAACAGTGGCGCTCGTTGACCCGCCAGGATCAGGAGCGCCGTGAACTGGTGGCGAACATCTCCCACGACCTGCGCACACCGCTGGCCTCGCTGCACGGCTATCTGGAAACCCTGTCACTCAAGGACGCCACGCTCTCTGCCGAGGAGCGGCGCCGCTATCTGGGTATCGCTCTCGATCAAAGCCGCAAGGTCGGCGGGTTGGCGCAATCGCTGCTGGAGCTGGTGCGTCTGGAACACGGCTTTGTGCAACCGGTGCTGGAACGCTTCTCCCTGATCGATCTGCTGCAGGACATCTTCCAGAAATTCGAACTGGCCGCCGAAGCCCGTCACGTCGAACTCAAGGCCAGCTTCGGGCCAAACCTGCCGACGGTCTGCGCCGACCTTGGCTTGATCGAACGAGTGCTGACCAACCTGGTGGACAACGCCTTGCGCCATACGCCGCCGGGCGGCGAAATCGAGCTGGATCTGAAACCCCGGGGCGTATTGGTCGAAGTGACGGTTAGCGACACCGGCCCCGGCATCGCACCCGAGTTGCGCGAAGGTCTGTTCCTGCGTCCATTCAATATTGGTGGTGCGCGACGCGACGGAGGACTGGGGCTGCGCATCGTCCACCGCATCCTGCAACTGCACGGGCGAGACATTCAGTTGGTCGATGTCGCTGGGCGTGGCGCAACTTTCCGCTTCACGCTGCCGACCGATCAGCAAACCGCGGAACAGTGGATGGTGCGCTCGATGAACCTGAACACACCGGACAAATAATCCGCACCACCGGACTGTTGTTCCGTGACAACGCCGCCCCGCTCCCCTAAATTAACCGGCCTGAAAAAGACCCCGTGCTTTCTCGTCTCAACTCAAGTTAAAAAAGTAGTGAAATTTCAATGTCCGATTTCAACACCGCTGAATCCGTAGTCACCGAATCGTCCAAAGCGGAATACGAAAACTCCATCAATCTTTCACAACACCTTCCACAAGCCAAGATCATCAGCGAGATGGTGCTGGATGCTTTCCAGTCGACCCGCGAAAGCGACCAGATCCGCGAGCTGCGCGCCGCGATCCGTCAGGCGCACGACAGCTTCGATGACGACAAGGCCTACGAGCTGATGGGCGAACTCAAGCGCCTCAAGGACGCCGAGGCCGCCGACATCGCCGCCCTCGAAGACCTGAGCAGCAAGTTCTCGATCGGCCGCATCCTGTCCTGCTTCAAGGACGATCCGGCATTCCAGGAAATCGTCTACGGCCTCGCGCTCAAAGTGCTGAACCAGACCCATCAGGCGATCAGCAACCCGAGCGGCGGCAAGAGCAAAGCCGCCCGCGCCAAGAAAGAAGTCGAAATCTTCACCATCAGCAAGGACGGCAGCAGCGTGACCCTGCCGCTGCGCACGCCGCGCTCGCGTATGAACGTTGACCGTGAAGCGCTGGAGTTCCTCGGTTTCACCTTCGTCGGTGAAGGCGAAGAAGCCGAGTTGGAGGGCGAGACCTTCGTCGACAACGCCGGCACCGAACACGCGATCAACCGCAAGAACATCATCACCGCCCTGCAACAGCGGACCGCATTCGATGGCTACAGCATCGCTGCGCAGTAATCCCGGCACCGACAAAAAAGCCCCGCTCTGAGATTCAGGCGGGGCTTTTTGTTGGGCGGCGCGGCGGTCAGACTTCCGGCTGCACCGCTGCGATCATGTCGACTTCAACCGCGGCGTTCTTCGGCAACTGGTAGACACCGACCGTAGTGCGCGTATGTCGCCCGGCATCACCGAGCACATGGCTGAAAACGTCCGATGCACCGTTGGCCACCTCACTCAGGTCAACGAAGTCCGGGGTCGACTTCACATACACCGTGACCCGCAACAACGCCCGGATCTTGTCCAGCGAACCGACCGCATCGACGATCAGCGCCAAGCAGCGCATGGCACTGATGCTCGCGGCAGCCTGGGCGTCCTTGAGGGTCAACTCCAACCCCACGCGACCGGGATACAGAATCCTGCCATTGACCCGCGGCACCATGCCGCTGATGTACAACTCATCGCGGTGGCGGATCAGCGGCGCGTAATTGCCGCCGGCGGTGTTCTCGCCGTAAATGTCGTAGTTCAGCTCGTGTGCCAGGGCAATGAAGCGTTCGTCGCAGGTCATCCTCTCAGTCATTTCGCCCAGCCTTTTGATCGATGCATGAAAAATCGCAGGTTAAGACCGATGAAAATCGCGGATTTGACTCGATGTAGATCATCGGCATAGTTGGATCCAAATCTAGGTCTTTTACTGACTGATAGCAACCTGCCGCCACAATAGCAGCGCCAGCCTTTCTGCGCGCAGCAGCCATCTCCTGAATTCCTTGCATCAATTCGTCAAATAGAACGCGTTTTGCCATCCATCAGCGCCTCGATAAAACCCAGTTGTCGAGTGATCGTAACGAAAGAAAAATCTTCTGGCGGTAGGAGATATCCCTTTTTGAAGAAGGCTCCTTCCCAACTGGCAGAAATTATTGAGTGCTGGAAGTATTCGTTCGGTTACCTGAATAAGGCCCAACAAAAAACCCCGCACATCTCTCGATGTGCGGGGTTTTTCTTGAAGCCATCCAGCCTTACGGCGCGTACGTCAGCAGCAGCTCGGCCGGCACCTTGAAGTCCAGGGACATCATGACGCTCAGGGCGGTGATGGTGAAGATCGAGAACACGAACAGCTTGCGTGCCCAGACCGTGTCATCCACCGCCTTGTAGCCGGTCCAGGCCATGTACAACCAGTACATGCCCATGGCCGCGGCGACGGCGAGGTAGCTCATGCCGGCGTAACCGCTGAAGGTCAGCATCAAGGTCGCCACGAGGAACGCCAGGATGTAGAGCAGGATGTGCTTCTTGGCCACTTCGATTCCGCGCTTGACGGGCAGCACCGGAATCGATGCGGCCAGGTAGTCGTTGAAACGGAAGATCGCGATGGCGTAGGAATGCGGCATCTGCCACAGGCTGAACATCACCAGCAGGGTCAGTGCGGCCATGTCGAAGCTGTTGGTTACGGCAACGTAACCGATCACTGGCGGCATGGCGCCCGACAGACTGCCCACCAGCGTGCCGTGAACCGACTTGCGCTTGAGGTACAGGCTGTAGAAGCCGACGTAGATGATGAAGCCGATTACCGCGAACAGGGCGGCCAACGGGTTGGCCACCTTGTACAACAAGGCAACGCCGAGAACACCCAGGATGGTCGCGTAGACCAGGGCCAGTTTCAGGGAGATCAAGCCCTGCACCAGCACCCGGTTCTTGGTGCGTTCCATCTTCAGGTCGATGTCGCGGTCGATGCAGTTGTTGAACACGCAACCGGAGGCCACAACCAGGATGTGCCGATCATGGCGGCCAGGAACACCGCCAGATCTACATGCCCTTTCGAGGCCAGGAAGAACCCGC
>Ga0153931_100154_pt1 | contig 26201 bp, 21 predicted proteins | sample TSNJ015MetaG_FD_104730 | JGI IMG/M metagenome (GOLD analysis project Ga0153931, IMG submission 104730) | Attine ant fungus gardens microbial communities from New Jersey, USA - TSNJ015 MetaG | ecosystem: Host-associated > Fungi > Mycelium > Unclassified | place: USA: New Jersey, Wharton State... | reverse complement strand
TACCTGGTACTGCAAGGTGTTGCCCCAGCTCAGCTGGAACTGGTTTCCTACGGTAAAGAGCGTCCAGTAGCTACTGGCCATGACGAACAGTCCTGGGCTCAAAACCGTCGCGTCGAACTGCGTAAGTAATTCGATATGCGAACGTGCCGTCGTGCTGTAACTATTCTGGCTCTCAGCCTCGCGCCGCTTGCGGCGTGGGCTGTTCCTGTGGTCGATGACAACTCCGGTTATAACAATAGCGGGAGCAGTTATCCGCCTGCGGGTTACGGTACGAACGGCGCCTATGCCGGGGGAGCGGCTTCGGCCCCTGCCTCGGCACAGGGCATGCTGTTCAACCAACTGCAACAGATGCAGGATCAGATATCGCGCCAACAAGGTGTGATCGAAGAACTGCAGAATCAGGTTGCGCGCATGAAGCAGGAATCCCTGGAGCGATACCAGGATCTTGATCGGCGCATAGGATCCGGTGCTGCACCTGCCGCGACTCCTGAGAATTCTTCTGCCGGTGGCGATGCAAGTGCTGCTGCCGGTGCTGCCGCTGGCGCCGGGGCTGCTGCCGCCCAGGCACCTGCTGCAAGTAGCGAACCGGGTGATCCGGCCAAGGAAAAGCTGTATTACGATGCCGCTTTCGACCTGATCAAAGCCAAGGATTTCGACAAGGCCAGCCAGGCTTTCTCGGCATTCCTGCGCAAATACCCGAACAGCCAGTACGCGGGCAACGCCCAATACTGGTTGGGTGAAGTGAACCTGGCCAAGGGCGATCTGCAAGGTGCAGGTCAGGCTTTTGCCAAGGTGTCGCAGCTCTATCCCAAGCACGCCAAAGTGCCGGATTCGCTGTACAAGCTGGCTGACGTAGAGCGCCGCCTCGGTCACACCGACAAGGTCAAAGGCATTCTGCAGCAGGTGGTTTCCCAATACCCGGGTACCTCTGCGGCTCAGCTGGCTCAACGCGATCTGCAACGCATGTAAGTGTGTTTGACCCGTTTGGAAGAAACCCGCGCTTGTCGCGGGTTTTTTCGTTAGAATTCACGCCCTTTTTCTGAAACACGCTTCTGGTGATCTACGCGTTGGCGGGGTTGCTTGAAGTGCCTGACGGAGGCGGACAGCCTGTTTAGCTGTTACGCCCGTGGCGACTATGCAAGACACATTGAGAATTACCGAAGTTTTCTACTCGTTGCAGGGGGAAACACGGACTGCCGGGCTGCCCACGGTTTTTGTGCGCCTGACCGGTTGCCCGTTGCGTTGCCAATACTGCGACAGTGCCTATGCGTTCAGCGGCGGTACGATCCGCACCCTCGACGACATCCTCGAGCAAGTGGCCGGATATCGTCCGCGCTATGTCTGTGTGACCGGCGGTGAGCCGCTCGCACAGCCGAACGCCATCCCTTTGCTTAAACAGTTGTGCGATGCCGGTTACGAAGTGTCACTGGAAACCAGTGGTGCGCTCGACATCTCGGCGGTAGATTCGCGCGTCAGTCGCGTAGTCGACTTGAAGACGCCGGACTCTAAAGAGGCGCATCGCAACCGCTACGAAAATATCGAACTGCTGACGCCCAACGATCAGGTGAAGTTTGTCATCTGCTCGCGGGACGACTATGACTGGGCGGTCTCGAAGCTGATCCAGTACGGTCTCGATCGACGTGCGGGTGAAGTGCTGTTTTCCCCAAGTCATCATGACCTCAATGCCAGGGATCTGGCGGACTGGGTGGTGGCAGACAACCTGCCGGTGCGGCTGCAATTGCAGCTGCATAAATATCTATGGAATGACGAGCCGGGGCGCTGATATGACTGAACAACTGAACACTAATGAAAAACGTGCGGTAATCCTGCTGTCGGGTGGTCTGGATTCGGCGACGGTCGTGGCGATGGCCCGGGCTGAAGGTTACGCCTGCTACACCATGAGCTTCGATTACGGTCAGCGCTCTCACGCTGAATTGCACGCCGCCGCACGTGTTGCCCGCGATCTGGGAGTGGTCGAGCACAAAGTGATCGGTCTGAATCTGAACGGCATGGGCGGCTCGGCACTGACCGACACCAGCATCGACATTCCGGAAGAGCTGGGCGAGGGTATTCCGGTGACCTACGTGCCGGCGCGCAACACGGTGTTCCTGTCGCTGGCGTTGGGCTGGGCTGAAGTGCTCGGTGCGCGTGACATCTTTATCGGCGTCAACGCGGTGGACTATTCCGGTTACCCGGATTGCCGTCCCGAGTTCATCGAGTCGTTCGAGCGCATGGCCAACCTGGCGACCAAGGCCGGCGTGGAAGGCAACGGCTTCCGCATTCAGGCGCCGCTGCAGAACCTGAGCAAGGCGCAGATCGTTCAGGCGGGCGTGAAGCTCGGTGTGGATTATGGCCTGACCGTATCCTGCTATCAGGCGGACGATGAAGGCCGTGCGTGCGGCAAATGCGACAGCTGCCGCCTGCGTGCAGAAGGCTTCGCAGCGGCCGGTGTAAGCGATCCAACACCTTATTTTTGATTTTTTTCAAAAAGGTGTTGAATAGTCCTTAAAAATCAGTATTATACGCGCCATCACACAGCGGGTCGTTAGCTCAGTTGGTAGAGCAGTTGGCTTTTAACCAATTGGTCGTAGGTTCGAATCCCACACGACCCACCATATTTGGCGGTTTAGAAAATCCGGAAGGCCCACGAAAGTGAGGATTTCCGGGTTTTTTTTTGCCTGCGATTCGGGCACCGCTCCTTTCATCATCGCCTGCGCTGACACAGGTCAGAATCATCTTTTGTATCAACGGGATATTCTGTAGCCTTGCGCAGCTTCAACGCTGTCCGTGCCTGATAAAAACTCACTCTCCCGGCGGTACCCTCAAGCGGTCCGGAGCCGGGTGTATACTCGACTTTCGCGCGAAAGCGCCTGCAGGTCTTGCGAACATGACGCAGATTTCCGAACGCCTTCTGGTTCAAGCCCACCTCGATGCCAAACAGCCCAAACCGCTGAGTGCCGAGGAAGAGGCCTACTACCGTTCCGCCATCGCCGCTGAGCTCAAGGCTCAGGACGCGGTGCTGGTTGCCCACTTCTATTGCGATCCGGTGATTCAGGCCCTGGCCGAAGAAACCGGTGGCTGTGTGTCAGACTCCCTGGAGATGGCCCGCTTCGGCAATGCCCATCCGGCCAAGACCGTGGTGGTCGCCGGCGTGAAGTTCATGGGCGAGACCGCGAAGATCCTCAACCCGGAAAAACGCGTGCTGATGCCGACCCTGGACGCGACCTGCTCGCTGGACCTGGGGTGCCCGGTGGACGAGTTCTCGGCGTTCTGCGATCAGCATCCGGAGCGCACAGTGGTGGTGTACGCCAACACCTCGGCCGCCGTCAAAGCCCGGGCTGACTGGGTAGTGACGTCGAGCTGTGCGCTGGAGATCGTCGAAAGCCTGATGGATAACGGCGAGACCATTATCTGGGGCCCGGACAAGCACCTGGGCACTTACATTCAGCGCAAGACCGGCGCCGACATGCTGCTGTGGGACGGTGCCTGCATCGTCCACGAGGAATTCAAGTCCAAGCAACTCGAAGACATGAAAGCGCTGTACCCGGACGCCGCGATTTTGGTGCACCCCGAGTCGCCGACCTCGGTGATCGAACTGGCAGACGCCGTCGGTTCCACCAGTCAGTTGATCGCTGCCGCGCAAAGCCTGCCGAACAAGACCCTGATCGTCGCCACCGACCGTGGCATCTTCTACAAGATGCAGCAGTTGTGCCCGGACAAGGTCTTCATCGAGGCGCCAACCGCCGGTAACGGCGCAGCGTGCCGCAGTTGCGCACATTGCCCGTGGATGGCCATGAACACCCTTGAGCGCACGCTCAAGAGCCTGAAGGAAGGGACGAACGAGATCTTTGTCGATCCGGCGTTGATTCCGCAGGCGATCCGTCCGTTGAAGCGCATGCTGGATTTCACTCAGGCGGCGCGGATGAAGCTGGCGGGTAACGCTTAAGCTCGTTGAGGCAACACGCAAAACCTGTGGGAGCGGGCTTGCTCGCGAAGGCGGTGTATCAGTCGATGCAAAAGGTGACTGATACACCGCCTTCGCGAGCAAGCCCGCTCCCACATTGGTATCTGGCGTCTGGAATTTATTTGCTCTTCTTCGGAATCCGCACCACGCGGGTATCGGAATAGATGTCGTGCCAGGTGCGCTTCTGCTTGTCGTACAGCGACCAGAAGAATCCAAGCCCTGCGCACAGCCACGAAGCGATCGACACCATAAACCGCAGCAGCGCCTGCCGCAGGCTGATCGCGCTGCCATCGGCGTTCTGCACACGTATGCCCCACACCTGCATGCCCAGTGTCTGTCCGCCGTGAGTCCAGAACTTGGCGAAGAACGCAAACAGTACCAACAGCAGCACCGTGGAATACAGCGGATCGCCATCCATTTTCCCGGCGTCGGTCAGTACGCGCAGGCGTTCTTCACCGATGATCGCTGCCTGGATCAACTTGTAAACGAAGCCGGTAACGATCAGCAGGGCGGTGCACAGCAGGAAGTCATAGAACATGGCTGCCAAGCGGCGGCCGAGGCCAACAGCAGGAAAGTCGCCCTGGGGAGTGAGCAGGTTTTTCGACATGGCAGCCTCTGGACGCAAAATGAAGCGCCATTTTACGGATTCGCGCGCACAAAAAAGCCCCTGATATCAATATCAGGGGCTTTTTCGTTACAGAAGATTAGCCTTCTGCTTGTACTTCATCAGCCTGCATGCCTTTCTGGCCCTGCACAGCAACGAAGGTCACTTTCTGGCCTTCTTTCAGGCTCTTGAAGCCGTTGCCCTGAATGGCGCGGAAATGCACGAACAGATCCGGACCGCTTTCTGGAGTGATAAAACCAAAACCTTTCTCGTCGTTAAACCACTTGACGGTACCGCTCTGACGTGTCGACATTTCTTATATCCTTTGACGCATAAATTGATGACAGTCTCTTTCTCATGAAAGAGTACTGGGGCTGGTTGCAGGAGAGTAAGAAGACGTCGAGCGGGATGTAGCTAACTTTGTAGGCTACTGCCCAGGTCACGATTCCAAGCTGACCCATGCAAACACAGTGAACAAACTCTACGCCAACTACGGGAGAAAAAACAAGCCCCGCGAAGGCCCCGGTTTTCCTGCCCCTGCAGGCAGTTAATCAATCCACTAGTGCAGGCTTAGACGATGAGCTTGTTCAATTGTTTTCGAACGTTATAAGCAAAGTTCATATTCGAATCGGATGTTAGAAAATGCACTTTTTTGTGGCGATTGCGTTACACATTAGTGCACGCATAACGCAATCGCGTTACTTATAGAAACAGTCAATCAACCACGATAGTAGCGTTGTGGAACAAATGGCATTTTGCTTACAAGCATTTGCACCTTTTTCCCACGAACGATGGCCCAGACTGGTGTGTCGAGAGTGACATAAGCGCTGTCGAGGTAACCCATCGCCAATGGGCCACCCAGCGTCGGGCCGAAGCCGCCGCTGCACACGCTGCCGATGATTTCGCCGGCTTCGTTGACGATTTCTGCGCCTTCACGCACGGGCGTACGCTCCTGTGGCAGCAGGCCGACGCGTTTGCGCGCGACACCGTTCTGTTGCTGGGCAAATACCTGTTCCGCACCCGGGAAACCACCGGCGCGCGCGCCATCGGCACGGCGTGGCTTGGAGATCGCCCACAACAGGCTGGCTTCGATCGGGGTGGTGTCGGTATTCATGTCGTGGCCGTACAGGCACAGGCCGGCTTCCAGGCGCAGCGAGTCGCGGGCGCCGAGGCCGATGGCCTGGACTTCCGGTTCGGCCAGCAGGGCGCGGGCGAGTTTTTCCGCGTCGGCGGCGGGCACCGAGATTTCGAAACCGTCTTCACCGGTGTAACCCGAGCGGCTGACGAAGCAATCCACGCCCAGCAGTTGCACGCGGTTGAACTGCATGAACGTCATCTTCGCCACCTCTGGCGCAAGACGCGCCAGCACAGTGACCGCAGCCGGGCCTTGCAAGGCGAGCAGGGCGCGGGCTTCGAACAGCTCCGTAATGGTGCACTGGTCGCCGATGTGTTGTTGCAAATGCGCGAGATCCTGATCCTTGCATGCGGCGTTGACCACCAGGAACAGCTCGTCGTTGCCCAGATTGGCGACCATCAGATCATCGAGAATGCCGCCGCTCTCATTGGTGAACATCGCATAGCGTTGCATGCCCACCGGCAGGTCGATGATGTCCACCGGTACCAGGGTTTCCAGGGCCTTGGCGGCATTGGCGCCGGTCAGGCGGATCTGGCCCATGTGCGAGACATCGAACAGCCCGGCCTGCTCGCGGGTGTGCTGGTGCTCCTTCATCACGCCCAGCGGGTATTGCACCGGCATGTCGTAGCCGGCGAACGGCACCATGCGGGCGCCGAGTTCGAGGTGCAGAGCGTGCAGCGGGGTTTTCGACAGTTGTTCGGTGGACATGCGTGGCTCCTTGAAAGTTTGAGTTTGGGGGCATGGGGCTAGATTTAGATCAAGATCAAAAGCCCCTCACCCCAGCCCTCTCCCGGAGGGAGAGGGGGCTAAGTGCGGTCCTCTACCACAGGGAGAGAACATAAATCAGCATTCGATGATGTTGACCGCCAGACCGCCGCGGGCGGTCTCTTTGTATTTGCTTTTCATGTCGGCGCCGGTCTGGCGCATGGTGCGGATGACTTTGTCGAGCGAGACGAAGTGTTGTCCGTCGCCACGCATGGCCATGCGCACCGCGTTGATCGCTTTCACCGAGCCCATGGCGTTGCGCTCGATGCACGGCACCTGCACCAGCCCGCCAATCGGGTCGCAGGTCAGGCCGAGGTTGTGTTCCATGCCGATTTCCGCGGCGTTTTCGACTTGCTGCACGCTGCCGCCGAGCACTTCGCACAACGCGCCGGCCGCCATCGAGCAGGCCACGCCGACCTCGCCCTGACAGCCGACTTCGGCGCCGGAGATCGAGGCGTTTTCCTTGTACAGAATGCCGATGGCGGCGGCGGTCAGCAGAAAGCGCACCACGCCGTCATCGTTCGCCCCCGGGATAAACCGCATGTAGTAATGCAGCACCGCCGGGATGATCCCCGCCGCACCGTTGGTGGGTGCGGTGACCACGCGGCCACCGTTGGCGTTTTCTTCGTTGACGGCGAGGGCGTACAGGTTGACCCAGTCGAGCACGGACAGCGGATCGCGCAGCGCCGATTCCGGGTTCTTGCACAGTTGCCGGTGCAATGCCGCCGCCCGGCGTTTGACCTTCAGCCCGCCTGGCAGAATGCCTTCGTTGCGACAGCCAGCGGCGACGCAGTCCTGCATCACTTGCCAGATTTTCAGCAGACCGGCGCGTGTCTCCGCCTCCGGGCGCCAGGCACTTTCATTGGTCAGCATCACCTGGCTGATCGACAGCCCATAGGTCGCGCAATGACCGAGCAAATCCTTGGCACTTTTGAACGGGAAGGTCAGCGGGGTGGCGTCTTCTACGATGCGGTCGGCCCCGGCCGCGTCTTCATCGACCACAAAACCACCGCCCACCGAATAGTACTCGCGGCTGCGGATTTGAATACCGGCAGCATCGAAGGCACGAAAGATCATGCCGTTGGGGTGATAGGCCAGCGGCTTGCGAATCATCGCCAGGTGTTCTTTCTCGTTGAACGTGATGCTGTGTTCGCCGAGCAGATTCAGCCGGCCATTGCCGCGAATTTCCTGCAGACGCGCGGCGACGGTTTCGGTGTCGACGGTGTCCGGGTGTTCGCCCTCAAGGCCGAGCAGCACGGCTTTGTCGCTGCCGTGCCCCTTGCCGGTGGCGCCAAGCGAGCCGTACAGCTCGACTTTGACGGAGGTCGTTGCCGACAACAGGTCGTCGCGGCGCAGGCCTTCGGCGAAGCGCGCAGCGGCACGCATCGGGCCGACGGTGTGGGAGCTGGAAGGGCCGATGCCAATCTTGAACAGGTCGAACACGCTTAACGACATGAGTGGTTCTCCGGTTTCTTGTTATAGGAATTGGCGCAAGCTCGAGGCTGGACACAAATCCCCTGTGGGAGCGGGCTTGCTCGCGAATGCGGTGTGTCAGGTAACATTGATGGCGATTGATACACCGCATTCGCGAGCAAGCCCGCTCCCACATTGGGATCTATGGTGTTGCTGAAAATCGGGGCAGGTGACCTGCCCCTCCTTCGGTTAAGCGTAGCTTTCGATCGACGGGCAGGCGCAGACCAGGTTGCGGTCGCCGAACACGTTGTCGACGCGACCGACCGGCGGCCAGTATTTGCCTTCGACCAACGACGCCACCGGATACACCGCCTGCTCGCGGCTGTACGGGTGGGTCCACTCGCCGACCAGCTCCGCTGCGGTGTGCGGAGCGTTTTTCAGCGGGTTGTCGTCCTTGTCCAGCGTGCCGTTTTCCACCGCGCGAATTTCTTCGCGGATGCGGATCATGGCGTCGCAGAAGCGGTCCAGTTCTTCCTTGGATTCGCTTTCGGTCGGCTCGATCATCAGTGTACCGGCCACCGGGAACGACATGGTCGGCGCATGAAAACCGAAGTCGATCAGGCGCTTGGCAACGTCATCGACGCTGATGCCGCTGCTGTCTTTCAGTGGACGCAGGTCGAGGATGCATTCGTGCGCCACCAGACCGTTGCTGCCGGTGTACAGCACTGGGTAGTGCTCTTCGAGGCGACGGGAAATGTAGTTGGCATTGAGGATCGCCAGTTGCGAAGCACGCTTCAGACCGGCGCCACCCATCATGCGAATGTACATCCAGGTGATCGGCAGAATGCTCGCGCTGCCGAACGGCGCTGCACAGACCGCGCCTTCCTTGCGTTCCATCTGGCCATGGCCCGGCAGGAACGGCGTGAGGTGCGACTTGACCCCGATCGGGCCGACACCCGGGCCGCCACCGCCGTGCGGGATGCAGAAAGTCTTGTGCAGGTTCAGGTGCGAGACATCGCCGCCGAACTTGCCCGGCGCGCAGAGGCCGACCATCGCGTTCATGTTGGCGCCGTCGATGTACACCTGACCGCCGTTGTCATGAATGATCCCGCAGATTTCGCGGATACCTTCCTCGAACACGCCGTGGGTCGATGGGTAGGTGATCATCAGCGCCGCGAGGTGTTCGCGGTGCTCGATGGCTTTGGCGCGCAGGTCTTCGATGTCGACGTTGCCACGCGCATCGCACGCGGTCACCACCACGCGCATGCCAGCCATGTTGGCGGTGGCCGGGTTGGTGCCGTGGGCCGACGACGGGATCAGGCAGATGTCGCGGCGCTCGTCGCCACGGCTCTGGTGGTAAGCGCGAATCGCCAGCAGGCCAGCGTATTCACCCTGCGAACCGGCGTTCGGTTGCAGCGAGATCGAGTCGTAACCGGTGGCGGCGCAGAGCATCGCTTCCAGTTCGTCGGTCAGTTGCTGATAACCGGCACTCTGTGCGGCTGGGGCGAACGGGTGCAGGGCGCCGAATTCAGCCCAGGTCACTGGGATCATTTCGCTGGCGGCGTTGAGTTTCATGGTGCACGAGCCCAGCGGGATCATGGTGCGATCCAGTGCCAGGTCCTTGTCCGCCAGTTTGCGCAGGTAGCGCATCAGCTCGGTTTCCGAGTGATAACGGTTGAATACCGGGTGGCTGAGGATCGGCGACTGACGCACCAGCGCCGCCGGAATGGTGCTTTGCACCGAAGCGGCCAGCGCAGCGAAGTCCGGCAGGGCCTTGCCGTCGGCGAACAGGCTCCACAGGGTTTCGATGTCAGCCTGGGTGGTGGTTTCGTCCACCGACAGGCCCAGACGCTCGGCATCGATGACTCGCAGGTTGATCTGCGCGGCGTGTGCCTTGTCGTGCAGGGCGGCGGTGTGTGCACCGGTGGCGAGGGTCAGGGTGTCGAAGAAGCTTGTCTGCTCGACTTTCGCGCCCAGTGCGCTCAGGCCCTTGGCCAGAATCGCGGTCAGGTGATGCACGCGGTTGGCGATCTGCGTCAGGCCTTTCGGGCCGTGGTAGACGGCGTACATGCTGGCGATGTTGGCCAGCAGCACCTGCGCGGTGCAGATGTTAGAAGTGGCCTTCTCGCGGCGGATATGTTGCTCGCGGGTCTGCATCGCCAGACGCAGCGCCGGCTTGCCGAAACGGTCAACCGACACGCCGACCAGACGGCCCGGCATGTCGCGCTTGAACGCATCCTTGGTGGAGAAGTAAGCCGCGTGCGGGCCACCGAAGCCCAGCGGCACGCCGAAGCGTTGCGCGGAACCGATGGCGACGTCGGCGCCGAACTCGCCCGGAGCGGTCAGCAGCGTCAGGGCCAGCAGATCGGCAGCCACGGCCACCAGCGCGTTGGCGGCGTGGAAGCGCTCGGTCAGTTCGCGGTAGTCGAATACATCACCGTTGCTCGCCGGGTATTGCAGCAGCGCGCCGAAGAACGGCGTGACGTCGCTCAGTTCACGCTCATCGCCGACCACCACGTCGATGCCCAGCGGCTCGGCACGGGTGCGCAGCACGTCGAGGGTTTGTGGGTGGCTGTGGATCGAGGCGAAGAACTGATGGCTGCCCTTGTTCTTGCTCAGGCGTTTGCAGAAGGTCATGGCTTCGGCAGCGGCGGTGGCTTCGTCGAGCAAGGAAGCGTTGGCGATCGGCAGGCCGGTGAGGTCGCTGATCAGGGTCTGGAAGTTCAGCAGCGCTTCGAGACGGCCCTGGGAAATTTCCGGCTGGTACGGGGTGTAAGCGGTGTACCAGGCCGGATTCTCCAACAGGTTGCGCAGGATCGGCGACGGCGTGTGGCAGTTGTAGTAGCCCTGGCCGATGTAGGTCTTGAACAGTTGGTTTTTGCCGGCGATGGATTTGATCATCGCCAGTGCATCGGCCTCGCTCAGGCCGTCGTCCAGGCCGAGCACGCTGGTGCCCTTGATGCTTTCCGGGATGACGCTGGCGCTCAGCGCTTCGAGCGAGTCGAAGCCGAGGCTGTTGAGCATGGCTTGCTCGTCACCGGCGCGCGGGCCGATGTGACGGGCGATGAATTCGTTGGCAGTGCCGAGGTTTACTTGGGTCATGTCGTTACTCCTCAGGCTTCGGCTTGGGCTTTGATCAGACGGTCGTAGGCGTCCTGATCCAGCAGTTTCGCCACCGCCGAGGCGTCGCTTGGCTGGAAGCGGAAGAACCAGCCTTCGCCCAGCGGATCTTCGTTGACCAGTTCCGGGCTGCCGTCCAGTGCCGGGTTCACTTCCACAACTTCACCGTCGAGGGGCATGTACACACCGCTGGCGGCTTTCACCGATTCCACGGTGGCGGCTTCGGCGCCTTTTTCGTAAGCCTGCAGCTCAGGCAGTTGCACGAACACCACGTCGCCCAGGGCGTTCTGCGCGAAAGCGGTGATGCCGACAGTAACGCTGCCGTCAGCTTCGGTGCGCAGCCATTCGTGATCTTCAGTAAAACGCAACTCGCTCATGGAAACTCCTAAGGGGGCCAGACTCGTCTGGTGGACGCGGTGGAAGGCTCGGGCAGGAAAGCCCTGATTTTATGAACGCTTACTTAGCAAGAACGCGGCCATCTTGGATTTATCTATATAAATCAGGTGGTTGGATGATTTTTGAAGTGGCCGGAATCGAATGACTGTAGCGAAATCGCTACAGCTTGGAGCGGGGAAAAAAGCTGAAGCGGATCAAAGCCTTGCACGGCGCTGATTGAAGAGAGGTGTAGCGATATCGTTCCGCTGTAGCGCTTTCAGTACAGATGGAGGTCGTTTTTAACGCAGGAAATATAAATCCTGAACTGGAAACCCGCACTGTAGGAGCTGCCGAAGGCTGCGATCTTTTGATTCTGTTTTTCAAGATCAAGATCAAAAGATCGCAGCCTGCGGCAGCTCCTACAGGGGATTTGTGGTGGTTCAGGGTTTGTTGGGAATGCCGTATTTGCGCAGTCGATGGGCAATCGCCGTGTGCGACGTTTGCAGGCGGCTGGCCAGTTGGCGGGTCGAGGGGTAGCTGACGTAGAGCTTTTCCAGCAGCGATTTTTCGAAGGATTCGACGGCTTGTTCAAGGCTGTCGACGTCGCTGTCGGTCTGGCGCGCCACCGAGGTGCCAGCGATGTCGAGGTCGCCGATATCGACCAGACTGCTTTCGCAGATCGCGGCGGCGCGGAAGATCACGTTCTGCAACTGCCGCACGTTGCCCGGCCAGCGGTTGCCGAGCAGCGCCGGATAGGTGCCGGGGGCGAGGCGGCAGACCGGGCGCTGAATCTGCGCACAGGCCTGCTGCATGAAGTAACGCGCCAGCAGCAGAATGTCCTGACCACGCTCGCGCAGCGGCGGCACTTCGACGTTGAGCACGTTGAGGCGGTAGAACAGGTCTTCGCGGAACAGGCCTTCGCTGACCATTTTTTCCAGGTTGCGGTGCGTGGCGCTGAGGATCCGCACGTTGACCTTCACCTCGCGATCACCGCCCACTCGACGGAAGCTACCGTCGTTCAAAAAGCGCAGCAGCTTGGCCTGCAAGTACGGCGACATCTCGCCGATCTCGTCGAGAAACACCGTGCCCTGGTTGGCCAGTTCCATCAGCCCCGGTTTGCCGCCACGTTGCGCGCCGGTAAAGGCGCCGGGGGCGTAGCCGAACAGTTCGCTCTCGGCGAGGTTTTCCGGCAGCGCCGCGCAGTTCAGGGCGAGGAACGGCGCACTGTGTCGTGCACTGATGGCGTGGCAGGCGCGGGCCACCAGTTCTTTACCGGTGCCGGTTTCGCCTTGAATCAACAGCGGCGCATCAAGCGCTGCGACTCTTTGCGCGCGCGCCTTGAGGGTGCGGATCGCCGGGGATTCGCCGAGCAACGCATCGAAGCCTTCGGCATGGTCATGGTGCAACGCCGAGAGCTGTTCGCCGATGCGGTTCGGCTGATACAGGGTCAGCAGCGCGCCGGCGTCGGTGATCGGTGTGGCGTCGAGCAGCAGGGTCTGGCCGTTGACGGTGATCTCGCGCAGCGGCAGGCGGAAGCCTTGTTCGAGCAGGGTTTCCAGCAGACCGGGATCGTTGAACAGTTCCGAGACACTTTCCCCCGCTGGTTCACGCCCATACAGCGCGATCAGTGCCGGGTTGGCCAGCAGCACCTTGCCGGCGCTATCGAGGGCAAGTACCGGATCGGTCATCGCCGCGAGCAGCGCATCGAGCTGCAAGTGCCGACGCTGGCCGGGGAGGATGTCGACCACCGTCACCGCTTCGACACCGCGCACGCGAAACAACGCATCTTTCAATTCTTCGAGCACTTGCGGGCTCAAGGTCGGGGCGTCGATGTAGACGTTGGGCGGGATCATCTCCACCGCATCCAGATTGAGATTGCGTCCACCGAGGATAGCCAGGACTTCCTGGGTGATGCCGACGCGGTCGATGAAGCTGACGTGGATACGCATGGGGCGGTTCAGTGTTCTGCAGTGCGGAGGGTGGCAAGTATGCCTTGGGGCGGGGCAATGGTGAAATCTGCAACGATTGGCAGCGCTACACAGATACCTTGTGGGAGCGGGCTTGCTCGCGAAGGCGCCAGGTCAGACTGCATAAATGGTGACTGACCCGGCGCCTTCGCGAGCAAGCCCGCTCCCACAGGGGAAATGTGCTGTGTTCGGGTTATTCGAGGTGTTCCGGTTTGACCGGATCCCCGGACTTCATATTCAGCTGCGCCCGTACATCTTCAAACATCAGATCGTAATGCTTGTGCTGCGAGCCGATGCTGCTGTGGGTCTTGGGAATGCCGTATTTCTCGACAATCCTGGTCACGTCCCTGGCGAAGTTGTAGGCCTGGTCCTTGGGCAGAAAGAAGGTTTCCTTCATGTCCTTGCCCTGAATGCTGCCGTGCAGGGTGAACTGCATCCCTTTGCCTTCTTTGGGATCGGTGAACACTTGGTAGTCGAGGCACAGGTCGTAACTGACATCGTCCTTGTTCAACGCGTGCCGCTCGATGTGCAAATGACCCGGTTCGAATATGGCCATGGGTTTCTCCTTTCAAGGCATGGGAGAAGGGCAGACCCTGGGCCTGCCCTCGGAGTTTCTAGTTATCGATAGCTGATGCCCGGCTTCGCCGTGCTGACGCGCGTACCAGCGGTGCCCTGGACGATCGCTTCGATGTCCGCGAGCGAACCGATGACCGCGACCTTGCCAGTATGGCGCGCGAATTCGCAGGCTGCCTGCACCTTCGGCCCCATGGAGCCGGCGGCGAAACCCAGGCGTTCCAGTTCGTCCGGGTGCGCTTCGGCGATGGCTTTCTGTGTCGGCTTGCCGTAGTCGATGAACGCCGCGTTGACGTCGGTGGCGATGACCAGCAAGTCGGCTTCCAGTTGCTCGGCGAGCAGCGACGAGCACAGGTCCTTGTCGATCACCGCCTCGATGCCCTTGAGGTTGCGATGCTCGTCGTACATGGTCGGAATCCCGCCGCCGCCAGCGCAGATGACGATGCTGCCCTTGTCCAGCAGCCACTTGATCGGACGGATCTCGAAGATGCGTTTCGGCCGTGGACTGGCCACCACTCGACGGAATTTGTCGCCGTCGGCGGCAATCGCCCAGCCTTTTTCGGCGGCGAGTTTTTCCGCTTCGGCTTTGTCGTAGACCGGGCCGATCGGCTTGCTCGGATTCTGGAAGGCCGGGTCCTTGGCGTCGACTTCAACCTGGGTCAGCAGGGTGGCGAACGGCACTTCAAAGTCCAGCAGGTTGCCCAGTTCCTGTTCGATGATGTAGCCGATCATGCCTTCGGTTTCGGCACCGAGCACGTCCAGGGGGTAGGGGGTGACGGAGGTGTAGGCCGCCGCTTGCAGCGACAGCAGGCCGACTTGCGGGCCATTACCGTGGGCGATGACCAGTTGGTTGCCGGGATGGATCTTGGCGATTTGCTCGGTGGCGATGCGGATGTTGGCGCGCTGGTTGTCAGCGGTCATCGGCTCGCCACGACGGAGCAGGGCGTTACCGCCCAGAGCTACGACGATACGCATGGTGCATGTCCTTCTAATCAGAGGAGAGGCAAACGACTCGGTCGTAATGCCAGAACCGCGGGCCTTTGTGGGAGGGGGCTTGCTCCCGAAGGCGGCGGGTCAATCGACATCACTGTTGAATGACACACCGCTTTCGCGAGCAAGCCCGCTCCCACATTCGGATCCGGTTCCTTCAGTGAGTTTTTACAGATCAGCCAGGGTCGAGACCAGGATCGCCTTGATCGTGTGCATGCGGTTTTCCGCTTGCTCGAAGGCGATGCAGGCTGGCGACTCGAACACGTCGTCGGTCACTTCGATGCCGTTGGCCAGGTGCGGATACTGCTCGGCGATCTGTTTGCCGACCTTGGTATCGCTGTTGTGGAACGCCGGCAGGCAGTGCATGAACTTGGTGCGAGGGTTGCCGGTGGCTTTCATCAGCTCTTTGTTGACCTGGTACGGCAGCAGTTGCTGGATACGCTCGGCCCATGCCTCGACCGGTTCGCCCATCGACACCCAGACGTCGGTGTGGATGAAATCGACGCCTTTGACTGCGGCTTTCGGGTCTTCGGTCAGGGTGATGCGGGCGCCGGATTCTTCCGCGTATTTCTTGCAGCGATCGACCAGATCGTCATGCGGCCACAGGGCTTTCGGCGCGCAGATGCGCACGTCCATGCCGAGCTTGGCGCCGACCAGCAGCAACGAGTTGCCCATGTTGTTGCGCGCATCGCCGAGGTAGGCGTAGCTGATCTCGTGGATCGGCTTGTCGGCGTGCTCACGCATGGTCAACACGTCGGCGATCATTTGCGTTGGGTGATATTCGTCGGTCAGGCCGTTGAACACCGGCACCCCGGCGAACTTCGCCAGCTCTTCGACGATTTCCTGTTTGAAGCCACGGTATTCGATGGCGTCGTACATGCGACCCAGCACGCGAGCCGTGTCTTTCATGCTTTCCTTGTGACCGATCTGCGAGGAATTCGGGTCGATGTAGGTGACGTTGGCGCCCTGGTCGTAGGCCGCCACTTCGAATGCGCAACGGGTGCGGGTCGAGGTTTTTTCGAAGATCAGGGCGATGTTATTGCCCTTCAGGTGTTGCTGCTCGGTGCCGGTGTATTTCGCGCGTTTCAGATCGCGGGACAGGTCGAGCAGGTAACGCAGCTCACGTGGGGTGTGGTGTTCCAGGCTGAGCAGGTTACGGTTGTGGATGTTAAAAGCCATGATGGATCTCCTTCGGTGTCGGTTATCCGCCTGGCCGCGCTTTGTAAGTCGCGGCCAGGGCTCAGAGGTTTAGTAATCGATTGGGTCACGCACGATCGGGCAGGTCATGCAGTGGCCGCCGCCACGGCCACGACCGAGTTCGCCGGCGCTGATGGTGATGACCTCCACGCCCGCCTTGCGCAGCAGGGTGTTGGTGTAGGTGTTGCGGTCGTAGCCAATGACCACGCCCGGTTCCACGGCCACCACGTTGTTGCCGTCGTCCCACTGCTCGCGTTCGGCGGCGAAGCTGTTGCCGCCGGTTTCCACCACGCGCAGTTTCGGCAGGTTGAGGGCTTTGGCCACGGTGTCGAGGAAGTTGGTTTCTTCGCGGCGAATGTCGATGCCGCCCTGTTTGCTTTCGTCAGGCCGCAGGGTGAACGCGACGATCTGGTTCACCACTTCCGGGAAGATCGTCACCAGGTCGCGGTCGCAGAAGCTGAACACGGTGTCCAGGTGCATCGCTGCACGGGACTTCGGCAGGCCGGCGACGATGACTTTTTCCACCGCTTTGTTCTTGAACAGGTTCAGCGCCAGTTGGCCGATGGCCTGGCGAGAAGAGCGCTCGCCCATGCCGATCAACACCACGCCGTTGCCGATTGGCATCACGTCGCCGCCCTCAAGGGTCGAGCTGCCGTGATCCTTGTCCGGGTCGCCGTACCAGATCTCGAAGTCGGCGTTGGTGAACTGCGGGTGGAATTTGTAGATGGCGGTGGCCAGCAGGGTTTCCTGGCGACGCGCCGGCCAGTACATCGGGTTCAGCGTCACGCCCCCGTAGATCCAGCAGGTGGTGTCGCGGGTGAACTGGGTGTTCGGCAGCGGCGGCAGGATGAAGCTGGAGTGGCCGAGGAAGTCGCGGAACATCTGGATGGTCTTGCCACCGAAGCTGTCCGGCAGATCCTCGGCGGACACGCCGCCAATCAGAAATTCGGCGATGTGTCGTGGCTCAAGGCTTTTCAGCCAGGATTTCACTTCGCTGATCAGGCCCAGGCCTACCGAGTCGGCGGTGACCTTGCGATCAAGAATCCAGTCCAGCGCTTCGGGGTTGGCGACGATATCAGTCAGCAGGTTGTGCATTTCCAGCACGTCGATCCCGCGTTCACGCATCTTGGTTACGAAGTCGAAGTGGTCGCGCTTGGCCTGGGCCACCCACAGCACGTCGTCGAACAGCAGTTCATCGCAGTTGTTCGGGGTCAGGCGCTGGTGGGCCAGACCTGGGGAGCAAACCATGACTTTGCGCAGTTTGCCGGCTTCGGAATGGACGCCGTACTTAACTTTTTCCGTGGTCATTTCAGATCCTCCAGATAACCAATCAATCAGGTGTTACAGAGTCAGGAAGCCGTCGTAGAGGCCGTAGGCTGCCACCAGGGCACCAATGACCACCGCGGCGAAAATCAGCTTCTCGACGTTGGTGAAAACAGCTTGTTTGAGTTCGAGCTTGGCCTTGGCGAACAGGATTGCGCCGGGTGCGTAGAGCAGGGCCGAGAGCAGCAGATACTTGACCCCGCCGGCATACAGCAGCCACACCGCGTAGATCAGCGCGATGCCGCCGATGATCAGATCCTTGCGCCGCTCGGCTGCGAAGCCTTCGTAGGTTTCGCCGCGCACCGCCAGCAGCAGGGCATAGGCCGCCGACCACAGATACGGCACCAGAATCATCGAGGTGGCGAGGTAGATCAGCGACAGGTAAGTGCTGGCCGAAAACAGGGTGATGATCAGGAAAATCTGCACCATCGCGTTGGTCAGCCACAGGGCGTTGACCGGTACGTGGTTTGCGTTTTCCTTGCGCAGGAACTCCGGCATGGTGTGGTCTTTGGCGGCGGCGAACATGATTTCCGCACACAGCAGCACCCACGACAGCAGTGCGCCCAGCAGCGAGATGATCAGACCGACGCTGATCAGCACCGCGCCCCAATGACCGACCACGTGCTCAAGCACGGCGGCCATCGACGGGTTCTGCAGTTTGGCCAGTTCCGGCTGGGTCATGATGCCCAGCGACAGCACGTTGACCAGCACCAGGAACAGCAGCACGGTGATGAAACCGATGACGGTGGCCTTGCCGACGTCGGAGCGTTTTTCCGCCCGCGCCGAGAAAATGCTCGCACCCTCGATGCCGATGAACACCCACACGGTGACCAGCATCATGTTGCGCACCTGGTTCATCACGCTGCCCAGATCCGGGTTTTTCACACCCCAGATGTCGGCGGTGAAGATGTCCAGTTTGAAGGCGAAGATCGCGATCAGGACGAACAGCAGCAGCGGCACGACCTTGGCGACCGTGGTCACCAGGTTGATGAACGCCGCCTCCTTGATTCCGCGCAGCACCAGAAAGTGCACGGCCCACAGCAGCACCGAGGCGCCAATGACGGCGGCAACCGTGTTGCCTTCGCCGAAAATTGGAAAGAAATACCCGAGGGTGCTGAACAGCAGAACAAAGTAGCCAACGTTGCCCAGCCAGGCACTGATCCAGTAACCCCAGGCGGACGAGAAACCCATGTAATCGCCGAATCCGGCCTTGGCGTAGGCGTAGACACCGCCGTCCAGGTCAGGCTTGCGATTGGCGAGGGTTTGAAAGACAAAAGCGAGGGTGAGCATGCCGACAGCGGTGATGGCCCAGCCAATCAGTACCGCGCCGACGTCGGCGCTGGCGGCCATGTTTTGTGGCAAGGAGAATATCCCGCCACCGATCATTGAACCGACTACCAAGGCAACCAGTGCACCTAGTCGTAGTTTTCCGGGAGCTTCAGACATTGCATGACTCCATTGCAGGAGAGAAGAGTTCACAGCGTAGATCTGTTGTCTGTTCAATCAGCTGACATAGATCAGTGCATGGCCACATTCCATTGTTAATGAATGACTTATGAAACAACTGGAGGCATAACGCTATCGCCTGGAAAGCCCGTCCTAGAGGCTTTTGCCTGATGTGGTTGGGAATTGCTCTTATTACTTTCGAATTAACACGCTAGTTCTTTTTCAGCTTTTGGCAAATTTTCGCCATCTGTTTTCAGTACAGAATTGATTTATTAGGATTCGCGCACAAAACTGTCTTAGCGTGCTAGGCGTTAGCGTCAGTCGCTATATATAAATGGGTATTTCTCGGTATTACCTGATAAACGTCGTGTGGTATTAGGCGTTTAGTTAATAGTTGTTACAAATGAATTAAGGGAGACAAGAATGTCGCAACCGACGCAAAAGCTGCGACTGGGTGCGTTGATCGCCCTGGTGGTGGGTTCGATGATTGGTGGCGGGATTTTTTCCTTGCCGCAGAACATGGCCGCCCGCGCCGATGCCGGCGCGATCCTGATCGGCTGGGGCATCACCGCTATCGGCATGCTGACCCTGGCGTTCGTGTTCCAGACCCTGGCCAACCGCAAGCCCGAACTGGATTCCGGGGTCTACGCCTACGCCAAGGCCGGGTTTGGCGATTACATGGGGTTTTCGTCGGCGTGGGGTTACTGGATCAGCGCCTGGCTGGGCAACGTCGGCTATTTCGTGTTGCTGTTCAGCACGCTCGGTTACTTCTTTCCGGTATTCGGCCAAGGCAATACGCCGGTTGCCATCGGCTGTGCGTCGGTGCTGTTGTGGGCCGTGCATTTTCTGGTGATGCGCGGGATCAAGGAGGCGGCGTTTATCAATCAGGTGACCACGGTCGCCAAGATCGTGCCGCTGATCATGTTCATCGTCATCGCGGCGGTGGCGTTCAAGGCCGATATCTTTACCCGCGACATCTGGGGCCGCAGCAACCCGAGCTTTGGCGGGGTGATGGATCAGGTGCGCAACATGATGCTGGTGACGGTGTTCGTGTTCATCGGCATCGAGGGCGCCAGTGTCTATTCGGCGCGGGCGGAGAAACGCACCGATGTCGGGCGCGCCACGGTGATCGGTTTCCTCGGGGTGCTGGCGCTGCTGGTATTGGTCAACGTGCTGTCGCTGGGAATCATGAGCCAGCCCGAATTGGCCAGGTTGCAAAACCCGTCGCTGGCGGCGGTGCTGGAACACATCGTCGGGCCGTGGGGCGCGCTGCTGATCAGCCTCGGTCTGGCGGTGTCGCTGCTCGGCGCGTTGCTGTCATGGGCGCTGCTCTGCGCCGAAATCCTGTATGCCACGGCCCGGGACAAGACCATGCCGGCGTTTTTGAAAAAGGAAAACGCCAACCATGTGCCGGTCAATGCGCTATGGCTGACCAACGTGATGATTCAGATTTTCCTGCTGATCACACTGTTTTCCGCCGGCACCTACACCAGTCTGATCTACCTCGCTTCGTCGATGATTCTGGTGCCGTACCTGTGGTCGGCGGCGTATGCGGTGTTGCTCAGCGGGCGCGGCGAAACCTATGAACATGCCTCGGCCGAACGCACCAAGGACTTGCTGATTGGCGGCATCGCCCTGTGCTACGCGGTGTGGCTGTTGTATGCCGGCGGGGTGAAATACCTGCTGCTGTCGGCGCTGCTGTATGCACCGGGGGTGGTGCTGTTTGCCAAGGCCAAGCATGAGCAGGGCGAGCCGCTGTTCACTCATGTCGAGAAGGGCATTTTTACTTGTGTGGTGATTGGCGCGGGGCTGGCGGCCTATGGCTTGTACAGCGGATTGTTAGCGTTGTGAGGTTGAGGCTTGCGTATCAGCCGCCGTATGACTGGGAGGCTATGCTCGGTTTTCTTGCAGCCCGGGCGGTGGTCGGGATGGAGACCGTGGTTGATGGTGTGTATTCGCGCAGCATCGGCTTGAACGGTGTGCATGGCACGGTTTCGGTTTGGCCTGGCACGGGCGATGCGCTGGAGGTCGAACTGGATTTTCCTGATCCGGCGCTGCTGCCGCAGATTGTTGCAAGGTTGCGCCGGCTGTTTGATCTGGACGCAGATCTGGCAGTGATGCAAGGGCATCTGGCGAAAGAACCATTGCTGGCACGATTGATCGCCGAGCGCCCGGGGCTGCGGGTACCGGGGGCGTGGGACGGTCTGGAGCTGGCGTTTCGCGCAGTGCTCGGCCAGCAGATTACTGTGGTGGCAGCGATTCGCTTGGCGGGCAAACTTGTGGCGCAATATGGTGCGCCGTTACGCTCGGCGCTGCCGGGTTTGAGTCATGTTTTCCCTCAGGCGAGTGTGTTGGCGACAGCAGATCTGGCGGCGCTGGGCATGCCGAAAAGTCGCGGGCGAACGTTGTCGGGCGTGGCGCAGGCGCTGCTCGATGATCCGCTGTTGTTCGCGCCGGGACGCGAGGGCGGGGTGGCACGGCTGTTGGCGTTGCACGGGATTGGCGAGTGGACGGCGCAGTACATCGCACTGCGGCAGTTGCGCGATATGGATGGCTTTCCTCATGGCGATGTCGGGTTGCTGCGGGCGCTGGAAGTGCTGGAAGGTGTGCGGCCGACAGCGCGGGAATTGGCTGATCGTGCTGAAGTCTGGCGACCCTGTCGGGGGTATGCGGCGCAGGTGTTGTGGACGTCTTTGAGTCGGGCGGATTGAGCCTGAATCAGTGTTGTCGGTGCAGCCGTCTTCGCGAGCAAGCCCGCTCCCACAGGGGAACGCATTTCACCTGTGGGAGCGGGCTTGCTCGCGAAAGGGCCCGAATGGTCATCACCATTGCGGGCGATGTGAACCCAATTCGGTGGCCGGCAACGCCCATTGCAACGGGGTCTCGCTGATCTTCAGCGGTGCCAGCAAGCGGTGCGCTGGCCCCCACGGTGTCTGTTCCAGCGACAGGCTTTGATCCTGCTCATCTTCAGCACGCAACGGATCGCTCGACCCCGGCCCCTGTTCGATCAACAGCTTGGCCGTACGCGCCAGTGACAGGCGCGCCGAGCCTCCCTGACCGGTCCTTAAGCGTTCGGTCAAAAGTCGGATCGCACTCGCCGCCATCAAATACCCGGTCCCGTGATCCAGCGCCTGCACCGGCAACGGCGTCGGTTTGTCAGCCTGTTTCCAGCGCTGCCCGGCTTCGGCGATGCCGCTGCTCATCTGCACCAGGCTGTCGAAGCCGCGTCGGTTGTGCCACGGGCCGCTCCAGCCATACGCGTTGAGGCTGACGTCGATCAGCCCCGGCGCCAGTTGTCGGCGGCGTTCGGCGCCGAAGCCGAGATGTTCCAGGGCATCGGCGCGGTAGCCGTGCAGGAGGATGTCGGCGTCTTTCAACAGGTTTTCGAACAATGCACGATCGGCCGGTTGCTGCAGATCCAGGCGCGCACAACGTTTGCCCAGGGTCATGTCGGGGATGACGCCCGGCTCGTTCCAGCTCGGCGGATCGATGCGCAGCACATTGGCGCCGAGGCCGGCGAGAAAACGGCTCGCGGTGGGGCCAGCGAGCACGCGGGTCAGGTCCAGCACCTTGAGCCTGGCCAATGGTTGCGCGATTGAGCCTGCCCAGGGTTGCGCGATCTGTTGGTGATCGGCACTGAAGTGCACCAGCGGCTCGGCATTTACTGCCAGCCCCTGCGGGTGTTGCTGCCACCGCGCCCAACTGCGCATTTCGGCGGCGCAGCCCTTGGCGTCGACTATCGCTTGCTCCAGATCGGCGCCGCTCCATTGCGCGACTTTTGCCGCCATCGCTGCACGATCGGCGCAGGCACCGAGCACGCTTTCGGCTGCGGCGCGGTGATGCGGGGCGTTGGTGTGCAGGCGGATCCAGCCGTCGCGGGTCGCGTAGTCGCCGGCGATCGGGTCCCACAGCGGCGGTAACTCCCAGCCCATGGGGCGGATGGAAGAAGCGAACCAGAACGAGGCCAGACGCCGATCAACTTCCACGGCGGGCAAGTGCCCGGTCTGTTGCCGGAGCAGTTCGCTGACGGCCTGACCGGCAGCGGCGATGCTCGCGCAGGCCAGATCGGTGACGGCGAACGCCGAGGGCAGGGCGCCGCTGTTGGTGAACGGAATCGGCGTTTTGGGCAAGCCGAGTGCGGCTTGAATGGACGTGAGTAAATCAGTCATCGAAGGCCCTCCGGGAGAGAGGGGGATGATAGTGCAAAAAAATGTCGGGGCAGATGAAACGCCAGCGGGTGAATACTTACCCTGTGGGAGCGAGCTTGCTCGCGAAGAGGTCATCACATTCAGCATCATCATTGAATGGTAGACCGCATTCGCGAGCAAGCTCGCTCCCACAGGGCTCAACGGTGTGGCGTTAAACGCGGAACTGATCCATCAATTTCATCTGTTGACTGGCCAGGGCGTTGAGCTGACTGCTGATCGCCGCCGATTCAGTGGCCTGTTCGGTCAGAGTTTCAGTCACGGTGCGAATCGCCGAGACGTTGCGATTGACCTCTTCGGCCACGGCGCTCTGCTGTTCGGCGGCGCTGGCGATTTGCAGGTTCATGTCGCTTATCACGGTGACCGCATCGCTGATCTTGCCCAGCGCGTCCACCGCCTGACGGATCTGCCCGGCGTTGTTGTGCGCCTGTGTCTGGCTCGAATGCATGGTCGCGACCACGCCACGGGTGCCGGTCTGGATGCGTTCGATGACGATGCGGATTTCTTCCACCGAATCCTGAGTGCGCTTGGCGAGGTTGCGCACCTCGTCGGCTACCACCGCGAAACCACGCCCGCTTTCCCCGGCGCGGGCCGCTTCGATGGCGGCGTTGAGCGCCAGCAGGTTGGTCTGTTCGGCGATGCTGCGGATGACTTCCAGCACCGAACCGATCTGCTCGCTGTTGACCGCCAGCGCTTCGACTTCGGTCACCGCTTTGCTGACTTCATCGGCCAGTTGATTGATGTCGCGGGTGCTGCGCTCGATGATCGACATGCCGTCCTTGGCCGACTGATCGGCACCCTTGGCGGCGTTGGCCGCGTTCGACGCGCTGTTGGCGACGTCATGCGCGGTGGCGCTCATTTCGTTGGACGCGGTGGCGACCTGATCGATTTCGCGGAACTGCACCTGCATGCCTTCGCTGGTCTGGCGGGCGATTTCCGAGGACTGATCAGCAGTGCCACGCGCCTCGGTGATGCTCTGTTTGATCTGGGCGATGGTCGGTTGCAGTTTGTCGAGGAAGCGGTTGAACCAGTTCACCAGTTCGCCCAGTTCATCTTTCTTGCTGTAGTTCAGGCGCTGGGTCAGGTCGCCTTCACCGCTGGCGATGTTCTTCAGCATTTCAGCAACGCTGTTGATCGGCCGGGTTACGCCCGACGCGGTGAGCCAGATCAGCAGCAGGCCGATCAGACCGGCAACTACCGCCACCAGCAACGCGGTGATCACCCCGGTTTTCTGCGCATCGTCGAGCACCGCTTGCAGCTTGACCGAATCGGCCAGCAGCACCTGTTTCGGCAGGTCGATGACCACGCCCCAGGCCCGCGAGTTACCAATCGGATCGACCGGGTACACGGCGCGAATCAGGTCGCCCTGTTCGAGAATTTTCGGTGTGCCGCTGCTGACCAGTTGCAGGACATCCTTGCCTTCGGCACCGAGCGTTTCGCTGATTTGTTTACCGACTTTCTTCGCATCGGAACTGTCCGCACCGAGCACGCCGCTGCCGGAGACGATCAGCATGTGCCCGGCGCCGTTGAACAGGTCGCGCTGCGAGTCGAGCGCCGCCGCTTGCAGGGCATCGAGGGCGATGTCGACGCCGACCACGCCGATGGCCTTGCCGTCGACGATCAACGGCACGGAAATGGTGGTCATCAACATTTCCTTGGTCCCGACGGTGTCGGCGTATGGGTCGAGCAGGCAGGTACGCTTGTTGTCGCGAGGGCAGGTGTACCAGCTGTTGTACGGCGTGCCGCTGACGCTGAGGGTGGTCTTGGTCATGTCTTCTTCGACCATGATCGTGTTCAGCGCCGAACCGGCAGCGCGGCTCCAGTAAGTCGCAAAGCGCCCGGCTTCGTTGGATTGACGCGCGGCATCGTTGACGAACTCGCTGTCCTTGCCATCGAGGCCGTTGGGTTCGAAAGCGAGCCAGATGCCGAGCACCTTGTCGTTGCGCTCGAACGCGGTTTTCAGGCTCTGATTCAACTCTTCACGCAGGGCCCCAGCCTCCAGCGAACGCTTGGCGGCCATCACGCGCATGTCCTTGATCTGGTCGGCCAGGGCGGTGATCACCGTCAGGCTTTCGCCAAAGGTCTTCTGCACTCGCACCGCCTGCTCGGCCGCCTTGGCCTGCAACAGGTTCTGCACACTCGCGGTGAGCATCTTGCTGCTGGAGTCGCTGACCACTTCATCGTTCTGGTTGGTCTGGTAAATGTTTATGCCGACGATCAGCGCAACCACACCGAGCAGGCACAGACCGGAGAGCAGGACGATTTTCAGGCGAATGGAGAGAGAGTCGAACATGGGGCGATCTCGTGAATGAATGAGCAGGTGGCCACGGGATGAACTACCCGGTTCGCCAAATCCATTCAGCGCCATGCATTGCTCATCGGCGCGCAGCGAGGGCGCATGAGGCGCTTGCCGACGAACGGTCAGCGCTAAACGTTTGCGCAGGGAAATGTGCTGAAAAGGCGATTAATTACAGGGAAGTTTCAGCCTGATGAACGCCGGAGTGCTTGTGTTGTGATGAGGCTGTTGTGGCGAGGGAGCTTGCTCCCGCTGGAGTGCGCAGCGCTCCCCAGCATGCTTACCGACTCACCGCATGCGGAGGTGTTGCGACGGCTTCGCCGCCGAGCGGGAGCAAGCTCCCTCGCCACAGGGGGATCTGTGAGTCAGGAAGAGGGGAGGGCTTCCGGGCGTGACCAGATCCACAGATTGCCCAGACTCATCCCGCCAATCGCCAGATACACCGGCCAGCCGTGATCGAGCATCACCAGCATCAGCGTCGCGCACAGCAGCATGCTGACGGTGGCGCTGACTTTGGCCTTGCGCGCGATGATCTTGCCGTTGCGCCAGTTGCTCAGGATCGGCCCGAACAGCCGATGGTTTTCCAGCCAGGCACTCAGGCGCGGCGAGCTGCGAGTCGCGGCCCAGGCGGCGAGCAGGATGAACTCGGTGGTCGGCAGGCCGGGCACGACGATGGCGATCAGGCCAATGCCGAGGCTGACGTAGGCCAGCAGGCCGAACAGCAGGCGGGCGAGTTTTGACGAGGCGGGTTGCGGCATGGGCTCGGGATTGCTGTGAGGCGAAACGGGGGATTCTACAGGCTAGCGCTGTTCCCATGTGGGAGCGGGC
>Ga0153931_100153_pt1 | contig 26226 bp, 24 predicted proteins | sample TSNJ015MetaG_FD_104730 | JGI IMG/M metagenome (GOLD analysis project Ga0153931, IMG submission 104730) | Attine ant fungus gardens microbial communities from New Jersey, USA - TSNJ015 MetaG | ecosystem: Host-associated > Fungi > Mycelium > Unclassified | place: USA: New Jersey, Wharton State... | reverse complement strand
GCACTTTGCGGGGCTTTTTTGACGACGCTTAAATGTTCGCGTCGAGGAAAGCTTGCAGCTGGGACTTGGACAGCGCGCCTACTTTAGTGGCTTCGACGTTGCCGTTCTTGAACAGCATCAGGGTCGGAATACCACGCACGCCGTGCTTGGCCGGAGTCTCCTGGTTATCGTCGATGTTCAGCTTGGCAATGGTCAGCTTGCCGTCGTAGGTGGTTGCAATGTCGTCCAGAACAGGGGCGATCATTTTGCAAGGGCCGCACCATTCAGCCCAGTAGTCAACCAGGACCGGGCCTTGAGCCTTGAGTACTTGTTCCTCAAAGTTCGCGTCGGTGACGTGCTTGATAAGATCGTTGCTCATGGATGTCTCCGGATTGTAAGCAAAAAAAACGTGGCCCATCATAGCCGCCCTTCCCCCGTTCAGGAAGCCGCCTCTGATTGACTCTTGCTATGGTGACGCATGAGTTTGGGTATAGCTCAACTTACGGTGTCACGGGAGTCACGAAGGCAATGCCAGTGCGCAATGCCGCATTGCGTACGTGTTCCTGCATGGTTCTCTGGGCTTGCGCACTGGCGCGCCGAGCCAGTGCACGCAGGATCTTGCGGTGCTCCTGCCAGGTTTCCATGGCCCGTTCCGGCCGGATGAACGGTAGCTTCTGGCTCTCCAGAAACACCTCGGCGCTGGCACTCAGGATGCTCACCATCGCCTGATTACCACTGGCCAGCAGAATCCGCTGGTGAAATTCGAAGTCGAGCCGGGCGGCGGCTTCAAAATCGCCGGCCTTGAGCACCTTGCGCATCGCCTCGACATTGTCTTCCAGGCAGTCCAACTCATCGATGCTCAACGTTACGGCCGCCAGCCCGGCGGCAAAACCCTCCAGCGCATAGCGCAACTGGAAGATATCCAGCGGTGTGGCCTGGGCGGCGAAAGGCCAGGCAAAACCCGGCGCCTCCTGCACCTCTTGCACGAACACACCCTTGCCCGGCTGCACGCTGACCACGCCCAGCGCACTCAAGGACGACAACGCCTCGCGCAGCGATGCCCGACTCACGCCCAACTGCACCGCCAGGTCGCGCTGTGAGGGCAACGCATCGCCCGCTGCAAAGCCCTGCTCCTTGATCAGTTTGCGGATGGCCTGCAGGGCCGCTTCCGGTACGGCTTGGGCGATGGAATTCATATAAAACTCATAGTTCCAGACAACTGAGCGGCTAGTTGTAAAGCTATTCGCAGCCGGCGGCAAGCCACGCCCCAAAGGGGCTCGCGGGCTTTTACCGGCGCTCGAAAAAGGTGCGAAATGCGCACGCACTGTTCAGACCAGTAAGACCACCGCACCTCAACAAATCCCGGCCTTGCAGGCAATACCAGCAGTGATGGCATGGGCTGTGCACTGAGCAAAATCAGAAAATCCCTTCGCCCTTTTCGGAGAGTTGCCATGACCAAGCGCTACAGCGCCCTGCTCACTGCCCTGTTTGCCAGCCTGATGCTGAGCCAGGCACCCGCCCAGGCCAATGGTCTGGACGACATCGTCGCCCGTGGCACCCTCAAGGTCGCCGTGCCTCAAGACTTCCCGCCGTTCGGCTCGGTCGGTCCGGACATGAAGCCCCGCGGCCTGGACATCGACACCGCCAAGCTGCTGGCTGACCAGCTCAAGGTCAAGCTGGAGCTGACGCCGGTCAACAGCACCAACCGCATTCCATTCCTCACCACCGGCAAAGTCGACCTGGTGATTTCCAGCCTGGGCAAAAACGCCGAGCGGGAAAAAGTCATCGATTTCTCCAAGGCCTATGCGCCCTTCTACCTGGCGGTGTTTGGTCCGCCTGAAGCGCCGATCAGCACCACTGACGACCTCAAGGGCAAGACCATCAGCGTGACCCGCGGCGCCATCGAAGACATCGAGTTGACCGCCGTAGCGCCCAAGGAAGCCACGATCAAGCGCTTCGAAGACAACAACTCGACCATCGCCGCCTACCTGGCCGGCCAGGTCGACCTGATCGCCAGTGGCAACGTGGTGATGGTGGCAATCAGCGAGCGCAACCCGAAACGCGTGCCGGCGCTGAAAGTGAAACTCAAGGACTCGCCGGTCTACGTGGGCGTGAACAAGAACGAGCCGGCGCTGCTGGAGAAGGTCAACCAGATCCTGGTAGCGGCCAAAGCCGACGGCAGCCTGGAGAAAAATGCGATGCAGTGGCTTAAAGAGCCGCTGCCCGCCGACCTTTAAAGCGACGGAGCTGATTCATGGCGTATCAATTTGACTTTATGCCTGTGCTCGCCAACACCGACCTGCTGTTGCGCGGTGCGCTGTTCACGCTTGAGCTGACGGCCATCGGCGCGATCCTCGGGGTGGCCCTGGGCACCGTCGGCGCCGTGGTGCGGGCGTGGAAGATCCAGCCGTTTGCGTGGTTCTTCGGTGTGTATGTCGAGTTGATCCGCAACACGCCGTTTCTGGTGCAGCTGTTCTTCATCTTCTTTGGCCTGCCCTCGCTGGGGTTGAAAATCACCGAATGGCAAGCCGCCGTGCTGGCGATGGTGATCAACCTGGGGGCCTACTCGACCGAGATCATTCGCGCCGGCATCCAGGCCATCCCTCGCGGCCAGCTGGAAGCCGCCGCCGCACTGGCAATGACGCGTTTCGAAGCGTTCCGCCACGTGGTGCTGCTGCCGGCGCTGGGCAAGGTGTGGCCGGCCCTGAGCAGCCAGATCATCATCGTGATGCTCGGCTCGGCCGTGTGTTCGCAGATCGCCACCGAAGAGCTGAGCTTTGCCGCCAACTTTATTCAGTCGCGCAACTTCCGCGCCTTTGAGACCTACGCACTGACCACGCTGGTGTACCTGTGCATGGCGTTGATGATTCGCCAGTTGCTCAACTGGATTGGCCGGCGGTTTGTGATGAGGAACAGCCGATGAGTGATTTTTCGTTCTGGGACATCGTGCGCAACCTGGCTGTTGGCCTGCAATGGACCCTGTTGCTGTCGCTGGTGGCGTTTGTCGGCGGCGGCCTGATCGGTTTGCTGGTGATGACCATGCGCATCAGCCGCAAAGCCTTCGCGCGCAATGTTGCGCGCACCTATATCGAACTGTTCCAGGGCACGCCGCTGTTGATGCAACTGTTCCTGGTGTTTTTCGGCATTGCCCTGCTGGGCGTGGATATTTCGCCCTGGCTGGCAGCGGCAATCGCCTTGACCCTGTTTACCAGCGCCTACCTGGCCGAGATCTGGCGCGGCTGCGTCGAATCCATCGCCCATGGGCAATGGGAAGCGTCGGCCAGCCTGGCGCTCAACCCGCTTGAACAACTGCGCTACGTGATCCTGCCCCAAGCGCTGCGGATTGCCGTGGCACCCACCGTGGGTTTCTCGGTGCAGGTGGTCAAAGGCACCGCCGTGACGTCGATCATCGGCTTTACCGAACTGACCAAGACCGGCGGCATGCTCGCCAACGCCACCTTCGAACCCTTTATGGTCTACGGCCTGGTGGCCCTCGGTTACTTCCTGCTCTGCTACCCCTTGTCCCTCAGTGCCAGCTACCTGGAAAGGAGACTGCATGCCTCTGCTTAGACTTTCAGCCCTGCATAAGTATTACGGCGATCACCACGTACTCAAGGGCATCGACCTGACCGTGGAAGAGGGCCAGGTGGTGGCGATCATCGGCCGCAGCGGCTCGGGCAAGTCCACCTTGCTGCGTACCCTCAATGGCCTGGAATCGATCAACGACGGTGTGATCGAAGTCGATGGCGAATACCTCGATGCCGCGCGCGCCGACCTGCGCAGCCTGCGACAGAAAGTCGGCATGGTGTTCCAGCAGTTCAACCTGTTCCCGCACCTGACGGTGGGCGAAAACGTCATGCTCGCACCGCAAGTGGTGCAGAAAGTGCCCAAGGCCAAAGCCGCACAGCTTGCCAGGCAAATGCTGGAGCGCGTCGGGCTGGGCGAGAAGTTCGACGCCTTCCCGGATCGCCTGTCCGGTGGCCAGCAACAGCGCGTCGCGATTGCGCGTGCACTGGCCATGTCACCCAAGGTGCTGCTGTGCGACGAAATCACCTCGGCCCTGGACCCTGAACTGGTCAATGAAGTGCTCAGCGTGGTGCGTCAACTGGCCAGCGACGGCATGACCCTGATCATGGTGACCCACGAAATGCGCTTCGCCCGGGAAGTCGGCGACAAACTGGTGTTCATGCACCAAGGCAAAGTGCATGAGGTGGGCGACCCCAAGACATTGTTCGCCAACCCAAAAACACCGGAATTCGCCAACTTCATTGGCTCAGTGGAACAACCGGGCTGATCAGTTCGAAACTGCCCTGCCCTTCAAGGTGCGTCTCGCTACGCACCTGAAAGGCATCGGCAGCCAGGTCGGTGTCGATATCGACCTGGGCCGTGAATTGACGCCCTGCCCTCGGCCCCCCGGCCACTCGCGCTATCAACGTCTGGCCGGGCAACAGGTGCCCGCTGACCGTCTCGCCGGCTGAGTGCGCGGGCGCCCAGCCGACGGCTTGCCCATCTAAACGCGCGTGTTTGAGGTTCAGGCGGAAATGCCCCTGGCGCCCAAAACGAAAGCTCTCGCCATCGGCCGCCACGCCGACAAAACGCAACGCGATTGCCGCGGGCTCAGCACACAGTACATTCACGCTCAACGAGCGAGTGCCGAGCGCCATGGACGTGCTTTCAACAAGCGCCTCCCTGCGAATAGCGCCGTAGTCTATGCGCGGCTGGCTCACCGATAACCGGCAATTTTCCGCCCGGGCATCAGGCGTCGCGAGCAGTGCGCAGAGCATTACCAAAGGCACGCTTTTAAGCTTAACGGCCATGGCACACCGCCGAGGTGGTTTCATAGAACTTGTCATTGTCGGGTTGGCTCTTGAGGTCAATGCGTAGCAGGCAGGTGGAAGCGTCCGGCAATGAAACACGCAGGCTTTGCGCCTCATTGACGTCATTGAGGAACACCATGCCCTCGCCCACCACGCTGGTCACGAAGCGATCGCCCATGCCGAACACCGAGGCGCCTTGAGGCAATGGCCGGCCATGCTGATCCTTTGCGGTGAGCAAAATACGGCGCACTTTCACCACATCGAAATCCACGGCATTGAAGGATCCACGGCCCGCCGTGAGCACCTGCGTGCCGTTTTTCAGGTCGACGCGCCTGGGCAAGGACGGGGTCTGCACCTCAACCCGGCTGTTGGTATAAGCCGGCAGGCCTGCGATCACGGCTTGCCCGCTGAAATCGGTCCACACCGGGCCTTGGGGGGTCTGGACTTTTGCCGCGCCGATATCCCCGACAGAGACGATGCCGAAGGTGTCCTGCACGGGGTAAGGCGAAAAGGTCAGCCCGCCTGCGTGAGCCACCACGCCGCCTTGCAACTGCCCGGTGTAACTGGTGCCCTGCGGGTCGCGGCTGACACCCAGGCCGACCCGGGTATAACGAGGCAGCAGGTCCACCTGCCCGCGCACCGATGCCTGCCGGGCCTTGAGGTCGCGCTCGACGCCCACTTCGTAATTCACATACTCGTTGACCCGTTCGCTGAGCGACGTGCCGGCGGTGAACTGATCACCGCGACGACTGGTGTAACTGTGCACACGACGCTCCCCACCCAATGGCACGCTGACCTGCAACCGCACGGACAAATCGTTGTCCAGCGCCCGTTCGCGCCGGTTGCCGGCACGCGTGACGTCACGATCAGACCGAGTGCCGCCCACTTGCGAGTCGGCAATCAACGCGACATCGGCGCGGCTGAATGACTTGTTCCACGAGGTGAACACATGCTCGCTCGTTCGCCCGTCAAATTGGGCACTGCGGGTATAGCCCAGCGAGAACACCCCCAGCGTGGGGTCGGCCCAGCTCATGCCTGCCGTGTACTGGTTCTTGAAGCGCGAACCCAATTCGTCGGGCCGGGAGACGCGGCCGGCTTCAGTGACCTCACGATAACCCTGGGTCTGGGTGGTCGCACTGAGGTTGACGTCAACATTGGGCAGCACCGGGCTGCTCACGGAGACGCTGCTGCGCGACCCGGACACTGCGTTTTTGCTGTCTCGCGACAAGTTGTGACGTGCCCCCACGGAAACCCGCTGCACAAACACGCTGTTCAGGGTGACGCCCGCCGACCCATAGTCATCGGCGCTCAACAAGCCAAAGCCCGCCGACGAGTCGCGCCCCAGCCCCCATGTGCCGCTGGCCATGGCGACCCGCGGTGATGGCCCCTCTTCGAGGGTGTTTTTGCGCAACTTGCCAACCGAGAAATAATAACCAGGCGCCGCCGGACCAGCCCCCGCGAACGAAGCCGCCGGCACCACGAAGCTGCGCCTGACACCGCGCACATCGATCACGCTGACGTCCAGGTCACTGGTGTCATTGAGCAGCGGCAACCCCGCAAGCCTGAACGGGCCTTCAGGCACCAACGTGCTGTAGATCAACGCACCGGACTGGCGCACTTCAACCCGCGACTGGCTCTGGGCGAGCCCTTCAACCACCGCATGGTTGCCGCCCGCAGCGGCACGCGATTGGCCATCGGGGTAAAACTGCAGCCCGGACAACTGGACCCCGCCAAACAACGGGTTATGGCTGGAGATCTGGCCGACCTGGAACGTCGACTGCAACGCAGCAATATCCCGCTGGGCAAACGCGTAAAGGTGTTCGGTGCGGGTCTTGCCGTTGTCGGACACATAGAACTGGCGGCTGCGGACCACCCAATCGTCAAGGTTGAAGCCTGCCTCGGTGTAGGCCGAGATGAACCGGCTGGGCCCACTGCGCGAATGACTGTCCAAACCCAGCACGTCATAGTTGAACAGCGCGGCTGCGCCGCCCGTGGAAAAGGGCCCGGCCTCCCACTGCGGCGCACGCAATGACTGGGTCGGCACAACCAGCGTCACTTCCTCGGTACCGGGGCGCAACCTCAGCATTGTGGTCGGGAACGCAGCGAGAAAGTCATGACAGGCCGCGTCCGGTGTAGCGCCTTCGTGGAGGATGTCGCGCGGCTTTACCAGCCCGGCTTTTTCCAGCAGCCCAGGCGTAAAACACAATCGACCCTCGTGATCGAAACGTGCATCTACCAGCCCAAGCGGGTTTCCATTGACCCGCAGGCCCACCACGTGGACGCCTTCACGAAAGCGCGCTGCACTGCGAAAGTAGTCGGAGACCTTGGGGTCAATACCGTGGGTTGTCAGTGCCGCGAGGTCAAAGCCCTCTCCCAGCTCCAGCGCAGAAACAACGCCGGGCAAGCTCCAAAGGGCTGCAAAACCCATGATCAAGGTGGGCCTGCCGGGCCTAAAAAATGCCGCAATGCGGTGACTCGAAGGGTTAATCATCGGCCGATCAACCCTCATCGGTAAGGATCGGGGCGCGGTAGTTTTCTACCGAAAACCCATAGACCGTGGCGGGCTGGATCTCGACCTCGGCCACACCGTCCAGTGGGCCATCGACCTCTGCGGTCAATGCTTCACCCGGCAAAAGGTAAGCGCGCGGCAACGTGGCCGGGGCGCCTTGTGGAAGCAGGCGCACCTCCGGCGCCAGGCGCACCACATAGGCACTGTCGTTATGGGCCGTGAGGCCCTGCCCGGTCCGCTTCCACTTCAGCAACTCCCAGGGGGTTGAGTGCCGAGGCAAACCTTTGGGGTGCAGGATCAGCGGCAAATTCTGCCGAAGGGTGATACCGATGGTCGCACCGCCCGCCGTGCGCGCCTGGGGGATGCCCTCGAACGACACACGCTTGAGGCGTTGGGTCTTGAGCGGCTCACCCTGGGTGCTGATAAAACGCACCAACTGCGTATCGCCCGCCTCCACTCGTGTGATGGGCGGTGTAACGATCAACAGCAGTTGCGGGTCCTCGGGCACGTTCTCCACCACCGAGTGAAGCAACGCCGGCCCGGCATCGGTGTTCTTGATGTTTATTGTGGCCTCGCCCTCTTCCTCATAAAGCACCACGACCGTTGTTTCCGGCAGCATGCCGTCCGCCAGGGCAACACCGGTAAAAAAACCACAGGCACCTGCACTCCAAAACAACATAAAACTTATTATTGAAAACCCACGCACTCGACGTTCCCCGCAACCGACAAAGTTGACCCTGGGCAGTTAAACGCCCACAAAAAAACAGCCAACCAGAAAGTGTCAGTTTCTTGATTGGCTGTTTTGCGCTGTTTAGATGTAACTCAATACCAGTGTGGCGCGCCCATCAAGGGAGACATCGCGACTCAAGTCCAGATCCTGCGCCCGGTTGATGACCGCCTTCACCGCAAGAGTGCCGGTCAACTGGTTGATAGAGGCCGGCGTAAAGGTGGTGCTATTGCGCCACGAATACTGGGCAGGTGACTGAGCAACTTTGCCATCGCTGGTGAGCCAAACGCCGGTGCCATTACGCAGGATGGGGTACAGCGCCACGCCGGCAGAACGTAGGTCCCTGAGCGTGACCGAATAGCCACCGGTTCGCCGAGTCCCTACAGAACCCAAACCAAAATTCTGCGCCTCGGTAAAGCCTGGACCCAGGACACCCGGCACTTTGCTGCCCGCCTGCAGGTCGGTGAAGGAGATTCCGAACCTCGCCGGCGTTGTGCCGCAATTGACCACCAGGGAAGTGGTCTTCTCTTCGCGGGTGTTGAACGCGGTCTGGGATAATTCGCCGGAGCGAATCGTGCCGTAGTCGATGATGCCGCTGCCGGCGAGGCTGAGGTTACAGGCAGCGGGAGTAATCGTGCCCCTGACGACCAATTGGGCACTGGTGGTCGCCTGAGCGTTGAGGGTTGCAGCCAGGCAGGCGATACCGAGAGTCAAACCAACAATTGTTTTCATTTTTGTCCTGTCACTACGAAGTTAACAGGCATTGTTTATTCGCGTCCTGGCGAATCCATCGCCCAACCACTTATCTTCCCGGACATACATAACGATAAATAAATAACACCCAGGCAACATTGCCGAGTGACAGTCTGCTGCTTTGGTACCTCATTAAAAAATCGGACAACACATCAGTTATTGTCGGAGTGATGAAAATAAGTAGTGGCTCTCAGTTAATAACAAGGTAGTCCATAACAAAACAAACTAAGAGAACAGCGACTCAATCATTGTAGGCAAATTCAGAATCCGCCTTGAAAACCACGAACGTCAAAATGCCTACATCATTGAATGGCTTATTCATCGCATGCTTACGAAACCGGCCTACATTTCCCACATGAATTCCCCACAGACAGCATCACGCAAATTACTGAAGCACAACGCGTTGGCGCCAGCGTTCGATCGTGGCACGATGGTCAGGTTATCGACCGAGACCCCCAAACCATGCCGCAATCCCAAGCCAAGAATCTGTCCTTGATCGCCGCTATCGACCTGGGCTCCAACAGCTTTCACATGGTCGTGGCCAAGGCCCAGAACGGCGAAATCCGCATCCTTGAGCGGCTCGGCGAAAAAGTGCAACTGGCTGCCGGGATCGACGACGAGCGCCAGCTCAATGAAGAATCCATGCAGCGCGGGCTCGATTGCCTCAAGCGCTTTGCCCAACTGATCAACGGCATGCCCCTGGGCGCTGTGCGAATCGTTGGCACCAACGCCTTGCGTGAAGCCCGCAACCGCGGCGAGTTCATCCGCCGCGCCGAAGCAATCCTCGGGCATCCGGTAGAGGTCATTTCGGGCCGCGAAGAAGCGCGCCTGATCTACCTCGGCGTCTCCCACACCCTGGCCGACACCCCGGGCAAACGCCTGGTGGCGGACATCGGCGGCGGCAGTACCGAATTCATCATCGGCCAGCGTTTCGAACCGCTGCTGCGCGAAAGCCTGCAGATGGGTTGCGTCAGTTATACCCAGCGTTATTTCAAGGACGGCAAGATCACCCCGGCGCGCTATGCCCAGGCCTACACCGCGGCGCGTCTGGAAATCATGAGCATCGAACACGCCCTGCATCGCTTGACCTGGGATGAAGCCATCGGCTCGTCCGGCACCATCCGCGCGATCGGCCTGGCCCTCAAAGCCGGCGGCCATGGCACCGGGGAGGTCAACGCCGAAGGCCTGGCCTGGCTCAAGCGCAAACTGTTCAAGCTGGGCGACGCAGAGAAAATCGACTTTGACGGCATCAAGCCTGATCGGCGCACCATTTTCCCGGCCGGCCTGGCGATTCTCGAGGCGATTTTCGACGCCCTCGAACTGCAACGCATGGACCACTGCGACGGCGCGCTGCGCGAAGGCGTGCTCTATGACCTGCTGGGCCGCCATCACCATGAAGACGTGCGTGAACGCACCCTCAGCTCGTTGATGGAGCGTTATCACGTCGACCTGGAACAAGCCGCGCGCGTGGAGCGCAAGGCCCTGCATGCCTTCGACCAAGTGGCCGAGGACTGGGACCTGGCAGACGGCGTGTGGCGCGAGCTGCTCGGCTGGGCTGCCAAGGTGCATGAAGTGGGCCTGGACATCGCCCACTACCATTACCACAAGCATGGCGCCTACCTGATCGAGCACTCGGACCTCGCCGGTTTCTCGCGCGAAGACCAACAGATGCTCGCCCTGCTGGTGCGTGGCCATCGCCGCAACATTCCCAAGGACAAGTTTGCCGACTTCGGCAGCGAAGGCAGCAAGCTGATTCGCCTGTGCGTGCTGCTGCGCTTTGCAATCCTGTTCCACCACATTCGCGGCACCCAGGAAATGCCCCAGGTCACCCTGCGCGCCCACGGCGACAGCCTGGATGTGGTGTTCCCCAAAGGCTGGCTGGATGAAAACCAGCTGACCCAGGCGGATTTTGCCCAGGAAGCGGAATGGCTGACGCGGGTGGGGTTCAGCCTGAACCTGCGCTGAGCCGATCTAAAGAACACTGCACAAACACATGTGGGAGGGGGCTTGCCCCCGATGGCGGAGGACCAGTCAATGAATCTGTTGACTGACACTCCTTCATCGGGGGCAAGCCCCCTCCCACATTTTCAGAGCGCGTTGGCTTTAGTTCACCGCAAGAATCGGGCTACCCAGCTTTTCCAGCAACGTCGCCTGCGCACTGCGCGGGTTCTGGTTGCCGGTCGGCGTGTTGCGCACGTAGCGGCCGTCCGACTGCAGGCTCCAGCTGTGGGTGTTGTCAGTGAGGTAGCTTTCCAGCTCTTTCTTGACGCGCATGATCAACTTCTTGCCTTCCACCGGGAAGCAGGTCTCTACACGCTTATCGAGGTTTCGCTCCATCCAGTCGGCACTGGAGAGGAACATCTGCTCTTCGCCGCCGTTGAGGAAGTAGAACACCCGCGTGTGCTCCAGGAAGCGCCCGATGATCGATCGCACGTGGATGTTATGCGAAACCCCGGCGATGCCCGGACGCAGGCAACACATGCCACGCACCACCAGGTCGATGCGCACACCGGACTGGCTGGCCTTGTACAGCGCGCGGATGATCTTCGGATCGGTCAGCGAGTTGAACTTGGCGATGATGTGCGCCGGTTTGCCGTCGAGGGCGAACTGGGTCTCGCGGGCAATCATGTCGAGCATGCCCTTTTTGAGCGTGAACGGCGCGTGCAGCAGCTTCTTCATGCGCAAGGTCTTGCCCATGCCGATCAACTGGCTGAACAACTTGCCGACGTCTTCACACAACGCGTCGTCTGAGGTCAGCAGGCTGTAGTCGGTGTAGAGCTTGGCGTTGCCGGCGTGGTAGTTGCCAGTGCCCAAGTGCGCGTAACGCACAATCTCGCCGGCTTCGCGGCGCAGGATCAGCATCATCTTGGCGTGGGTCTTGAAACCGACCACGCCGTAGATCACCACGGCACCGGCCGCTTGCAGGCGGCTGGCCAGTTGCAGGTTGGACTCTTCGTCAAAACGCGCACGCAACTCGATCACCGCGGTGACTTCCTTGCCGTTTCGCGCGGCATCTACCAGTGCGTCGACGATTTCCGAGTTGGCGCCGGAACGGTACAGCGTCTGGCGCACAGCCAGAACATGCGGGTCCTTGGCGGCCTGGCGCAGCAGGTCGACCACCGGGGTGAACGACTCGAACGGGTGCAGCAGCAAAATGTCCTGCTTGCTCACCACGCTGAAGATGTTCTCGCTGTTTTGGAGCAATTTCGGGATCTGCGGCGTGAACGGCGTGTATTGCAGCTCGGGGTGGCTGTCCAGACCGGTGATGCTGAACAGGCGCGTCAGGTTGACCGGGCCATTGACCTGGTACAACTCGGACTCGGCCAGGTTGAACTGCTTGAGCAGGTAGTCCGACAGGTGTTTAGGGCAGGTGTCTGCCACTTCCAGACGCACCGCGTCGCCGTAGCGGCGCGAGAACAGCTCACCGCGCAGGGCGCGGGCCAAGTCTTCGACGTCTTCGGAATCCAGCGCCAGGTCGGCGTTACGGGTCAGGCGGAACTGGTAGCAGCCCTTTACCTTCATGCCCTGGAACAGGTCATCGGCGTGCGCGTGGATCATCGACGACAGGAATACATAGTTGTCGCCAGCGCCCCCCACCTCTTCCGGTACCTTGATGATTCGTGGCAACAGACGCGGCGCCGGGATGATCGCCAGGCCCGAATCGCGGCCGAAGGCGTCGATGCCTTCCAGTTCGACGATGAAGTTCAGGCTCTTGTTCACCAGCAGCGGGAACGGGTGCGTCGGGTCCAGACCAATCGGGGTGATGATCGGCGAAATTTCGTCTCGGAAATAACGGCGCACCCAGGTCTTGATCTTGGTGGTCCAGTGCCGGCGACGAATGAAGCGGACCTGATGTTTTTCCAGCTCCGGCAACAGGATGTCGTTGAGGATCGCGTATTGGCGGTCCACGTGGCCGTGCACCAGCTCGCTGATGCGCGCCAGGGCCTGGTGCGGCTGCAGGCCGTCGGCGCCCGCTTGTTCGCGGGCGAAGGTGATTTGCTTCTTGAGGCCGGCGACGCGGATCTCGAAGAACTCGTCCAGGTTGCTGGAGAAAATCAGCAGGAATTTCAGCCGTTCCAGCAGCGGATAGGACTCATCCAGCGCCTGCTCGAGCACGCGGATGTTGAATTGCAGTTGTGACAGCTCGCGGTGGATGTACAGGCTGCTGTCATCCAGGTTGGTCACCGCCACCACCGGCGCCGGCGCGGGTGCCTCGGCCACCACGGCAGGCGGTGCGGGCTCCAGCTCCGGCGGCGTTTCTGTGACTTGTTCCACCACCGGGTGAGCGTCTTTTACGGCAACTTCTGAGAGTCCTTCGGTATTCATTGAGTGTTCCTGTGAGGGCTATTGTTGCTCTCTAAGCAATTGGGCGGCGCGGGCGGCGAAGTAGGTCAGAATGCCATCAGCGCCGGCACGTTTAAAGGCAGTCAGGGATTCGAGGATCACCGCTTCACTCAACCAACCATTCTGGATCGCGGCCATGTGCATCGCGTATTCACCGCTGACCTGATAGACAAAGGTCGGCACCTTGAATTCCTCTTTGACCCGATAAAGGATGTCCAGGTACGGCATCCCTGGCTTGACCATCACCATGTCGGCGCCCTCAGCCAGATCCGCCGCGACTTCGTGCAGGGCTTCCTGGCTGTTGGCCGGGTCCATCTGGTACGAAGCCTTGTTGGCCTTGCCCAGGTTCAGTGCCGAGCCCACCGCATCGCGGAAAGGCCCGTAATAGGCGCTGGCGTACTTGGCCGAGTAGGCCATGATCCGCACATTGACGTGACCGGCCAGCTCCAGGGCTTCGCGAATCGCCTGGATGCGACCGTCCATCATGTCCGACGGCGCGACGACCTGGGCGCCAGCGGCTGCGTGGGACAACGCCTGTTTGACCAGCGCATCGACGGTAATGTCGTTTTGAACATAGCCGTCTTCGTCAAGAATGCCATCCTGGCCGTGGGTGGTGAACGGGTCCAGCGCCACGTCGGTGATCACCCCCAGCTGCGGGAAACGCTCGCGCAGCGCGCGGGTGGCACGCTGGGCAATGCCTTGCGGGTTCCAGGCTTGCGCAGCATCAAGAGACTTGAGTTCAGACGGCGTCACTGGAAACAGCGCCAGCGCCGGAATTCCGAGTTCCACCCAGTTCGCCGCCTCGATCAGCAGCTGATCGATGGTCAAGCGCTCCACACCCGGCATCGATGCCACGGCTTCCCGACGGTTTTCACCGTCCAGCACAAACACCGGCAAGATCAGATCGTTCGTCGTCAGCACGTTTTCACGCACCAGGCGGCGAGAAAAATCATCACGGCGATTGCGGCGCAGGCGGGTAGCAGGGAACAGGCGATTGGCAGGGGTAAAGCTCACGACAGACTCCTGAGCCCGTGTTTACGGGCGAGCGTTGCAGTTATAAGCGGCCATTATGACGAAGGAATGACAGTTGTGCTTATCGATGCGACCTGCAGTCGCATTCGTCGCATATGTAGGAATTGTTCACTTCGTGACACATCTCGATACTTTCATGAATGTTCACGAAGGCGTAGGCTGCGCGTTCATTTCGCCAGCACCCCAGACCATGCTTCAACAATTTCTGCATGACTTCGGCTACTTTGCGCTCTTCCTGGGCACGTTCTTCGAAGGCGAAACCATTCTGGTTCTCGCAGGCTTCCTGGCGTTCCGTGGATACATGGATATCAACCTGGTGGTGGTCGTTGCCTTCTTTGGCAGCTATGCCGGTGACCAGCTGTGGTACTTCCTGGGGCGCAAGCATGGCCGCAAACTGTTGGCGCGCAAGCCGCGTTGGCAATTGATGGGCGACAAAGCGCTGGAACACATCCGCAAGCATCCGGATATCTGGGTGTTGAGCTTTCGGTTCGTCTACGGGCTGCGCACCGTGATGCCGGTGGCGATTGGCTTGTCCGGCTACCCGCCTTTGCGCTACCTGCTGCTCAACGGCATTGGCGCGGCGGTGTGGGCGGCGGCACTGGGCGCTGCGGCTTATCATTTTGGCGCGGTGCTGGAAGGCATGCTCGGCAGCATCAAGAAATATGAGCTGTGGGTGCTGGGCGCGCTGCTGTTGCTGGGCTTGGGCCTGTGGCTGCGCCGCCGCTTCAAGAACGCGCGCATTGCCCGCCAGGCCTGCGAAGATGCCAAGGCCCGGCTGGCCGCAGAGCAACTCGCCGAGCCCGCCAAGGTCGACGCGCCTAAGACGCCAATCGAGTAAGCCGGTCTCTGCAGCAGTAGAGACCCATCACGCTGAGCAAGCTGTAACTCACCAGGCCCAGCCAGCCCAAATTGCTGGCCGGCCACAGCCCCACCACCGGCGCCAGCCATACCAACGGTACATTCAGCCCCAGGCGCACCAACTCGGCTTTCAGGGCCCAGGGGCGATTTTCCAACGCCACGCCCAGCGTGAACAACCCTGACGCCATCGCGCTCCAGCCCAGGATCAACGCCGCCGTGGTCAGCCCTTCGCCGGCATTCATCAGATAGCTGCCAAACCCTACATATGCCGCAAATTGCAGGGCAACGTAGATTTGCTGGCGTGCGTCCAGCGGCACTTCGAATTTGCGGAACTGGCTCAAATCGGGCTTGGCCAGTGGGTATTTGGCTTTGACATCCGCCGGGCGCCACCCGGTGCGCATGAACCAGATGCGCAGCTTGTCCCACCAGCTCTCGGTACGCCGCGCATCACTCCACAACTGCGCATAAAACTGCAGGTTGGCCCACAGCGGGTTCCAACTGGCCAAGGGCGTGGTCACGCCAAAGATCACCGGCTCGTTGTCGTCTTCTTCCTGGAAGCTGCCGAACAACCGGTCCCAAATAATGAACACGCCGCCATAGTTGCGATCCATGTAAAGAGCGTTCTGTGCATGGTGAGCCCGATGATTGGACGGTGTGACGAAGAACCATTCGAACCAGCCAAGCTTGGGCACGTGGCGGGTGTGCACCCAGAACTGATACAGAAGATTGAGCGAGGCCACGCTGATAAACACCACCAGCGGCACGCCCACCACGGCCAGGGGCAGGTAGAAAATCCAGCTCAGCAAGAAGCCGGTACTGGTCTGGCGCAGGGCGGTGGTGAGGTTGTAGTCCTCGCTCTGGTGATGCACCGAGTGCGCGGCCCACAGGATGTTGCGCTCATGCCCGCAGCGATGCAGCCAGTAGTAGCAGAAGTCATAGAACACAAAGGCGAATACCCAGGTCCACACGCTCTGGGCCGAGAGTTCAATCAAGGCCAGGTGCTTGAGGGCGAAGGCGTAGGTCAGCAGCCCGACGCCTTTTGTCAGCAAGCCCGTGGTGGTGGACAGCACGCCCGTGCTGAGGCTGTTGATGGCGTCGGCCACCCGATAGTTGCGCTCGCCGCGCCAGCGGTCGGCCAGCAGCTCAACCACGATCAAGGCGATGAAAAACGGTACCGCGTAAGGCACGAAGTCCATGGGCTAGTCCGGTCTGTTTTTGTTACATCAAGATTAGGTGTAGCGGCGCGAGATCCCATTGGCAACAGGTGACAAATTAGTAGACATTTAACGCCATGAAATAGGGAGAAATACTCATGAGCAAAAAGATTGCAGTGATCCTTTCCGGCTGTGGCGTGTACGACGGCGCAGAGATCCACGAAAGCGTGATCACCTTGCTGCGCCTGGACCAGCGGGGCGCCCAGGTCCAATGTTTTGCGCCGGATATCGCGCAACATCACGTGATCAACCACCTCACCGGCGAAGAGATGCCCGAGTCGCGTAACGTGCTGGTGGAGTCGGCGCGGATTGCCCGGGGTGACGTGAAAGATATTCAAGAGGCCCGCGCCGAAGACTTTGATGCGCTGATCGTGCCCGGCGGGTTTGGCGCGGCGAAGAACCTGTCGAACTTTGCCGTGGAAGGCGCAGGTTGCAGCGTCAATCCGCAGGTGCTGGCGCTGGCGGAAGCCTTCGCCGAAGCGAGCAAGCCGGTGGGGCTGATCTGCATTTCGCCGGCACTGGCCGCGAAAATCTACGGCCCCGGCGTGACCTGCACCATCGGCAACGATGCCGACACCGCCGCTGCCCTCGACAAGATGGGCGCCACCCACCGCGACTGCACAGTGGAAGACATCGTCGAGGACACCCCGCGCAAACTGGTGAGCACCCCGGCCTACATGCTTGGCAAGAACATCAGCGAAGTGGCCTCAGGTATCAACAAACTCGTGGATCGGGTATTGGAATTGACTCACGAGGATGATTGATCGCCTCCCGAACACTTATGGTGGCTAGCCCACCCATAGTGGCGGGCAAGCTCTTCGTGGCGAGCAGGGCTTATTGTGGCGAGCGGGCTTGCCCCGCGTTGGGCTGCGCAGCAGCCCCAATTCAGGCGACGCGGTCAGTCAGTTAATCTGCGGCGCGAAGTGTTGGGGCGGCTTCGCCCCCCAACGCGGGGCAAGCCCGCTCGCTACAGGAACACCGCTCGCCAACGTCAGGCCTCGCGCATTAGCTTGGTCAATATCCTGTCCAGCGCATTGGCAAACGCCTGCTTATCCTTTTCGCCATGGGGCGGCGGCCCTCCGCCCATCTGGCCCTGCTCGCGCAGATCAGTAAACAGGTTACGCACTGCCAGCCGTTCGCTCATGTTTGCCGGGCTGAACTCCTTACCGCGTGGGTCAAGGGCCGTGACGCCCTTCTTCACCAGCCGGTCGGCCAAGGGCACGTCGCTGCAAATCACCAGCTCACCGGGCACGGCGTGTTCCACCAGGTAGTCATCCGCCGCATCCGGGCCGCTGGGTACCACGATCAACTTCACACACGCAAAGCTCGGTTTGATCTGGCTTTGCCCCGCCACCAACACCACCTCGAACTGGCGCTTGAGGGCGAATTTCACCACTTGGTCCTTGGCCGCCCGTGGGCAAGCATCCGCATCGATCCACACGCGCATGGTCAGGCTGCCACGCGGCGTTTTTCTGCCAGGCGGCTGCGGCCGTACAGCACCACAATCGCCAGGATCGCCACGGCCTGCGCACTCAACGAATACGCGTCGGCGTGGATGCCCAGCCAGTCGAAGTCAAAGAACGCCACCGGCCGTGTGCCGAAGATGCCGGCTTCCTGCAAGGCCTTCACGCCATGGCCGGCGAACACCACCGACAGCGCGCACAGCAGCGCTGCGTTGATGCCGAAGAACAACGCCAAGGGCAGCTTCGCCGAGCCGCGCAGGATCACCCACGCCAGGCCCACCAGCAGCACCAGCGCCGTGGCGCCACCGGCCAGCACCGCGTTGTGCCCGGCAGGGCCGGCTTGCAGCCACAGGGTTTCGTAGAACAGGATCACTTCGAACAGCTCGCGGTACACCGAGAAGAACGCCAGCATCGCAAAGCCGAAGCGCCCGCCGCCGCCCACCAGGCTGCTCTTGATGTAATCCTGCCAGGCCGCCGCGTGGCGTCGGTCGTGCATCCACACGCCCAACCACAGCACCATCACGCTGGCGAACAGTGCCGTGCAGCCCTCAAGCAATTCGCGCTGGGCGCCGCTGACGTCAATCACATACGCCGCCAATGCCCACGTCGCCAGCCCGGCCAAAAGCGCCAGGCCCCAACCGACGTTGACGCTGCGCACCGCCGATTGCTGGCCGGTGTTACGCAGGAAAGCCAGAATCGCCGCCAGCACCAGGATCGCTTCCAGACCTTCACGCAACAGAATCAGGAGGCCGGAGATGTAGCTCAACGACCAGCTCAAGCCATCGCTGCCCAGCAAGCCGGCAGATTCAGTGAGTTTGCCCTTGGCCACGTCCAGACGCTGTTGCACCTGCTCGATCGGCAGGCCGTCCTGCAATGACTGCCGGTAGGCCATCAGGGCTTTCTCGGTGTCCTTGCGCACGTTGGCATCGACGTTGTCCAACGAGCTTTCTACCAGCTCAAACCCTTCCAGGTAGGCGGCTACCGACAAGTCGTAGGCCTGTTCGTGATCACCGTTGCGGAACGCGGCGAGGCTCTTGTCCAGCGTGGTCGCGGTGTAATCGAGCAACTGTGCCGGGCCACGCTTGACCTGCGGCGGCTGCGCACGTTGGGCGCGGAACGTCGCGGCGGCGGCCGGGCCGTTTGCGGCCAGCACTTCATTGGGGGTCTGGCGGGCCAGGTCGGCAAGGTTGAAGGGTTGTTCGCTGTTTGCCGCAGCCGGGTCAGCGGTGAAACCGGCGATGTAGGTCGCCAGGTCCCAGCGTTGACGGTCATCGAGTTGGTCGGCGAAAGACGGCATGTCAGTGCCCTCGACGCCCAGGCCGAGTGTGTTGTAGATCGCGTAAAGGCTCAGGCGGTCCAGGCGCGCGGCGTCACGCAGGTTCGCGGGCGGCGGCGTCATGCCGGTGCTGGCCGGGCCATCACCGGCGCCCGCAGTGCCGTGGCACACCGAGCAGTGCTGGGCATAGAGCGGTGCGCCGCGCGTGGGGTCTGGTGTGATCGCCGGAGCCTGGCTGACCTCGTACGCCACGGCCAACTTGGCACCCAATTGACGGGCCTGCTGGGCGACGGTCGTGCCCTCTTCGCGCGCGGTCACCGCCGCCAGCAATTCATTGACGCCCTTTATCAAATCGGCGCGTTCGGGCTTCTCGGGTAAATCCGCTACCAGGCCCTGCAATACCCCAAGAAACTCCACCTGCTCGCGGTATTCGGATTCATCCACGACCGTGCCCGCGTCCACCGTCGGCGGGTAGTCGGCCCCGATGTAATCGAGCAGATGCAAGGCTTGAGGCGCGCCCTCGGCAGTGGCCGCCAACAGATTAAAGCTGCACGACATCAGCGCCGGCAGCATCAGCCAGGCGAGAAAACGGTAAAGGGCAGTCATGAATGAATCTCAAAGGGAAATGCGAAGTAACACATTGTTTAACGTTAAGGGGTTTGACTCAAGACGTCAGTGATAAGGCGATGGAAATAACGCTGTCGACATGATGGCAATCGCACAAATAAACGAAGCAAAAAGCCATTGTTTTGCCAGTAATGGCGCCTATAATGCCGCGCCCTGTTATTGCGAAAGGGAATTTATTTCCTCGTTTTTATGAGGAATAGGCACATCGGCTGATTATTTTCAGGGAAGAAGTTTGTATGGCATTTCGCGCCTTAACCCCGCTCGCGCTCGCGGCGGTGACCTTGCTGTCCGGTTGTTCGATGTTTCGCAGCTACGACACGGAGCTGCAAGCCACCAACCAACAGCTGGCCACCGGCAATGTCGACGGTGCCCTGACCCTGCTGGAAAAAAACAATACCGGCGACGACAAAGACCTGCTCTATTTCTTCGAAAAGGGCGAGCTGTTGCGCGCCAAGGGCGACCTCACCGGCAGCCAGACCGCCTGGCGCAGCGCCGACCTGCAAGTCTACAAGTGGGAAGAGTCGGTCAAGTTCGACAGCGAAAAGTACCTCGCCCAGTTCGGCAGCTTCCTGGTCAACGACAAAGTGCGTCGCTACGAAGGTTATGACTACGAAAAAGTCATGCTCACCACCCAGATGGCCTTGAACCTGCTGGCCGTGAATGACTTCGACGGTGCCCGCACCGAGATCAAGAAGACCCACGAACGTGAAGCGGTGATCGCCGACCTGCGCGACAAGGAATACCTCAAGCGCGAAAACGAAGCCGAGCGCCAAGGCGTGACCACTCAGATCAAAGACCTGCGCGGTTACCCGGTGGAAGCGCTGGACGCGCCGGATGTGGTCGGCCTGAAAAACAGCTACCAGAGTGCGTTCAGCCATTACCTGGCAGGCTTCGTCTACGAAGCCCTCGGCGAAAAAGACCTGGCTGCGCCCGGCTACCGCAAGGCCGCCGAGCTGCGCCCCAACACGCCGCTGCTGGAGCAGGCGTTGCTCGATCTGGACAAGTCCAAGGTCGGCGCCGATGAGACCGACGTGCTGATCGTGGTCCAGAGCGGCCTGGCACCGGCACGCGATTCGATCCGCCTGCCATTGCCAATCCCGATCAATGGCAACCTGGTGATCACCCCGCTGTCGTTCCCGGTGATCAAGGCCGATAACTCCACGGCGACCTTTGCCCAGATCGGCGTGGACGGCAAGCAACAGAACCTCACCGCACTCAACAGCACCACGGCCATGTCACGCCGCGCCCTGCGTGACGACATGCCGGGGATCATCCTGCGCACCACCGTGCGTGCGGTCAGCCGTGGCGTGGCGCAGAACAACCTCAACAAGACCAACCCCATGGCGGGCCTGGTGCTGGGCATCGCCTCGGCCGTGACCGAAGGCGCCGACACTCGCACCTGGCGCACGCTGCCGGACCTGACCCAAGTGACGCGACTGCGCCTCAAGCACGGCGACCACCAGGTCAGCCTCCCCAACGCCCTGGGCGGCACGCTGGTGACGGTCAAGGCCGACCAGCGCTATCAAGTGATCACCCTGCGCGTGGTTGGCAACCAGGTATTCGCGGGTGGCCTCGCGGCCCACGTGGTGCCGAGTGCTGCCAACCAGGCCATCGCCCTCAAACAACCTTAAGGAGCACGCTATGCGTCATTTCATTCTCGGCGCCCTGGCGCTGGTCCTGCTCGCCGGCTGTGCCACCCCGCCGCCGCCGGAGCCTGGCAGCGCCGCCAGCAAAATCGTGGTGATGGGCACGTTCAAGGGCATCGCCGTCGGTGCCATTCGTGTGGCCCGCGAAAATGGCTTTCTCACCGCCAAGGTGCAGCTGAGCAACATCACCAGCAGCAACCAGATGATGTATTACCGCTTTGCCTGGCTGGGCGCCGACGGCTTCCCGGTGGGCGATGAAGAAACCTGGAAAGTGCTGAACCTGTACGCCAACCAGGCCACTTTCCTGCCGGCCATCGCCAACCTGCCTCAGGCGGCGGACTTTCGTCTTGAAGTGAAAACGCCTTGAAGCCTTCACCTATCAGTTTTCAGAGAGATTTCCCCATGTTTGCACGCGTCTCGATTCTCGCCGTGGTTGCCCTGTTGGCCAGCGGTTGCTCCAACACCTCGCCGGTCCTTGGCGGCAAGAACATCAGCTACGGCGACTCTAAGGCCGTGGAATTGGTCACCAACGAGTTCGGCTCGACCGACCTGCAGATGATCGCCGAAAGCATGACCCGCTCCCTGGCCCAGTCCGGCATCTTGCAGGGCCGCCCGGTCGTGCAGGTGTATGACGTGAAAAACAAGACCAGCGAGTACATCGACACCCGTGAGATCACCACGTCGATCAAGACCCAGCTGATGAAGACCGGCACTGCGCGCTTCGCCAGCGACAACACCGATATGCAGAGCCAGGTTGATCAGCTCAAGCTGCAAAACCAGAGCGGCCTGTACAAAAAAGCCACGGTCAGCAAGACCGGCAATATGGTCGCCGCCAAGTACCGCCTGGAAGGCTCCATCAGCTCCATCGTCAAGCGCAGCTCGGACTACAAAGACGTCTTCTACAAATTCAGCCTGCAGCTGATCGACGTCGAGAGCGGCCTGGCCGAATGGATGGACGAGAAAGAAATCCGCAAAACCACGGAGCGCTGAGCAATGCGTGCATGGATCGGCATGATCGGCCTGCTGTGCGCCTTTGGCGCCTCGGCCGCCCCGAAGATCGCGGTGACTGACCTTGCCTACGAGGCGCGGGTTGAGGAGTACATCCACGCGGTCTCGGCCAGCAACAACTTCCAGGCCAGCGCCTATCAGGCCAGCGGTGCGTCGAGCTACAGCGAGTATGAGAGCCGCACCAGTTACATCGAACAGGCTGAGCTGCGTAAATTCAGTGGTGATATCAAGGGCGAGATTCTCAAGTCGCACCAGTTCCAGCTGGTACAGGGCACGCCCTACACCGCCGACGCCAAGGGCGATGTGTATGACGTGATCAAGCGCATCAAGGCCGGCAACTTCAAGGGCGCCGACTACGTGCTGTTCGGCACCTTGTCAGACATCGACTTCACCCAGGACATCAACGCCCTGGACCACACCAACAGCTACTCGGCCGTGCTGGGCCTGACGCTGGTGGCGGATTTCAGCCTGATCAACACGCGCACCTTCGAGATTACCTCGGCATTTACCGCGATGGGTGAAGGCCAGGACACCAAGCTGGTGAACAGCCGCGATGTGCGCGTGAGCCTGAACCGGCCGCGGGTGGTAAGGGACGTGTCCAAAGCCTTGGGTGAGGATGTGGCCCGGCAACTGGCAGAGCAGCTGGGCGGCGGGTATCAAGAACCCGGCAAGCCTGCGCTGCGCAACAACCTGCCAAGGGACGAAGCGCCGAAGATTCTGCGCTGAGCACTCGTCTCAGAGCCAACACATAACAAATGTGGGAGCTGGCTTGCCTGCGATACAGACACTGCGGTGCGTCAGTTACACCTCGGTGATGCTATCGCAGGCAAGCCAGCTCCCACATTTTTGATCCGGTTTCGTCAGTTACGTCGTTGCGCGATGCAAGCTGGCCAGGAAACCCGCAGCCCCCACAAACAACCCGGCAAAGGTGCGGTTCATGCGTTTTTGCTGTTTAGGCGTGCGCAACAGGCGCAAGACCTTCGACGCCAGCCCCGTATAGCCCGCCATCACGATCATATCGACGCAGATCATGGTCGCGCCCAGGATCAGGTACTGAATCAGCAGTGGCGCCTGCGGGTTCACGAACTGCGGCAGCACCGCCAGCATGAACACCAGCGCCTTGGGGTTGCTGGCATTGACCAGAAAACCACGGAACATCATCGCCAGCGGCTTGCCGATCGGGCGTATGGCTGAATCTTCGCTCATGTCCATGGGCAGCGCGCGCCATTGCTTGACCGCGAGGTACACCAGGTACGCCACGCCAAACCATTTGATCGCATAAAACGCGTTCGAGGACGCCGCCAGAATGGCACCCAGGCCACCCGCGACCACGGCAATCTGCATCGCCAGGCCCAGTTGCAGGCCAATGGCATTCCAATAGCCACGCAGGAAACCGTATTGCAGGCCGCTGGACATCGACGCGATGGCGCCAGCGCCGGGGGACAGGGAGATGATCCAACTGGCCACAAAAAAGGCCAGCCATGTGTCGAGTGCCATTACACACCTCAGAGGGAGAGTTAGCGGTTGAGCCTAAAGCTAACTCCGCCGAGCAAAGGCTGGCTAGATATTTTTACAGGATGTAAATACTAGCGGTCGCCCGGAAACACATGGGTGCCGGGCCAACGCCGCACCGAGCGCTGGAAGAACAGGCTGTTAGGCACTTGCACCATCGCACTGTCGGTACCGGCGTCCTGCACTTCGATCAATGTGGTGTAGAGCAGGTTGATCGCCACGACCCGGCCTTTGACGCCCGGTTTGTCGACGGTATCCACCAACTCGACGATGTCACCCAGGCGGAACGGCCCGACGGTGAAAATCAAGATCGCGCACAGCAGGTTGGACAGCACCGACCACATGGCGAAAAACGCCACGGCGGCCACTGCGACAAACCCCGACAGCGCCGTCCACAGCACCGTGGCTGACACACCAAGACGGCCCAGCACAAAGATCAACGCGCTGCCCATGATCAGCCAGCGCAGGCCGCCACGCAGGGGCATCAGCAGTTGTGGCGGGAACGGGTAGCGCTCCCCCAGACGATTCAGACCCTTGGCGACGAAGCGCTGGGCGAGATAACCCGCCAGCAGGATCAGCAGGATTTGCACAGCGATCCAGACCGGTTCGACCCACTGCGTCGGCAATGGCAATTGCAGCGCTTCCATCAGGACAGCGCCTCCAGCTCCGCTTGCAGGGTTTCCAGCAGTTCGAGGGCTTCCATCCAGGTTTCCTCCAACTGACCTTCACGCACCTTGAGCTTGGCTTGTTCGGCCAACAGGTCGCGCAACTCGTCCTTGCGCGCCGCCTCGTACACGGCGCTGTCGCCCAGGCTGGTTTCGATCCTGGCCAGGCGCTCGTGCACCTTGCCCAGCTCGGCTTCCAGCTTGTCGGCTTCGCGCTTGTGCGGCGCCAACTGCTGGCGCAGTGCGGCGGCGGCCTGGCGCTGGGCCTTCTTGTCAGTTTTGTCCGGGTTGACCGGCGTGTTGCTGGCTGGCGCGTTGCGCAGACGATAGTCAGTCAGCCACCGTGCGTAGTCGTCCAGGTCGCCGTCGAACTCTTCAACTTTGCCGTCAGCCACCAGCAGGAAGTTGTCGGTGGTGCTCTTGAGCAAGTGGCGATCGTGAGACACCACCAGTACCGCACCACTGAATTCCTGCAAGGCCATGGTCAGCGCCAGGCGCATTTCCAGGTCCAGGTGGTTGGTCGGTTCGTCGAGCAGCAGCAGGTTTGGCCGGTCCCAGGCGATCAGGGCCAAGGCCAGGCGGGCTTTTTCGCCGCCGGAGAAGTTCAACACCGGCTCATCGATGCGTGCGCCACGGAAGTCGAAGCCACCGAGGAAGTCACGCAACGTTTGCTCACGCTCGGTCGGCGCCAGGCGCTGCAGGTGCAGCAACGGGCTGGCCTTGGAATCGAGGGAATCCAGCTGATGCTGCGCGAAGTAGCCCACCACCAGGTTCTCGCCGCGCGTCAGGCGGCCGGCCAGGGGTTGCAGCTCACCCGACAGGTTCTTGATCAGCGTCGACTTGCCTGCGCCGTTGGGGCCGAGCAAACCGATACGCGCACCCGGCGTGAGCTGCAGCTGGACCTTCTCCAGGATGGTTTTGTCGCCATAACCCAGGCGTGCATCCGAAAGGTCCAGCAACGGGCTGGAGATCTTTACCGACTCGCGGAACACGAAGTCGAACGGCGAATCGACGTGGGCCGCCGACAGCTCTTCCATGCGCTCCAACGCCTTGATCCGGCTCTGGGCCTGACGGGCCTTGGTGGCCTGGGCCTTGAACCGGGCGATGTAGCTTTCCATGTGCGCACGTTGCGCTTGCTGCTTCTCGAAGGCTTGCTGCTGCTGAGCCAGGCGTTCGGCGCGGGCGCGTTCGAACGCGGTGTAGCCGCCACGGTAGAGCGTGATTTTCTTCTGTTCGACGTGGGCGATATTGTCGACCACAGCGTCGAGGAAATCCCGGTCGTGGGAAATCAGCAGCAAGGTGCCCGGGTAGCTCTTGAGGAAATCCTCCAGCCACAGGATCGCATCGAGGTCCAAGTGGTTGGTCGGTTCGTCGAGCAGCAACAGGTCGGATGGGCACATCAGCGCCTGGGCCAGGTTCAGCCGCATGCGCCAGCCGCCGGAGAAGTCGGCGACCGGGCGGTCCATCTGTTCATTGGTAAAGCCAAGGCCGGCCAGCATCTTGCGGGCGCGAGCGTCGGCCGTGTAGCCGTCGGCACTGTCGAGTTCCGAGTGCAGGCGGGCCTGGGCGGCGCCGTCCTGGGCTTTCTCGGCCTCGGCCAGGTCGTGTTGTACCTGGCGCAGGCGCAGGTCGCCATCGAGCACGTAGTCGATCGCGATGCGGTCCAGGGTGCCGATCTCCTGGCGCATATGGGCGATGCGCCAGTCGGCCGGCAGCAGGCAGTTCCCGGAATCCGGGGTCAGCTCACCGAGCAACAGGGCGAACAACGTGGATTTGCCGGCGCCGTTGGCACCGAT
>Ga0153931_100151_pt1 | contig 26304 bp, 23 predicted proteins | sample TSNJ015MetaG_FD_104730 | JGI IMG/M metagenome (GOLD analysis project Ga0153931, IMG submission 104730) | Attine ant fungus gardens microbial communities from New Jersey, USA - TSNJ015 MetaG | ecosystem: Host-associated > Fungi > Mycelium > Unclassified | place: USA: New Jersey, Wharton State... | reverse complement strand
GTCGCTGTCTTTGTCGATTTCGTATTTGATCGGCGCGTGGTTGGCCGGAATTTCGATGGCGACGTAGATGTCGTTCGGCAGGTCTTTGCCAGCCGGAATCTTGCTGTAGCTCATTGGGCGTTGCCCCCGTAGTTGGCCATGGAACATGGCCGGATTGGCCTAAAAGTGGCGGCGATTATAGGCATATTCTGACGCCGATGCCATGCGTCAGACGTCGTACGGCGCGTGGCGTTCCGTCTGATAGCGCGCATCGCTGGCCTGCAGTTGATGCAGGCGGGCCAGGGGATCCTGGCGATAAAAGCGGCTCAGTTGCGCGTACACCTGTGGATAAGTGCTGACCAGTAAATCCGGGGCGCTGAAAAAATATTCGCTGGTGACGGCAAAGAACTCCGCCGGGTTTTCGGCGGCGTAGGGGTCGATCTCGGTGTCGGCATCCGGGTTGGCGTCCAGCTGGCGATTGAGGTCATCAAAGGCGCTTTGCATCACGCTGGCCCATTCCTGCACACGCATGTCGTGGTGCAGCGGCGGCAGGCCGTTGGCGTCGCCGTTGAGCATGTCGAGTTTGTGCGCCAGCTCGTGGATCACCAGGTTGTAGCCTTCCCACTGGCCGCTGGCCAGGACGCCAGGCCAAGCGAGAATCACCGGGCCTTGCTGCCAGGCTTCGCCGCTGTGTTCGCCGTCCCACTCATGCTCCACGCCGCTGGCGTCGCGATGGCGTTGCGGGCTGACGAAGTCGTCGGGGTACAGCACAATTTCGTGGAAGCCCTGGTACCAGTCGAGGTCGCCCAGGTTCATCAACGGCAATTGCGCCTGGGCGGCAAGCAGCAGGCGCTGTTCCTGATGCAGCTCGACGCCGGGCAGGGCGGTGAGGTGTTTTTCGGCGAGAAAGACTACGCAGGCTTCGCGCAGCCACTGGTCTTGCTCGGCGCTGATGCCGTCGAGAAAGCTCAGGTGGTGGCGCACCCGTTGCCAGGTGTCGTCGGCAATCGGGTGCTTGGCCAGCAGGCGCCGGCGACGCCAGGCGCTGAGGGACCACATCGCAGGTTACTGCGGTTTGGCTTCGGAGGACGAGCGGCCAAAGCGACTGCGGAACACACCGATGATCATCGGGATCAGCGACAGCAGGATGATAAAGACCACCAGCAGCGACAGGTTCTTCTTGATGAACGGCACATTGCCGAAGAAGTAACCCAGGGTCACCAGGCCGCCGACCCACAGCACGGTGCCGAACACGCTGAACCCGAAGAAGCGCGGGTAAGGCATTTTGGCGATGCCGGCGACAAAGGGCGCGAAGGTACGCAGAATCGGCAGGAAGCGCGCCAGGGTCACGGTTTTACCGCCGTGCTTGTCGTAGAACTCGTGGGTTTTTTGCAGGTAGTCGCGGCGGAAGATTTTCGAGTTCGGGTTGCTGAACAAGCGTTCTCCCACTGTTCGCCCGATTACGTAGTTGGTGCTGTCACCCAGGATGGCCGCCAGCATCAGCAAGCCGCCCAACAGGATCGGGTCCATGCCGCCACCTGCCGCGATAGCGCCAGCGATGAACAGCAAGGAATCGCCGGGCAGGAATGGCATGACCACCAAGCCGGTTTCGCAAAAGATAACCAGGAACAGAATGGCGTAGATCCACACTCCGTAGTTTCTCACCAGCATGTCGAGGTAAACGTCGAGATGCAGGATAAGGTCGAGCGGGTTGAAATCCATGGATGGCACCTGTGTGAATGGCCCGGCTCAGCAGGCCAGTGCGGGGTCTACGGGTAAGTAAGGCTACAAGTGTATGCCGTATTTCTTACAACCCTGAAAGGTCCGCATTATACGTATTGAGAGGTGAAAAGCGTGTGGGTTTTGTAGCGGGGCATGTCGCAGGTACTTCCGATCTAGATTGATCCAAATGTGGGAGCGGGTCGTCTGTGGCGAGCGGGCTTACCGTGGCGAGCGGGCTTGCCCCGCGTTGGGCTGCGAAGCAGCCCCCGAGAAGTTCTGCATTCCTTCAGGTATAACTCGGCGCCTGGTTTTGGGGCTGCTGCGCAGCCCAACGCGGGGCAAGCCCGCTCGCCACACTGAACCCGCTCGCCACAGGAAGCTCACTTGCCGCATTAGGAAGCCAAAGCCATTCGGCATTATCAGTCTTCGCTGATCGGTAACACGTAGTTCTTGAACTCCGTATCTTCGCGAAAGCCGATCGACTCATAAGTCTTCTGCGCCACCTCGTTATCACTGCTGGTCGACACCCGCAGCCGCACCGCCTGGGTTTCCTTGGCCATTTTCTTGGCCGTGCGCATCAGGTTGTCCGCCACCAATTGCCGGCGCGCATCTTCGGCCACGTAGATGTCATTGAGGATCCACACGCGTTTAAGCGACAGCGACGAAAAGCTCGGGTACAGCTGACAAAAACCCAGCAGTCGCTTGTCATCATCGTCGGCCAGGGCCAGGTAGATCACCGACTCCTTGCGGCGCAGGCGTTTTTCCAGAAACGCCCGCGATGAGTCGGGGAACGGCAGCGCGCCATAGAACTCGCGGTATTTGACGAACAACGGGGTCAACAGGTCCAAGTGTTCCAGGGTCGCTTGAGTAATCCGCATGCCAGGCCTCAACTTCCAAATGGGGGATGACCACACAAGCGGCCGTGACCGGATGCTGCCTAATGGCGCAAAAAAGCGCAATCGTGCGGCTATCGGTCATTCCGGCGGGCTGAGCAGGAAATTGCCTTTCATCAGGTCAGGATCATCCGACTCGATGGTCTGTACCTGTGCCTCGTCCTTGAGGTTGACACCCGACAGCTGCCGGCGACACGCCTCTTTCATCAAGTAAAGCAGGCGATGCGCGGCCATGCCGTAGCTCAGGCCTTCCAGGCGCACGTTGGAAATGCAGTTGCGATAAGCATCGGTGAGCCCGACCTTGGGGTTGTAGGTGAAATACAACCCCAGGCTGTCCGGCGAGCTGAGCCCCGGCCGCTCGCCGATCAGAATCACCACCATCTTGGCGCCCAGCAACTGGCCGATTTCATCGGCCACCGCCACGCGCCCCTGTTCCACCAGGATGACTGGCGACAAGGACCACCCTTCGGCGTGAGTCTGTTCTTCCATGCGTGTCAGAAACGGCAACGTGTGTTTATGCACGGCCAGCGCCGACAGCCCATCGGCCACCACCACGGCCAGGTCCACACCGCCAGGGTTCGCGGCGGCGTAGTCGCGCAAGCTCTGCGCCGACTCATCACTGAGGCGTCGCCCCAGGTCCGGGCGTTGCAAATACATATGTCGGTCAACGGCGGCACTGTGCAGCAGCAAGCTCTCACGGCCGCGCTCGGCCATTTGGCTGCTCAGGCCTTCATGGTCAAAAGGCAGGTGCACCGCATCGCGCGCCTGGGCGTGGGCGAATTGGAAGTCCAGCTGCGCACTGGTGGGAATGCTGGTGCCGGTGCGGCCCAGGGCGATGCGCGCCGGGGTCAGGCGACGCAGTTCCAGCCACGGGTTGTCAGGCAGTTCTACTTGCACAGGCGGCTCCTTCATCCCAATTGCTTCAAGGCGTGGCGAAACGCCGGTGGCAGGCTGTTGCCGAAGTGCACCTTGCCGTCGGCTTGCGTGAAGATGCCCATCTTGGCCAACCACTGTTCAAACTCCGGCGCCGGTTTTAAACCCAATGTTTGTCGGGCGTACAACGCGTCGTGAAACGAGGTGGTCTGGTAGTTGAGCATGATGTCGTCGGAGCCGGGGATGCCCATGATGAAGTTGATCCCGGCCACGCCCAGCAGGGTCAGCAGGGTGTCCATGTCATCCTGGTCGGCCTCGGCGTGGTTGGTGTAGCAGATGTCGCAACCCATCGGCACGCCGAGCAGCTTGCCGCAGAAGTGGTCTTCCAGGCCGGCGCGAATGATCTGCTTGCCGTTGTACAGGTACTCCGGGCCGATAAAACCTACGACGGTGTTGACCAAAAACGGCTTGAAATGCCGCGCAACGGCGTAGGCGCGGGTCTCGCAGGTTTGCTGGTCGACGCCAAAGTGCGCGTTGGCCGACAAGGCGCTGCCCTGGCCGGTTTCGAAGTACATCAGGTTCTGGCCCAAGGTGCCGCGGTTCAGGCTCAAACCCGCCTCGTAACCCTCCTGCAGCACGCTCAGGCTGATGCCGAAACTGGCGTTGGCCGCTTCGGTGCCGGCAATCGACTGGAACACCAGGTCCAGCGGCACGCCCCGGTTGATGGCCTCGATGGACGTGGTCACGTGAGTCAGCACGCAGGCCTGGGTGGGGATTTCGTAGCGCTGGATGATCGCATCAAGCATCTCAAGCATCGCGCAGATCGAGGCGATGCTGTCGGTGGCCGGGTTGATGCCGATCATGGCGTCGCCGTTGCCGTAGAGCAGGCCGTCGAGAATGCTCGCGGCGATGCCCGCCGGTTCGTCCGTCGGGTGGTTGGGCTGCAGGCGCGTCGACAGGCGCCCGCGCAGGCCCATGGTGCCGCGAAACTGAGTGACCACGCGGATCTTTTGCGCAACCAACACCAAGTCCTGCACGCGCATGATCTTGGAGACGGCGGCGGCCATTTCCGGTGTCAGCCCCGGCGCCAATGCGCGTAGGGCGTGTTCGTCGGCCGCGTCACTGAGCAGCCAGTCGCGCAGGCCGCCGACGGTGAGGTGGCTGACCACGCTAAACGCCTGTTTGTCGTGGGTGTCGATGATCAGCCGGGTGACTTCGTCGCTTTCGTAGGGGATCAGCACTTCTTCGAGGAAGTGCTTCAACGGGATGTTCGCCAACGCCATCTGCGCCGCCACGCGTTCGCCGTCGTTCTGCGCGGCCACGCCGGCCAGGAAGTCCCCGGAACGCGCCGGGCTGGCCTTGGCCATCACGTCCTTGAGGCTGTCGAAGCGGTAGGTCTGTGCACCCACCGCGTGGGAAAAGCTTGCCATACAGTGTCTCCTTGGCGACGCGGGCCAGCTGCCCGCGTCGAGGTTTACGGCATTCAGTGCAAGGCGGCCTCTGCGGCCTGGATCGCGGCGAATTCTTCTTCGGGCGTGCCTGCTACCAAGTGATGCCGGCTGTAGAAAGCAAAGTAAGCAATTAATACTCCATAGATGATCGCGGCGCCAATCACCACCCGCGGATCCACCAGAAAGCCCGCCACTACGGCCACGCAGGCCAGTACCAGCGCGACACCAGAGGTGAAAATGCCGCCCGGCGTGCGATACGGACGGTCCATTTTGGGGCGGCGGATGCGCAGGGTGATGTGCGCGGCCATCATCAGTACGTAGGAAATGGTCGCGCCGAAGACCGCCACCAGAATCAGCAAATCACCCTGACCGGTCAGCGACAGGCCGAAACCGATGATGCCCGGGATCACCAGCGCCAGCACCGGCGCCTTGCTTTTGTTGGTTTGCGACAGCTTGCGCGGCAAGTAACCGGCGCGGGACAAGGCGAAGATCTGCCGCGAATAGGCGTAGATGATCGAGAAAAAGCTCGCGATCAGCCCGGCCAAGCCAACCAGGTTGACGAAGCTGCCCATCCAGGTCGAACCGCCGTAGGACAGTGCCAGCGCCTCAACCAACGGGTTGCCCGACTTGATCAGCGCGTAAGTGCCGGCGCCGCCGGGTGCGATGACCAGAATCAACAGGGCAAAACTGGTCAGCACCACAATGGCGCCGATCAAGCCACGAGGCAGGTCACGCTTGGGGTTCTTGGTTTCTTCGGCAGCCAGCGGCACGCCTTCGACGGCGAGGAAAAACCAGATCGCATAGGGAATCGCCGCCCAGACGCCGACGTACCCGAACGGCAAGAAAGTGCTGGCGCCTTTGGCCTCGGTCACGGGGATGTCCAGCAGGTTCGCAATGTTGAAGTGCGGCACCATCGACACCAGGAACACGCCCAAGGCAATCGCCGCTACGGCAGTAATCACAAACATCAGCTTCAAGGCTTCGCCCACGCCGAAGATGTGGATGCCGATAAAGATGATGTAGAACGCCAGGTAAATCATCCAGCCGCCAATGCCGAACAGTGACTCGCAATAAGCACCGATAAACACCGCGATGGCCGCGGGGGCGATGGCGTATTCGATCAGGATCGCGGTGCCGGTAAGGAAGCCGCCCCAGGGGCCAAAGGCGCTGCGGGCAAAGCCGTAGCCGCCGCCGGCGGTGGGGATCATGGAAGACAGTTCGGCCAGCGAGAAGCACATGCACAGGTACATGGTGGCCATCAGCAAGGTGGCGAGGAACATGCCGCCCCAGCCACCTTGGGCCAGGCCGAAGTTCCAGCCGGCGTAGTCACCGGAGATCACATAGGCAACGCCAAGGCCGACCAACAGCACCCAGCCGGCGGCGCCTTTTTTAAGTTCGCGTTGTTGGAAGTAGTCGGTGCCGACTTTTTCGAAGTCGACGGAAGAGCCAGTGGGTTCGCTAGGCATGGGAAAGTACCGTCCATTCTTATTGTTTTAACTCGGCCTCTTTGTGCCGAATGCGAGTTGCGAGTACTTGCGTAGATCTAATGTGGGAGCTGGCTTGCCTGCGATAGCATCAACGAGCTGTGCTTGACACACCAAGGTGCCTGCATCGCAGGCAAGCCAGCTCCCACACTTGATTGCATGTCAAGTTGAGAACTGGTCGCCCGTTACAGGTTTAAGTTAGAAGAAACCCAACGGATTAATGTCGTAGCTCACCAGCAAGTTCTTGGTCTGCTGGTAGTGATCCAACATCATCTTGTGCGTCTCACGGCCCACACCGGACTTTTTGTAACCGCCGAACGCGGCGTGCGCCGGGTACAGGTGGTAGCAGTTGGTCCATACGCGGCCGGCCTTGATCGCGCGGCCCATGCGGTAGGCGCGGTTGATGTCGCGGGTCCACACACCGGCGCCCAGGCCGAACTCGGTGTCGTTGGCAATTGCCAGGGCTTCGGCTTCGTCCTTGAAGGTGGTGATGCTCACCACCCGGGCCGAAGATTTCTTCCTGGAACACGCGCATTTCGTTGGTGCCCTTGAGCAGGGTCGGCTGGATGTAATACCCGCCGGCCATGTCGCCGCTGAGCTTCTCGACCTTGCCGCCGGTGAGCAATTGCGCGCCTTCGCCCTTGGCGATTTCCAGGTAGGACAGGATCTTGTCGAACTGCTGCTCGGACGCCTGGGCGCCGACCATGGTGTCAGTGTCCAGCGGGTCGCCGCGTTTGATCTGCTCGATCTTTTTCATCACCACTTTCATGAAGTCGTCGTAGATCGACTCTTCCACCAGCGCGCGCGATGGGCAGGTGCACACTTCGCCCTGGTTGAAAAACGCCAGCACGAGGCCTTCGGCGGCCTTTTCGATAAACGACGGTTCGGCTTTCATGATGTCGGCGAAGAAGATGTTCGGCGACTTGCCGCCCAGCTCAACGGTGGACGGAATAATGTTCTCGGCCGCCGCGTGCATGATGTGCGAGCCCACCGGGGTCGAGCCGGTAAAGGCGATCTTGGCGATGCGTTTGCTGGTGGCCAGGGCTTCGCCGGCTTCTTTGCCGTAACCGTGCACCACGTTCAGCACGCCTGGCGGCAGCAGGTCGCCGATCAGTTCCATCAGCACGTTGATGCCCAGCGGTGTTTGCTCGGCGGGCTTGAGCACCACGCAGTTACCGGCAGCCAGGGCCGGGGCGAGTTTCCACGCGGCCATCAGCAGTGGGAAGTTCCACGGGATGATCTGGCCGACCACGCCCAGCGGTTCGTGGAAGTGATACGAGGCGGTCAGTTCGTTGATTTCGGCGCTGGTGCCTTCCTGCGCGCGGATGCAGCCGGCGAAGTAGCGGAAATGGTCGGCCGCCAGTGGGATGTCGGCGTTGAGGGTTTCACGCACGGCTTTGCCGTTGTCCCAGGTTTCGGTGATGGCCAGCAGTTCGAGGTTCTGTTCGATGCGGTCGGCGATTTTCAGCAGCACCAGCGAGCGGTCCTGAGCCGAGGTCTTGCCCCAGGCATCCGCGGCGGCGTGGGCGGCGTCGAGGGCTTTGTCGATGTCTTTGGCCGTGGAGCGCGGGAAGTCGGCGATGGGCTTGCCGTTGACCGGCGAGGTGTTGGTGAAGTAGTTGCCATCCACCGGCGCGACGAATTCGCCGCCGATGTAGTTACCGTACTTGGCCTTGAACGAAACAATCGCGCCTTCAGTACCGGGATGTGCATAACGCATGGTGGGTATCTCCTGACTTTTATGTTTATTGGAGTACAGCGGTGTTGCGCTTGGTAAAGCGTAGAGCAAAGGTCGGGCCACTGCTTTGCAGGCCAGGTAAATCAAGGGCTTGAGGTTTAGTGCAAGGCGTTGCTGTGACAGGGCTGGTACAGGTGGGGTGACAGTGTGTGCCACAAACGGTACAGCCCGTGACCGGCGGGTCTGCCCGGGATTGCAATGCCTGGGTGGCTGGGGGATGCTGGCTGTTCTCACGCAGAGAGAATAATAAGAACATGCAAAACGATCATTTCAGTCGCCATGCCCAGCAAGTCCTCACCGTCACCCGTGGGCAGGACCTTGCCCAAGGCCCCGGCAGCGACCCGTCCATCGCCCGCTCCTGGCTGCGCTGCCTGGAGGATTATCACCTCGACCCCGCGTTGAGCATCGCCCCCACCGTGCTCGAACATGGCCGCCTGCTGGAAAGCCGCGAACGCCTGCAGCAGGTGCTGCACATTGCCGGCAGCGAAATGAACAGCCTGCATCAGCAGCTTTCCGGCGCCGGCCATGCGGTATTGCTCACCGATGCGCGTGGGGTGATTCTCAACTGTGTGACAGCACCTTCGGAACGCAAGATTTTCGAGCGCGCCGGGCTGTGGTTGGGCGCCGACTGGAGTGAGGCGTGCGAAGGCACCAACGGCATCGGCACCTGCCTGGTGGAGCGCCAGTCCCTGACCATTCACCGCGATGAGCATTTTCGCGGCCGCCACACCGGCCTGACCTGTTCGGCGAGCCCGGTATTCGACCCTCAGGGCGAGCTGTTGGCCGTGCTGGACGTGTCGTCGGCGCGCGAGGCCGTGTCGCGTCAGAGCCAATTCCACACCATGGCGCTGGTGAACCTGTCGGCGAAGATGATCGAGAGTTGTTACTTCCTGCGTCATTTTGAAAACCAGTGGTTGCTGCGTTTTCACCTGCAGGCCGAATCCGTGGGGCTGTTCAGTGAAGGGTTGCTGGCGTTCGATGGCGAAGGGCGGATCTGCGCCGTCAACCAAAGCGCGCTCAACCTGCTGGCACAGGTTCGTGGCGGTTTGCTGGGGCAACCGGTGGAAGCGTTTTTCGAGTGTTCCCTTGATCAACTGCTTGGCCGTGCCAGCGCCAACGCCACGGCCAGTTGGCCACTGCGTACGCGTGATGGCCGGCATTTATTCGCCGCATTGCGCGGCCAGGCACGCAGCGTGCCGGCACCGCAGGCCAAGCCCCAGGCGCCGCGCCTGACGGGCATCTGCTTGGGCGACCCGGTGCTGCAGAATGAGTTTCGCAAGGCGCTGCGGGTGTTCGAGCGCGACGTACCGTTGCTGATCAACGGTGAAACCGGTTCGGGCAAGGAAGCTTTCGCCAAGGCCGTGCATCAGGCCAGTCAGCGGGCTGACAAAGCCTTTGTTGCGCTCAACTGCGCCGCCATTCCTGAGAGCCTGATCGAAAGCGAACTATTCGGGTATCGCGGCGGCAGTTTTACCGGCGCGCTCAAGGAAGGCATGCGCGGCAAGTTACAGCAGGCCGACGGCGGCACCTTGTTTCTCGACGAGATCGGCGACATGCCCCTCGCATTGCAAACCCGCCTGCTGAGGGTGCTGGAAGACCGTCTGGTCGTGCCCATCGGCGGTGAGCCGCAAGCAATCAATGTGCGGATCATCAGCGCAACGCACCGTGATTTGTTGGCGCGTGTGGCCAGCGGCAGCTTCCGCGAAGATTTGTACTACCGCCTCAACGGCCTTGAAATCGACGTGCCGCCTTTGCGTGAGCGCAGCGACAAAGCTCAATTGCTGGACTTTTTGCTGGCCGATGAGGCGCCAGGGCAGGTCGTGTTGCTCGACGAGACGGCGCGCCAGGCGCTGCTGGACTTTGCCTGGCCGGGCAACGTGCGGCAGTTGCGCAACGTCTTACGCACCTTGGCGGCGTTGTCCGAGGATGGGCGAATCAGGTTTGACGACTTGCCGTCAATCATTCGTCAGGCCCGACCCGCCGTAGCCTCTGAACCCGTTTCCGGCCTTGCCTTGAACGATGCGGAGCGCGTGGCCTTGCTTGAAGCGTTGCAGCAACACCATTGGCACATGACCCGCACCGCTGAGCATTTGGGGGTGAGTCGAAATACGCTTTACAGAAAGTTGCGCAAACACGGGATTGAACGCAGTTATTTAACTTAACCAGGCCATTAAACCCGATTAAGTGTTGCGTAATGTAGAGAGAGAAACAAACAGCAATTGACATATCCGAATGCAGACTTTTCGGCAGTTTGTTGTGATGTTTGTAGGTAGTTGCACCACTCAGTGCGTGAACAGTCAGCCAGACTGTTTTGCCTGCGAGGTGTTGAATGACTAATGTTTCGAAGTTTAGTCCACAGCCAATCTTTCCAACTCATGCAGCGGCGCCGGTCGTGAAGTCCGCCCCGGCGCCCGCCGATAAGCCTGCCAGTGGACAGGAGCGCAGTGCCGGGTTGTCGGACAGCACCGAATGCCGCGCCATGGGGGATGCCCAGTTGGCGAGGTTCTTCGCAAGCGCTTTGGCCACGCGCTCCTACCAGACGTCGGGGATGTCGCCTGATGTTCAAGTGCCCGCAGGGTCCACGCTTGGGCGGTGGCGCGCCCAACTGGACAGCGCCTTCAAAGGCCCAGGGTTGCTGGCGTGGGCGAAAGTGCAAGGGCTTGATACGGCGGGCATGCAGCTGGACCCGGCGCGTGGGGAACTTGCCGGCATCGTCGACGGCACAGTGCGCACGTTTACGCTACGGGACGATTCGGGGTGGTCCGATGTTTCCCGAACACTGTTGTCGATTGCCAGGGTGATCGCGCCTCAACCCGGGCAGGGGTTCAGTTACCCCTGGCCGGAAGGCAAAGTGCCGTTGTACACGGTGGGCCAGTTTTACAACCAGCCAATAGACCTCACACCTGCGCAAGCGGCCTTGCACCGCAAGAAACTGGCGAATAAGGCGCTGTTTGCGTTCGCGCCCTCGGCTTATGCGTCGCTGCGGTCTGCAGAGGCGTTGACCCGGCAGCAGACGGCGCTGGGTGATGACGCTAACCGTCATGCGCTCATGACTGCGCTGCGGTCTCAGACCGATGACGCCAGTGGGCGCATCGACCTGGACGCGATCATGCTTCAGATCGACCCGCGTTCCAGCCAATTTACCAGTGAGCAGCGCCCCCGGATGAGCGTGGCGCACATGCTCAGGCAGGAGGGGCATAAAGTGCCCGTCAATAGTCAGCAGGCCCAGGGTTTGGCGCTGGCGTTATCCTTTGACCTGGCCCATCGGGCGCCGCGCGCGAACGCTGGCGGGGCAAGGTCGATCGCTGGTTTATTGAGCGCGACGTCACTGCGCAAGGTCCGCGCAACGGTAGGTCAATGGCACAAGGCCCAGGTAACCCACCGATCAAATCCTCAGGCGGACGCCGGTGCGGGCAGCTTATTACGGCGGTTGATCTGCGAGCTTCCTCAGGCCACCAAGGCAACCATAGCGCGCAACCCTGCGTCGGCATTGGATCTGCTGATTCGATCACCCAAGGCGCGGGCCTTGGGTCAGGAGATACAAAAAAAGATCAAGGTGATCGAGACGCCCACCAGTGTAAACGAGTGTGTGAGTGTCGCCCTGGTGCAAGAGCTTGATCCTGGAATGGGCAAGTCCTGCTTCAACCTGGCGGGCTACAACCTGTATCAAGGGGACAACGCAGGTTGCTCACCTGCAACCATTGTCAAAGGTTTCACCGCTCACCTTGAGCGTAAGGTCGGGGTTGAAGCGGCGCCTGTGGCTGCGCAGTTATTATTAGCGGCCGCCGCCCCGGAGTTCCTGGTAAAAGACATACCGCCCAACCTTGTTTACGGCTCTCATACGTGGGCGAACTTCGCCATAGAAGTTTCACGTATTGAGCAACAAGTGCCTGGCGCTGCGGGGAACATGACGTTCAGCCAAGTAATGGCGTTTGGTGAAGCGCCGCTCACGTCCCTGGAAGGCGAGGATCAGCTGAGCGCCGCGTCGGGCAGTGCAATTATTACCTGGGGCCTGGCCAACGGTGTTATCGCGTTTAAACCCAACCACGACTATGGGTACACAGACGTCAAGCGTTCACAAGAGGCGTTGAATAAACAACAAAAAGAGCTGGCATGGGCAGGTGATACTTTGTCAGCACCTGCGACGACGCGAGAGCAGTTGGCGGTGGCTGAGTTGAAGCGGGTGTTTCCTGAGTTGGACCCCACCCAAAAGGTGTTGCAGGCACCGTGGGTCAAACATGACCCTGTTTCGCTGCTTGATGTGTATATGAGTGGTCCGATCAAACCAGAGCGCTGGCGGTCGCTGAATAATAAGGCGCTGCCTTGGGCGGCGATAACGCCACGCCTTGCTCAACTTGTTCCTGATATCAATCAGGTATTTTCTACAACCTTTGAGAACTATAAAGTGGCGCATGACAGTGCCTGGGCCATTCAGTTTAAGTATCAGTTTTCGCTATTACCCAGGGTGGACCGAGCGCGTATCGAACAGTCGGCCGTCAGTTTTATCGAGGTGTCTCGCCCCTTTCTTGATACGGCGCCTGCACCGGGATTTTCCTGGAACAGTGCAGAGCCTGTATCAGGGCTCTCCTTGTACGCCGATATCAAGCCCCGAACGCCCACGGTACAAGAGGTCGAGGCACTCAAAGGCCGGCATGGTTTGCTCATGAAAGTAGCGGGGAGTGCGGGCCAGGCCAGCTACTACAGTTACTTCCCGGCATTGGGGCGGTTCGTCAAGGAAAGCGGGTTTCCGGGTGAACACACCAATGCTGACGATGGCGCCTATTTTGGCGGGAGCACCCAAGGTCGTGTTCCGGGCACGTACAACGTCTATACGCAATACGGCGCGACCCATCACGGGCGTGATCCCCTTGAACGCCCTGGTAAATTGAACGGGACGTACTTTTCCGCCAAAAGCGGCGCCCTTGGTATCACGGCGGCCAGTTTTTTTACCCGTGACTATGAAGCGCTGAAGTCCAAGGCGGCCGGGATCACGGCGATAGAAAAAGGAGAACGCTACGACAAACAGTTGAAAGCTTTTTTTCTTGGACTGATCCCTTTCTATGACGGCATTCACGACGCAATCAGGGGCGACGTGTCGGGAGCGATCTTCAATATCGGGTTCGACATTTTAGGCTTTGTTCTTCCGGCGCTTAACACTGCTCGAAAGACCGTCAAGCGCGGTCAGGCGCTCAGCAATGTCATCAAGAGTTCGGTCTTTGCCGGCGTTGGCGCTTCGGTGGGCTATACCGACGCGGCCGATATTGCGAAAAACCTTAATCGAGGCGCGAGTGCTGGGTATAAGGACATCAAGTACGTGCTTGAACATGGCGACCAGGTGTTGTCCCGATTAAGAGGGCACTCGCGCAGCTATGATGTGACAAAGGTTTATAAAGACGATGATGTCGTCAAAGGGTTTCATCGCGCGCAAAGCAATAATTTGTGGGTGCCCGTGGTTGCTGTTTTCAAGAAAGGTGCGTGGTACGCCTACAATACGCTCACCAATACGCCGTTTGGCCCCCAGTTACTGCAGTTCGGTGTGGTGAGCGCGCTGGCACCTGCGGCCACATAATTTAGTCAGTAATTATCGGGTGTTAAGTAACGGTCTCTGGGTGTTTGAGAAGTTATGGCTGTGGGTAAGTAGTCTGCTCATTAATCGGTTGTATATTTATAGAGTTTAATCGGAACGTTATTGGTTGTTGTGCCACGTATTAAATGAAGGAAATGGATGACTTTCTAATGTTAATCAACCATTAGGTAAATCATTATGATGTTTTCAAATTCAATCTCGCGGCCCTTGGCATTCTCAAAGATTGGGGATCTTTTCTCCTCAGGTTTTACCAGGGTAGACATCTCGGGTGTTCCTTCCGGTTCTACGCGGGTTATTGACGGGCCGAAACTCGAAGGCGGGTCAGGCAGCAAACCCGGGGCAGGTAATCAGGCCTATGATCAGCATTTGGTGGACGCACACGTGAATGGCTTCAGCGCGCCAGGCCACGCGAGCGGTACCCGCACGCCGGGAGAGTCACCTGACACTCCTGACACACCGGAAATGGCCGATTACCACGCCAAGCATCAAAAAGAATGGCAAGTCCAAAAGGACGCTGGAATGCGAGATAAGTTGTTCGCGCAACCGACGCCCGGTCGAGTAGAGGGCCAGGAAGTCGAACCGTTTTCTGCACGGGGCCTAGAAGAAAACGCAGCGGAGCTGGTGCAGGCCAGCAGTGCGAAAGCGGACCGTGCGCTCCCGCTTCAGCGCAAGGACATTGCAAAAGTCGCCAGCATCACGGCAGTGGTGACAGTACCGCTTTCGACGGTTGGCGTGGTCGCCGGCGGAGCCATTCTGGAGGTCGTAAAACCCCTCATCAGTTCGACGAAGACGGCCGCCACTGAGCAAAGTGTTCAGGATGGGCGTCTGGTGGATCATAGTCAGAAGAGCGTATTTCTGTTGGCAAATACCTTGGCGGATCTTCGTTCCGAGCCGCATGTACAGCCAGGCCTGGAATGGGTCGCGAAAACGAACGAAGAGCGAATGGATTATCTCGAGGAGATGCTTGATTACATCGAGCCGGCATTTGCCAACGAAGCGCAGAAGCTGGGTATTTCCTTTCAGGCCGCCTCAACCGGGGCCGAAAAAGACGACATCAAAAGCCGGGCGCTTGGCTTGGAGTCCAGGATGGCGGCCCTTACCGCGTTGATGGGGGCAATGAAAGTGAAGCACCGGGGCAGCGCCGCCTAGGTGAGCGCCGGCGTCCCAGGCTCTGAGCCACAGAGCCAGCAATGAAAGAAGTGCGGTTGTCTTCGATGGGTTGCGTACTGGCAACCACAGCGTAGGCGGCGGCACTTCTTTTTCGGTAAACGGCCGTCTGGATTGACCCCATCGCCCCAGCACTGCGGCAGCTAAAGAGTGCGATTTTCCCCTCCCTGCGCTAACCTGCCTCGATGTTTTACGAGGTCAACCATGCACATTCATATTCTCGGTATTTGCGGCACCTTCATGGGTTCGATGGCGGTTCTGGCCAAAGAGTTGGGCCACCACGTCACCGGCTCCGACGCCAATGTTTACCCGCCCATGAGCACGCAACTGCAGGCCCAGGGTATCGAGTTGACCCAAGGCTACGATCCGTCGCAATTCGACCCGGTGCCAGACCTGGTGGTGATCGGCAACGCCATGGTGCGGGGCAACCCGGCGGTCGAGTATGTACTCAATAAAGGTTTGCCTTATGTCTCCGGCCCGCAGTGGCTGGCGGACCACGTGCTGCAAGGTCGCTGGGTGCTCGCGGTGGCCGGCACTCACGGCAAGACCACCACCAGCAGCATGCTCGCCTGGGTGTTGGAGCACGCAGGCATGAGCCCGGGCTTTTTGATTGGCGGTGTGCCGCAAAACTTTGCGGTGTCGGCGCGCCTGGGCGACACACCGTTCTTCGTGATCGAGGCAGATGAATACGACAGCGCGTTCTTCGACAAACGCTCCAAGTTCGTCCATTACCGCCCGCGCACGGCGATCCTGAACAACCTTGAGTTCGATCACGCCGACATCTTCCCCGATCTGCCGGCCATCGAGCGCCAGTTCCACCACTTGGTGCGCACCATACCGAGCGAAGGCCTGGTCATCCATCCGACCACCGAGCCGGCCTTGCAGCGTGTGATCGATATGGGCTGCTGGACCCCGGTGCAAACCACCGGCGCGGGCGGGCAGTGGCAGGTCAACCTGCTCAGCGAAGACGGTTCCAGATTTGAAGTGCTGTTTGAAGGGCAAGCCCAAGGCATCGTCGAGTGGGGCATGACTGGCCAGCACAACGTCGCCAACGCCTTGGTCACCCTGGCGGCCGCGCGACATGTGGGCGTGGTGCCCGCCATGGGCATCGCCGCGTTGAGTGCTTTCAAAAGCGTGAAGCGCCGCATGGAGAAAGTCGCCGACGTCAACGGGATTACCATCTACGACGACTTTGCCCACCACCCGACGGCCATTGCCACTACGCTGGATGGCCTGCGCAAGCAGGTCGGCGATGCGCCGATCATTGCCATTGTCGAGCCGCGCTCCAATTCCATGAAGCTGGGCGCACACCGTGATGGTCTGCCGGAAAGCGTCAATGACGCCGACCAAGTGGTCTGGTATGCGCCGCCCAACCTTGGCTGGGACCTGCCGGGCATTGCTGCGCTGTGCACCGTGCCCTCAACCGTCTGCGATTCCATCGAGGGCATCATTGAGCACGTCAAGCATCAAGCCACGCCGGGCACCCACATCGTGGTGATGAGCAACGGTGGCTTCGGCGGCCTGCATGGCAAGCTGGCCGAGGCGCTGAAATGAGCGGCCCGGAACGCGTCACCCTGGCGATGACCGGTGCCTCCGGCGCGCCCTATGGCCTGCGTCTGCTCGATTGCCTGGTGCGCGAAGACCGCGAGGTGCATTTTTTGATCTCCAAGGCCGCGCAGTTGGTGTTGGCCACCGAAACTGATGTCGCGCTGCCGCCCAAGGTGCAGATGATGCAAGCCTTCCTCACCGAATACACCGGGGCTGCGGCAGGGCAGATCAAGGTTTACGGCAAAGAGGATTGGATGTCGCCCGTGGCCTCAGGCTCCGGGGCGCCGGCGGCGATGGTGGTGGTGCCGTGCTCTACCGGCACCTTGTCGGCGATTGCGACGGGCGCCTGCAACAACTTGATCGAGCGCGCGGCGGACGTGACCCTGAAAGAGCGCCGCCAGCTGATTCTGGTGCCGCGCGAGGCGCCGTATTCGAGCATCCATCTGGAGCACATGCTCAAGTTGTCGAACATGGGCGTGACCATCTTGCCGGCTTCGCCCGGCTTTTATCACCAGCCGCAGACCATTGATGACCTGGTGGATTTTGTGGTGGCGCGGATTCTCAACCTGCTGAACATTCCCCAGGACATGCTGCCACGTTGGGGCGAGCACCATTTGAGCAGCGATGAATAAAGCCCTGTTAGTGCTGCTGGCGCTGCAACTGACGGGCTGCGCCACCGCACGCACGCTGGACGCAGCGCAGCCTGGCGCGCCGGTGGTGTACGCCGGCACGCGGCTGGATTTGTATGCGATTGACGGTGGCTGTTGCGCCAAGGACCGATTTGGCGCTGAAGCGCCGAGCTATCCGCACATCGACCTGCCGGCCAGCGCGCTGCTCGACACACTGCTGTTGCCGCTGTCGGTTCTGACGGTGTTGGGTGTGGGCTTCAACGCAACCGGTGGTCTGTAGCACCGACCTTGCAGGCAACACAAAACCAATGTGGGAGCGGGCTTGTTCGCGAAGGCGGCGTGTCAGTCGATGCCTAAGTTGACTGATCCACCGCCTTCGCGAGCAAGCCCGCTCCCACCGTTTGTTGTGTGCCAAAGCTGAACGACGTTACTTGCCGAGCTTGCGCAACTCATCCGACTCGACCACCCGCACCCCGTCCTGCTCTTCCAGCGCCAGGCGCCACATGGCCCGAGCCAGCTCGCAGACTTCAATGCCGTGGTACTTGCCCGGAATCAGCCGCGACAACGGCCCGGCGAGCTGTTCAGCCAAACGGGGTTCCAGGCGCTCTCCCAGCAACAGCGAAGGTCGCGCGATGGTCAGTTGCGGCCAGTCCTGGGCCTTCAACGCCTGCTCCATTTCGCCTTTGACGCGGTTGTAGAAGATCGAGGATTTCGGGTCGGCGCCAATTGCACTGATCACGATCAGGTGCCGCGCGCCCATTTCCCGAGCGCGCTTGGCGAAGGCCACGACCATGTCCAGGTCGACCGCGCGAAAGGCCGCTTCGGAGCCAGCCTGTTTGATTGTGGTACCCAGGCAGCAGAAGGCGATATCGACCTGGCCGCTCAGTTGCGGCAGCAACGCCACTGGATCACCCACCGGGTTTTCCAGGTGCGGGTGTTCAGCCAGCGGCTTGCGGCTAGGCGCCAGTACGCGGGTCACGGTAGGTTCGTTGAGCAGGCGGTCGAGCAGGTGTTCGCCGGTGAGGCCCGAGGCCCCGGCGAGCAAGATATGTTGTGGTGTCAGGTACATGGTGTTTCCCCCTTGTTACACGTTACAGCTTAGTTGCCTTTGGCTTCCTTGCTATTCATTGAGACGCTTTCGAGCGCCTTTCGTGCCTGCTGTTTACGTAATAACTGCCAATGGGCGATCACGCCTTTGGGTGCCCATATCTGCGGTTCGGAAGCTTCGAAGTTGTCCGCCTGTTCGCGCTCGGACACGTGCATTTGTGCCAGTTTGAAAGCCTGCTGTAAGTCATCTGTCTGGTTTAAAGCTTGTGCGAAAAGGGCATCGCCAAAGTAGGTGAAGTCCGCTTCCTCGGAGCAGCCGAAGGACACGCGATCGGCACGCGAGGCGGTCATGATCAGCGTGCGCTCATCTTTGAGCGCCGGGATAAACCCACCGGAGTAGCAGGCGGAAATCACGATGACCTTGTCGCGGTTTTTCAGCGGGGCGAGCACGGCGGCCAGTTCATCGGCCGGCAGGTCGGCCAGTTCCATGCGCGGTTGGTCGAGCACCAGTTCGTGTTCGTGAGTGCCATGGCTGGTCATGTAGATAAACACCAGGTCTTCCGGCCCCGTGCGCTCGGCCAGGGTTTGCACGGCGCGGCGCAGGCTTTCGCGCGTGGCCAGCGGGCGGTCGGCAATATGGTCGCGGTGGTTGACCAGGCGAATCTGCCCGCGCGCGCCGAAACGGGTGGCGAGCATGTTGCTCACATAATCGGCTTCGCGCAGGAACACGCTTTGCTTGCCGTCGCCGGCCAGCACCAGGGTGTACAGCTCGACGGCGGGGGTGGAGGCGGGCACGGCGGCGAGGGCGGCATCGAGCAAGCGGCCTTGGGCCAGTATGCCGATTTCCAGCGGGTCGGGCAGCAGCTTGCCGTCGGCGTCGCGCACGCGCATGCCGTTGACCCAGGTGCCGGCCTCTACGGTGCCATCGGTGAGCACGAGGGTGCCCTTGCCTTGATAGCTGTCGCTGTCGAACCCCCCGATATAGAAGCTGCCGTCGGTAAGGTTCAAGCGGCCTTCGCCGGTGAAGCGCCAGTCGCTGAACTGGCCGACATAGTGGCTGCCGTCCACGCCGATCAGCTCGCCTTTGCCGCTGAGGGCGCCTTCCTTGAACTGGCCGATCCACACGTCGCCGTCGGCGTTTTCATAGCGGCCTTTGCCATTGAGCTGGTTCTGTTTGAACTGGCCGACATAGATGTCGCCGTCGGCGCTGTTGAACGTGCCATTGCCTTCGAGTTGGCCATCGACAAAGTGGCCGCTGAACTGGTTGCCACTGTCGTCGTTACGCTGGCCTTCGCCATTCGGTTTGCCGTGGGCGAACTGGCCCTGATATTGGCTGCCGTCAGCCAGCTCGAGGCGGCCGAGGCCGGAATATTGATCGTCCTTGAATTCGCCGCGATAGGTCATTTGCCCCTCTTTGAGGGTGCCCTCGCCGTTGCGCCGGCCATTCTTGAAACCACCGACGTAACTGCTGCCCGCCGTGGTCAGGCTGCCCTGGCCATCGAACAGGCCTTGCTGGAACTGACCTTTATAGACCTCGCCGTTACTGCCATGCCATTCACCCTGGCCGTGCCATTGGCCTTTGTCGAACTGGCCGGCGTACCAGCTGCCGTTGGGGTAGTCGACCCGGCCCTGGCCTTGCAGCAAACCATTGACCACATCGCCCCGGTAACGGCCGCCATCGGGCAGGCGCGCATCGGGCGGCAACAGCGATTCGCCGTCTCCGCAAGCGGTGAGCAACAGGGCAAGGGCAAGGGGAGCGAGTGGGCGCATAGCGGGATCCGGATAATTGAGCGCCGAGTATGCCGCAGCTGCGAGTTTCATACATAAATTTACATACGCTGTGGTGAGGTTTATATCCCCACCACAGGCGCGGGCTTACACGAAGTAGAGCGACAACGACTCGGCGACGTAAGCCGGTTTTTCCTGCCCGTCGATTTCCAGGGTGGCGGTGGCTTTGAGTAGCCATTGGCCAGGCTTTTTCTCGGTGACGTCGTTGAGCGTCACATTCAGGCGCACCTTGGAGTTGACCTTGACCGGTTGGATGAAGCGCACGCTGTCCAAGCCGTAGTTGACCGCCATCTTCAGGCCTTCGGGCACGATCAGGAGGTCTTCCATCAGCTTGGGCATCAACGACAGCGACAGGAAACCGTGGGCAATGGTGCTACCGAACGGGGTCTGCGCGGCCTTGACCGGGTCGACGTGGATGAACTGATGATCGCCGGTGGCCTCTGCGAACAGGTTGATACGCGCCTGGTCGATGGTGAGCCATTCGGAACGTCCGAGTTCCTTGCCGACATAATCTTTGAGCTGCGCTACAGGTACATAGGGCATTGCGACTCTCCTTGGTTCATCGTTTTTATAGGTGGGCCAAATCCAGGGTAGATCATCATGGGCAACCCACCCGGTCAACCCACCATGCTTTTGGCGAATGCCGAAGCATAGAGCCGGCGTGCTTATAATGCGGGCGGGTTTTGAGGGGGAGATAACCGATGCTGTTACGGGGCCTGACATGGCTGGTGCTGTTTCAATTGATCGGTACCGCGATCAACCATTTGCTGGTGCCGGTGCTGCCGGGGCCGATCATCGGCTTGCTGCTGATGCTGGGCTTCCTGATCTGGCGCGGTGAAGTCGGCGAGCCCTTGAGCCTGGCCGCCAGCAGCCTGTTGCGTTACTTGCCATTGCTGCTGGTGCCGCCGGCCGTGGGCGTGATGGTGTACGCCAAGGACATCGCTGCCGACTTCTGGGCTATCGTCGGCGCACTGGTGCTGTCGCTGGTGATCGCCATGGGCTTTGTCGGTGTGCTGATGCAGCAGATGGTCAAGCGCAAGGAGAAGGATCAATGACCTTCGACTGGCAAGGCGCATGGACGGCGGTCATTCATCACCCTCTGTTCGGCATCGGTATTACCCTTGGCGCCTATCAACTGGTGCTGGCGGCCTTCGAGAAGACCCGCTGGATCTTCCTGCAGCCGGTGCTGGTGTCCATGCTGCTGGTGATCGGCGTATTGCTCAGTTGTGGCCTGACTTACGTCGAGTACCGCAAAAGCACCGAAATCATGGGCATCCTGCTCGGCCCGGCGACCGTGGCCCTGGCCGTGCCGCTGTTCTTGAACCTGCGGCGGATCCGCCAATTGTTCTGGCCGATTTTTACTACGCTGGTGGTAGGTGGCGTGTTGGCCACCGGCCTGTGTGTGCTGCTGGGCTGGTGGTTTGGCGCTGAGCATAGGATGCTGATGACCATGGCGCCCAAGTCGGTGACCTCGCCGATTGCCATGCTGGTGGCCGAGCAGATCGGTGGCGTGGCGGCCCTGGCGGCGGTGTTTGTGTTGATCACCGGGGTGGTCGGCGCGATGATCGGCCCGGCGTACCTGTCGCGCCTGGGCGTGCACAGCCCCGAGGCGCGTGGCATGGCCCTGGGCATGACCGCGCATGCGGTCGGCACCTCGGTCGCGCTGCAGGAAAGCGAAGAGTGCGGCGCTTTCGCGGCGTTGGCCATGAGTCTGATGGGCGTGGCCACGGCGGTGTTCCTGCCGCTGGCCGTGTCCGTGATCGTTTAAACCGGGTTTAAGGAAACCTCTATGAGTCTGGCGCTGTTCCCGCTCAATACCGTGCTGTTCCCTGGCTGCACCCTCGACTTGCAACTGTTCGAGGCGCGCTACCTGGATATGATCAGCCGTTGCATGAAAAAGGGCGAAAGCTTCGGCGTGGTGTGCATCTTAAGCGGCAGGGAAGTGGGCATGGCCCCGGACGGCTACGCGCTGATCGGCTGTGAAGCGCTGATTCGCGACTTCAAGCAACAAGACAACGGCCTGCTGGGGATTCGCGTCGAAGGCGGGCGCAGGTTCCGCGTGCGTGACACCGGGGTGCAGAAGGACCAACTACTGGTCGCCGAGGTGCAGTGGCTCGAAGAACTGCCGGATCAACCGCTGGGCGAAGAGGACGCCGACCTGCTGGCATTGCTCCAGGCGCTGGCTGAGCATCCGATGGTTGCCTCGCTGGACATGGGCACCCACGCCGATGGCCAGCAAGCCTTGGGTAACCAACTGGCCTATCTGCTGCCGTTCACCGAGGCCGACAAGATCGACCTGCTGCAACTCGACGACCCGCAGCAACGCCTGGATGCCATCCAGATGTTGCTCGACGAGTTGCAGGGCGAACTCTTCACTCAGTAGGCGTAGCGCAGCAGGGCGTGGGAGGTGCCGGTCAGGACGATAAAACTCATGAGCGCCACCAGCACCGGCAGCAGCAGCCACCAGGTCTTGCGCGGCATCGCCGGCAGCGAGCGTTGATGCTGGATGACGGTCAGGCTGAACGCACACACCGTCATCGCCAGCAACGTACCGGCCAGGATGTCCGTGGGCCAATGTGCGCCGAGATAGACGCGCGACAGCGCAATGAAGGCCGCCGGAATACAGCCCAGCAGCATCCAGGTCAGGCGCAAGCGCGTGGGTTGGCCGCGACCTGCCAGTACCGCCAGCGCCAGGAAAAACGCAAATGCGCCGGAGGCGTGGCCGCTGGGCATGCTGAAACTGGTCAGCGGGTCCGTGAGGATTTCCGGCCGGCCACGGGCGAAAAACAGCTTGGTGCCGGTGTTGATCACCGCCGCGCCGGCCAGTGTGGCGCCGACGAACACCGCATGACGCCACTGCCGCGCCAGCAGCAGCAAGCCGGTGAAGATGGCGCTGGCGACAAACATCTTCCTGAACTCACCCAGCTGGGTAATCCGCACCATCACCTCGTCCAGCCAGGGGCTGCGGTGTTCCTGCACCAGTGCGCTCAAACCCTGATCAAAGTCATTGAGGTGCGGGTAGCCGATGAACAGGGCGATCAACAACGTCAGGCTGGCGCAACCCATCCACAAGGTGGCGCGACGATGGCCGCGCAGGCTGCTGTTCAAGCTCAGGCCCAGCAGCACCGCCAGGCAGGCCGCGACGATACCTGCCTGCGGCCAGAAACCGGCCGGCAGTGGCAGGCGAAAGGCGGCGCCGGTGGCCCAGCCCGGCAGCAGATAGGCCACCGACCAGCCGGCCGCCGCCAACACGCTCACGGCGGCAAAGCGCGGGAAGGGCATGTCGCACATCCCGGCCACCATCGGCAGCATCGGGCGTAACGGGCCGATGAAACGTCCTACCAACAGGCTGGCGATGCCGTATTTGTGGAAGTAGGTTTCTGCGCCGTTCATCCATTCAGGATGGTGGCGCAGGCCGGGCAAGCGTCGGATGTTCTGATGGAAATGTCGGCCGAGGTAGTAGGAAACCCCGTCGCCCAGCAAGCCGCCGAGGAAACCCAGCAACAGGGTTTCACTCAAGGACAGCGCGCCACTGCCGGCGAGCGCCGCAATGGCAAACAGCAGCACCGTGCCCGGCACGATCAGCCCGGCGATGGCCAGGCACTCCACGCACGCGACGATAAACACCGCGACGGCCAGCCATTGCGGATTCAGGGTCAGCCAGCCGGTAATGCTATCGAGCCATTGGCCCATAAAACGCCACTCCATGTAGGTAATACAGAATCTGAGACGGTGGTCATCACCTGTGGGAGCGGGCTTGCTCGCGAATGCGGTGTCTCAGTGAAGGAATCCGCAGCTGACACACCGCATTCGCGAGCAAGCCCGCTCCCACATTGGATCTGCTGTGTGGCTGGGACAATGACCGGCGCGAACAGCAGTCGCAATCTGTTCAAATCAAAAAGTAATCGCGGCCTTCGACCTGGCCCCGGCGCAGCGGGTTCCGGGTGCAGTAAGGCGCGTAGCCAGCATCGACAAAGCGGTACATCAAGTGTTCATCGCGCCCGCTGGGAATGCCCAGGCGCGTGGTCTGGATGATCTGCGACGGCGCCTGGCCCACGTCTTCAACGTAGAGCAGTTCCTGGTCAAAACGCTTGGCATCCCACATTGGCACTTTCAGTCCCAAGGCTTTGCACAGCAGCGTCTGGCCCGCGCAGAGTTTCTGCGCGGGGCGAGGGTGGCCGTTGGCATCGGGGTTGTTCAGCAGCATCTGCGCCAGACTCGCCGGGCCGGAGATTCCATCGACCCACGGATAGGCCGATTTGATCAGCACGGCATTGCCTGGGCCCTGGGCGCTGAAGTTCAGCGAATCGCCGCCACGGGCGTAGTACATGTAGATGTGCCCACCATCCAGAAACAAAGCCTTACGCTTTTCTGTATAGCCGAGCGACGCGTGACTGCCTTTTTCGGCCACGTAATAGGCTTCGGTTTCAATAATTCGCGCTGAAAGCCAGATATCGCCCACGCGGTGGCGTATGACTTTTCCGAGTAATTCGCGCGCGAGTAGTTGCGCGTCGCGGTCGAAGAAGCTGTCGGGCAGGGCGCTGGCGGGGAGTTGAGGGGCAAAACTGGACATGGCGATCAGGGTTAATGCGGCTAAATGTGACGGAATAATAACAACTCCCACCTTAATTACGGCTGAACCCCAAGTTTTTACAGTTCATTTCGACCATCCGCCCCTCACCGCTGTCAGTCGGGCGGCGTCACAGCTATAATCTGCCGCTTTCCTCTTTGCCAAGACTCCCTGACCATGACTGAGTCCGTTCTTGACTACATGACCCGCCTGGGTCGCGCTGCCCGGCAGGCCTCGCGGTTGATCGCCCGTGCGAGCACTGCGCAGAAGAACCGTGCCCTGTTGGCCGCCGCCGATGCTCTGGATGCTTCGCGCTCCGAGCTGGCCGCTGCCAATGAACAGGACCTGGCCAATGGCCGCGCCAATGGCCTGGAGCCAGCCCTGCTGGACCGCCTGGCGCTGACCCCGGCGCGTATCGACGACATGATCGAAGGCCTGCGTCAGGTGGCCAAACTGCCTGACCCCATCGGTGAAATCCGCGACATGCGTTACCTGCCGTCCGGTATCCAGGTCGGCAAAATGCGCGTGCCCCTGGGCGTGATCGGCATTATCTATGAGTCGCGCCCGAACGTGACCATCGACGCCGCGAGCCTGTGCCTCAAGTCCGGCAACGCCACCATCTTGCGTGGCGGTTCCGAGGCGATTAATTCCAACCGCGCCATCGCCGCCTGCATTCAGCAGGGCCTGGCCGTGGCCGAGCTGCCGGCTGAAGTGGTGCAAGTGGTGGAAACCACCGACCGCGCCGCCGTTGGCGCGCTGATCACCATGCCGGAATTTGTCGACGTGATCGTGCCGCGCGGTGGCAAGAGCCTGATCGAGCGCGTGAGCCGCGATGCGAAAGTGCCAGTGATCAAGCACCTCGACGGCGTGTGCCACGTGTTCATCGACGTTGCCGCCGACATCGACAAGGCGATCCGCATCGCCGACAACGCCAAGACCCACCGCTACGCCCCCTGCAACACCATGGAAACCCTGCTGGTGCACGTCGGCATTGCTGATCGCGTGCTGCCGCCGCTGGCTGCCATCTACCGTGACAAGGGCGTGGAACTGCGCGGTTGTGAACGTACCCGTGCGCTGCTGGGCGCGGACGTGATCGAGGCGACAGAGCAGGACTGGTACACCGAGTACACGGCGCCGATCCTGTCGATCCGCATCGTCGACGACCTGGACCAGGCCATCGAGCACATCAATAAATACGGCTCCAAGCACACCGATGCCATTGTTTCCGAGCATTTCAGTGATGCCCGGCGTTTCCTCAACGAAGTGGATTCCGCTTCGGTGATGGTCAACGCCTCGACGCGTTTTGCCGACGGCTTCGAATATGGCCTGGGGGCGGAAATCGGCATCTCCACCGACAAACTCCACGCACGCGGCCCGGTTGGCCTTGAAGGCCTGACCAGCGAGAAGTACGTGGTGTTCGGCGACGGTCACGTGCGCACTTGATGGCTAAACGCATCGGGCTGCTCGGCGGTACCTTCGACCCCGTGCACATCGGCCATTTGCGCAGTGCCCTGGAAGTGGCGGACGCCCTCGCGCTGGATGAGCTGCGGGTGATGCCCAACGCGCGGCCACCGCATCGCGATACGCCGCAGGTATCACCGCAACAACGCCTGGAGATGGTGCGCCTGGCGGTAGACGGCATTGCGCCGCTGGTGGTGGACGACCACGAGCTCAAGCGCGATAAACCGTCCTACACTGTCGATACCCTGGAACTGATGCGTGCCGAGTTGGCCGCAGACGACCAGTTGTTTCTGCTTTTGGGCTGGGACGCATTTTGCGGCCTGCCCTCTTGGCATCGCTGGGAGGAACTCCTCCAGCATTGCCACAT
>Ga0153931_100150_pt1 | contig 26705 bp, 20 predicted proteins | sample TSNJ015MetaG_FD_104730 | JGI IMG/M metagenome (GOLD analysis project Ga0153931, IMG submission 104730) | Attine ant fungus gardens microbial communities from New Jersey, USA - TSNJ015 MetaG | ecosystem: Host-associated > Fungi > Mycelium > Unclassified | place: USA: New Jersey, Wharton State... | reverse complement strand
AGTTGTTGGCCAGGTCGAAATGATTGATCCCCAGGTCGAACGCGGTGCGCAGCAACGCGCGCTGGGTGTCGATCGGGGTGCTGTCGCCAAAGTTGTGCCACAGCCCCAGGGACAGTGCAGGCAGCACCAATCCACTGCGGCCTACGCGGCGATAAGGGATAGATTCATAGCGGTTTTCGGCAGCAATGTACGTCATCGAATCCTCTCTGGGCTTAGGGGCAAATAAGGCCTGGGAATAAGGTTATTCCCAGGCCTTTTAAGCCGCTGAATCGCTTAACTATGCCCGTCTCTTTTACAGCAATTTCCTACCAAAGTGGAACGACGTAGCTCACATAGAAGCGGTTTTCATCTTGCACAGTGGCGCCGGTAATGTCCGGGCTGGCGTGGGCATTTTTCCAGGTCACGCCCAGGCCCTTGAGGGTGCCGGTGGGTACTTGGTAGGCCACCGCGATGTTGCGTTCCCATTCGCTGGTGTCGCCCTGCGCTGTGCGGATGTCATCGCCGTGGGCATACGCGGCCGAGAATGTCAGGCCGGTGAGGCCCAGCTTGCCGAAGTCATATTTGTATTGCGCCAGCCAGGTACGCTCGCCGGCGTGCTGGAATTTGTTCAGCTGCATGTTGGTCAGCGCCGGCGTGTCCGCACCTGAACCTGGGCCTTGGCGTGCGTCACCACTGTTCAAGCCCGAATCCAGGTACGGGAAGTCGCTGTCACCGCTGTTTTTCTGGATACCGAGGCCGACCGTATGGCCGTCCAGGCTGTAGCTCTCCAGCAAGCTGGCGGTGGTTTGGTTGATGCGGCCTTTGCTGGTGCCGTCACCGTAGAGGCCGGCCCCGGCGAAGTCTTTGTCGCCATCGGCGTTGGCGCCCACACCCAGGCTGCGGAACACGCGCACGTCGGTGTCGATGGCACCCACAGACAACGCATCATGCCGTTTGGCGCCGAGGAAGAACTGCTGGTAGTAATCCTCAAGGTTGGAATACCACAGGCTGACGGTGGTGTTCTGAATGCCGGTGTAGTCCGCACCGCCGAACAGGAAACGGTCACTCTCTTTGGTGCCACCGGCGGTGATCATGCCTTGGTCGCCGGTTTCGTTGCGGATCTTGGTCTTGAAGATATCGCCGCCGGTGAAGGTGAAATCGGTAAGGTCCTTGGACACCAGCTGCACACCGGTGTTGGTCTGCTGGTACAGGCGCCCGTCGGTGTTGGCCAGCACCGGGTTGTTGCCGTACAGCGTGCCCACGCGCAGCTCATCCTTGGCAAAGCGCATCTTGAATGTGGGGCTCAGTACACCAAACTGGTCGGCGGATTTGCCGTTGTCCAACGGGAACATGCTGCCGGGGTAGCGACCTTGGTGGTCCTTGTCATTGAGGTCACCACCAGAGTCCAGTTTCAAGCCATAGAAGGCCTGCAGATCGAGGCCAAAACCAACCAGCCCATCGGTGTAGCCCGACTTGAAGTTGAACTCGAAACCCTGGCCCCAATCACGAATGCTGTGGGCCTTGGCGTTGCTGTTCACCACATCACGCCCTTGCTGGTTGAGGTAGCGGTTGAGCAAGGTCACATCGGCGTGGCTGTCGTCGATAAAATCGGCGTGGGCGGACAGCATAAAGCTCGCCATGGCGACACCCACCACGGGGCTTATTAACGTCTTCATTGTTACCGGTCTCCGTCACTGTTCTGAAATGAAAGCGTCAAACGCTTCACACAATTACGCAGTGGCCAGATGACAGTTACGCGTCAAACCGGGGCTTGAACGAATGAAATTAAATTTAAGAAAGCCCCGTAGAACGGGGCTTTGCGGGGTTTTATGTGGGAGCGGGCTTGCCCACGATGCAGCCAGCTCGGTGTATCTCAACACCGAGCTGATGTGATCGCGGGCAAGCACAGGGGACTAGCGCACCAAGTGCAGGAACTGCAGGTGACGCTCGTACTGGTCGAGGATGTCGTTGATGATCTGCTCCTTGGTGTAGCCCACCAAATCGTAGTCCTGGCTGCCCTCGCTCAGGTGCACTTCCGCGCGGTAATAGCGACGGTTATTGAGCTGCTTGGAGCCCATGCCGCCGCGCGCAAACGACGGCGTGAAATAGCCACGCATCTGCACTTGATACACGAACGGGTGCTCTTCACCGTGGCCGATTTCCAGGCTGACGCTGTCGTTCGACGGGTCGGGCTGGGTGACGACGCTGAGGCCTTTCTCGACAAACACCGCCGTCACTTCTTCGATCGCCGGGCGCACCGTGGTCTCAAGGAACCGGTACACCTCATCGCGCGACGGGAAATGCACCGCCTGGCTCAAGCGCTGGCGCCAACCGCCGGTGCCCTTGCGTGAGCCCGATACCGGCGCCAGCGAATGCAACTGGGCAATCTGCTTTTGCGATTCGAGGTAGAACGCCTTGTGCAGCCCCCACATCATCAGCAGCAGGATCAGCGAGAACGGCAACGAGGTCAGTACCACCGCCGATTTCAGCGAATCGATACTGCCGGCAAACAGCAAGGCACTGGTGACCAACGCAGTCATCGCGCCCCAGAACACGCGCAGCCATTTAGGCCCGTCTTCATCGGCGTTACCGCCTTTGGACGACAAGGTCGACAGCACCACGGTGCCGGAGTCGGCCGAGGTGACGAAGAACACGAAGCTGATGAACACCGTGACCGCGATGACCGTCTTGCTCCACGGGTAGGTTTCCAGCAGCAAGTAAAGGCTCATCGACGGGTCATCGATGGCCGACTGGCCGAGGGCGGTCAAGCCGTGGTTCAGCACTTGGTCGATGGCGCTGTTGCCGAAGATCGACATCCACGCCAGGGTGAAGCCCAGCGGGATCAGCAGCACGCCGAACACGAACTCGCGGATGGTACGGCCACGGGAAATACGCGCGATGAACAGGCCCACGAACGGCGACCATGCAATCCACCAGGCCCAGTAGAACACCGTCCAACCGCCCAGCCAGTCGCTGGGTTTGTCGTAGGCGTACACATCGAAACTCTTGGTCGGCAAGGCGCCGAGGTAGTCGCCGATGTTCTGGATCAGGGTGTTGAGCAAGTGCTGGGTGGGCCCGGCGAACAACACAAACAGCAGCAGCGCGCAGGCCAGCAGCATGTTGATGTCGGACATCACCCGCACGCCCTTGTCGACACCGGAGACGGCGACGAGGATCGCGGCGCCCATCATCAGCGTGATCAGGCCAACCTGAATCCATTGGGTGTGGGCAATGCCGAACAGGTAATCCAGCCCGGAATTGAGGTGCAACACGCCAAAGCCCATGTCGGCGCCCAGGCCGAACACGGTGGCGATGATGCCAAAGCCATCCACTGCGTAGCCGATGGGGCCGTTGATGCGTTTGCCGATCAGCGGGTACAGCGCCGAGCGCAGCGCCAGCGGCAGGTTATGCCGGTAGGCGAAATACGCCAGGGCCATGCCAACAAACGCGAAGACGCCCCAGCCGTGCAGGCCCCAGTGCAGAAACAGGATCTGCATGGCCTGGCGCGCGGCATCGGCGTTCATCGGCGCGCCTTGGGGCGGCTGCACCAGGTGCGTCAGCGGCTCGGACACGCAGAAGAAGAACAGCGTGATGCTGATCCCGGCGGCGAACAGCATGCCGGCCCAGGACAGGTAGCTGAATTCGGGCTCGTCGTGGTCGGCACCGAGTTTGAGCTTGCCGTAGCCCGATAAGGCGGTGACCACCACGAAGACCAGATACAGCGTCATCGCGAGCATGTAGTACCAGCCGACCGTATTGGCCGCCCAGTTTTGCGCAGCCAGCAGCCAGGCACCGGCCTGTTGCGGGATAGCGATGACCGTGATGCCGAATAGCAGGATGAAACTGGCGGCAAAGTAGAAAACGGGCGCATTCATGCGCACCATGCCGCTGGATGGGGTGGACGATGCACTCATGAACGATGCACCCCGAGGGTGTGGGATGTGGCTGTAAATAACGGACTCAGCAAAGGTAAGCCTCCTGTTGTGAGCGGGCAGCGAACCACCGGTTTAACTTGAACGAACATTCAAGTTAAACATGAATAGGCGGTTTTGGACTAATCGCAGGGCTGAGTGGTAGGTCATTCCTACACTAGCTCAGGGATTGGTATGACGAGTGCGCGAGGTAAATCGTTCAGCGATTTCCACGTTAAGTACGGCTCAAAAATGGAATGCGGTCAAAAATGTGGCAGCGTGCTTGCTCGCGAATGCAGTGGGTCAGCAACATATCCAGTAACTGACACTCCGCCTTCGCGAGCAAGCCCGCTCCCACAGGGGCTTTGTACTGATTCTCTATTTCTGCGCCCCATCCTCATGCTGCAAATTCGCCTGCGTGATATTCGCCCCCGCCGGCACACTGCGGGTTAGCCACACGTTGCCGCCAATCGTCGAGCCCTTGCCGATGGTGATCCGCCCCAGAATCGTCGCCCCGGCATAAATCACCACATCATCTTCAACGATCGGATGGCGTGGATGACCCTTCTGCAGCTGCCCGTCCTCATCTGCCGGGAAGCGCTTGGCGCCCAGCGTCACCGCCTGGTAGATGCGCACCCGCTCGCCGATGATCGCGGTTTCGCCGATCACCACGCCCGTCCCATGATCGATAAAGAAACTCGGGCCGATCTGCGCGCCCGGGTGAATGTCGATACCCGTGGCCGAGTGCGCGATCTCCGCGCTGATCCGCGCCAGCAGCGGCAGCCCGGCGCGGTACAGATGGTGCGCCAGGCGATGGTGAATCACCGCCAGAATCCCTGGATAGCACAACAGCACTTCATCCACACTGCGCGCGGCCGGGTCGCCGTGGTAGGCGGCCAGCACGTCGGTGTCCAGCAGGCTGCGCAGCGAAGGCAGGGCCAGGGCAAAATCCTGGATCAGGCGGATCGCCAAGGCATCGACCTCGCTGTCGTCCTGGCCGCCCTGGCGTGCGGCGTAGCGCAGCTCCAGGCGCGCCTGGCCGAGCAGGGCATTCAAGGCGACGTCGAGGGTGTGGCCGACGTAAAAGTCTTCACTTTCTTCACGCAAGTCCACCGGCCCCAGGCGCATCGGAAACAACGCGCCGCACAGCGACTCAAGAATCTGCGCCACGGCTTCGCGCGACGGCAATTCGCGGCCGCCGTGCTCGCCACTCAAGCGGCCATTGCGCGTTCGCCACTGGTCCCGGGCGCTGCGCAGCTGGCTGACGATGGTCTGCAATTGCCAATGGCTGGAACGCTCACTCACGGTATTCACTCCTGACGAATTGCCCCTCACTTTACGGTATGCACCCTGACGGCCCTTAAGAACCAATGGTGTGATGCTAAGAACTAACCGACATAAGCGATTGGCGGTTGCCCGATGAAAAGTGCCTGCCTATAGTCGCCCAATCACTTAGCCACTGTGCGTCGCCATGATCAAACAACAGCTCGACCGTTTTAACCGCCTGGACCTGCTGGGCGGTGCCACTGCCCTGGAAAAACTTGAGCGGCTGTCGGCCTGGCTGGGCAGGGACATTTACGTCAAGCGCGACGACACCACGCCACTGGCCATGGGCGGCAACAAGCTGCGCAAACTCGAATACCTGGCAGCCGACGCCCTCGCCCAGGGTGCCGACACCCTGGTGACCGCTGGCGCGATCCAGTCCAACCATGTGCGCCAAACTGCTGCGCTGGCCGCCAAGTTGGGCCTGGGTTGCGTGGCACTGCTGGAGAACCCGACCGGCACCGAAGACCCGAACTACCTGGGCAACGGCAATCGCCTGTTGCTGGAGCTGTTTGACGCCAAAGTAGAACGGGTCGAGAACCTCGACAACGTTGACGACCAACTCAATGCCCTCGCCGATCGCCTGCGCAGCAATGGCAAGAAGCCGTACCTGGTGCCTATCGGCGGTTCGAATGCACTCGGGGCGCTGGGTTACGTACGCGCCGGGCTGGAGTTAGCCGGGCAGATCGAAGCCAGCGGCATTGAGTTCGCTGCCGTGGTACTCGCCTCCGGCAGTGCGGGCACCCACAGTGGCCTCGCCCTGGCGTTGAGCGAAGTGCTGCCAACATTGCCCGTGGTGGGCATCACCGTGTCGCGCACCGAGCAAGCTCAGTTCCCGAAAGTGCAAGGCCTGGCCGAACGCACCGCTGAGTTGCTCGGCGTGGGCGTTCCGGACGCGTTCAAAGTGATCCTGTGGGACGAATATTTCGGCCCGCGCTACGGCGAACCGAACGCCGGCACCCTGGCTGCGGTCAAGTTACTGGCAAGCCAGGAAGGCCTGCTGCTGGACCCGGTGTATACGGGCAAGGCCATGGCCGGCCTGCTCGATGGTATTGGGCGGCAGCGGTTTGAGGACGGGCCGATTATTTTCCTGCACACCGGCGGAGCGCCGGCGTTGTTTGCGTATGACGCCGCGTTTAATTGAATAAACGCAGATCAGAAGGTGGGAGCGGGCTTGCTCGCGAATACGGAGTGTCAGCCCATCCATTCGGCGGTTGATACAGCGCATTCGCGAGCAAGCTGGCTCCCACACTAAATGGATTACATATTCCAATAACGAATAACAAATTAAATTTATATTATTTTCAAGTCTTAGAAACTGGCTTTATAGTCGCGCCGAAGGCGAAGACGCGCTTCGCGCTTTAAGGCAGGATACGACTACTGCGTCACCTGCTTCGCTCAACATAAAAAACACAGGGGCTGTTCATGACTATTTCTGTATTGCGTCGCACGTTGCTGGTTGGCACATTGGGCTTGGCACTTGGGGCTGGTCTGATGGGCCAAGCCATCGCTGGTGAACAGCTGGACACCATCAAGAAGGTCGGCGAGATCAAGATCGGCCTGGAAGGCACCTACCCGCCGTTCAGCTTCGTCGATGAAAGCGGCAAGCTCAGCGGTTTCGAAGTCGAGCTGTCCGAAGCGCTGGCCAAAGAGCTGGGCGTCAAGGTCAAGCTGCAAGCCACACCGTGGGACGGCATCCTCGCGGCCCTGGAATCCAAGCGCCTGGACGCAGTGGTCAACCAGGTGACCATCTCCGAGGAGCGCAAGAAGAAGTACGACTTCTCCAAGCCCTACACCGTTTCCGGTATCCAGGCGCTGGTGCTGAAGAAAAACGTCGACGCCATCAAGACCGCCGACGACCTGGCCGGCAAGAAAGTCGGCGTAGGCCTGGGCACCAACTACGAACAATGGCTCAAGGACAACCAACCTAAAGCCATCATCAAGACCTACAACGATGACCCTACCAAGTTCCAGGACCTGCGCATCGGCCGCATCGACGCCATCCTGATCGACCGTCTGGCGGCTCTGGAATACGCCAAGAAAGCTCCGGACACTGCTGCCGCTGGCGATGCCTTCTCCCGTCAGGAAGCTGGCATTGCCCTGCGCAAAGGCGAGCCTGAACTGCTCGACGCCGTGAACAAGGCCCTCGACAAACTGCGTGCCGACGGCACCTTGAAGAAGCTGTCCGAGAAATACTTCAACGCTGACGTCACTCAATAATGGAAGCAGGTTTCCAACTCGCGCTGGACTCCGCGCCCTTTCTGCTCAAGGGCGCGTATTACACGGTGATTCTTAGCCTTGGCGGGATGTTTTTCGGCTTGCTGCTGGGCTTCGGCCTGGCCTTGATGCGTTTGTCGCGCTTCAAACTGGTCAGTTGGATCGCCCGCGTCTACGTGTCGTTCTTTCGCGGCACGCCCTTGCTGGTGCAGCTGTTCCTGATTTACTACGGCTTACCGCAAGTGGGCATCGAGCTGGACCCGATCCCGGCCGCCATGATTGGCTTTTCGCTGAACATGGCGGCTTACGCCTGTGAAATCCTGCGCGCCGCCATCAGCTCCATCGAGCGCGGCCAATGGGAAGCTGCAGCCAGTATCGGCATGACCCGCGCGCAGACCCTGCGCCGGGCCATCCTGCCGCAGGCCATGCGCACGGCCTTGCCGCCGTTGGGCAACAGCTTTATTTCGCTGGTAAAAGACACGGCGCTGGCCGCTACCATCCAGGTGCCCGAGCTGTTTCGCCAGGCCCAATTGGTGTCTGCGCGCACCTTCGAAATCTTCACCATGTATCTCTCCGCTGCCCTGATCTACTGGATTTTGGCGAGCATCCTGGCGCATTTTCAGAACCGCCTGGAAGACCGGGTCAACCGGCATGACCTGGAGTCTTGAAGCATGATCGTGGTTGAAAAACTGACCAAACAATTCAAGGGTCAGGTGGTACTCAACGGGATCGACCTTGAGGTCAAGGAAGGCGAAGTTGTCGCCATCATTGGCCCCAGTGGTTCCGGCAAGACCACCTTCCTGCGCTGCCTGAATTTCCTCGAAGAACCCACCAGTGGTCGCATCAAGGTGGGTGACATCGAGATCGACAGCAGCAAGCCGCTCAACCAGCAACAAGGCCTGGTGCGGCGCCTGCGCCAGCACGTGGGTTTTGTGTTCCAGAACTTCAACCTGTTCCCGCACCGCACCGCGCTGGAAAACGTCATCGAAGGCCCGATGGTGGTCAAGAAGATGCCGCGCGAAGCAGCCACCGAACTGGGCCGTACGCTGCTGGCCAGGGTCGGCCTGGCGGGCAAGGAAGGGGCTTACCCGCGGCGCTTGTCCGGTGGCCAGCAACAGCGCGTGGCAATTGCCCGTGCATTGGCCATGGAGCCGGAGGTGATTCTGTTTGACGAACCCACCTCGGCACTCGACCCGGAGTTGGTCGGTGAAGTACTGGCAACCATCCGCAGCCTGGCCGAAGAAAACCGCACCATGGTCATCGTCACCCACGAGATGAGCTTCGCCCGGGATGTGGCCAACCGGGTGATCTTCTTCGACAAGGGCGTGATCGTCGAACAGGGCGAAGCCAAGGCGCTGTTTGCCAACCCCAAGGAAGAACGGACCAAGCAGTTCCTGAGCAAGTTTTTAGCCCACTGACACCCCGAAAAAGCTGGGTGGGAGCTGGCTTGCCTGCGATGCAGGCACCTCGGTGTGTCAGTCACACCGCAGCAATGCTATCGCAGGCAAGCCAGCTCTCACCTAAGCGCGTTCCTACATAAAATCCTCGCGATAACGAATAAAACGCACCGCCGCACCCACCTTAAAATCCCCCGCCTCGTCAGCTCTTTCTGAATCTGCTCCAACCCGCCGTTTAGCCCTTTGCCGCCATTGACGCCCGCCGGCCAACCCTCTTATCTAGGGCGCAGAGGATTGGATCCTATCCCGGCTATTCACTGAATCGTTCCTTTCGGCACCCTGCGCACACTCGCGCCACGGGCACCGGAACGATTGCTGCTGGCTGCATCAAGGAGATTACTTATGACGCGCACTGCACCCTCGGCCATGCTCACCGCCCCGACGCTGCCCCAGGCTAATCGATACGGTATCAACGCCCTCGCCGCCGCCCAACTGCAGGTGGATATCGCCCCCTACCCCGGCATGGAGGAAGGCGACTTGATCGAGCTGTTCTGGAACAACTGCTTTGCCGACTCCCGGCGCGTGAGCGCGTGCAAAATCGGCACCCCCACCCGCCTGCGCATCCCGCACAGCTTTGTGCAGGATGGCTCGGCGCAGATTCACTACCAGGTCATGCAGATCGGCCACGGCCCGGCCCGTTCGGCAGTCACGCACGTGCGGGTCAAGACCTGCCCACCCGGCGGCCAGCCGTCGCCTCGGTTCAGTGACGAAAACCAGAACCTTGCGCCCGTCAGCCTGCCCGACATGATCCGCCGCTACGGCATCAACGGTAGCCAGGTGCGACGCGGCATTCCGCTGAGCATCGAGCCGTACGCGCATATGACCACTGGCGACGCCATTACCCTGCGTTGGGGCGACGTGCGTCTGGACCTGCCGACGATCCAGCGCAAGGACGTCGGTCTGAAAGTGCAGGTGTGGGTGCCCTCTGCGGTGATTGTCGAAGCGGGCGACGACTGCCGGCTGGACGTGACGTACTGCATTCTGGATCGCGTTGGCAATAATTCGCGCTGGGCACCCGCGCGCACGTTGAACATCGCCGCCTGTTCCTCGCACGCGCCAGCCCGCCCGGCCGGGGCCGCGTCGACCTATCAACCACGTCAGCCCGGTTCTCCCTGCGAACCTGGGTAACAGACCTTCTATGCATATTCCTAGAAGTTAGTTTATTTAAAGATTTAACACGCTTAGGGTATATGCACCGGACCACCGGACATCTCTGATTTTTCTGTTTTTATTTCATTGAATGCGAGGTCGGTATGGTCAGAATTACCCCGGTGCATAACGCCAGGGCATTACGTGCAGCCAAGGAGCGGCGCTGATGTCTAACTTGGCTCTAACACCCCCCCAGAGTGATCTGGACGTAGCCCCACTGCTGTTGCCGGCAGCTGTGCTGCGCGACGACGCACAAGCGTTGAGCGCAGCACACGAACTGGCTCAGGCCGCGCGCCTGCAAGCGGCCAAGCGCGACCAGCAGCGCAAGCTGCCCTGGGCGCAGCTTGAGCAGTTCACCCGCAGCGGGCTGGGCAGTATTTCCATTCCCCGTGAATACGGCGGCCCACAGGTATCGTTCGTGACCCTGGCCGAGGTGTTCGCGATCATCAGCGCGGCGGACCCGGCCCTCGGGCAGATCCCGCAAAACCACTTCGGCATCCTGTATCTGCTGCAGGGCACTGCCACCGAACGCCAGAAAAAGCAGCTGTTCCAGAGCGTCCTCGACGGCTGGCGCATCGGTAATGGCGGCCCGGAACGCGGCACCAAAAACACCCTGGAACTCAAAGCGCGGCTCACCGCCGAAGGCGACGGCTACGTGGTCAGCGGCCAGAAGTTCTACTCCACCGGCGCGCTGTTTGCCCATTGGGTGGCAGTGAAGGCGTTGAACGATGACGGCAAACAAGTCATGGCCTTTGTGCGCCGTGGCTCGCAAGGGCTGCGCATCGTTGACGATTGGTCGGGCTTCGGCCAACGCACCACCGCCAGCGGCACCGTGCTGCTTGACCGGGTACCGGTGGACGCCGAACTGGTGATAGAGAACTGGCGCATCGGCGAAAGCCCGAACATCCAGGGCGCCATCTCGCAATTGATCCAGGCGGCCATCGACGCCGGCATCGCCCGCGGCGCCCTCGATGACACCATCGCCTTCGTGCGTGAACGCTCGCGCCCATGGATCGACGCCAAGGTCGAACGCGCCAGCGATGACCTGTATGTGATCGCCGATATCGGCAAGCTGAACATCGAACTGCATGCCGCCCAAGCCCTGTTGCGCAAGGCCGGCAAGGTGCTGGACGAGGTCAGCGCTGCGCCGATCACCGCGCAATCCGCCGCGCGCGCGTCAATTGCCGTGGCCGAAGCGAAAGTGCTGACCACCGAAGTGTCGCTGCTGGTCAGCGAAAAGCTCTTCGAACTGGCCGGCAGTCGCGCCACCCTCGCCGAATTCAACCTCGACCGCCATTGGCGCAACGCCCGCGTGCACACCCTGCACGACCCGGTGCGCTGGAAGTATCACGCCATCGGCGCCTATCGCCTGAACGGCACGTTGCCGGCTCGTCATTCCTGGATCTGACCGACCAGACATCTGGAGAACATCATGACTTTCTCTACAAACGTCGCGGTTATCACCAGCGACGAACAAGCCCTTATTGTCGCCAGCGACCTGGCCGAAGACTTGGGTCGCGACAGCGCCCAGCGCGACCGTGAACGCCGCCTGCCCCTGCCCGAGCTGGAGGTGTTTTCGCGCTCCGGCCTGTGGGGCATCAGCGTGCCGAAGGAACACGGTGGCGCGGGTGTGTCCAACGTCACCCTGGCCAAGGTCATTGCGCTGATTGCCCAGGCGGACGCCTCGCTGGGCCAGATCCCGCAAAACCATTTCTATGCCCTGGAAGTGCTGCGCGTGAATGGCAGCCCGGCCCAGCAGAAACGCCTGTACGCCGAAGTGCTCGCAGGCCAACGTTTCGGCAACGCCTTGGCGGAGCTGGGTACCAAAACTGCCCATGACCGGGTGACCAAAATCACCCGCGACGGCGACGGTTTTCGTATCACCGGCCGCAAGTTCTACTCCACCGGCGCCATCTACGCCCAACGCATCCCCACCTCGGTGGTGGATGAACACGGCGTGCAGCAACTGGCATTTGTGCCGCGCGACAGCGAAGGCCTGACGGTAATCGACGACTGGAGCGGCTTCGGCCAGCGCACCACCGGCAGCGGCTCCGTGGTGTTTGACAACGTGTGGGTCGCCGCCCAGGACGTGGTCCCGTTCCAGAGCGCTTTCGAGCGCCCGACCACGGTCGGCCCGCTGGCGCAGATCCTTCACGCTGCCATCGACACCGGCATCGCCCGCGCCGCCTTCGAGGATGCGCTGCATTTTGTGCGCACCAAGACCCGGCCGTGGATCGACTCCGGCAACGACAAGGCCACTGAAGACCCGCTCACCTTGAAAAGCTTCGGCCACCTGAGCATCCGCCTGCACGCCGCCGAGGCATTGCTGGAACGCTCCGGTGAGTTCCTCGACCGCGCCCAGGCCGACAGCACTGCCGAAACCGTCGCGGCAGCCTCCATCGCCGTCGCCGAAGTGCGCGCCTTGAGCACTGAAATTTCCCTGGCCGCCGGCAGCACCTTGTTCGAACTGGCCGGCAGCCAGGCGACCCTGGCCGAACATGGCCTTGACCGCCACTGGCGCAACGCCCGCGTACACACCCTGCACGACCCGGTGCGCTGGAAGTACTTTGCTGTGGGCAATTACTACCTCAACGATGAAAACCCGCCACTGCGGGGGACCATTTAATGGCGAAGAAAAAAATCCTGCTCAATGCCTTCAACATGAATTGCATCGGGCACATCAACCATGGCCTGTGGACGCATCCACGGGACACCTCGACGCAGTACAAGACCCTCCAATACTGGACCGACCTGGCGCAGACCCTGGAGCGCGGGCTGTTCGACGGCTTGTTCATCGCCGACATCGTCGGCGTGTACGACGTTTACCAGAACGCCATCGACGTGCCGCTCAAGGAGTCGATCCAGCTGCCGGTCAACGACCCGTTGCTGCTGGTCTCGGCCATGGCGGCCGTCACCCAAAACCTCGGCTTCGGCCTCACCGCCAACCTCACCTACGAGCCGCCGTATCTGTTCGCCCGACGCATGTCCACCCTCGACCACCTGAGCCGTGGCCGGGTCGGCTGGAACATCGTCACCGGCTACCTCGACAGCGCCGCCAAGGCCATGGGCCTGACCGAACAGGTCGAGCATGACCGGCGCTACGACCAGGCCGATGAATACCTGCAAGTGCTGTACAAACTCTGGGAAGGCAGCTGGGAAGACGACGCGGTCATCAACGACCCACAGCAACGGGTCTATGCGCAGCCCGGCAAGGTGCACAAGGTTGAGCACCACGGCGAGTTCTATCAGGTCGAGGGTTACCACCTTTGCGAGCCGTCGCCGCAACGCACGCCGGTGCTGTTCCAGGCCGGCAGCTCGGAGCGTGGCTTGCTGTTCGCCGGGCGCCATGCCGAGTGCGTATTCATCAGTGGGCAGAACAAGGCCGCCACCAAAGTCCAGGTGGACAAGGTGCGCGCCAGTGCGGCGCAGGCGGGGCGCAACCCGGATGACATCAAGGTGTTCATGGGCCTCAACGTGATCGTGGGCGCCACCGAAGAGCTGGCCTGGGCCAAGCACGCCGAGTACGTGAGCTATGCCAGCCCGGAAGCCGGAGTGGCGCACTTCTCGGCCTCTACGGCGATCGACTTTGCTCAATACGAAATCGATGAGCCGATCCAGTACGTGAAAAGCAACGCGATTCAGTCGGCCACCAAGAACCTGCAAAACAACGATTGGACGCGGCGCAAATTGCTTGAGCAGCACGCCCTCGGCGGGCGCTACATCACCTTGGTCGGCTCGCCCGAACAAGTGGCTGACGAGCTGGAATCGTGGATCAGCGAAACCGGTCTGGATGGCTTCAACCTGACGCGCATTGTCACGCCGGAAAGCTATGTCGATTTCATCGACCTGGTGGTGCCGGAACTGCAGAAGCGTGGGTCGTACAAGACCGCTTATGAGCAGGGAACGCTGCGCGAAAAAGTCTTCCAGGCCTCGGCGCGCCTACCCGAACAACACACCGGCTCCACCTACCGACACTGAACCAAACCTGTGGGAACTGGCTTGCCTGCGACAGCAGCAGGTCAGCCAAAAATTTGTGCCTGGCAGACCCCTATCGCAGGCAAGTCAGCTTCCACCGTTGATCGCATCGTGCTTACAAACACCTTATGACTGGACACCCAATATGAAAAAGACACTGCTCACCCACCCAGTCAAAGCACTGGCCCTGGCCTTTGGTTTATTCAGCTCGGCGGTATTCGCCGCCGATGCACCGCTGAAAGTCGGCACCACCGCCGCCTTCGCGATTCCCCTGGAAGCCGCCGTCGCCGAAGCCGACAAGCAAGGCTTGAAGGTCGAACTGGTGGAGTTCACCGACTGGATCGCGCCCAACGTCAGCCTCGCCGCCGGCGACATCGACGTGAACTACTTCCAGCACATCCCGTTCCTGGAAAACGCCAAGGCTGCCGCCGGGTTCGACCTGGTGCCGTATGCGCCGGGCATCATCAATAACGTTGGCCTGTATTCCAAGAAGTACAAAAGCTTCGACGACCTGCCTCAGGGCGCCAGCGTGGCGATCGCCAACGACCCGATCAACAGCGGTCGCGGCCTGCAACTGCTGGCCAAGGCCGGTTTGATCACACTCAAGCCGGGCGTGGGTTACAAGGCCACCGAAGAAGACATCATCGCCAACCCGAAGAAGATCAAGATCCTGCAAGTGGAAGCCGTGCAGCTGGTGCGCGCCTATGACGACGCCGATCTGGTGCAGGGCTACCCGGCCTACATCCGCCTGTCCAAGACCTTCGATGCCGAGTCGGCGCTGCTGTTCGACGGCCTCGATCACCCGGAATACGTGATCCAGTTTGTGATCCAGCCCAAAAGCAAAACCGACCCGCGCGTGATCAAGTTCGTCGACATCTACCAGCATTCGCCGGTGGTACGCGCCGCGCTGGATAAATCCCTCGGCAAGCTCTACCAAGTCGGCTGGGAAGATAAAAAATGACCGCCGCCAACGCCCAACTGCGCGACGTGGGCACCGCGCCCAAGGACGCCAAGCAGACAGCGCTGCACCCGGACCTGAACCGTGCCCATGTGCGGTTCATCAACCTGGGCAAAACCTATGACGGCAGCGTGCATGCCTTGCAAGGCATTGACCTTGCGATCCAGCGCGGTGAGGTGTTCGGCATCATCGGCCGCAGCGGCGCTGGCAAATCCTCGCTGATCCGCACCATCAACCGCCTGGAGCAACCCAGCAGCGGGCGCGTGCTGATCGATCAGGTGGACATCGGCGAGTACGACGAAGACCGTCTGGTCACGTTGCGTCGGCGCATCGGCATGATCTTCCAGCACTTCAACCTGATGTCGGCCAAAACGGTGTGGCAGAACGTCGAGCTGCCGTTGAAGGTCGCCGGCGTGCCCAAGCTGCAGCGCGAGCAAAAGGTGCGTGAGCTGCTTGAACTGGTGGGTTTGCAGGACAAGCACAAGGCTTATCCCGCGCAGCTGTCCGGCGGGCAGAAACAGCGCGTCGGCATTGCCCGTTCGCTGGTGCACGACCCACAGATTCTGCTGTGCGACGAAGCCACCTCGGCCCTCGACCCGGAAACCACCCAGTCGATTCTCGGCCTGCTGCGCGACATCAACAAACGCCTGGGCCTGACCATCGTGTTGATCACCCACGAGATGGCGGTGATCCGCGAAATCTGCGACCGCGTGGTGGTGCTTGAGCACGGTCGAATCGTGGAGCAAGGCCCGGTGTGGCAAGTATTCGGCAACCCGCAGCATGAGGTCAGCAGAACCCTGCTGGCGCCGCTGCAACACGGGCTGCCGGAAGAACTGCAAAACCGCCTGCAACCCACCCAGACATCGGCCGACGCCGCGTTGGTGCTGCGTTTGCAGTTCACCGGCAGCGCCACCGACGAACCCGACCTGGCCGCGCTGTTCGGCGCCCTTGGCGGACGCGTGCGCTTGCTGCAAGGCGGCGTGGAACGGATCCAGGGCCACGCCTTGGGGCAATTACTGCTGGCGGTCAATGGCTCGCCACACAACGCACAAGCACTGCGCACCCTGGCCGGGCGTTGGGCGCAACAGGTGGAGGTGCTGGGCTATGTGGTTTGATCGTTTATTGCAGGGCGCCATCGACACCCTGTTGATGGTTGGCGTGTCGTCGTTGATCGCGCTGTTGGTGGGCATTCCGCTGGCGGTGTTTCTGGTCACCAGCGACAAGGGCGGCATCTACCAGGCACCGGCGCTGAACCGCGTGCTCGGCGCGTTCGTCAATCTATTTCGCTCCATTCCGTTTCTGATCCTGATGGTGGCGCTGATCCCGTTTACCCGGCTGATCGTCGGCACCACCTATGGCGTATGGGCGGCCGTTGTGCCGCTGACCATCGCCGCCACGCCGTTTTTCGCGCGGATCGCCGAGGTGAGCCTGCGCGAAGTGGACCACGGTTTGATCGAAGCCGCGCAGGCCATGGGCTGCCGCCGCTGGCACATCATCTGGCACGTGCTGTTGCCGGAAGCGCTGCCGGGGATTGTGGGCGGGTTCACGATCACGCTGGTGACCATGATCAACTCGTCAGCCATGGCGGGCGCCATCGGCGCAGGCGGCTTGGGTGACATTGCCTACCGCTACGGCTATCAGCGTTTCGATACGCAGATCATGCTCACCGTGATTGTGTTGCTGGTGGTTCTCGTCGCGGTGATTCAGTTGGGCGGCGATCGCCTGGCTCGGGTGCTGAACAAGCGGTGAGGTATAGTCGGGCGATCTCAGCGCCCGGTATGTCCCACCATGACCCTCAAGCCCGACGACCTCAACCAGATCACTTCCATCACCCTCGGCCACTACAACAAGGTGGCCGAGGACTTCCGTGAAGGCACCCGCGATCACGATGTCAGCCAGAACATCGACGCGCTGCTGCGCCATATCCAGGGCACAGCGCCGTTTACCGTGCTGGATTTCGGCTGCGGGCCGGGGCGTGATTTGCAGACGTTTACACGCATGGGCCATATTGCCGTGGGGCTCGATGGCTCCGAACGGTTTGCGCAAATGGCCCGCGAGGACAGTGGTTGTGAAGTGCTGCTGCAGGACTTTCTCAAGTTGGACCTGCCGACCGAACGCTTCGACGGGGTATTTGCCAACGCGGTGTTGTTCCATATTCCCAAGCAGGAGCTGCCACGGGTGCTCAAGCAGTTGCAGGGTGCGCTGAAGCCTGGCGGCGTGCTGTTCAGTTCCAACCCGCGCGGTGAAAACCTGGAAGGCTGGAACGGGCCCAGGTATGGGTCTTATCACGACCTCGCGGCGTGGCAGGCACTGCTGACGGCGGCCGGGTTTGTGGAGCTGGAGCATTACTACCGGCCGGCCGGGTTGCCTCGGGAACAACAGCCGTGGTTGGCGAGTGTGTGGCGCAAGCTGTAGATGTTCGTCGTCTGGCCCGGCTCTATCGCAGGCAAGCCCGCTCCCCCATTTGGAATGCATTTCCATGTGGGAGCGGGCTTGCTCGCGAAGGCGTCAGCGGCCCAGCTAATCCACCTGATACACCCTAGGTTTTTCACCCTCGACCAACGCCGTCACACTCTTTCCCGCATACCCTTCTTTGTCCCCTGCAGCAAAATTCGCCACCAACCGCGTGCCATCGGCAAACGTGGTCTGCTGCACCTGCCGATCGGCCGTCAGCCAACGAAAATCGGTCATTGCCTGTGTCGCCAAGCGCTCATGCAACGGCCGAAAAAACCGGTCCTGGCGCTGTATCAACGGAATGCGCTGCTTCAGGGTCGCGGCACTCAGGTGATACAGCGGCGGCACGTTGTAGAGCAATTGGGCCAGCTCGTTCTCAGCCCGCACATTGCTCAGCTTCAGGCTGTCGAACAGCCAATGGTGAGTGGTGATGACCGAGCCGTGGAACACCGCCTGATACAACGGCAAGCGCATGGACGGGTCGAAATACACGGTGCGAAATGGCTCATTCAACGGCACCGTTTTGAAGAACACCGCCGGTTGCTCCGGCGGATACCAGTTGCCGACGTAATAAGGCGATTGTTTATCCTTGGTCATTGCGCGATCACCCCAGCCGAGCACGGGCGTCTGCATGCCGTGGGCAAACAGAATGCCTTGGGCAGTGACCGCATTGCCGTCTTCGGAACCGGCGGGCAGCTTGAGCACCGTGTTGAGCCAGCGTGACGCGTCGATATTGCCTTCAGCGTTTTGCGCCTGGGTCATTTCGGCGCCATTGCGGTAGCTGTCAAAGACCATGCTGGTCGCATAGGCATCCAGGAACCAGGCGTTGAAACCGGCCTTGGCTTGCACCGCTTTCACCCGCGCTTCCAGTAACGGCCGCACGCAGCGCGGGTCGGTGTAGTGACCGGATTGTTGAAAGCCGGTCTTGAGTTTGCCGTCTTCCAAGATGATGGCGCAGTCGCGATAGGCCTTGCTGCCCAGGTGGGCGGTGGTCCAGTCGGGGTTTTCGGTGGTGGACAAGGCCGTTTCATAGGAATCGTACGGCGCCATCAGGTAACCCGCCTTGACGCCCGCCTGAATCGCTTCGGGGTGCCAGAGGCCGCCTTCCCAGCCTTCGCCCAGGGTCAGCAGCAGGCGCTTCAACCCAGCATCTTGCAGCGCCTTGACCGTCTGGGCCGACAGCGTGCTGCCCCAGGTCTCGGGGCTGTGGCTCAAGGCGCCGGCAAACGCTGTGGCCAGTTCACGGCGCAGTACGCCATAACCGTCAGCCAGCTTGAGCATGTCCGGCTCGTCGGTGGCCTGCCAGGTTTGCCGGGCCTTTTTGTTGATCGCCGCGTTGAGCCCACGCAGCAAAACCGTCTTTTGGTAGCGATCCAACGTGCCGGCCTGCGTCAGCACCTGCGTGGCCTCTTTGTCCAGCAAGCCCTTGAGTTCGTGGCCGCGCAGCACCTTCACCAGCAGCGGCCAGTCGCGCACATCCTCCGGCCCTAACAGGTCATTGCCCCACAGGTAGACATGGCTGGCACCCAGCAGCTTTTCAGCCTCGGGGGTCTGGCGCAGCTTGTCCGCCAGCGGTTCATAACGCCCCTGCGCCACCAGCCACTGGCGGTAGCGCTTGGCCCCGGCCAACGGGTCGGCATCGCCCAGGTGCAGGCGCAGGGTCATCGGCGCGGCGGGCTCAAGCCGGGTGAATTCATGCGCCATTGAAAGCGCCAGCCCGCCACCGTCTGCCTGCCATTGCAGATGGTTGTTATAGGGGTTGGTGAGCAACCAGTTAAGCGTGAAACGGCCATGATCCACGCCCCATAACGGCAGGCTGAGATCCTGCGTGGTATTAACCTCGCCTTGATCCAGCAAAAACGAGTTCCACACGGTGTTGCCGGCGGGCACGTAATGCCCTTCGGCCAAGGGCCAGATCAAGCCTTTGCCCATCGCCTCGGCGGGTTGGCGCAGCAGCGCCAATTGGCCCGGCTCGCGCGCGTTGATGGTCAGGGCAAGGTCGCGCTGCTCAAGGCGCGCGGTCAGCTGGTAGGCGCCGCTGTCCCACTGCCAGGTGGCTTGCCCGGCATCGGCCTGCACACCGGTGACCGCGTGCGCCGCCACACCGCTGGAAGCCTGCACTGCGGCCTCGCCCGCCGGGGTAACGCGCAGCGCCAGCGTGGCGGGGTCGAGTTCGACCCGCCAGAGGGCGTTTTCCAGCACGGTGCCAGCGAAGAGTCGGGGAGACAGCAACAGGCAAAAAATCAGCACTAAACGGCGCATGACACGGGCCTTCCAAAACGGAAACAGGCCCGGAGGGTAAAGCACTTAATGCCAGACAACTGTAGGGAAAGTGTTTCCAGGAGCCTTCCCACATCCTTGCAGGAAGGCGCCGAGGGTCAGGCCTGTTCTTTTTTCGGCTCGCGAATCTTGTACCAGGCCACATAAAGCGCTGGCAGGAACAACAGCGTCAGCAAGGTGGCGATGATGATCCCGCCAATCATCGCGTAGGCCATCGGCCCCCAAAACACTTCCCGCGCAATCGGGATCATGCCCAGGCTGGCTGCCGCAGCGGTCAGCAGGATAGGACGGCGCCGGTGCTCGGTGGCTTCCACCACGGCATCCCACGGCGTGTAGCCGTCGCGCTCGTAGGCATCGATCTGCGTCACCAGAATCACCGAGTTACGGATGATGATGCCGATCAGCGCCAGAATGCCGAGGATCGCCACGAAGCCCATGGGCGTGCCCGTGGGGATCAGCGCCAGCACCACGCCGATCAGCCCGAGCGGCGCGACACTGGCCACCAGGAACATCTTCTGCACGCTGTGCAGCTGGATCATCAGGAACGTGGCCATCAGGAACAGCATCAACGGCACCACTTTGGCGATGGGGCCTTGGGCCTTGCCGCTTTCTTCGACGGTGCCGCCGGTGGCGACTTTGTAGCCTACCGGCAGGCCGGCGCTGAACGTGTCGATTTCGGGCTTGAGTTGCTTGACCAGGTCGGTCGGTTGCATCTCATCACGCACCGAAGCCTTGACGGTGATGGTTGGCTTGCGGTCGCGACGCCACACCAGCGGCTGCTCCAACTCATACCGCACGGTGGCGAAGGCCAGCAGCGGAATCGAGGTGCCATTGGGCGTGACAATCTGCAGGTTCTGCAAGGTTTCCGGGGTGCCGCGCTCGGCGTCTTCGGCGCGGCCGACCACGTTGATCAGGTAGATATCGTCGTGCACTTGGGTCACCGATGCACCGCTGACCACGCTGTTCATCGACTGCGCCACGTCTTCCGACGACAGCCCCAATTGCCGCGCCTTGTCTTGGGCGATGTCCACGCGCAGCACTTTGCCCGGCTCGTTCCAGTCGTAAATGATCTCGCCCAGGTGGGTGTTTTTATCCAGCAAGGTCGCCAGTTCAATGGCGTGCTTGCGCACCTGATCGGTGTCCTTGCCAGAGACGCGATACTGGATCGGCCGCCCGACCGGCGGACCCATTTCCAGGGGCTGCACATAACTGCCGATGCCGACAAAGTCATCGCGCAGGCGTTTTTGCAGGCGCGCAATCAACGCGCCGCGCTCTTCCAGGCCTTTGCTGACGATCACCAACTGCGCGTAGTAGGGGTTTTCCAATTGCTGGTCGAGGGGCAGGTAGAAACGAATCGCACCCTGGCCGATATAGGTGCTCCAGCGCGCAATATCCGGATCGTCCTTGATGATCGCCTCAAGGCGGTCGACCGCCTTGCGCGTTTCGTTGATCGAGGCGTTTTGTGGCAGGTTGAGGTCGACGAGAATTTCCGGGCGGTCCGATGACGGGAAAAACTGGTTCTGCACAAACTGCATGGAGAACACCGACGCCGCAAACAGCCCCACGGTGATGCCGATGGCCCACCAGCGGTTGCGCATGGCCCAGAGCATGCCGCCATTGAATGCGCGACCGATGCGCCCAGGCTCTTTGTTTTCGGGCTTAACATTGGCGCTGAGGATATGCACGCCAATCACCGGCGCGAACAGCACCGCCACCACCCACGACACCAGCATCGCCACGGCAATCACCGCAAACAGCGTGAAGGTGTACTCGCCCGCCGAGCTGGCGTTGAGGCCGATAGGCACAAAGCCGGCGACGGTCACCAGCGTGCCGGTGAGCATCGGGAACGCGGTCGAGGTGTAGGCGTAGGTCGCCGCCTGTTCCTTGGTTTCGCCTTTTTCCAGGCGCGTGATCATCATCTCCACGGTGATCATCGCGTCATCCACCAACAGGCCGTGGCCGATCATCAACGCGCCCAGCGACACGCGCTGCATGGTGCTGCCGCTGTATTCCATGAACACGAACACCAGCGCCAGCACCAACGGAATCGAGCACGCCACCACCAACCCGGCACGCATGCCGAGGCTGATAAAGCTCACCACCAGCACGATGATGACGGCTTCAAACAGCGCGCTGGTAAAGCCACCGACGGCCTCCTCCACCACTTCTGCCTGGTCGGAGACTTTGTGCACGCCAACGCCCACCGGCAGGTCGGCGGTCAGCTCATCCATACGCTGGTGCAACGCCTTGCCGAACGACTGGATATTGCCGCCCTTCTGCATGGCGATGGCCAAGCCAATCGCCGGCTGGCCGTTGAACCGGAACATCGGCCGCGCCGGGTCGACATAGCCACGGCTGATGTCGGCAATGTCCGCCAAGCGATAGAAACGGTCATTGAGCCGCAGGTTAACGTTGGCCAGGTCCTTCTCCGAGGCGAACTGCCCGGACGTACGCACGGAAATCCGCTCCGGCCCGGCCTCGATCACCCCGGCGGGCGTTACGGCGTTCTGCGATTGCAGGCTCTGCACGACCTGACGCTGATCAATCCCCAATGCCGCGAGTTTGCGCGTGGAGAAATTCAGGTAAATCACTTCGTCCTGCTGGCCGATCATCTCGACCTTGCCCAGGCCCGGCACCGAGCGGATTTCGGCGCGCACTTGCTCGACGTAATCACGCAGTTGGCGCATCGACAGGCCGTCACCGGTAAACGCGTAGACCGAACCGAACACGTCACCGAATTCATCGTTGAACGACGGCCCCTGCAAGCCCTGGGGGAAGGTGCCGCGAATGTCATCGATCTTCTTGCGCACCTGGTACCAGATATCCGGAATCGCCTTGGCGCTGGTGGTGTCTTTGAGGAACACGAACACCGTGGACTCGCCCGGTCGTGTGTAGCTTTTCACGTAGTCGAGGGAGTCGAGTTCTTCGAGTTTTTTCTCGATGCGGTCAGTGACCTGCTTGAGGGTTTCCTCCTGGGTCGCACCCGGCCAGCGGGTCTGGATCACCATGGTTTTGATGGTGAACGAGGGGTCTTCCTCGCGGCCAAGGTTCATGTAGGAGAACACGCCCATCAGCAGCGCGACGAACATCAGGTACCAGACGAAGGACTGATGCTTGAGGGCCCAGTCGGATAAGTTGAAGCTCCCTTTCATCGCGGGCTGTCCTCGTCGATTTTGACTTTTTGCCCAGGCTTCAGGCTGTTCACGCCAGCGGTGACAATGCGTTCGCCGGGGTTGACGCCGCCATTGAGCACGGCGCTGTCGGCGTCGCGGCTGACCACCGTGACGTCACGCGGCTGCACGGTCTGGCTGTGGGTGTCGAGCAGCCAGATGCGGGTCTTGCCGTCAACTTCCTGCAAGGCGCTCACCGGCAGTTGGATGCGGGGTGCGATGGCGGTGCTCAAGGTCACGCTGATAGCGGTGCCCAGGCGGAAGGCTGGCGGTGTTTCGGCCAGGGTCAATCGCGCACGCCGGGTGCGCGTGGCGCTTTGGGCCTGGGGTTCGATCTCACGCACGATGGCGGTGGTGTTGACGCTCGGGTCGAGTTGGCCGGCAACCACAAACACCACATCGGTGGGCAGGCGCTCAGCCAGACCGGCCGGCAGGTCGATTACCGCTTCCTTGATGTCCGGGCGCGCGAGGGTCACCACTTGCTGGCCGGCGCTGACGACCTGGCCAGCCTCGGCGTTCCAGGCGGTGACGATACCGGCGTGGTCGGTGCGCAATTCGGCGTAGTTGAGCTGGTCCTTGGCCTGGTTGACCGAAGCCTTGGCCTGGTCGAGGGTGGCCTGGGTGGTTTTCAGGTCGGTCTGGGCCACGTCCAGTTGAGCCTGGGCGCCGACACCACGGTTGAACAATTCCTGCTGGCGGCGGGCGTTGGCCTGGGCGTTGATGAACTGCGCCTGCACGCGGGCGAGGTCGCCTTGGGCGGCGCGCAATTGGTTTTGCTGATCGGTGGGATCGAGCACGGCAAGCAAGGCGCCCTTTTCCACTTCAGCACCCACGTCCACCGCGCGGCGCGCGATACGGCCGGGTACGCGAAAGCCCAGGTTACTTTCATAGCGGGCCTGGATGGTGCCGGCGAAGCGGCCGAGGTTTTCCTGGTCTTCGGCTTTGACTTCCATCGACAACACCGGGCGCACGGGCTCGGGCGGCGGTTCTTTCTTGGAGCAGGCGGCCAACAACAGGCTGGCGGCGAGCAGAGCCGTCAGGCGCTTCATGGCTGGGCTCCTTGCTGGGCGATCTCGACCAGCATGCCGGGGTGCAACAATTGCCCGCCGGCCACCACGACTTTTTCGCCGCCTTTAAGCCCCTCGCCAATAATGACTTTGCCGGTGAGGTAACGCGCCACGCTGACCTTGTGCAATTGCGCCTTGCCGTCACCGTCGATCAGCCACACGGCGGGTTCGTTGAGGTCTTTGGTCAAGGCCGACCACGGCAGCTCGATGCTGGCCTTGGCCGGGCCATTGGCGGTGGCGCTGACCACCGAGCCCAACTGCATGCCCTTGGGCAGCGATTGCAGGGCGATTTTGACTTGCACGGTGCCGGTATTGGCCGCCACCGCCGGCGTGACCTCGCGAACCTTGCCCACGGCCTTGATGTTCGGTTTGTCCAGCAGGCTGACCGTGATCGGTGCATCCGGCGGCGGCTCTACCAGCAGCGATTCATAGACATTGAACACCGCATCACGATCGCCATCGGTGGCCAGGCTGAAAATCGGCACGGTGGCCTGCACAACCTGGCCGACTTCCGCCTGGCGCGCGGTAATCACACCGGGCGCATCGGCGATCAGCGAGGTATAGCCGAGTTGTTCACGGGCGTTGGCGAGCTGGGCTTGCGCGGCGGCCAGGGCGCTTTGGCTGCTGCGCAGCGCGGCCTGGGCGGCGTCATATTCGCTGCGGCTGGTGTAGCCCTTGGGCAGCAGTTTTTCCTGGCGAACGAAGGCGGCGGCGGTTTGCTTGACGCGTGCCTGCTCAGCCACGACCTGGGCCTGCGCGGAATCGACGTTGGTCTGCAGGTCCTTGGGATCGAGCTTGGCCAGCACTTGCTTGGCGGTCACACGGTCACCCACGTCGACCATGCGCTGGATGATTTTGCCACCCACGCGAAAGGACAAATCGGTTTGCACACGGGCCTGGATATCGCCGGTCAGGGTGACTGCCGCGGCAAAATCCGCCGGCTGCACAGTCTGCACAAAAACCCGCGAATGCGCCTTGGGCTCGGCCTTTTCCTGACCACAGCCGCTCAGCAGCGCCAAGAGGCCAAGGCTGAGTAAAACTATCGAAGTGCGACCGCCCATGCAGGCTCCTTTTGCGTGATGCCGACTTGCCAGTGTGTATGCGACTGTGAGCTTAGATCAGGGTTCCTTATCTGCATGGAGGATCCCATACTCCAATGGTTCCCACGTCGACTGAATACCTATGTTGAAAACCCTGGCGGTGGCCAATTACCGCTCGATCAATAAATTGGTGGTGCCCCTGGACCGGCTGAACCTGGTCACCGGCCCCAATGGCAGCGGCAAGTCCAACCTGTATCGCGCCTTACGCCTGCTGGCGGAAACCGCCCAAGGCGGCGTCATCAATGCGCTGGCCCGTGAAGGCGGGCTGGATTCAACCTTCTGGGCCGGGCCGGAAACCATCAGCCGGCGCATGCGCAACGGCGAGGTGCCGGTGGAGCCTACCGTACGCCAACGCGTGAAACGCTTGCGCCTTGGGTTCGCCGGGGAAGATTTCAGTTATGCAATTTCCCTTGGGCTGCCGGAAACGACCTCGTCGTACTTTTCACTCGACCCAGAAGTGAAAAAGGAATGCATCTGGGCCGGCCACATTTACCGCCCCGCCAGCCTTTTGGTGCAACGCTGCGGACCGATGGTTCGGGCCCGAGACGGGCGCACCTGGGATGTCGTGGCCCAGCACACGCCCAATTACCACAGCCTGTTCGATCAGGTGGGCAGCCTGCGCGGCTCGCCGGAGGTGTTGCTGCTGCGCGAAAGCATTCGTGGCTGGCGCTTTTATGATCACTTTCGCAGCGACGTGGACGCGCCCGTTCGCCAACCGCAACTGGGCACGCGTACCCCGGTGTTGCATCACGACGGGCGCGATTTGGCGGCGGCATTGCAGACCATCCGCGAGATCGGCGACCCCGAGGCGTTGCAGCGCGCGGTCAGCGATGCATTCCCCGGCGCGCGCCTGAATATCCAGCCGTTGCAGGGCGGGCGCTTTGCGATTGAGTTTTATCAGGAAGGCTTGCTGCGGCCATTGTCGGCGGCCGAGCTGTCGGACGGCACCTTGCGTTATCTGCTGTTGATCGCGGCGCTGCTCACGCCACGGCCGCCGACCATGATGGTACTGAACGAGCCGGAAACCAGCCTGCACCCGGATTTGCTGCCGGCGCTGGCGCGTTTGATTATCCAGGCATCCCAGCATTGCCAGGTGTGGGTGGTGTCGCATGCCAGCCGGTTGATTGCGGCGTTGCAGCAGGATGAAGGGTGTAATTCGATTGTGTTGGAGAAGGTGATGGGCGAGACACGGATTGTGGGGCAAGGGATGTTGGATGCGCCGGCGTGGCATTGGCCGGAATAAGCGGTGATTGCACCGGCCTCTTCGCGGGCAAGCCCGCTCCCACATTAGCCTGCATTCCAAGGTTGAAACTCGGTCAAAGGTGGTAGCGGGTTTGCCTGCGATAGCGGTACAACGTGGCATTGGCCGGAATAAGTGGTGATTGCACCGGCCTCTTCGCGGGCAAGCCCGCTCCCACATTAGCCTGCATTCCAGGGTTGGAACTCGGTCAAAGGTGGCAGCGGGCTTGCCTGCGATAGGGGTAGAAGGTGGCATTGGCCGGAGTAGGTGTGGTGACTGCACTGGCCTCTTCGCGGGCAAGCCCGCTCCCACATTAGCCTGCATTCCACGGTTGGAACTCGGTCAAAGGTGGGAGCTGGCTTGCCTGCGATAGCGGTAGAACGTGGCATTGGCCGGAGTAGGTGCAGTGACTGCACCGGCCTTTT
>Ga0153931_100149_pt1 | contig 26721 bp, 22 predicted proteins | sample TSNJ015MetaG_FD_104730 | JGI IMG/M metagenome (GOLD analysis project Ga0153931, IMG submission 104730) | Attine ant fungus gardens microbial communities from New Jersey, USA - TSNJ015 MetaG | ecosystem: Host-associated > Fungi > Mycelium > Unclassified | place: USA: New Jersey, Wharton State... | reverse complement strand
GCAGAAAGAGCAATAATGCCTGACTTTTTCATTTTCATATCCTTGCAGGTCTGATGTTTTTTTTGGTTAACGGTTCCAATCTGGGGGGCAGAAGGGCAACACGCAATCTCAATAATCCGAAGAAGCCGTGCCTTAACGCAAAATTTACGATTGGCTTTCAAAAAGCTAACGCCTGCAGCCCTGACGCTGGCCAATCGGCGCCCCTGACCTTTACCGTACCGAAAAAGCCTGTTCCAGCATAAAGCGCAGCTGCGCCTCGCTATAATTTATCAGCGCATTTTTACTGTTGGCGCGAGCCACAATCCAGTCCATCTCCTCGTGGCTCAGCGGCGGCGGATCCAGCCAGAAAGGCGTGATCGCTTTATCCTGAAGCCAGGAAGCCAGCATACGTGCCGGAGGCAGCGTAAAACCAGGGAAGAGGGCGACGGCCAGCTCGTCCATCAGCTGTTGCTGCTGCTCATTCTCGCTGTCATTAAGCAGCTGCAAAAAAGGCAGCAGCAGGCGACCGCAAACTTCGCCGTGATGGTAATCCTTAATGGCTCCCAGCTCGCCAGCAATGCCGTGGATCACGCCCAGCCCGGCCATACTGAGGCTCAGGCCGCCTTGCCAGGAGGCAATCATCATCTGTTCACGAGCAAAATTGCCCTGCTCATCGTCGTGATTTAAAAAAGGCCAGGCGCTGATAAAGGCGCGCAGACCGCTCAGGGCAGTCTGCCGACTCAGCGCATTGCCTTTGGCAGAAAGGTAAGCTTCAAAAAGATGGGTGAAAGCATCAATGGCGCAGCAGGCAAGAACGGAATCAGGCGCGCCGCGTAGCAAATCGGGATCCAGAATAGCGATATAAGGCACGAAGCTGGTGTGACGCAGCGAAGCCTTCACTTTAATCTCGGCTTTATCCGTTACTACTGCGTTTTGCGTCGCCTCGCTGCCCGTGCCAGCGGTGGTTGGCACGGCAATGACGGGCAGCGTATTGCCGCTTATTGGCGTATCGCCCACCTTTTCCAGATAGCGCAGCGTATTCAGCGGATGCTGACTCAGTGCGGCAAAAGCTTTGGCCGCATCCAGCACGCTGCCGCCGCCAATAGCGACGACTCGCGCAACTTTTCCGCGCCAGCGCGCCACCCACTCATCAAGCTCTGCCGGTGAAGCTTCATGGCGAACTATTTCACAGCCCACCAGCAGCGGCTCTGTCTCTGCCTTCAGCTTTTGCCATGCTTCACCCTGTAAAAACGATCTGGCGCAAAACAGCAGCGTAGGCTGCGGGTTCTGGCTTAATAAGGGGAGCAGTTCACGCAGGCTACCGCGGCCAAAAAAGGTCTGGCGGTTTGCAATCTGGCTGACGATCATTTCGGTCCTTAATGTACAAAAGCGGGTTAATAAGGCAATCAGATGGCTCGCGCAGGGCAGCTGAAGGTAATCATTCTGTCCTGCGGGGCATTAATCACGCTGAAGCGAGTGTCGGAAAGCCGCTGCGCCAGCCAGCCTTCTCGGGTAACGGCAGAAGGAATATATTGCTGCGGATTACTGGAGTAAAGGGGCCCGCTCTCCAGCTGTAGTTTGTCCATCGCAATGCGGAAAGAGGTAAAGCGGTCGACAATTCTGCCTTGCGTGTTGCCTAAAGCCTGCCCACTCAGCGTTTCCATTTTTCCCTCACAGACCATGCCTTTTTCGCCCGATGAACAGCCGGTAAGCAGCTGGCAAGCAAGAAACAACACGGCCAATGCCGAAAGAGAGGAAGAAAGTTTACGGTCCTGCCAGCGCATAGTAGTCCCTTAGCAATGGATAATGATCCAAGTATAGCCCCCCGTTTTTATTCGCTATGGAAAAGGTAAAAACCGGACAAAAACAAGGGAAAAGCCGCGATATGGACGGGATGTAGCAAAACTATTATCATTTTGTGGCTTATAGCTGAATCAGTTCAGCTAAATAGTTAACAGCAGTTCGCAAACAGATTATTGAGTGCTACAATCCTGACGCTTTTGATACTTGCATCTTATTCCTTGCGGGTTAACGGTCGTTTTTGTCGTCAAAATCGTCAGATGCCTTATTTTGCAGGGGGTTACCAGGCAAGTTTCAAAACAGCTTGTATACTTTTTCTGCACCGGCTGTAGTCCGTGTGGAAAAGCTTAATAGGGCGTCAGGCTGCAAGCACTCTGGCAACAACTTTATCAACCGAACCAATCCTGTGAACAAAAAATCTGCTCTTTTATTAACGCCGCTGGTGTTACTACAACCTGCTGTCGGTCACGCTCAGGCGACGGCCGCGTCAAAGGACGCCGCTTCCGCGCAGGAAGGCTCTCTGATGGTTATCAAACAGCGCAGCGGGCTTTCCGAACTGGATACGCCAGCCGCCGTCAGCGTGGTCAACGGTCAGCAGCTACGTAACAGTACGCCGCAGGTTAATCTTTCGGAAACGCTGGGCAACGTGCCTGGCCTGCAGATCCAGAATCGACAAAATTACGCCCAGGATCTCCAGCTCTCCGTTCGCGGATTCGGTAGCCGTTGTATGTATGGCGTACGAGGCGTGCGCGTCTATGTCGACGGCATTCCGTCCACCATGCCGGACGGCCAGGGGCAGACCTCTAACATTGATATCAATTCGGTTGATAAAGTCGAAGTGCTGCGCGGCCCTTACTCCGCGCTTTACGGCAACGCCTCAGGCGGCGTGGTTAATATCGACAGCGAAACCGGCAGCCAGCCGACAACCTTAACCGCAGGCACTTACTACGGCAGCTATGGCAGCTGGCGCAACAGCGTGAAGGCAAGCGGCGCAACCGGCGACGGCACGCATGCTGGTGATGTGAACTATATGATTTCCGGTTCGCGTTTTACCACGCGTGGTTTTCGCAATCAGAGCGGTACGCAAAAAAGCCTGGGCAACGGTAAGTTCGGTGTACGCATCGATGATGTCAGCACCTTAACGCTGATGTTCAATACGGTTTCGGTAGATGCCAACGATCCGGGTGGCCTGACCCGCGACGAGTGGAAAGCCAATCCTCGCCAGTCGCCGCGTGGCGATACTTTTAACACCCGGAAAAGCCTCGATCAGACGCAGCTTGGCCTGCGCTATCAGCGTGAAATGAGCGATAACGACCAGCTTACCTTCACTGCCTGGCACGGCGAGCGGCACACCACGCAATACCAGTCCATTCCCGTTGCCGTACAAAAAAATCCTGCCTATCCGGGCGGCGTTATCGTACTCGAACGCAAATATTCCGGTGTGGATACCCGCTGGAAGCATAACGACCAGCTTGGTTCCGTACCGTTCAGCGTCACGGGCGGTCTGGATTATGAAACGCTGACCGAACGTCGTCAGGGCTTTGAAAACTATCAAACGGTGAACGGCAGCACGCTGTTGGGCGAAAAGGGAAACCTACGCCGCAACGAAAAAAACGTGATGTGGAATCTCGATCCCTACCTGCAAACCAGCTGGGATCTGACGCCGAAGTGGACGCTGGATGCCGGTCTGCGCTATAGCACCGTCAGCTTTGATTCAACAGATTATTACGTCACGACCGGCAACGGTGATGACAGCGGCAGCAAGCGCTACCACAAGCTATTGCCGATGGGCTCTTTAAACTACGCGCTGACGGATGCCTCGAATCTCTATTTTTCTGCCGGTCGCGGCTTTGAAACGCCAACCATTAACGAGCTTTCTTATCGCTCAATCAGCGGTAGCGAGACCGGCCTGAACCTGGGGCTGAAGCCTTCTACCAGCGACACCTTTGAGCTGGGTAGCAAAACCCGCGTCGGCTACGGACTGTTTACCGCCGCGCTGTTCCAGACCAATACCGATAACGAGCTGGTGGTGGCAGAGAGCAGCAACGGACGCTCGGTGTATAAAAATGCGGGCAAGACTCGCCGTCGCGGTCTGGAACTGGCCTTCGATCAGCAGTTTGCCGAAAACTGGCAGCTAAAGATGGCCTGGACGCTGCTGGACGCCACCTATCGTAATGAAACCTGTAGCGACAGCGGCAGCTGTACGCCTTCCGGCAATCGTCTGCCAGGCGTAGCGCGGAATATGGGCTACGCTTCTTTAGGCTGGATGCCGGAAGAGGGCTGGCATGCGGGGGCGGAAGTTCGCTACATGAGCAGTATTCAGGCCGATGATGAAAACGACGCGAAAGCGCCATCCTATACGGTTACCAGCCTGAACAGCGGCTATCGTTTTAACTGGGACAAGTGGTCGCTCGATACCTTTGCCCGCGTCGATAACCTGTTTGATAAAGAGTATGTCGGGTCGGTCATCGTTAATGAAGGCAATGGACGCTATTACGAGCCGGCTCCGGGACGCAACTATGGCGTCGGTGCAACGCTCACCTATACCTTTATGTAAAAGAATCCAGAACAGCCTGCCGCCAGGTGTAAATCTGACGGCGGGTTCAAAACACCGGGATGGATAATCAGTATGAAACCGGGTGTTTTTTGCGATTCAGCCTGTGCGCTTAATCGAAGACGTTAAATTTTGGTAAGGTCCATACTATGCAAAGTAAAGCACCGTTATCACGGACTCTCGTGATGCTTACGGCTGTATTTGCCGCGATCAGCGGGTTATACCTGTTGATTGGCGGTATCTGGCTGGCCAAACTCGGCGGCTCGTTCTACTACATCATCGCTGGTGTTGTTGAGCTGGTTGTCGCCTGGCTACTGTTCCGTCGCCGCTCTTCAGCTTTAATGCTGTATGCGGTTTTCCTGCTGGCAACGCTGATTTGGTCGTTGTGGGAAGTAGGCTCTGACTTCTGGGCGCTGACACCGCGTCTTGACGTGACCTTCTTCCTTGGCCTGTGGCTGGTACTGCCTTTCGTTTACCGTGGCCTGTCTCAGGGCAAAGCGGCACGCGGCGCGCTGAGCGCGGTGCTGGTGGTAACGGTGATCGCACTGGCTTACGCCGTGTTTAACGATCCGCAGGAAATCAACGGTTCCCTTAACGCGGAACAGGCTGCGAACGTTAACAAATCTGCTGACGGCATCGCTGCAGGCGACTGGCCTGCTTACGGTCGTACTCAGGGCGGCACCCGCTACTCGCCGCTGACGCAGATTAACGACAAAAACGTTGGTCAGCTGAAAGAAGCGTGGACCTTCCGTACCGGTGATATGAAGCGCCCAACCGATCCAGGCGAGCTGACTGACGAAGTCACGCCAATCAAAGTGGGTGATTCTCTTTATCTGTGTACGCCACACCAGATCCTGTTTGCGCTGGATGCGGCTACCGGTAAAGAGAAGTGGAAATTCGATCCACAGCTGAAAGCCGATCCTTCCTTCCAGCACGTAACCTGTCGTGGCGTTTCTTATCATGAAACGCCAGCTGCCGCAGCGGTGCCAGCTGGCGGCAAGCCTGCGCTGTGCTCACGTCGCGTTATCCTGCCGGTGAACGATGGTCACCTGTATGCGCTGGATGCGGAAACAGGCGCGCTGTGCCCGGAATTTGGCGAAAACGGCAAGCTGAATCTGCAGCAGAACATGCCTAACGCCCGTGCGGGTGCTTACGAGCCAACTTCACCGCCAATCATCACCGATAAAACTATCGTGGTGGCGGGTGCGGTAACCGATAACTACTCCACCAAAGAGCCATCTGGCGTGGTGCGTGGTTTTGATGTCAACACCGGCAAACTGCTGTGGGCATTCGATCCAGGCGCGAAAGATCCGAACGTGGTACCGGAAGGCGAGCAGCACTATGTGCCGAACTCACCGAACTCCTGGGCGCCTGCTTCGTATGATGCCAAACTGGATCTGGTCTACCTGCCAATCGGCGTAGCAACGCCGGATATCTGGGGCGGTAACCGTACACCGGAAATGGAGCGTTACGCGACCGGTATGCTGGCGCTGAACGCGACCACCGGTAAAGTGGCGTGGTTCTACCAGACCGTTCATCACGATCTGTGGGATATGGACGTGCCTGCACAGCCGACGCTGGCTGATATCACCGTGAAAGACGGCAGCACCGTTCCGGTCATTTATGTACCGACCAAAACAGGCGACATCTTTGTACTGGACCGTCGTACCGGCAAGGAAGTTGTACCTGCGCCAGAAACACCAGTGCCGCAGGGCGCTGCCAAAGGCGACCACGTGTCTCCTACGCAGCACTTCTCTGAGCTGACCTATCGTCCGAAGAACAAACTCTCCGGTGCGGATATGTGGGGCGCAACGATTTACGATCAGCTGATCTGTCGCGTAATGTTCCACAGCCTGCGTTACGAAGGCCCGTTCACGCCACCTTCAGAGCAGGGCACCCTGGTGTTCCCGGGCAACCTGGGTATGTTCGAGTGGGGCGGTATCTCTGTTAATACCGATCGTCAGATTGCTATTACTAACCCGATGGCGCTGCCTTTCGTTTCTCGCCTGATCCCACGCGGTCCAAACAACCCGCTGTGGCCAAACGAGAACGATAAAGGCGGTAGCGGCACGGAAACCGGCGTTCAGCCACAGTACGGCGTACCGTTCGGCGTGACCCTGAATCCGTTCCTGTCTCCGCTGGGCTTCCCTTGCAAACAGCCTGCATGGGGCTACATCTCTGCGGTTGACCTGAAAACCAACGATATCGTGTGGAAAAAGCGCATCGGTACCGTTCGCGACAGCTCACCGGTTCCGCTGCCGTTCAAGATGGGTATGCCTATGCTGGGCGGCCCAATCTCTACGGCGGGTAACGTGATGTTTATTGGCGCGACGGCGGATAACTATCTGCGCGCGTTTAGCGTGACCAACGGTGAAAAACTGTGGCAGGCTCGTCTGCCGGCCGGTGGCCAGGCTACGCCAATGACCTATGAAGTGAACGGCAAGCAGTACGTGCTGATCGCGGCAGGTGGTCACGGCTCATTCGGCACCAAACTGGGCGACTACATTGTTGCCTATGCGCTGCCGGACGACGCGAAAAAATAAGTTATCCTGGCGGAGCTAATCCGCAGCGATAACGGCTATCAGGGGCGTCCTTAAAGGGACGCCCTTTTTTTATCTGTTATTACCCGATAAGCAAAGCGCCTGTCATGGACTAAGAGAGAGTAATGAACAGCCAGGCATTTTTACCGGTGAAAATCGGCAATATCAAGCGACCCGTAATTTATATTTAAGTTCCTTAACTTACGATTAATTATTTATAACAGCCCATTAGAGATGTGCTTATTTTCTCATCAATTCTAAACCCTTCCTAAACCGCGCTGTTTTCAGGATCCAGCCTGTTACCTTATTCGCATTTCCTTAATCTTTTCCTAATGTTTCTCACTTATTGTTCAGGATCTGTTGATTCAAATACCCTTTTCTCATGCCACAATAGCTTACTTTTCGTGTGAATTTGATGTGAACGAAAAGTAAATAAAAGTCGTTACTTAGACAGCTGGTCGTCGGACGTCACGTTAATAAAAGTTAATGATTCAACCGCTTTATGAGTGGTGTTAATCGCACAATCTGCTAAATTGGCCTCCAGACGATCGGTAAAGGAGTTTAATAGTGTCCCACTTTCTTCCTTTTTCCCGGCCAGCGCTGGGTGAACACGAGCTGGCTGCGGTCAGTGAAGTGATGCGCTCAGGCTGGATTACCACCGGCCCTAAAAATCAGCAGCTTGAACAGGCCTTTTGTGAACTTACCGGAAATCGTTACGGCATTGCCGTCAGTTCGGCTACGGCGGGTATGCACGTAACGTTAATGGCATTGGGTATTGGACCGGGAGATGAGGTTATTACGCCTTCGCTCACCTGGGTTTCCACGCTTAATATGATTGCTTTGCTGGGCGCCGAGCCGGTGATGATTGATGTCGATCGCGACACGCTGATGGTCACGCCAGAGGCGATTGAAGCCGCTATCACGCCACGGACAAAAGCTATTGTGCCCGTTCACTACGCCGGGGCACCTGCCGATATCGACGCTATTCACGCGTTGGGCCAGCGCCATGGTATTGCGGTCATTGACGATGCGGCACATGCGGCCGGTACTTACTATCGCGACAGGCACGTTGGCGCGACCGGCACCGCCATCTTCTCGTTTCACGCCATTAAAAATATGACCTGCGCGGAAGGCGGCCTGGTCGTCACCGACAACGAAGATCTGGCAAACCGCATTCGCAGCCTGAAGTTTCATGGCCTGGGCGTGGACGCTTTCGACAGGCAAACCCACGGCCGTGCGCCACAGGCCGAAGTCATTATGCCTGGCTACAAATATAATCTGGCCGATATCAACGCGGCTATCGCGCTGGTACAGCTGGACAAACTCAAAGAGCTTAATGCGCGGCGCAGCGAAATTGCTAACCGCTATCTCCGCGAGCTGGCCGACACGCCGTTTCAACCGCTGGCTCAGCCGGACTGGCCACACCAGCACGCCTGGCATCTGTTTATTATTCGCGTTGACCAGGCGCGCTGTGGCCTGAATCGCGATGAGCTGATGCAGGCGCTGAAAGAGCGCGATATCGGCACCGGCCTGCACTTCAGAGCAGCCCATACGCAAAAATATTACCGTGAACGTTTCCCAACGCTCTCTTTACCTGCCACGGAGTGGAACTCAGACCGTATCTGTTCTATCCCGCTGTTCCCCGGTATGACCGATGAAGATGTAAGCCGCGTTATTGCTGCGCTGCGTGAAATTGCTGAGAAACACCATGTCTGAACAACCCATTAAAAAAGTTTCTGTTGTTATCCCTGTTTATAACGAACAGGAAAGCTTGCCTGAACTGGTACGCCGCACCACGACCGCCTGCGCCACCTTATCGCAGGCATATGAAATCGTGCTGGTGGATGACGGCAGCAGCGACAGCTCGGCTGAGATGCTGACCGCCATGGCGGAAGAGCCGGGCAGTCACGTGGTTGCCGTGCTGCTTAACCGTAACTACGGCCAGCACTCGGCGATTATGGCTGGCTTTAGCCACGTCAGCGGCGATCTGATTATTACGCTGGATGCCGATTTGCAGAACCCGCCTGAAGAGATCCCGCGTCTGGTTGAAAAAGCGGAAGAGGGCTATGACGTGGTGGGCACCGTCAGGCAGAACCGCCAGGATAGCTGGTTCCGAAAAAAGGCGTCGCGGATGATCAATCATCTTATCCAGCGCGCGACCGGCAAAGCGATGGGCGATTATGGCTGTATGCTGCGTGCCTACCGCCGCCATATCATTGAAGCGATGCTGCACTGTCACGAGCGCAGCACGTTTATTCCTATCCTTGCCAATACGTTTGCCCGGCGGGCCATTGAGATCCCGGTGCTGCATGCGGAGCGCGAATTTGGCGATTCCAAATATAGCCTGATGCGCCTGATCAACCTGATGTATGACCTGGTGACCTGTCTGACTACAACGCCGCTGCGCATGCTTAGCGTCGTTGGCAGCCTAATTGCGCTGGCCGGGTTCGCATTTTCGCTGTTATTGATTCTGTTACGCCTGTTTTTTGGCCCGGCATGGGCCGCCGACGGCGTCTTTATGCTGTTTGCCGTGCTGTTTATTTTTATCGGCGCGCAGTTTGTGGGCATGGGACTGTTGGGTGAATACATCGGCCGCATCTATAACGATGTCCGTGCTCGCCCCCGTTACTTTATTCAACGCGTTATTAATTCATCTTTCACTGGCTCTTCTGAGGACGACAAAAAATGAAAGCAGTAGTTTTTGCTTACCACGACATGGGTTGTATTGGCATTAATGCTCTGGTGAAAGCGGGTTATGAAATTGAAGCCATTTTTACGCATGCGGATGCAGCAACAGAAAACCACTTTTTTGCCTCGGTAGCGCGTACGGCGGCGGAGCAGGGTATTCCTGTTTTTGCCCCTGAGGAAGTCAATCATCCGCTCTGGATCGATCGTATTAAGGCGATGAATCCGGACGTTATTTTCTCTTTCTACTACCGCAATCTGCTGTGTGAAGAGATCCTGAACTGCGCCAGCGCCGGTGCCTTCAATCTGCACGGCTCGCTGCTGCCAAAATACCGTGGCCGCGCGCCGCTGAACTGGGCGCTGGTAAATGGCGAAACCGAAACGGGCGTCACGCTGCACCGTATGACGGCGCGCGCTGATGCAGGTGCTATTCTGGCCCAGCACACCGTTGCTATCGCCGAGGAAGATAATGCGCTGACGCTGCACCGCAAGCTTAACGCTGCGGCCGAACAGCTACTGGGCGAGACGCTACCAGCGCTGAAAGACGGGAAGGTTGACGAACGTCCTCAGGATGAAAGCCAGGCTACCCGCGTGGGCCGCCGTACGCCGGATGATGGCCGTATCGACTGGACGAAGCCAGCGGAAACTATCAATAACCTGGTTCGCGCCGTCACCGATCCGTGGCCGGGTGCTTTTGGCTATATTGGCTCGGCAAAATTTATTATCTGGAAAGGTAAGGTCAGACGCGATCTGCCTGCGGCAAAAGCGGGTACCGTGCTGTCCGCCAACCCGCTGATTATCGCCTGCGGCCAGGATGCGCTGGAAGTGGTCACCGGCCAGAGTGAGAATGGCGTTTACATGCAGGGCTCACAGCTGGCACAAACGCTTGGGCTGGTGAATGGCGCGCTGCTAAGCAATCAGCCTGCCTCCGTTATTAAGCGCCGTACCCGCGTGCTGATCCTTGGCGTTAACGGGTTTATCGGTAACCATCTGACAGAGCGTCTGCTGCAGGACGATAACTTCGAAGTCTACGGTCTGGATATCGGTTCGGACGCGATTAGCCGCTTTATCGGCCGCCCGCGTTTTCAGTTTGTCGAAGGCGATATCAGCATCCATTCAGAGTGGATTGAATATCACATTAAAAAATGCGACGTCATTCTGCCGCTGGTCGCTATCGCCACGCCGATTGAATATACGCGCAACCCGCTGCGCGTTTTCGAGCTGGATTTTGAAGAAAACCTGAAGATTATCCGCGACTGCGTAAAATACAAAAAGCGCATTATTTTCCCTTCCACTTCTGAAGTTTACGGTATGTGTACCGATGCCAACTTCGATGAAGATCACTCTAACCTGGTGGTCGGGCCAATCAACAAACAGCGCTGGATCTACTCCGTTTCTAAACAGCTGCTGGACCGCGTGATCTGGGCCTATGGCGATAAAGAAGGCCTGCGCTTTACCTTATTCAGGCCGTTTAACTGGATGGGGCCGCGTCTGGACAACCTGAATGCCGCACGTATCGGCAGTTCCCGCGCCATCACGCAGCTTATTCTCAACCTGGTAGAAGGCTCGCCGATTAAGCTGATCGACGGTGGCCGCCAGAAGCGCTGCTTTACCGACATCCGCGATGGTGTAGAGGCGCTGTTCCGCATTATTGAAAACAAAAACAATAACTGCGACGGCCAGATCATCAATATCGGTAACCCGGACAACGAAGCGAGCATTAAAGAGCTGGCAGAGCAGCTGCTGGCCAGCTTCGATCGTCATCCGCTGCGCGACAGCTTCCCGCCGTTTGCCGGTTTCCGCGAGGTTGAAAGCAGCACCTATTATGGTAAAGGCTACCAGGACGTTGAACACCGTAAGCCAGCCATTCGTAACGCTCGCCGCCTGCTGAACTGGACGCCGGAAGTGAAAATGGAAAAAACCATCGACGCGACGCTGGACTTCTTCTTGCGCACCGTTGAAGACGTGGAAAAAGCTCAATGATAAAAGTCGGGCTTCGTATTGATGTTGATACGTGGCGTGGCACGCGTGATGGCGTGCCCCGACTACTGGAAATCCTTAAGCGGCATCGTACCCGCGGCAGTTTTTTCTTCAGCGTTGGCCCGGACAATATGGGACGCCATTTATGGCGTCTGTTAAAGCCAAAGTTCTTGTGGAAAATGCTGCGCTCCAACGCCGCCTCGCTGTATGGCTGGGACATTCTGCTGGCAGGTACCGCCTGGCCTGGCCGCATCATTGGCAAGGGCCAGCGCGATATTCTGAAAAAAACGGCGGAAGAGCACGAGGTCGGGCTACATGCCTGGGATCATTTTGCCTGGCAAACCTGGGCAGGCGTCTGGTCGCCTGACGAGCTGTCACGGCAAATTGCCCTGGGCAAGGACGCCTTAAGTACCCTTATCGGCCAGCCCGTCACCTGTTCAGCCGTAGCGGGCTGGCGGGCCGACCAGCGCGTGGTCGACGCTAAGGAACCTTTTCACTTCAGCTATAACAGCGACTGCCGCGGCAGCAGACCGTTTTTGCCGCTGCTGGAAAATGGCGGTACGGGAACGGTACAGATTCCGGTCACCTTGCCCACATGGGATGAAGTGGTTGGCTCTTCCGTCAGCAAGGAAGCGTTCAACGACTTTATTATCAGGAAGATAAAAGAGGATAAGGGCACGCCGGTTTACACTATTCATGCCGAAGTGGAAGGCATTGTCATGAGCGACATGTTTGACCAGCTGTTGACGCTGGCCGAGCGTGAGGGCATTTGCTTTTGCCCGCTAAGCGAATTGCTGCCTGAAAATATCAGCCATCTACCGACAGGAAAAATCGTGCGGCGCAGCCTTGCTGGTCGTGAAGGATGGCTTGGATGCGAACAATTAATGGAGTAGGGGAGTAATGGAGCAATGAAAATGAGAAATGGTCTTCTCCTGGTGCTGCTGTTTGCTCTGTATTATCTGGTGCCGCTGGAGTTTCGCCCGCTCTGGCAACCCGATGAGACCCGTTATGCTGAAATCAGCCGTGAAATGCTGGTCAACGGTAACTGGGTTGTGCCGCATTTTTTCGATCTTCGCTATTTTGAAAAACCCATTGCCGGTTACTGGATTAACAATATTAGTCAGCTGATTTTTGGCCACACTAATTTTGCCGTCCGCTTTGGCTCCGTTTTTTCCATTACGCTTTCCGCCCTGCTGGTTTACTGGCTCACGCTCAGCATCTGGCAGCGGCGCGCCACTGCGCTGCTGGCGGGCATCATCTTTCTTAGCAGCCTGCTGGTTTATGGCGTCGGCAGCTATGCGGTGCTCGATCCAATGATCACACTGTGGCTGGTGGCGGCTATGTGCTGTTACTGGCTGGCGATAAACGCGCCTGGCACGGCAAAAAAAGTGTTGGCCTGGCTGCTGCTGGGGCTGGCGTGTGGCATGGGCTTTATGACCAAAGGCTTCCTGGCGCTGGCGGTGCCGGTTATCGCTATTTTACCGTTTGCCATTATGCAAAAGCGTTTCAAAGAGCTGTTGCTGTTTGGGCCGCTGGCTATCGTTGGCGCAGCGCTGATCAGTGCGCCCTGGGCCATCGCTATTGCTCAACGTGAAGCTGATTTCTGGCACTACTTTTTTTGGGTTGAACATATTCAGCGCTTTGCGGAAGACAACGCGCAGCATAAGGCGCCTTTCTGGTATTACCTGCCGATACTGGTGTTAGGGTGCCTTCCGTGGCTGGGACTCTTGCCCGGCGCGCTACGCAGCGGCTGGCAGCAACGGCGTGAAACGCCGGGCGCTTTTTATCTGCTGAGCTGGACAATAATGCCGCTGCTGTTTTTCAGCATCGCTAAAGGTAAACTGCCCACCTATATCCTGCCTTGCTTTGCGCCGCTGGCCGCCTTAATGGCGCAACAGGCGCTGGCCGTAGTGGCAGCCAAAGGAAGGGCGTTAAAAGTTAACGGCTGGATTAACCTGCTGTTCGGCGCGCTCTGCACCGTCACGATACTGATTTTCCTGGCGCCCTGGGGCCCGGCGAAACATCCCGTCTATGGCCATCATGAACTATTCAGAGTAGTGCTGGCTGCGGGCGCGTTTTTGCTGTGGGGATTATGCGGCCTGCTAACGTTAAAAACGCCCGAACGACGCTGGCTGCTGGCGGCCTGTTGTCCGCTGGCGCTGGCGCTGGTCATAGGGCAGGCCATTCCGGAGCATGTCAGAGAAGGCAAGCTGCCGCAGGAGTTCGTTCGCCAGATGAAAAGCGAGCTTGCCCCGAGCCACTTTATCCTGGCGAACACGCCGGGCATGGCCTCTACGCTGGCATGGGAGCTACGGCGTAGCGATATCATTCTCTATTCCCAGCCGGGCGAAATGCAGTATGGCCTTAGCTATCCGGATGCCAGCCACAAGTTTATTCCTGCCGGACAGCTTGCCGCCTGGCTACAGCAGCACAGGAGACAGGGTAGCGTGTCGCTGGTGATGATAGTGCAGCGGGATAACCAGAACCCGGATGCTGATGTGCCGCAGGCGGATGCCGTTTACCGCAAGGGACGCCTGATCGTCTATCAATACTCGCAGCAGCCATGAATATTCTGCTGATCGTTTTCGCCAGCCTGCTGAGCTGCGCCGGACAGCTTTGCCAAAAGCAGGCGGCGCATCATGGCTTACTGAAAGGGAAATGGCATTTGCTGTTCTGGCTGGGGCTAAGCGTGCTGCTGCTGGGCTGCGCGATGCTGGTCTGGCTGCGAATATTGCAACAGGTGCCGGTCGGCGTGGCTTACCCCATGCTGAGCCTGAATTTTATCTTTATTGCGCTGGCGGCCCGCTGGCTATGGAAAGAGCCCGTTTCTGTGCGGCACTGGCTGGGTATCGGCCTGATTGTAGCGGGCGTAGCGGTGATGGGGGCCTGGGCCTGATGGGAATTTTACTGGCGCTGTGTAGCGTTTTACTGGTAAGTGGGGCGCAGCTGCTGATGCGCTGGTCGATGATTAACCTGCCTGCCGCCAGCGATCCGGCGGCTTTTTTCCCGGCACTCTTGACGTTTTCTCCTGCCGTCATCGGGCTGGCTGGCGGGCTGGCGGCCTATGCGCTGTCAATGCTCTGCTGGCTGCTGGCGCTGCAACGGGTCGCGCTCAGCAAAGCCTATCCGCTGCTGAGCCTGAGCTATGTCCTGGTGTGGGCCGCGGCGCTTTTTTTACCGGCGCTTCATGAGCCTTTCCACTGGGGGAAACTGGCAGGGGTAGTGCTTATCTTTAGCGGGCTGCTGTTTATTTGCTGGCCAGCGAAAAAGCCACGCAGCGGGCAGTAATCAGCGTATTTAAAACGGGCAGGGCTGGTTGCGGAGCGCCGCGCCGCCTGCCTGAATCCTGCTTTATAAAATACTCTTTTACATTCAAACACTTTCGTCCGGTTGCCAGCACAAAAAGAATGATAATCGTTCGTTTTAGCGGTATATTTGTTAATAATTATCGATATTGTTCTTATGGAGACGCTACGTGACAATTCGTTCCTGGATGTTGGCCAGCTCGCTGGTCATTTCTGCTGGCTGTGCGGCCACCACCTATCCCTTGCAGATTACCGATATGGATAATCAGAAAGTCACGCTGGATAAGGAGCCGCAGCATGTCATTTTGCAGGATGGCCGCGATGTTTTAGCCTTAGCGCTGCTGGATCGTGAGGATCCTTTCCGTCGCGTGGTAGCCTGGAATAATTTGCCGAAAAAGCAGGATCCGCAGACCTGGGATCTGCTGAAGAAAGCCTGGCCGGAAGCAACGAAGATCCTGGATATGGGTTTTAATGACCAGGGGCAGGTTAACCTGGAAAGCGTTATCGCTGAAAAGCCGGATTTGATGATCGCTCAGCTGCGTGCCAAAGCCGCGCTAAAGCAGACCGGCGTGCTGGATACGATGCAGCGGCTGCATATTCCGGTGGTGTTTGTTGATTATGAACTTCATCCGGCACAAAACACGGCTAACAGCGTTACCCTGCTGGGCAAGGTGCTTAATCAGGAAGCCCGTGCGAAAGAGTATACCGATTTTTATCACCAGCGCTGGGATGCTATCCAGCAGCAGATTGCTCAGGTAAAACAGAAGCCAACGGTATTTATTGAACCTATTGCGGGTAACTCGGACAGCTGCTGCTTTACTCACGGCCACAACGGCTGGGGCGGGCTGGTAGAGGCGGTTGGCGGCAAAAACATTGGTTCCAGCCTGCTGCCGGGGTCGTCAGGTTTTGTCGCGCTGGAAAAAATTATCGCCATGAAGCCTGACGTTTATATTATGTCGGGTTCTAAACGTCCGAATAATAACGTACTGCCGTTTGGTTATAACGTTTCCCTTAACGACGTCGCCGTTACCTTTAATAAACTGATTAACCGTACTGGCCTGCAGCAAATCACGCCGGTGAAAGAAGGCAGGGCATACGGTATTTATCATCATTTTTATAACCATCCCTACAATATTATCGGGATGGAGATACTAGCCAAAGATCTTTATCCAGCCCGCTTTGCGACGCTTAATCCCGAGGCCGATTTTCATCAGATCGTTACCCGCTTTACTAAGCTTCCTGACGACCCGGTAGTGCTGAGTTACGCTTCGAAGCAGCAATAAGGTTCGGGTAAAGGGTCCGCTTATCCGGTTCGCCTCCGCTGCCAGAAGGCTGTAGTGTTGCTGCAAAAATGCCGAAATATACGGCCTGTATAGGTTTATAAGCAGCTTGAAAGGCGACAACTTGTCGCCTTTTCGCGTTATGATCGCCGCAATTTTTTTGGATTAACGAAAATGTCAGAAACGTTCCCCCTGCTTAACGTGCAGGGTGTTACTTACAGCCAGCAGGGCGTAACCTTGCTGGCACCCGTTTCCTTTACGCTTGATGCAGGTGAGTTCGTCTGGCTGACCGGGCCATCCGGCAGCGGCAAAAGCACCTTATTAAAAATTATCGCCTCGCTGCTGGAGCCTGACGGCGGAACGCTTTTCTTTCAGGGCAGGGCAATAAGCGAGCTGAAGCCGGAAAGCTATCGACAGCAGGTTTCTTACTGCTTCCAGACGCCGGTTTTGTTTGGCGAAACGGTGTATGACAACCTGGCTTTACCCTGGCAAATTCGCCGAAAAAAAGTAGAGGCTGCGGCGTTAAAGAGCGGATTGCGCCAGGTCAATTTGCCGTCAGACATACTGGAAAAGAAGATCGGCCAGCTTTCCGGCGGAGAAAAGCAGCGGATAGCGCTGCTGCGTAACCTGCAATTCCTGCCGGATATTTTACTGCTGGATGAAATTACCAGCGCGCTGGATGAAGAAAATAAGCAAATCATCAATCAGCTCATTGCCGGACTGGTAAAAGAAAAGGGGACGGCGGCGATCTGGATTAGTCACGACGCGCGGGAAATCGGAGAGGCGCAGCGCGTTATCAGCCTTCGACCGCCAGCAAGGAGAGACGCCGATGAATCAGCATAATATTACTAATGAGTCGCTGGGGCTGGCGCTGATTCTGGTTCTGGTGGCGCTGTTCGTTAGCCGCAAAGAGAAGCTGGGGCTGGAAAAAGATATTATCTGGAGCGTGTCGCGCGCCATTGTGCAGCTGGTTATTGTCGGCTATGTCCTGAAATATATCTTTGACTTACAGAACGCCGCGCTGACGGTATTGATGGTGCTGTTTATCTGCGTTAATGCAGCCTTAAACGCCCGCAAGCGCAGCCGCAATATCGACAACGCGTTTGTGCTGTCGTTTATCGCTATTACGCTAAGTACGACCTTAACGCTGGTCATTTTAGTCATGAGCGGCTCGATTGAATTTATGCCGATGCAGGTGATCCCTGTTTCCGGCATGATTGCGGGCAACGCCATGGTGGCGGTAGGGTTGTGCTACAACAATCTGAACCAGCGCTTCAGCGACAATCAGCAAAAAGTACAGGAAATGCTTAGCCTGGGCGCTTCGGTCAAACTGGCTTCCGCCAGCATTATCCGCGACAGCATCCGTTCCGCGATGATCCCTGGCGTTGACGCCGCCAAAACTGTCGGTCTGGTCAGCCTGCCGGGAATGATGTCGGGTTTGATTTTTGCCGGTATCGATCCGGTAAAAGCGATTAAATACCAGATTATGGTGACTTTTATGCTGCTGGGCACGGCCAGCGTGGCGACTATCGTGGCGGGCTATCTGGCTTACCGACGCTTCTTTACGCCCCGCGCGCAGCTGAAGCCGATGGAATAGAAGCGGCGTAAAACGAAAAATGGCGAACGATAATGTTCGCCATTAGTTTATCGACCGGATCAGAAGTTGATGGTTGCGGTAATGCCGCCCACAAACGCATCTTTCACTTCGCTTACCGCACCCGGTGAAGAAACGTATTGCAGGTTTGGACGCAGGTTCATCCAGTTAGTGACGTGAGCGTTATAGTAGATCTCATAGTCATATTCCGAACCGCTCTGGATAGGCAGATAGGTTGGATTATCATAGCTGTTTACGCCGTTTTCCTGATTGGTCTGACGCAGCATCTTGCTGTAATCGCTGTTGACGTGAATACGTGCCGCGCCAACGCCGATCTCATCTTCAGGACGAGCATCGAATGGGCCAGTCCAGACCAGCGCCAGCGACTGGTAGTTATCGGTTTTAGAGGTTTTATGATCGTTCATTACCCCCTGAGCCACGATGCCCAGACCGCGTTTGTTGTCGCCATTCATCGCCATCAGCTGCTGCTGTAACAGCAGATAGCCGCCGTAAGAGTGGTTATCTTCGCCGTACTGGCCGTTGCTGTAGGAGCTGTAGTTATTGCCTTTCACCGACGAGTAGTACATACCCACGCGGTAGTTACCGGCCAGCTTGTCCGGGCCAATTTGCGGTTCCCAGCCCAGCTCAACCGGGACCAGGTTGCCCAGCGTCGGGCTGCCATCCAGACGGAAGCCGTTGCCGGTGTCGTAGTTAGAGGCGGTCTGGTTATAGAAACCAACCTGCAGGAACACCTCCGGCGTGAAATTAAACTTCACGCGGCCGCCCCACTGGGAAACAGGCCAGTTATACCAGCGATCGCCGCGCCAGTTACCCGCCTGGCCGCCGCCAAACGCCAGGTTCTGGAACTTGCTTGGCCAGCTGTCAAAATCTTCGCCCACGGTCACGCGACCCGCTTTTACTTCTACCGCATGATCGAAGAAGCCCTTATTCAGCCAGAACTGGGTCAGGCGCCAGGTCTGCCCGCGTCCCCAGACTTCCTGCACGGAAGAGAGCCCGCCGGAACGCGGATCGTTAATATACTGCGTTAAATCCTGGCCGTTACGGCTGGTGATGGTGGCCTGAAACTGGGTATCGGTCCAGTTCAGCAGTTTTTCCAGATCCAGCGTGGTGCCAAAGCCCCACTGATCGGTATAGCGTGCGCTGCTTGACTGGTTATAGCCGCCGGAAAAATTGCTGGCGGATTCCATGGTGTAGTTCACCTGAAACTGTATACCTTCCTGCTCCAGCTGGGTTCGGTTGCCGCCCCAGTCGCCAAAGGCATACGGCGAGTCGATGCTCAGCGGCGTATAGTCCGCCAGCGCCTGGTGAGAAGCCAGCAGTAAGCCAAAACCACAGAACGCCACAGTTCTTTTTAGCGTGGTTGTCGGTAATTTGCTTTTCATAGTAGGAGACCTTGTTTTAGTGATAGCGCTGGCCCTGTGAAGACGGCCAGGTTACGGCCACCACGCTGCTGTCAGCATTATCTCCTGTGCGACTCTTGCAAAGCGGTCAGAAGCGCTGACTTAAAGCGGGAAGGACGCTTAGCCGGAATGAAACCACTAAACTGAAAGCATATTGTTATAAATAGTGCTGAATAAGTTTCAATTTTGCTAAAAAGTTCAATTTTTATAGCTGGATCACGGTTTAGAGAGGGGCTAAAAGGGGAAGAGGAAAGAAAATGAGCGTACAGCAGGCAAAAGAAAAGGGCCGGAAGACCGGCCCTCAGGCTACGAGATACTCGCAGCAGCGCGCAACAGGAAAAGCAGATCCTGTTGCAGAGCGTTTCTTAACGGCGTCCACCGAAGATTTTCGCCGCCAGGAAGCCGATACCGGCAGCAATGGCCAGTGAAACGAACGGCGCGTCCTGGGTTTTGGTTTTTACGCAGTCAAGCGCGTCATCGACAGCATAAGAGGCTTTCGCGGCACCCTGGCGTACCTTGCCCTTGAACTCATGCTCCGGAGACTCAGCGGCTTTACCAAACTGCTCCTGGCCTTTGCCCAGCGCTTCTTCGGCTTTATCGTTGGCTTTATCTAACAGACTCATAGTGCCTCCTTCTTAGTGACATGATTTCCTCATGGATGAAGTAAAAGCATAGACCATCAAAAAGGCGTTGCCGCTGCGTTTATGTGTAAAATTATGAATGATGTAAAGAAAAGGGCCGACAATAGTCGACCCTTGTAAAGAAACGTGCCCAAAAGAGAGGGCAAGGCTGGCTGGAGTATCAGTGTGACTTCATACCCGCAGCGGTCATCATAAAGCGGAACAGCGTTGCGACAACGCCCAGCGCCATGACGCTACCGGCATAGATGAGAACCATCCACAGGATGCGTTTCCACACCGGCAGTTTGAGTGTCTGTTGTGTTTCAACCATACTTTCCTCCAGCTAACTTTCTCTCCTGCCAGTGGGGCAGGAGAGAACCAGACAATGAATCAGTGATAGTGCTCGTTTGGATTGATTTTTCCGCGGAACACGTAGTAGCTCCAGAAGGTGTAAGCCAGGATCACCGGAATAATCAACAGTCCGCCAACCAGCATAAAGCCCTGGCTCTGCGGTGGTGAAGCCGCCATCCAGATAGTGATATGCGGTGGAATAATGTTCGGCCACACGCTGATGCCCAGACCGGTAAAGCCCAGGAAAACCAGCGCCAGCGTCAGCAGGAACGGTGAGTAGTGCGCATGACGCTTCAGCGCGCGCAGCAGCGCCATAGAAGCCAGCAGCACCAGCACCGGCACCGGCAGGAACCAGAACAGGTTAGGCAGCGTAAACCAGCGATGCATGATGTCCGCGTGCTCCAGCGGCGTCCAGACGCTGACGATGGCGATAATAGCCAGCAGCACCAGCAGCAGTGGTTTAGTGATGGCCGTCATCTTGCGATGCAGCTCGTTCTCGGTTTTCATGATCAGCCAGGTGCTGCCCAGCAGCGCGTACGCCACAACCAGACCCAGACCACAGAACAGAGAGAACGGCGTCAGCCACAGCAGCTCAGGGCCGCTGTAGGCACGGTTCGTCACTTCAAAGCCGTTGATGAAGGTACCCAGCGCCACGCCCTGGCTGAACGTCGCCAGGAACGAACCAACGATAAAAGATTTATCCCAGAACGCACGGTGCTCTTCGGTCGCCTTGAAGCGGAACTCAAAGGCGACGCCACGGAAAATCAGGCCGATCAGCATCAGGGTCAGCGGAACGGACAGCGCGTCCAGAATCACCGCATAGGCCAGCGGGAAGGCGCCATACAGCGCCGCGCCGCCCAGCACCAGCCAGGTTTCGTTACCGTCCCAGACCGGCGCGACGGTGTTAACCATCAGATCGCGCTCACCGGCATCCTTGTTAAAAGGGAACAGAATGCCGATACCCAGGTCAAAACCATCCATCACAATGTACATCAGCGTCGAGAACACGATGATGGTGAACCAGATAATAGAAGTATCAATGCCCACGTTATTTATCCTCTTCCGCGCTTAACTTTTCTTTCACGGCAGACAGCGGACGCGCCTGGGTATGACGTGTGCCAGGGCCGCCTTCAGGCTCATGGTGATCGTCGCCTTCGCCCTGTTTTGGCCCTTTCTTAATCAGGTTAAACAGGTAGGTATAGCCCACGCCGAATACTGACGTATAGACCACGATAAAGGCGATCAGGCTGATGCTCATGTGCATGTCGCCATGCGCCGATACCGCATCCTTCGTGCGCAGCAGGCCATAAACCACCCACGGCTGACGGCCAATTTCGGTAGTGAACCAGCCGGCCAGCAGCGCGATCAGGCCAGACGGGCCCATCAGCAACGCAAACCACAGGAACGGACGAGAGGTGTACAGGCGGTTGCGATAACGCAGCCACAGGCTAACCACGCCCAGCAGGATCATCAGCATGCCCAGGCCCGCCATGACGCGGAACGACCAGAACACAATCAGCGAGTCAGGACGATCTTCTTTCGGGAAGGTCTTCAGCGCCGGAACCTGTTTGTGCAGGCTGTGCGTCAGGATCAGGCTGCCCAGGTAGGGGATTTCCAGCGCGTATTTGGTTCTTTCCTGCTCCATATCCGGAATACCGAACAGGATCAGCGGCGTCGGTTCACCCGGTGGGTTTTCCCAGTGGCCTTCGATAGCCGCAATTTTCGCTGGCTGGTGCTCAAGCGTATTCAGACCGTGAGCATCGCCCAGTACCGCCTGGATTGGCGAAACGATCAGCGCCATCCACAGTGCCATTGAAAGCATTTTGCGGATTGCAGGCGTGTCGTTTTTGCGCAGCAGGTGCCATGCAGCAGACGAGCCAACAAAGAAGGCGCTCGCCAGGAAAGCCGCGGTGGACATGTGCAGCAATCGGAACGGGAACGAGGGGTTAAAGACAATCTTGAACCAGTCAACCGGAACCACCAGGCCATTCTGAATAGCGTAGCCCTGCGGCGTTTGCATCCAGCTGTTAGACGCGAGGATCCAGAACGTCGAGATGATGGTGCCCAGGGCAACCATACAGGTCGCAAAGAAGTGCAGGCCAGGTCCCACGCGGTTCCAGCCAAACAGCATCACGCCCAGGAAGCCAGCTTCGAGGAAGAATGCGGTAAGCACTTCATAGGTCAGCAGCGGACCGGTGATGCTGCCCGCAAACTGCGAGAAGCCGCTCCAGTTGGTGCCAAACTGGTATGCCATCACCAGGCCGGACACGACGCCCATACCAAAGTTAACGGCGAAGATTTTCGACCAGAAATGGTAGAGGTCGCGATAGTCCTCGTTTTTGGTTTTCAGCCATAAACCTTCCAGCACTGCCAGAAAACTGGCAAGCCCGATGGTAATAGCCGGGAAGATAATATGGAAGGAGACGGTAAACGCGAACTGTATCCTCGCCAGGTGGAACGCATCTAATCCAAACATTGCTTACCTCGATCTAACATAAACTGCCTTTTCTTTTTTATTTACCGCACGTTAACAATGGCTCTACATACATTTTGCAATGCAGCCCTTGTGATGCGGGTATTTCAACGAAGTTTGATCCTGAGACCAAATCGGGAGAAGGAGTAGCAACAGTAATCGGGATCTCAGAGATAACAGCATAGATCTTTGCGATGAATTGTTTCACCGTTGCGTTAAATTAATTGTGATTACTGTTAAATGATAATTACCTCTTGCTGCATTTATGTAAAATTAATGTGCTTTTCAACCGGTGGAAGCGTTTTCATTACTTTTGTGCGGTCACAGGGCAACGGATAAATAAAAAAGTTAACTAATCTTTTTATTTATAATAGCGCCCTGGCCTGTAACTTAACAGAATATCAATCGTGCGAATAAGCGCACAAATTGGAAATTAAAAGGCGGATTAACGTCCCTTCCGCCAGTAATGTTATTGTAATGTTGCCATTTGGATATTGTGGGATTAAAGATTGCATTAGTGGTTGTTATCAACGCGATGTAGTCACGGTTAGCAACCTTTTCCTGTGTCAGACATTGTAAATGTTAAACCATAAAAACGTATCCTGATGCATACAGAATCATTTTGTTACATTTGCGTTTTACTTAAGCTAAATTTTTTGTCCCATATCAATATCGACCGGGTTACTTTGTGAGTGACCGTTGACCACAATAAGGGTGCACCATGTCGCTGCTGTTAACATTACTGCCTGTGTATCTGGCCTATCTGCTGGGAACGGCCAGCCCGGGGCCGAGCAACATGGCTATCATGGGCGTGGCTATGCGGCAAGGTCGACTGCCCGCGCTGGCGCTGGCCGCAGGCGTGATAACGGGGTCGGTGTTCTGGGCCATTCTGGTGGCGTGCGGGCTTTCAACGCTGTTGCTGGCCTGGGCGCAGGCGCTGGTGGCGATCAAGATTGTTGGCGGCTGTTATCTGTTGTGGATGGCCTACAAGGCAGCCCGCAGCGCCGGGAAAAAAGACGAAAATAAAATAGCCAGTAGCGGCACAACAACGTCACTTGCTTTGCTGTATCGCCGTGGTCTGTTACTGCATCTGGCTAACCCAAAAGCGATTCTGGTCTGGCTGGCGATTATCTCTTTAGGTATGCACCCTGGCGCGAGCGCGATAGTGCTGCCGCTCATTGTTGGCGGCTGTGCTTTGTTGGGCATGCTGGTATTTGGCAGCTATGCACTGCTGTTTTCAACGGCTGCTGCCGGAAAGGTATATCTCCGACTCCGTCGTCTTATTGAGGGCATCTTTGCGCTGTTCTTTGGTGCGGCAGGCATTAGATTGCTGCTGTGGAAATAAAGCGTGCTCTTTATCGTTACTGCTTTAAGCCGTAACAAAAGTTTGACCTTCATCTCAAAATGTAAATTCCCCTCTCCTGGCCTGTTTTAGTTGCGGGATGTTACCGTTAACATCCCGACAGCAAATGCCGTATTTGCGCCTCTGCATCCGCCTTGACCGTTTGGGCGGCATTATAACAAGGGCCGCCAACAGGCAGCCGGAGAGAAAATCATGCCTATCCTGTTTGTCGTTATCGGCGTAGCGCTACTGTTGCTACTCATGATCCGTTTTAAGCTAAATGGTTTTATCGCTCTTATTCTGGTCGCGCTGGCGGTAGGGGTGATGCAGGGTATGCCGGTGAACAAGGTTATCACGTCGATTAAAGCGGGGGTTGGCGGCACGCTGGGTAGCCTGGCGCTGATCATGGGCTTTGGCGCGATGCTGGGTAAGCTGCTGGCCGACTGCGGCGGGGCGCAGCGCATTGCGACCACGCTGATTGAGAAATTTGGCAAGGAGCGCATTCAGTGGGCGGTGGTGCTGACGGGGTTTACCGTAGGCTTTGCGCTGTTTTACGAGGTAGGATTTGTATTGATGCTGCCGCTGGTGCTGTCTATTGCGGCGGCGGCGCGCGTGCCGCTGCTGTTTGTCGGCGTGCCGATGGCGGCTTCGCTTTCCGTGACGCACGGTTTTTTGCCACCGCATCCGGGACCGACGGCTATCGCAACGTTGTTTCATGCGGATATGGGCAAAACGCTGTTGTTTGGTACGCTGTTAGGGATCCCGACGGTGATTCTGGCCGGGCCGGTTCTGGCTCGTTTTCTGAAGAGCATCGATAAGCCTGTCCCGCAAGGTTTGTACAATCCTAAAACCTTTACCGAAGCGGAGATGCCGACGTTTGCGGTCAGCGTCTGGACATCGCTGGTACCGGTAGTGCTGATGGCAGTGCGCGCGGTGGCGGAAATGGCATTGCCGAAAGGCCACGCGTTACTGTCCTATGCGGAATTCTTCGGCGATCCGATTATGGCGACCCTGATTGCGGTGCTGATTGCCATTTTTACTTTTGGTCTGAATCGTGGCCGGACGATGGAGCAGGTAACGGCCACGCTGGGCGACGCGATTAAAATTATTGCCATGATGCTGTTGATTATTGGCGGCGGCGGCGCTTTCAAGCAGGTGCTGGTAGACAGCGGCGTGGATAAATATATCGCCAGCCTGATGGAAGGCAGTGCGGTCTCGCCTATTTTTATGGCCTGGTCGATCGCGGCCGCGCTGCGTCTGGCGCTGGGTTCGGCGACCGTAGCGGCTATTACCGCTGGCGGCATCGTGGCCCCGATTATTGCGACCACCGGCGTCAGTCCTGAGCTAATGGTGATTGCGGTTGGCTCAGGAAGCGTAATCTTTTCGCACGTTAACGATCCGGGGTTCTGGCTGTTTAAAGAGTATTTTAATCTGACTATTGGCGAGACGTTGCGTTCCTGGTCAGTGCTGGAAACGATTATTGCGTTGTGTGGCCTGGCGGGATGCCTGCTGTTGCAGATGGTGATTTGAGGCGGAGTTGAGTTGCTCAGGTGCTCAGGTGCCGGAAGCGTAGCTTTGCTGCGAGACCGGCGTGAGGCAGCAAGGTTTGAGCGGTTGAGTCGCTGTAAGGGTTGCTGTGGGATCGGTGTAAGGCAGCAAGGGTTGAGCGGAACACGGACACGCAGTGAATACGTCCCTGTAAGCTCGTTTCGCGCGTCCATGCGCGAAAACGGTCCGCTTATCCGCTCGGCCCTTGCTGCTGGCCGGGCGGTTGAGTCGCTGTAAGGGTTGCTGTGGGAGTGGTGTAAGGCAGCCTGGGTCAAGCGGAACACGGACACGCAGTGAATACGTCCCTGTAAGCTCGTTTCGCGCGTCCATGCGCGAAAACGGTCCGCTTATCCGCTCAGCCCTTGCTGCTGGCCGGGCGGTTGAGTCGCTGTAAGGGTTGCTGTGGGTATAGTGTAAGGCAGCCTGGGTCAATCAGCTAAGTCATTTCAAAAAGCCGATAATTGCGGCGGAGTTTTAACTCTCTCTTTCGCACGGTAAGGTCTGTAAAAAAGGTCTTTTCTTTTACGGAAATTTCACTTAACAGAAAATATTATTCTGTATTTTTGTTTTTATTTTTCTGCCCACTTTTTTACGTTGCACTCGTCTACGCTTACCTTTTCTTTTTAAAGCGTATTTTCAGAATGAATAACCATTTATAAAAACTGCCGCCTGGTGGCTCGAAACGAGCTATTACAGTGGTTGCCAGCTAAAACGATTTCTACGTATAATACCTTGAATTAACTGATTTTTTAAACTTAAGCCAAATTTCAGGCGCGTCGGCCTTGTCCGGCGTAAGCCGCTATCTGTTATTTTCAGCCTTGCTACGGTTTTCTATTTTATTTAACGGGAGCGCGGGCATTCGCCTTTGGGGATTATTGCAGTATGGAAGAACAAACAGAAACAACTATTGCGGTACCCGAGCTGCCGCTGGCGGATATTCCGTCGACTATTCTCCGGCTGGGCAAACGGCTGGCGGATACCAAATATCAAATAGATCTGCTGGGCAAAAACGGCTGGGCCGAGCTGACTAATAATCTGCACGGAATGGATACGGGCGGCGAATGGGATGGCCCGGACGACGCGCTGACCTTTTTTAGCAAAGTTTTTCCCTTTGCCATGTTGCCCACTGAAACAGAACCGATGGGGGTCTTCCGCGTTCCTACCGAGCGGGTAATTAGCCGTAGCTGGAGCTGGTGGCCGGAACATCTGCACGGCAGCAGCGAGGCAAAATTTCTTGAGCACCTGAACG
>Ga0153931_100148_pt1 | contig 26810 bp, 25 predicted proteins | sample TSNJ015MetaG_FD_104730 | JGI IMG/M metagenome (GOLD analysis project Ga0153931, IMG submission 104730) | Attine ant fungus gardens microbial communities from New Jersey, USA - TSNJ015 MetaG | ecosystem: Host-associated > Fungi > Mycelium > Unclassified | place: USA: New Jersey, Wharton State... | reverse complement strand
TCCGATCTGGGCGCAGCACTTCGTCGACCAGACCGTCTTCGATCAGGGGTTCAATGCGTTTAGGAGTCTTCATCAGCTTTTATTGTGGGTCCTTTATTACCAAACACGCGTATGGCACTCGTTATACGGCAATCGGCTCGCCTCGGGGAGAGGCTAGCGACCTTTGGCACTCAAGAATGCATCCAATATGCCAATTTTCCTGCGCAACTCAGCGCTCGATAATCGCCGTCACGCCCTGCCCGCCCGCGGCGCAGATCGAAATCAGCCCACGGCCCTTGCCCGCCGCGTCCAGCAGCTTGGCCAGGTTGGCGACAATGCGCCCGCCGGTGGCCGCAAACGGATGCCCGGAAGCCAATGAACTGCCCTTGACGTTGAGCCGGCTGCGGTCGATGGCGCCCAGCGGCGCGTCCAGCCCAAGACGGGTTTTGCAGTATTCAGGGTCTTCCCAGGCTTTGAGCGTGCACAACACTTGGGCAGCGAACGCTTCGTGAATCTCGTAGTAATCAAAGTCCTGCAGCGTCAGGCCATTGCGAGCCAGCAAACGGGGCACGGCGTACACCGGCGCCATCAGCAGGCCTTCGGCGCCGTTGACGAAATCCACGGCCGCCGCTTCGCCATCGCGCAGGTACGCCAGGATCGGCAAGCCGCGCTCCTTGGCCCAGGCTTCACTGCCCAGCAACACCAACGAGGCGCCATCGGTCAGCGGCGTGGAATTGCCGGCCGTGAGCGTGCCCTTCTCGCTGCGCTCGAACACCGGTTTGAGGCTGGCGAGTTTTTCCAGGGTCAGGTCCGGGCGCAGGTTGTTGTCGCGGGTCAGGCCGAGAAAGGGCGTGAGCAAATCGTTGTGCCAGCCTTCGGCGTAGGACGCGGCCATTTTCTGATGGCTTTCAAGCGCCAACTGGTCTTGTTCGGCGCGGGGAATCTGCCAGGTCTGCGCCATCAACTCGCAGTGTTGACCCATGGACAGCCCCGTGCGCGGTTCGCCGTTGCGCGGCAGTTCCGGTTTGAGGTGATGGGGACGAAGTTGTAACAAGACTTTTAATTTGTCCGCCATGGACTTGCTGCGGTTGGCCTGCAGCAGGATCTTGCGCAGGCCTTCATTGACACCGATCGGCGCGTCGGACGTGGTGTCGACGCCACCGGCGATCCCGCACTCTATCTGCCCCAGGGCGATCTTGTTGGCCACCAGTAACGCCGCCTCAAGCCCGGTGCCGCAGGCCTGTTGAATATCGTAGGCCGGGGTTTGCGGCGAGAGGCGCGAACCCAGCACGCATTCGCGCGTGAGGTTGAAGTCGCGCGAATGCTTGAGCACCGCACCCGCGGCCACTTCGCCAATGCGCAGGCCGTGCAGGTTGTAGCGTTCGATCAGGCCTTCCAGGGCTGCGGTCAACATCGCCTGGTTACTCGCCGTGGCATACGGGCCGTTGGATCGGGCGAAGGGGATGCGATTACCGCCAATGATCGCTACACGGCGCAATTGAGTCATGGAAAGCTCCCTGAAGGTTGTGGGTGGAATCATCCAGCCTAGCCTAGGCTGATCGAACGACTACCGCACCGGGGTGGTCAACCCTTTGAACCCCAGCCTTCGGAGAGCGTTCCATGTCTGACCGTTATATCGACTTCGCCAACTCAAGCCTCGGCCATCGCCTGGTCGCAGCCATTGGCCTGCCGTCACCGGTACGCCTGGAACGCTGGCAGGCCGGGCGCCTGCGCCCGGTGGAAGGCGCGCTGCTGCTGGGCGGCGGCGCACTGGCGGCCAACGTGCTGCCGTTTGCCAATAAACTCACGGACGCTATTTACAGTTACGGTGCCGCACCGCTGACCGCACCTGCCTGGATCCCCGGACACGGCCCCAAGCTCAAGGCCGTGGTGTTCGACGCCAGCGACCTGCAGCACACCGATCAGCTCAAGCAACTGCGGGAATTTTTTCAGCCGCTGCTGAAGAATCTCGACCACAGCGCGCACCTGGTGATTCTTGGCCGAGCGCCGGAAAGCCTCAGCGATCCTTTTGCAGCCAGTGCACAGCGTGCCCTGGAGGGTTTCAGTCGCTCGCTGGCCAAGGAGCTGCGCAGCGGCGGCGTGTTGCAATTGTTGTATGTGGGCGAAGGTGCCGAGGACCAGCTGGAAGGCGCGTTGCGGTTTTTCCTGTCGCCTAAAAGCGCCTACATCTCTGGCCAGGTGATCCGCCTGCAAGCCTGCGCCACGCCGGTCGAGGATTGGACTCGCCCATTGGCCGGGCGCAAGGCGCTGGTCACCGGCGCGGCGCGTGGGATTGGCGCCTCGATCGCCGAAACCCTGGCGCGCGACGGCGCCGAGGTGATCGTGCTTGATGTGCCGCAGGCCAAGGCCGACCTCGACGCCCTCGCTGCACGCCTGGGCGCCCGCACCGTGGTGCTGGATATTTGCGCCGAAGACGCGGCAACGCAATTGATCGAACACCTGCCGGACGGCATCGACATCGTGGTGCACAACGCCGGCATCACCCGCGACAAAACCCTGGCCAATATGACCCCGGAATACTGGGACGCCGTGCTGGCGGTCAACCTCAACGCGCCGCAGGTGCTGACCAAGGCCCTGCTCGACAGCGGCACCCTGCACGACAACGGGCGCGTGGTGCTGCTGGCGTCCATCAGCGGCATCGCCGGCAATCGCGGGCAAACCAACTACGCCGCGAGCAAGGCCGGGTTGATCGGCCTGGCGCAGGCCTGGGCACCCTTGTTGAGCGAACGCGGGATCAGCATCAATGCCGTGGCGCCTGGCTTCATCGAAACCCAGATGACCGCGCACATTCCCTTCGCCCTGCGCGAGGCCGGGCGGCGCATGAGTTCACTGGGCCAGGGCGGCTTGCCGCAGGACGTGGCCGAGGCAGTGGCCTGGCTCGGCCAACCGGGGTCCGGAGCGGTCAGCGGCCAAGCGTTGCGGGTGTGTGGGCAAAGCCTGCTGGGAGCATAAATATGGATTGGCAGACCTTAGGCACGACCCCGTTTCTACCGCCGCTGTACTGGCGTGCAGCGCTCAAGCGCAAGATCACCGGCAGCACCTTGCCCGAACAGGGATTGCGCTGCCGGGTAAGCGTCAATCCCAAGGCCGTGGCGGCCTATCGCAAGGTCTGCGGCTTTGCCGACAGCCCCATTCTGCCGGCCACTTACCCGCACATCCTGGCGTTCGGTTTGCAGATGCAATTGCTCACCGCAAAAAACTTCCCGTTCCCTTTGCTGGGGTTGATTCACCTGAGCAACCGTATTCGCATCCATCGCCCATTGGGCGCGGTCAGCGAGCTGACGGTGGCCGTGCATGCGCAAAATCTCAAGCCGCACGCCAAGGGTGCAACCTTTGAAGTGGTCACCACCGTCGAGGACGCCCTTGGCCTGCTGTGGGAAGCCGAAAGCCAGATGCTCTGCCGGGGCGTGAAGCTCGAAGGCGAGTCGGTAAGTGACGCTTTGCCCAGCCCCACGCAGGTTACCGAACTGACTCGCTGGAAAGCTCCCGCCGATATCGGCCGCCGCTACGCCCGGGTGTCGGGCGACTACAACCCGATTCACTTGAGCGCCCTGACCGCCAAGGTATTCGGCTTCCCCCAGGCTATCGCGCATGGACTTTGGAACACGGCACGCACCCTCGCGGCACTGGGTGAACACCTGCCTGCGGCCACTATTGAAATCGTGGTCGAGTTCAGAAAGCCGGTCCGCCTGCCCAGTGAAGTAACGTTGCTCGCCAGTGCGCCAGGTTCCAGTGGCGAGTTGCTGTTAACGGGCGCCGGCAACATTGAACACATGGTAGGAAAGTGGCAACCGATTGCGTGAATAACGCTGATTAATTGTATATATATAGCTTAAGTTATAGCGGACCTTTAAAGGTCCGCTTTTTTTATTCAAGCCTTTGATTTAAAACAGATATACCTCCCTTCTCTATACCTTTGGCATTAGTCGCTAAGCACTGACGGGCGACCCGTATATAAATCGTTAATACCAAGTTGAGCGTTGCGAGAAAGTGTGCCCGGGTCTGTGATAACACCACGGACAAACGTATCGCTATCCCTAGAAGTAACGAGCGTTTGAAAACAACCAAGGTTGTACAGGTGCAAGGGAACTCAATCATGAAAACTCAAACTCAAGTAGTGCTATGGAAAGCAAGTACCGCGCTGGCCCTGATCATGGCGATGAGCCTCGGTGGCTGCAGCAGCGGTGGCGGTGGACATCACAGCAGCGTCGCCGCGTCGTCGCCTGACGCAGGCGCCGGCACAGGTACCGGAGGCGGTACAGGCGGTGGCTCCGGTGGCGGCACTGGCGGCGGAACTGGCACTGGCGGCGGTACGGATGGAGGTACCGGTGGTGGTACTGGTGGCGGAACCGGCGGAGGTACCGGCGGTGGCACAGATGGCGGTACTGGCGGTGGTACTGGTGGCGGCACCGGCGGTGGCACTGGTGGCGGCACCGGCGGCGGAACTGGCGGTGGCACTGGTGGCGGCACTGGCGGTGGCACTGGTGGCGGCACCGGCGGCGGAACTGGCGGCGGCACTGGTGGCGGCACCGGCGGCGGAACGGGTGGTGGCACTGGAGGCGGCACTGGAGGCGGCACCGGCGGTGGTACTGGCGGTGGAACCGGCTCGATTACAACCCCACTGGTAACCGGCCAGATTGCGGGCACCCTGGGCACCACGGTGGGCAATGTCGGTACAGCGGTCGGTGAAATTGGCTCGACCTTGAACGGCGTACCTATCGTCGGCGTCACTGCCGGCGGCCTGGTGACCTCCGCCGGTAATGCGGTGACCAGCATCGGCACCGGTGTGACGACCGGTCTGGGCTCATTGGGCACTGACAGCAACTCCCTGGGCAAAACAGTTGCCGGTGTGGCCAACGGCGTTGCCGACCTGGGCACCGGTGTTTCAGGCGCTGGCAAATCCCTGGGCACCACGCTGGGTGGCATCCCTGTTGTCGGCGGCCTGACCGGTGGTGTCGGCACTGCGGCGGGGGGGCTGGTAAATAACGTCGGTCAAGCGGTCACGATGCTCGGCGACACCCTCAGCACGTCCAGTACCACGGGCCCATTGGGTTCGCTGACTAACACCGTTGGCGGCAAAGTACTGGTGCCTGTGGTGTCCCTGGTTGAAAACACCACCGGCAACCTCGGCAAGGCAACGGGCCTGGGCAATCCGGTCAATGGTGTGCTGGATAAAGTTGGCGCCACTGTCACCGGCCTAGGCGGCCAGGTTGCCAGCGCCGGCGGCACCGGCAACCCGGTCACCACGATCGTCGGCGGTGCGCTGACCGGCGTCGGTGGCGTGCTCGACAAGTCGGGTGGTTATGTCGCCCCAGCCAGTGGCGCTGCGGCGCCTGGCTTGCCGGAGCTGGTGGGTGGCCTGGTGGCCAACGTGGGTAATGGTCTGAATGCCGGCAACACCAACGGCACTGTGAGTGCAGCGGGTGTAACCGGTGGCGCAGTGGGCAACACGGTCGCCTCGCTCGGCACCGTACTGGGCGGCACCGGCGTCGCCAACACCGCCGCTACAGCGCCGGTGGCTGGCCTGGCCACTAACGTTGGTGCGGCACTCAATCCTGTGACAACCGGGGTTAGCACCTTGACGCAGAACATCGGCACCACCACAGGTATCGGCGCTCCCGTCAACGGCCTGGTGACTCAAGTCGGCGGCGCAGTCAGCGGTATCGGCACCAACCTGACCGCTGCCAATGCCAACCCGATCACTAACGCTGTAGGCACCACCGTAACGGCCGTCGGCAACACCGTAGGCGCAGTGGGCGGCTTAGTCACCGGTGGCACCAGTGGCGCAAGTGGCAGTGGTGGTGGTCTGCTCGGTGGTCTGACTGTAGGCGCTGGCGCCAGCACTTCGGCCAGTGGCAGTGCAAGCACAGGCACAAGCGGCGGTCTGGGAGGTTTGCTGAACGGCCTGACCGGCAAAAAATAGAATTGCACCTGGCCGATTAGACGGCCTCCCCTACAGCGCCTACGCTTGGTTGAGACGAGAGACCCTTATAAGTCTCTCGTCTTTTTTATGGGCTGGCGTTAACGACTGCCGCGCCCTCCCGCACCGCGTCCAAGAACCCGGCGGGCCCGAAACGCTGCTGCAGTTTGACCATGGAGTGTCCTATGCGCGTGTTGACGCCGTTGTTATTGCTTACCCTCAGTGCCTACGTCCAGGCCGAGACCCTTCCCAGCTTTCTTAACAGCAACGACACCATTCGCACCCTGCCGGTGCCTAACCTTCCCGCCGATGCCTATCGACCGGTCACACCACAGACCCAGGTGCCGCAAGCGCCTGCGACCCAGAACCAGCCCTTGCAGATGGACACCAAAGTCACCATCCGCAAGCTGCAGATCGAGGGCGGTACGATCTACCCGCTGGCGGACACGGCCAAGGCCTACGCGTCGCTGATTGGCCATGAGACCAACCTGGCGCAACTGATCGAAGCCACCCGCAGCATCACCCGTCGCTATCAGGACGACGGCTACCTGTTGTCCTACGCGTTCCTGCCGCAACAGTCCTTCGAAAACGGCCTGGTGCGCGTGGTATTGGTGGAGGGTTACATCAAGGATTATCAGCAAAGCGGCGACATCGGCTCGGTGTCGGCCTACGTCGACAAACTCGCAGAAAAACTGCTGGCTGAACGCCCTCTCACGCGCAAGACATTCGAGCGCTATACCACCCTGATGGGCCGTATCCCCGGCGTAACCCTGCAAGCGCAAGTGCCACCGCCGGGCACCACGGATGGCGCCACGCACATGAACATCGAAGCCACACGCAAGCCGTTTACAACCAGCATGAGCCTGGTCGACGAAAACCGTGGCGGCACCCAAGCCTTGCTCACCGCCACCAGCAATGCCCAGACGTCCATGGGCGAACAGCTCAACGTCAGCGGCCTGTTCCCGCCGGGCGACGATAAAGAACACTACTACCGCGTGGGCTACAGCCAGTTCATCAATGCCGAGGGCAGCCAGCTGGTATTGGGCGCCGAGCGCTACCGCGCCGACCCCAAAAGCAACATACAGCTGGACGGCGGCTTCGAACTCAAGCCGCATCAGGCGATCGATCGCTACACCATTGGCCTCAGCCATCCGCTGATTGCCTCACCCACCGAATCCTTGACCCTGGGCACACGCCTGTATGTCGTTGACCAGACCACGCGCTATCAACTGGTGGGCTACCCCAACCGTTTCGACATCGAAACCAACCTGCGCGCGCTGGCGTTCGAGGCCGACTGGCGCAAAGCCGACACTCGCCAATTACGCATCCTCAGCGCCGGCCTGTACCAAGGCATCAACGGTCTGGGGGCCACGACCCGCAGCGACCTGGAAGTCACCAAGCCTGACCTGGACTTCTTCCGCCTGCGCCTGTCCGGCGTGCAAAGCGACAAGTTTTTCGATAACTGGCAAGGCGTGCTGTCGGGGGCGTTGTACTGGAGCGACGACACCTTGCCCGACAGTGAACGCGCCACCTTCGGCGGGCAGAATTTCGGCCGCGGCTATCCCGACGACCAAGCCTCGGGCGACAAGGGTTGGGGCGTGGCCTATGAGGTCAACTACAGCTTCAACCGTGCCGGCGACTGGGTGAAGGTTCTGCAACCCTACGTGGTTCTCGACCGCGCCAAAACCTGGTTCAACGAGCTGCCGGTCAAAGGAAACGACATGTCATCGGCGGCTGTGGGACTGCGCTTTGGCGACAACAAGTACTACAACATCGCCCTTGAAGCCGCCAAGCCGATGTCGGACATCGCCCTGGACAGCTTCAACCGGCGGCCGCGGTATACGCTGAGTTTCAGCTATCAACTGTGAGTGTTTGCGGTAGCAGGCATGTTCCTGGCCAATGGACTTGTCTTTGGCCAGGGGGTTGGTCTGTAGCCAGTGGTTTGTCCTTAGCCAGTGGGTTGGTCTGTAGCCATTGGCTTTGTCTTTGGTCAGCGGGTTTGTCCGTGGCGAGCGGGCTTGCCCCGCGTTGGGTCGCGAAGCGGCCCTGACCCAGTCGCCGCATTTCCCCCCTCAAAACCGCGTTGAAAGGTTTAGGCGCCGCTTCGCAGCGCAACGCGGGGCAAGCCCGCTCGCCACAGGCAAGTCCGCTCGCCACGGACACGCCTCTCGCCGCGGAAAGCCCGCGCCTACAGTTTGTGTTTGATCAGCGGAAACAGGCTGTTGAGGGTATCGATCAACCGCACCAGATAGATGGGTTTGCGAAACAGGTCCAGCACCTGCAAGCGCAGCATGTCGCTGACGTCATCCATCTCGGCATGGCCCGACATCACGATGACCGGCAGGTGTTGGCGATCGGTATGTTCGCGCAAGCGCTTTATCAGCGAGATCCCGCTTTCTTCAGGCATGCGCAGGTCGGTGATGACCAGCGCGATGTCAGGGTTGAGGGTCAGCTCCTGCAGCGCGAAAGTCACGGAGGTGGCGGTAAAACAAACGAAGCCCTCGTTCTCCAGCGACTCCGCCAGTTCTACGAGGGCATCTTCTTCGTCGTCCACCAACAGGATTTGTTGGCGAAAAGGTGCGGATGCAGCATTCATGGGTACTACCTGGCATTGCCAATCAATAACGAGCGTACTCACAGGATGCTGCCTGCGACTTACGTCGTGGTAATGGCGCTCTGAATTTTACCGAAGAAGGTCGTGATCTGAGGCCCCAGTGTCGTGCCTGCGGCGAGTACTACCAGCGCCACAATGGCCACGAGGATGAGGTATTCAATCGCCGTCGCTCCCTCTTTATTGTGCAAGAGCAACTGAAGCTGAACATGCAGTTTCATCAACAGATCAAGCACCATCGTACTTCTCCTCTGGCGACTGAACGCCATATCAAGGGATTGCACAGTCATTGTTTACGTTGTGGTAATCGCGGTCTGGATTTTGCCAAAGAACGTCGTGATCTTTGGTCCTAGCGTAGTACCGGCTGCCAGTATCACCAACGCTACAATTGCCACGAGAATGAGGTATTCAATCGCCGTGGCGCCTTCCTTGCGATGAAAAAGCAGCTGGAGTTGAACGTGAAGTTTAATCAACAGATCAAGGATCATTGTACTGCTCCTTTGGCGACCAGGCGCCCTATCACGGTGTCCTGCACAGTAATTGCGATGTGCCACCTGAGCATTGTCAACAAACCCCGCGCTCACAACTGTAAGAACGGATTAATTACAAAGTAGAGGTCGCCTTACTGACGCCTTAAATCCGTGATTTAAAAGGCTACTTATGGCGGGGCGAAGAAATCTTTCTGTCAGTAATGGCATTTCGTCCTAGCTGAACTACCTTCAAATAGCGAAATAGTTAGTCAGCTGTTCATAGCAGCCGGTTGCGTGATTGGCCTGTTCGGATAGACGGGCTGTGGTGCAACAGGAAAGGGAGAGCCGTCGTGAACACACGTCTGAGTATGATACTGGCCGGCGTGCTTTTGGTCGGCGCACTGTTTGCCGGTTATTGGGGATTGGTGCTCAGTCGTGAACCTGCCCCGGCGCCGCCACCGCCGCCCCAGACCGCGCCGGTCGAAAAAGCCGTCGCCGTGGTCGAAGACCAGACCCGCCAGCCGGTGGTCGTGCTGGCCCACGATGTCCCCCCCTTTGTCGCCTTGAATGCCGCCGACCTCAGTGTAGAAAAACTGCGCACGGTGCCCGCTGGCAGCATGACCAGTGTCGACCAGGCCATTGGCCGCACGCCCTGGCGCGCGTTGCAGGCCGGCACCTGGCTCAACGAAGAAAGCTTCACGCCTGGCGGGCCTTTGGCGCGCATGATCCGCCCCGACGAACGCGCCCTGGCGGTGGCCGTGGATGAAGTGATCGGCGCAGCCGGCCAGTTGAGCCCCGGCGACTACGTGGACGTGTTGCTCTATCTGCGCCAAGACACCGCCAACCTTGAACAGTCTGCCCAAGTGGTCGTCCCCGCCATGCGCTTGCTCAGCGTCGGCGACCAAATGGGCCTGACCAACGACGGCACTCCCGCCTCCCCGCCTGCGATGACCGCCGAAGAAAAAGCCCAACGCCGCGCGCCCTCGCGCACGGTTGTGCTGGCAGTGCCCGAGCAACTGTTGAGCCGGCTGATGCTCGCCTCCCAGGCCGGCACTTTGCGCCTGGCCGTGCGCAGCGCCGACGAACGCTTGCTGAGCCAGTACTGGGCCGGCGAAAGCGACGCACCGGGCAAGCTGCAAAGCGCCAACCGCGACCTCTATCAGTTCACGCAACTGGCCTTTGCCCAAGCCCCGAAAAAAGTCGCCCAGAGCGCTCCGCACCGCACCGGTGTGGAGGTGATTCGCGGCAACCAAGCAACCCAACAAACGCCTGATTGAACAAGGATGCTGTGCATGAGCCGACGTTTCGCACCGGTGTTCACGCTGAAAATTGCCTGTGCCCTGCTGCTGTCGAACCTGTCGGTGGGCGGGGCCGTGGCCGCCGCCGGCAACTGCAGTAGCTTGGGCCAATTACCCGCAGCCCTTTCGGTGGGCGAAGGCCTGCAACAGGAGCTGCAATCACCGGTGGCGATCACGCGCCTGGCCATCGGCGATCCGAAAATCGCCGACGTGCACCTCAACGGCGATCGCGGTTTCCTGTTGACCGGCATCGCCTCCGGCACCACCAGCCTGATGGTCTGGACCGCCTGCTCCAACACGCCGCGCCAGAGCATGGTGTTCGTCAAAGGCAAGGCCACAGCGGCGCTGACCAGCCTGTCACTGGCACCCGCGGATGACCCCTCGCTGCCCAGCCAGGTGCAGACCGACATCCGCTTTGTCGAGGTCAGCCGCACCAAACTCAAGGAAGCCAGCACCAAGATCCTGGGCATGGGCAAGAACTTCTTCCTCGGCAGCCCCAACCTGTTATTTCCCACGCCCAGCACCTTCAAGCTGCCGGTGAGCGCTGACCAGTTCAACATCGGCTTTGGCGGCGGGCGTGTCTCGGCGATGATCAACGCCCTGGAAAGCAGCGGTTTTGCCTACACCCTGGCACGCCCAAGCCTGGTGGCCATGAGCGGGCAAAGCGCGACCTTCCTCGCCGGTGGCGAGATCCCGATCCCGGTGCCCAGCAGTGGCAGTGACACCATCTCCATCGAGTACAAAGAGTTCGGCATTCGCCTGACCCTGACCCCCACCGTCATCGACCGCAACCGGATTTCCCTCAAGGTGGCACCGGAAGTCAGCGAGCTGGACTACACCAACGCCGTGGTCATTCAAAACATCCAGGTACCGGCGCTGACCATCCGCCGCACCGACACCAGCGTGTCCCTGGCCGATGGCGAAAGCTTCGTGATCAGCGGCCTGATCAGCAGCAACAACACCACCAACATCAGCAAGTTTCCGGGCCTGGGTGACATCCCGATCCTGGGCGCGTTCTTTCGCGATTCCTCGGTCAACCGCCAGGACAAAGAGCTGCTGATGATCGTCACGCCGCACCTGGTTCAGCCGCTGGCCGCCAACGCTCAACTGCCGTCGTTGCCTGGCGAGAACCTGCGCAACTACGACCCGAACTGGTACCGCCTGTACTTCCTGGAAAACGGTAATTTCGACCGCAACAATGGGTTGTCACAATGAGCGATAGCCTGAGCCAGACCTTTCTGGCAATCACCCGCAACACCACTGACCTTGAGTGGCTGCAGGGCGCGCTGGCACCGCTTGGCCAAGTGGTCAGTGCCGGCAGCGGCACGCTGGACGAGTTACTGGCGCTGGTCGACGTGACCTTCGCCAACCTGGTGTTTGTCGGCCTCGACCGCGAGCATGTGGTGGCCCAGAGCGCGCTGATCGAAGGCGCGCTGGAAGCCAAGCCGATGCTGGCCATCGTCGCCCTCGGTGACGGCATGGACAACCAGTTGGTGCTCAATGCGATGCGCGCCGGGGCGCGGGATTTTGTCGCCTATGGCTCACGCTCCAGCGAGGTGGCCGGGCTGGTGCGCCGCCTGAGTAAACGCCTGCCGCCCGTGACCACCAACACCCAACTGGGCGGCCTCACGGTGCTGTACGGCACTCAAAGCAATGCCGACGGCGCCCTGCTCGCAGGTCACTTGGCGCTGGTTGTACAAAAGAGCGGCCAGCAAACCCTGCTGCTGGACCTGGGCCTGCCACGCGGTGACAGCCTGGCGCTGCTGGGGCTGGAAAGCTCGTTCAATTTTGGCGATGCCCTGCGCCACCTGCGGCGGCTGGACGCGACCTTGATCAACAGCGCCTTCACCTCTGCCGAGGACGGCCTGCGCATCCTCGCCTACGCCCCCAACGATGAGCCCCTGGAACAGACCAGCGCCGCCGAGCTGTACATGCTGCTCAGCGCCCTGCGCCAGCACTTCCAGCACATCGTGGTCAACCTCGCCGGCCAGCAGGACAGCGAAGCGCTGCGCACCTTTGTCAGCCACTGCGACAAGCTGCTGTGGTGCACCGATCAAAGCGTGCTCGACTGCCGTCGCAACCTCGCGATACTCAACCAGTGGCGCGAAAAAGGCATGAAACTGGAGCACGCCAAGCTGTTGGTCGATCGCTATATCAAAAGCTGCGCGCCCGATTCCGAGGCGCTGGGAAAGAGCTTCGGGCTGGAGGTAATCGCCGTGTTGCCATTGAGCCCGGAAGTACGCCTGAATGCGAAAAACCAGGGCCAGACCTTGTTCGCACTGGCCCCGCGGGAACCGCTGACCCTTGGCCTGAAAACCCTGGGTGAACGCCTGGCAAAACGCTCCGAAGGCATGAAAAAACCGTCTCATAACTGGCTTGACCGCCTGTTGGGCACCGCCAAATGAACGGCGAAAAACTCTTCGGCGCCCCCGCTCGCGGCATCGGTGGCAACACCGACCACGATGGGCTCAAGTTGGTGCTGCATCGGTACATCATCGATGCCATCGAAGAGTCGGGCAAGAATCTGCTGGAAGGCTCACGCCCGCTGCTGGCGCAATTTGTCATCGACAAAGTGGCCGAATACATCAACCGCATGCACCTGGCGATCTCGCGCTATGAAATGGAGCGCCTGGCCGAAGAAATCGTCGATGAACTGACCGGTTTCGGCCCACTGGAAGTGCTGCTGCGCGACCCGTCGGTGACGGAAATCCTGGTCAACGGCCCCCACCGGGTGTTTATCGAGCGTGACGGTTTGCTGCATCAAAGTGACCTGCGCTTTATCGACTCGCACCACGTGGAGCGCGTCATGCAGCGCATCCTCGCGCCTCTGGGCCGGCGTCTGGACGAGTCCTCGCCCATGGTGGATGCGCGCCTGCCCGATGGCAGCCGGGTCAACGCGATCATCCCGCCGATTGCCCTGGACGGGCCGTGCCTGTCGATTCGGAAATTTCGCAAGGACATGCTCAAGAGCAGCGACCTGGTGGCCATGCAGACCATCGACCAGAATATCTTCGACTTCTTCCAGGAGGCGGTGGGCAAGCGCTGCAACATCCTCATCAGCGGCGGCACCGGCACCGGTAAAACCACGCTGCTGAATATTCTCAGTCAGCTGATCAACCCGCATGAACGGCTCGTCACCATCGAAGACGTGGCCGAACTGCAACTGGGTCACCCTCACGTCGTGCGCCTGGAAACCCGCCCGCCGAACGCCGAAGGCCATGGTGAGGTGAAAGCCAGCGACCTGATCCGCAATGCCCTGCGGATGCGCCCCGACCGCATCATTCTGGGTGAGATTCGCGGCGTGGAAGTGCTTGATGTACTGACCGCCATGAACACCGGCCACGACGGTTCCATGAGTACCGTGCACGCCAACAACGCGGCAGACGCTTTGCTGCGCCTGGAAACCCTGGTGGGCTTGACCGGCCGTGTGGTGGCGGAGAAAACCCTGCGACAAATGATCTGTGCGGCGCTAGACGTGGTGATTCAACTGACCCGCCTGCCGGACGGCCGCCGTTGCGTCAGCGAAGTGGTCGAGGTGGTGGGCATCCGTGAAGACGTGTACGTGACCAACACCCTGTTCCGCCATGACCGGCGCACCGGCTTCGGCTTCCTGCGCGAGGCGGTCAACCCGGCCGGTGAAAAACTGCGCCGCGAACCGTTACTGCCTTGAAGGGGACGCAAGCATGACCGGGGCCATCCTGCTGCTCATCTGCCTGATTCTGATCGGCCTGTCGATTCGCTCCTTCCAGATCGGTTTGCGCCGCGCCCAGACCGAACGCGTGCTCGGCCGCCTCGCCGAAGGCCAGCCGCAGCTCGTCGAAGAGAACAGCCAGTGGAGCGGCGTGGAGCGCATGTTCCTGCGCGCAGGCCTGGGCAAACCCAGTGACAACCTCGGCCTGTGGCTGGCGATCTGGGCGCTGGGCGCAGTCCTGGGCCTGTTGGTTGCCGGCTGGATCGGTCTGTTGGTGATGTTGGTGTTGCCGCTGCTGTTACTGCGCCTGTACATCGCCTGGCGTTATCAACGGCGGATCAAGCGCATGATCGAACAACTGCCGCAATTGCTCGACCACACGGTGCGCAGCCTCAAGGCCGGGCGAACCCTGGCCGACGCGGTGCTGGGCGGCATCGAGATTACCGAAGACCCGCTGCAACAAGCCATGGGCCGTATCCGACGCAACGTGCAACTGGGCGTGAGCCTGCCGGAATCGGCCCACGACTTTGCCGAATTCTACGAGCGCGATGAGTTTCGCCTGTTCGCGCTGGGTTTGAAGGTCAACCACCGCTATGGCGGCAACGCCAGCGAGCTGTTGGAAAACCTGATCAAGATGATCCGCGAACGTGAGCAAGCTGCCCGCCAGCTGCGCGCGTTGACCGGCGAAACGCGGGTCACGGCCTATGTGCTCACCGCCCTGCCGATCTCGATGATCGGCTACTTCCTCGCGGTAAATCCCGCGTACCTGATGACCATGTGGAACGACGGCACCGGGCGCATTTTGTTGTTCGTGGCGCTGGTGATGCAGTTGTTGGGCTGCTTCACCTTGTGGCGCATGTTGCGGAGCGTATGAGATGGCGATTGCACTGCTGATCAGCGCTGTACTGTTCATCGCCGCCCTCGGGTTGGTGCTGGCCAACCTGATAAAACACCGGCGCGGCCAGCGCCTGGTTGCCCAACGTTTGCAGGGCCAGATGGCGCGCGAACACACGTTCGGCACGCTGATGCGCCAGCTGGGTAGCAGCCCGCTCGCGCAACGCTCGGTGAGCCTGGACAACGAAACCCAGATCCTGCTCAACCGTGTCGGTTGGCGCAAAGCCAACCAGCGCTCGATGTTCGCCGCCTTCCAGGTCGGTACGCCGTTGCTGCTGTTGATCATTACCCTGGTGGTCCAGGAGGTGATGTACCCCGCGACCGGCTCGCCGTGGCTGGCGCCGTTGCTGGCGCTCGGCATCGGTTATCTGTTGCCCAAGCGCATTCTGGCCAGGGCCGCCAAGGCGCGCCAGCAACGCATCTCCCGCGAGGTATCCACCTTCATTCCGCTGCTGCGCATCCTGTTCGAATCCGGCATGGCGGTTGAACAAGCGCTGCGCGTGCTGAGCATTGAAGCGCAACGTCTGTTGCCGGCGCTGACCCATGAGTTGCGCTTGATCCTCACACGGGTCGACTCGGGCCTTGAGCTGAGCGAGGAACTGGGCAAGACCGCTCGGCTGCTGGCCGTGGATGAATTCACCGACACCTGCACCATCCTCCAGCAACTGGTGCAGCAAGGCGGCGGCGCGATGAAATCGCTGCTGTCGCTCAAGCAATTGCTCGACGACCGACGCCTCACGCGGATCCAGGAATTCGTCTCGAAGATGTCGGCAAAAATGTCCGTGGTGATGATGGTGTTTTTGTTTCCCGCCTTGCTGATCGTGCTCGGGGGGCCCGCCTTTATTGGCATCACCCGGGCCTTGAGTAACTTATGAGGAGCGCCCGATGAAAGCCTTGATAGCCGGTTTGAGCCTGTTGCTGCTGAGTGGCTGCGCCACCAATGGCCAAACCCCGTGGGGCGCGTTTACCGGCACCGGCAGTTGCCCCAAGCCCAGTTCCGATCAGGAGCTGTCGCTGAACCTGGCCGATGAAATGGCCGGCGACGGCAAGCTGCACGCCAGCCTCGCCAACCTGCAAAGCTTGCCGGCCAATCTGCCCCAGGTGCGCCTGCGCCAGGCCAAGGCCTATCGCCTGCTCGGGCGCAGCGAAGCCGAGCCGTTGTACCGCAGCCTGATCGGCACCTGCATGGCCGCCGAAGGCGAACACGGCCTGGGGCAGATCGCTTCGGCCAAGGGCGATAACGGGCAAGCAATGGTCCACTTGCAACGCGCCGCCCGGCTGGCGCCCACCGACGAGAAAATCCGCAACGACCTGGGCGTGGTGTACCTCAACCAACTGCGCCTGGAAGACGCACGCTTTGAATTCATGACCGCCATGGAACTCAAGCAAAGCGACCCGCTGGCGGCGGTCAACCTGGTGACGCTGTTGATTTATCAGGACAACTGGAAGCAGGCCGCGCAACTGGTCAGCCAGATGGGCCTGAGCCCCGAGCAAGTCACTGAGGCCCAGGCCCGCGCCGAGAAACTCAAAGGCTCAGGCACGCCCGTCGCCAAAGCCAAGGATCAAGTCGCCGCCGTCAGTGATGCCGCAAGCCCCCCAAGGAATTGATGATGAAAACACCTTATCTCGCCAGCCTGGCCATGCTCGTGTTGCCCTTCAGCGCCATGGCCATCGAGCCCGGCCCGTCGTCGCCGCAGCAGGCCTTGACCGAGCAATGGCTGACGCTGCAGGTCACGGGCAGCGCGGCGTCGCAAACGCCTCAAAAGGCCTCTGCGGCCGAACGTGACAAGGCGCACCAGCGTTTACTGGACAGCTACAAGTATCCGATTCCGGAATATTTCGATCAGAAGGTGGGGGGCAAAACTCAAGGGAGTAATTGAGAAAAAACCTGCCAGGTCTCCATCAACAGGTGGGAGCGGGCTTGCCCGCGATGACGGTGTGTCAGCTAATACAGCCGTGACTGATCCACCGCCATCGCGGGCAAGCCCGCTCCCACATTTTGACCGAGTTTAAACGGGCAGATCAGTGCGCCGTCACTCGCTGGCGCAGCGCTGAATTATTTGGCGATAACGCCAATGCCAATTGCGTGCGGTTGTGCATGTGCGTCAGGCGCAGCACTTGGGACACGTACAGCTTCACCGTGTTTTCAGTGATGCCCAATTCGCAGGCAATCTGATAGTTGGTCTGCCCCTTCCCCACCAGCCGTGCGACATCCAATTGGCGTGGCGACAACTGGTTGAAGATCGCCGGGATTTCCACCGGCCCGGCATCCTCGGGCGACACCTCGTCGCTTTCCCGCCCAGGCCGGCTGCTGCGCACTTTATCGAGGTCCTGATACAAATCGTTGATGGACTCGGAAAGAAACTGCAGTTTCTGGTTCAAGTTACCCAGCTGCAGGTCCTTTTTGCGCTCTTGCAGCGCGGCTTCCTGGCGCTGCAAGCCTTCGAGCAACTCGTGCAGGTTGATCGGTTTCTGGTAGTAGTCCGCGATGCCTGCGCGCAGGGCCTTGATCACGTCCTGCTTGTCGGCACGACCGGTCAACATAATGGCTTCGAACGCGCGCTGCTTACCGGCGATTTTTTGCAGGGCCTGCACCAACTCGATGCCATCCATCTCCGGCATATGCAGGTCGCACAGCACCAGGCCGATGTCGGCATCTTCGCTGAAACGCTTCAGGGCCTGTTGGCTGGACTCACATGGGACGCAGCGGTAACCGCTGCTTTCAAGAAATTCACAGAGCTCTTCCACGATCAGCGGCTGATCATCGACAACGAGCACTTTTACCGCAGAGGTAAGCTTGTTCACGCGCTACTCCATGCATTTCAAGCCAAAAGATTGACCATCCCTTTACGACACATATTCCCGTACATCTACTCATTAAACGTAGACGCACTTTCTGACTATGTACATAGCGTTAATACCCCCTGACGACTAATGGATCCAAAACCACGCAACACTAAAACCCACCAGTAAAAACGGGGCGAATGGCTGTTTTTTTGACACACCGGGCGCCAGATAGCCCACATGCTTTTTAAGATGTTGATTCATATGCGGCCAAAGCGTTGGCGCAAGGATCAGCCAGACTAAGTTGGCGACTGCCGCCCCTACAAACGACCACAGCAAGTACTTCGCATCCGACACCAACGCCAATGCTGCAAGCAGCTTTACGTCCCCCGCGCCCAGACGACCGACGGCGTAGCCAGGCAAGGTCAGCAGCAGCGCCAGAAAAAACGCCAACAGCCCCTGCCCGGTCGATGCCCCCAGCCACGTGGTGCCCGTCCAGAAAAGATAGATCATCGCCAACAAGGCAACGCCCAGCGTCAGACGATTGTCGAGTAACCGCTGCCGAACATCCTGCGCTGCACACAGCACCAACCACACCATCACCACTGCGCCATGGATCACGTAAAAAACATCCCTTTTTGCCGATTGATTCTATGCTGATATCAAGTAGTAGCCGTCAGGGTAGACGCGGTGATGAAAACAAGCCTCCCGGATAAGCAAAAAGGCGCGGCAGCAATCGAATTCATTGCTGTGTTCGTGATTTTTTTCGCCGTGTTCTACGGCATGGTCAGCTATAGCCTGCCGCTGCTGTTGTTGCAGTCGTTCAACCAGGCGACGGCAGAAGCCGTACGTCTGAGCGTGGCGCTGGACCCCAACATGCAGGGCTACGCCGCCGCCGTGCAAAACACCGCCAAAACCGCAGTCGCCAACCGTTTGCTGTGGATCCCGCCCGCCTACAAATTCGACGCCGCCACGCAAGTCACCACCACCTTCAACAGCGGCTTGTTGTTAGTGAAGATCAACTACCCCACCGCCAACCTGCAGGCGGTAATGCCGTTTATTGTCCTGCCCGGCATCGGCACCGTACCGCAGCTGCCGACGACGCTGCAGGCCACCTCGAGCCTGCAGTTTTGACCTCGGGGGACAAACTCTTCGGGCGCCTGCTCGGCCGAAGCAGCGCGCTGGCCCTGGACACGCCTGCGCCGCCGGCCGCCGGGCTGCACCTGTGGTTGGACGCGCACGGCCGCGTGCTCGAAATCAGCGGTGCACTGCGTCCACATCTGGCGCAGTACACGGGTTCACCGCCCCTCCTGGACCTGTTGTGTGCCCACAGCGCGAGGGTGGTAGAAGGCGTTCCTGCCGATTGGCAGCGCCACAGCCTCGACCTGGATTTTCGCGGCGTCGCCGGGCAAGTCCTGCAAACGCGAGGCACGATTGAAGCCCAGGATAACGGCTGGCTGCTGCATGCCGTAGACATCGGCGATTTGCTCAATGGCCGGCACCTGGCAGAGCAGCGCGAACAGAATCAGCAATTGGCCAGCCTTGTGAGTGAACACCTGAGTGTGTGCAGCCTCAGCCGGCTGCCCGACGTGTTCAACGAACAGCTGGCCTGCGTGGCGCAACGTTGGCGCATCCCGTGCGTGGCCCTCGCGCTGCTCGATCAAGAGGACCAGGACTGGGTGATCTACAGCCAGTACGCCAACCACGATGCGCCCCTGTTCTGGCACGACGGGCAGCGCCTCGGCACCTGCCTGGACAGCCTCAACGGCACTGCCCCGCTGAGTTTGCAGGCACCTTATGGACGCGGAGAACACCCGCGGCTGCACAGCGTATTCGGCAATGCCGACGGGTTTCTGGTGCCGTATCGCGATGGCCAGGGCGTGGCCGCGTGGTTACTGTGCGGCGCGTACAACGGCCAGCCGCACATGCGCGACCGCGATTGGCTGAACCTCGCCGCCGCCCTCGCCGCGCCGTTGCTCGGCCGCCTGCGTGAGCAACGCCACCACCAACAATTGGAGCGCCTGGAAGCCCTGCAAGGCCTGCTGGGCACCGGCTGGTTCGAGTTGCTGCCGGCCAGTTCAGAAATCCAACTCGCGCCGCAATTGATGCGCAACATCGGCTCAGAGCAAGCCCCAACCCGGCAAGCCCTCGACACCTGGCTGGCGTTCATCCACCCCGCCGACCGGGAGGAACTGCACAGCCGCCTGCGCGACCTGCAGACCCTGGGCAAGCCGTTGCTCGCCAGCGTACGCCTCAACCGTGGCGACAGCGCCCAACCGCCCACCTGGTATCGAGTGCAGGGCCAAGTGCTGGGCGTGGGTGAGCAACGCCGCTGGGTCGGGTTCATGCTCGACATCAGCGACATCAAGAACCAGCAGGTGCAAGCCGATGCCGCCCATGCTCGCCTGGATAACCTGATTGCCAGCTCACCGGCGGTGATCTACGTGCAGCGCTACGTGAACGGCGCTCTGCTGCCGGTGTTTTTCAGTGACAGCCTGCTGCCGTTGCTGGGCCGCACCCTGGCCGAGTGCAGCCACGACAGCCTGGTGCAATGGGTGCATCCCGACGACCGCGACCTGTACTTTCAGCGCACGCGCCAACTGCTGCGCGAAGGCAGCGTGCGCAGTCGTTACCGTGTGCAGGACACACACGGCGATTACCACTGGCTGCTCGACGAAGCCAAATTGCTGCGCGACGACCTGGGCCTGCCGGTGGAAGCGATTGGCCTGTGGCTGGACGTCACCGACGCGACCTTGGCCGCGCAACAGGTCAAGGACAGCGAGGAGCGTTACCGAATTCTGGTCGAAGACTCCCCGGCGATGATCTGCCGCTATCGCCCGGACCTGACCCTGACCTTCGGCAACACGCCATTGGCCAACTACCTCGAATGCCGGCCCGCACAGTTGCGCGGGCTGAACCTGGGCGACTGGCTCTCAGCCGAACAGCGCGAGGCGTTTGTGCAGCGTATCGGGCAGTTGACCCCGGAGTTTCCAGTCAGCACCGCCGAAATCAGCCTGCAACTGCCCGGGCGCGAACACGCCTGGTGGGTCTGGTCGGACCGCGGCGTGTTCGATGAGCACGGTGCCCTGGTCGAGGTGCAGGCCGTGGGCCGCGACAACACCGAAGTGCGTCGCTCGCAGCAGCAACTGACGCAAAGCGCAAAAATGGCCACCCTAGGCGAAATGGCCACCGGCCTGGCCCATGAAATCAACCAGCCGCTGAACGTGATGCGCATGGCCGTCGTCAATGTGCTCAAGCGCCTGGGCAATGGCGACGTGCAGGTCGATTACCTCACTGAAAAACTCCAGCGCATCGACGCCCAGGTTCAACGTGCAGCCCGGGTGGTGGACCATATGCGCGTGTTTGGCCGCCGCTCGGAGGTCGAGCAGCAACCGTTCGACCCGGCGCAGGCGGTTGAGGGCACCCTGTCGCTGCTCAGTGAAGGCCTGCGCGGCAAAGGCGTGGAAGTTCGCCTGACCCAGGCGGACGTTCCCGTGCAGGTCAAAGGTTACGTCGACCAGCTTGAACAGGTGCTGATCAACCTGATGGTCAACGCCCGCGATGCCCTGCTGGGCCAGCGCGAAAAAAACCCTGAGCTGCGCCCGTGGATTGCCGTGCACACCGAACACGATAGCCGCCACGTGCGCATCTGGGTCGAGGACAACGGCGGGGGCATTGACCCGCGCTTGCTCGAGCGGATCTTCGAACCGTTCTTCACCACCAAGCCGATCGGCGTGGGCACCGGGTTGGGCCTGTCGGTGAGCTACGGCATCGTTGAAAACATGGGCGGACGCCTCAGCGTCAGCAATGGCGAACACGGCGCGCGGTTTTGTGTGGAACTGCCCAGGGCCACCGACGTTTAGATCACCAGGTAGGCCTCGCCGGTCTGGCCGCAGGTCAGGTTGGCGCCCACGTTCACATTCGTCAGGCTGATGCCCAACATGTTCAACAGGTTGTTGAGGATCGGGTTGAGCAGCGGCCCCAGCAGGCCGTCCACCACCGGGGTGACGATGGCGCTGACGCCGCCGAGCAGCGACACGACGCTTGCCGCCAGCGCGCCCAACGGGTTACTGCCGACCGGCTGGTACGCCGTAATGCCTACGCCATTAAGCGTGGTCGACAGGCTGCTGACCACATTGGTTGCCGGCGCGGCAGCCTGATAGGTCGGGGTGAGGCCCACGTTAGGTGGCGTGGCGAACGGCGCAGTACTGGAGAACACCAGGGTCTGATTGCTCGCCGCAATCGGGCTTAGCACCTTGATCGCGACGCCACCGCCGGCGAACGGTACACGGGTACCGCAGGTGCCGATTCCGAGGATTTCATGGCAGGTCTTGGTGCCGATATCGATCAGCGCCAAAGGCGCCACGGTCATCGGCAAGGTGCTGGAAAACGCATTGGTGATCGCGCCCACATTCAGCGACGCCAGCGAGGTAGTGGTGTAGGCCGTCAGGCTCTTGGTGCCAGCGCTGCCCGTCGGGCAACTGTAGGCGGTGACATAGCTGCTGGCGCCGCCGGCATCCAGCACGATATTGAGCGGCAGGTTGCCCGGCAACGCCAGCAGGTCCAGTTGTTGGCAGCCGGCCCCCAGCAAACACAGCGCCGAGTTGATCGTGCTCACCAGGTTCAGGCTCAACAGGCTGTTGATCACCGGCGTCAGCGGCCCCACCAGGTTATTCACAGCCGTGGTGAGCCCCGACAAACTGCTCAGCACCGGCAGGCTGACCGTCACCTCGGTGCGCACCTGGGCGGTGCGCACATAAATCGCATTCGGCCCCAGGGGGTTGGCCGCGGCCAACGCCGGGTCGCCAATCGCCGAGAGTTGCGGCGGCTCGATCACTTTGACCTGCGTGGTGATATTGGCCAGCCCCAACAGGCTGACGGGCAAGGTCGCGGCAGCCGCACTCTGGCTGTTGGACAACTGCACCACGCCCTGAATCAGCTGGAACACCTGCAGGTTGGCATTCAGCGCGGCGGCGGTAGTGCCCGTCTGCAACTGCAGGATCTGCCCGAGGGTCAGCGGGGCCTGGTTGATGGCGGCGATTTTCAAGCTGCCCAGGGCCGTCAGTACATCCGCCGTCGCGCCGTTGGCGGTGAGCACCGTGATTGCGGCCTGGATCAACTGCGAGGCGGTTACGTTGGTGTTGAGCAGTTGGGTGTAGTTACCTGCGGTCACGCCCAGGTTGATCGCCAGTTGGTCGAGGTAACTGAGCAGGCTGATATTGGTATTGAGCAAGCCATTCCAGCCGGCGAGTGTCAAGTTGAGGTTGCCGCCGAGCAAGCCGCTGAACAAGGGGTTCAACAGGCTTGCGCTGGCGGTGTTGACGCTGGCCAACGTGCTGTTGATGGTCAGTTGGGCCAAGGATGGCGTGGGCTTGGCCGCCACCGCCGTGGCTGACAGGACCGTGTTGAGGCTGACCGGGTTGCCGGAAAACAGCGCCCACACGCCGCCGGCCACGCTGGTCGTGACGGTTTTGCTGGCCACTACCTGAATGGCTGACGACAGCGCGGGGTTTGCGCTGAACGTGCGCTGGCCCGAGGCGCCAGTGGTGACGGAGCCACAGCGGGTCACCAGGGTGTTACCGTTGCCCACCACGAAATAATTGCGCGCCACGCTTTGCCCGGCGTAGGCCGCCGCACTCAACCCTGCCAGGCAGGTGCCATTGCGGCTGACAGCTTCCAGCGCTGCCGTGTCCGCCACGCCTTGCAACTTGCGCTTTTCCAGGTACAAACGGCCGCTGTCGATCACCAGCAAGGTAAACGCCAACACCACCGCCAATACGCCGGCGGCCATCAAGCCAATGGCGCCGCGCTGCTTGCAATGAAATCGGGGAGACATCGAGCACTCCTGTGCCGGCGAGTCGCCGAGCGCTTACTCTCCTGGGGTGTCTTTGAGTGTAGACAAGGGCTGAGGGATGCGCTGACTCAAGGCTGCAGGGGATCCAATGTGGGAGCGGGCTTGCCCGCGATGGCGGTGGGTCGGTCACAGCATTATTGACTGACACTGCGCTATCGAGGGCAAGCCCCCTCCCACAGGGAATTGGGGAAAGGTTTAGTGCGGCGGGTAGTTGGAGAGGATTTTGCTGACGGTGGTGCGGATGGCGTTGTTGCGATCCTGTGGATTTGGGCTGCTGGCCATCATCTGCTCGTCACTGCCGCGCCACACCAGCTTGCCGTCCTTGCCGTCCAGCAAGTCGATCTGGATGGTTGCGACTTTGTAGGTGATGTTGCGCGTTTCGTTGTACATCGGCGCGCCCCAATAGCCATTCCATGGACCACCCCACGCGCCGCCGTAGTTGGTGGTGACTTGTTGCTGGCGGTCTTCGACGATCAGGTAAGCCTGCACGTTCAGGTCAGCCTTGGTGCCGGCTGCGGCGGGGCGCAGGCCGCGTTGGTCAAGTTGTTCACCCACGGCCTGGCGGATGCGCTGCTCGGTGAGGTCGCTCTTGATCCGCGGATCATCCGGGCGATATTGCAGCGCCGGGTCTTTCCAGGCCCAGTTGCGGTAGGCGCCGAAGTCGCGGCTGGCGTCAAAGTCGTGGTTGACCTGGTTGGATTGGCAACCGCCCAGCAACACGACAACAGCAAGTGCAGCAATGCGACGAAACATGGTTTATCTCCAAAAGACAATTCAGCCTGAGATGAGAATAGCTGCTAACTGGGTGGATAGGCGCTCATTGCCTTCTGCATCGCTTCGCGCAAGGCATCGGCCCGTTGGCTCAGGCTGCCCTGGCTGGCGGTTTCGGCGCTGGTGCTCCACACCGGCTGGCGAGTGCGGGCATCGAACAGGCTGATGCGCGCCACGGCGACCGTCACTTCATACGTGCGCACCACCGGCACGGTGTTGTACATGCCGTAGCCATTGCCATAGCGGTTATAGCCGCCGTAACCGTAGCCATAGTCGTCCTGGACCTGGCGCAGCCGTTTTTCCAGACGCACATCGGCGCTCACCAGCAGGTCGGGCGCACGGTTGTCATGCAAGGGTCGCAGGCCACGCTGGTCGAGCGCGCCACTGACCGCCTCGGCAATCTGCGCCGAGTCGGCCCAGGCCGTGCCCGCCGGCAGTTGGCCGTTGAGCCAGCCCCAGCTGCGGTAGGCGCCATAGTCGCGCACCGGCGCCGGGTAGGCGCTGGCATCAAAGGTGTTGGCCGCCTGGGCCGGTGCCGGGGGCATCGGCGCGGAAGCGGCCACGTAGGGATTGGGGCTGGAGCAGGCGCTCAAGCCCACCGACAACAGGATCAAACAGAGACGACGCATTTCGACCTCCGCAGACTGGGCCGCTTAAACCGGACGGCAAATCCAGTGCAAATAACGCCCAAGTCCGGCAAAGCTTGGGTGACGACGGTGAGCGAGTTCCATCTCCAACAAATCCTGCACATCGGCGCGGGCCTGGAATTCCACCGGCATGTAGTCGTGGAACACCCGCACGCCACTTTGGCTTTCGACCTGCCAAAGCCCCTCGAGTTGCGCCGCCAACTCCCGCGGGTCGAGCGGCTGCTGCGGGGTGAGACTCTGCTTCTCGCCGGCCATGTCGTTCTTGCGCATTTTGCGAAAGTGACCTTTGAGCAGGTTGCGGTAAATCAGCGCATCTCGGTTATAGAACGCCAGCGACAGCCAGCCGCCCGGCACGGTGAGCTGGTGCAGCACCGGCAGGATCGCATGGGGTTCGGCCAGCCATTCCAACACAGCGTGGCACAGCACCAAATCGTAGGGCTGGGTGAGTTGGCCGAGCAGTTCTTGCCAGGGCGCGTGGATAAAGGTTGCGCTTTGGCCGGCGTCGGCGAAGCGTTGGCGCGCGCCTTCGAGCATCGGCTCGGCGGGCTCGGCCAGGGTCACTTGGTGGCCGCGCTCGGCCAGCCACAGCGACATATGCCCCAGGCCTGCGCCGATATCCAACACCCGCAATGGACGGTCCGGCAGCGCTTCGATCAGGTCGGCCTGGAGCACCGCCAGGCGAATTGCGCCTTTGGCACCGCCGTAGATTTTCTCGGCAAAGCGCGTGGCCAACTGGTCGAAATGACGATCACTCATGGGCAAACCGCCGTTCGCTGTCGGCCAGTTTGGCGCGTACCACCTCGTTCATGTCCAGGCCCAACTCGCTGCACAGCAACAGCAGGTACAACACGATATCGCCGACTTCCTGCCCGGCGTGGGCGAGTGTGTCGGCGGGTAGCTGGCGCGATTGGTCTTCGCTCAGCCATTGGAAGATTTCCACCAGCTCGGCCATTTCCACACTGGCGGCCATGGCCAGGTTTTTCGGGCTGTGGAACTGCTTCCAGTCGTTGTTATCGCGGATGCGGTGCAGGCGTTCGGTGAGGTGTTCGAGGTTCATGCGGGGGCTCCTGAAGGTGTATAGCTTCGGGGGGATCAGGGATGAAGGCAAGTGAATCCCGGTGGTGTGTTTGAGGGCGCCATCGCGGGCAAGCCAGCTCGCACAGTTGAATCGGGTGTAGATCAAACTTGGGAGGGGTTGCTGAGGGCGCTATCGCGGATAAGCCAGCTCCTACATTTGAATCGGGTGTAGATCAAACTTGGGGGGTTGCTGAGGGCGCCATCGCAGGCAAGCCAGCTCCCACATTTGAATCGGGTGTACATCAAACTTGGGGGGGGGTTGCTGAGGGCGCCATCGCGGGCAAGCCCGCTCCCACATTTGAATCGGGTGTAGATCAAACTTGGGAGGGGTTGCTGAGAGCGCTATCGCGGGCAAGCCCGCTCCCACATTTGAATCGGGTGTAGATCAAACTTGGGAGGGGTTGCTGAGGGCGCCATCGCGGGTAAGACAGCTTCTGCATTTGAATCGGATGTAGATCAAACTTGGGAGGGGTTGCTGGGAAGGCTATCGCGGGTAAGGCTGCGCCTGCATTTGATAGATGTTTGCGGGCTTGTTGTGGCGAGCGGGCTTGCCCCGCGTTGGGGCGCGAAGCGGCCCTGAAATCTGACGACGCGAGACATGAGTCTTCTGGGGCTGCTGCGCAGCCCAATGCGGGGCAAGCCCGCTCGCCACAATGGGGTGGGGTGGGCTGGGCGGGTGGCTAATCGACGACGCTGAATTCGAGGCGGGCGGTTTGGCCGGCTTCGTCGAGGACGCTGAGCTGGTAGCGGCCCAGCTGTTCGAAGCTGGCGTTGATGCTGTCCTGATTGGCGC
>Ga0153931_100147_pt1 | contig 26811 bp, 16 predicted proteins | sample TSNJ015MetaG_FD_104730 | JGI IMG/M metagenome (GOLD analysis project Ga0153931, IMG submission 104730) | Attine ant fungus gardens microbial communities from New Jersey, USA - TSNJ015 MetaG | ecosystem: Host-associated > Fungi > Mycelium > Unclassified | place: USA: New Jersey, Wharton State... | reverse complement strand
TCCTGCGCAACCTGCTGGAAAACCCGGCCTGGTACACCGCCTACACCCCGTACCAACCCGAGATTTCCCAAGGCCGCCTGGAAGCGCTGCTGAACTTCCAGACCCTGATCAGCGACCTCACCGGCCTGCCGATCGCCAACGCGTCCTTGCTCGACGAAGCCACCGCCGCCGCCGAAGCCATGACCTTCTGCAAGCGCCTGAGCAAGAACAAGGGCAGCAACGCCTTCTTCGCCTCGATCCACAGCCACCCGCAAACCCTCGACGTGCTGCGCACCCGTGCCGAGCCGCTGGGTATCGACGTGGTCGTGGGCGACGAGCGCGAACTGACCGACGTCAGCGCATTCTTCGGCGCCCTGCTGCAATACCCGGCCAGCAACGGTGACGTGTTTGATTACCGTGAACTGACCGAACGTTTCCACGCTGCCAATGCCCTGGTCGCGGTCGCCGCCGACCTGCTGGCCCTGACCCTGCTGACCCCGCCGGGTGAGTTCGGCGCCGACGTGGCCATCGGCAGCGCGCAACGCTTCGGCGTACCGCTGGGCTTTGGTGGCCCGCACGCGGCGTATTTCTCCACCAAGGATGCGTTCAAGCGCGACATGCCGGGCCGTCTGGTCGGCGTGTCCGTCGACCGTTTCGGCAAGCCGGCCCTGCGCCTGGCCATGCAGACCCGCGAGCAACATATCCGCCGCGAGAAGGCCACCAGCAACATCTGTACCGCGCAAGTGCTGCTGGCCAACATCGCCAGCATGTACGCCGTGTACCACGGCCCCAAAGGCCTGACCCAGATCGCCAACCGCATTCATCACCTGACCGCGATTCTCGCCAAAGGCCTGAGCGCGCTGGGCCTGAAGGTTGAGCAAACACACTTCTTCGACACCCTGACCCTCAACACCGGCGCCAACACCGCGGCCCTGCACGACAAGGCGCGCGCCCAGCGCATCAACCTGCGTGTGGTGGATGCTGAGCGCCTGGGCCTGTCGGTTGACGAAACCACCACCCAGGCGGATATCGAAGCCTTGTGGTCGATCTTCGCGGACGGCAAAGCCCTGCCGGAATTCGACGCCAACGTTCAAAGCACCCTGCCGGCCGCGCTGCTGCGCCAGTCGCCGATCCTCAGCCACCCGGTGTTCAACCGTTATCACTCCGAAACCGAGCTGATGCGCTACCTGCGCAAGCTGGCCGACAAGGACCTGGCGCTGGACCGCACCATGATCCCGCTGGGCTCGTGCACCATGAAGCTCAACGCCGCCAGCGAAATGATCCCGGTGACCTGGGCCGAGTTCGGTGCCCTGCACCCATTCGCCCCGGCCGAGCAAAGCGCTGGCTACCTGCAACTGACGTCCGAGCTGGAAGCCATGCTGTGCGCGGCCACCGGTTACGACGCCATCTCGCTGCAGCCGAACGCCGGTTCCCAGGGCGAGTACGCCGGCCTGCTGGCGATTCGTGCCTATCACCAGAGCCGTGGCGAAGCGCGCCGCGACATCTGCCTGATCCCGTCGTCGGCCCACGGCACCAACCCCGCGACCGCCAACATGGCCGGTATGCGCGTGGTCGTGACCGCCTGCGATGCACGCGGCAACGTCGACATCGAAGACTTGCGCGCCAAGGCCATCGAGCACCGCGAGCACCTTGCCGCGCTGATGATCACCTACCCGTCCACCCACGGCGTGTTCGAAGAAGGCATCCGCGAAATCTGCGCGATCATTCACGACAACGGCGGCCAGGTGTACATCGACGGCGCCAACATGAACGCCATGGTCGGCCTGTGCGCACCGGGCAAGTTCGGCGGCGACGTGTCCCACCTGAACCTGCACAAAACCTTCTGCATCCCGCACGGCGGTGGCGGCCCGGGTGTTGGCCCGATTGGCGTCAAATCGCACCTGACCCCGTTCCTGCCTGGCCATGCGGCCATGGAACGCAAGGAAGGCGCGGTGTGCGCGGCGCCATTTGGCAGCGCGAGCATCCTGCCGATCACCTGGATGTACATCAGCATGATGGGCGGCGCGGGCCTCAAGCGTGCGTCCCAACTGGCGATCCTGAATGCCAACTACATTTCCCGTCGTCTCGAAGAGCACTACCCGGTGCTCTACACCGGCAGCAATGGCCTGGTAGCGCACGAGTGCATCCTGGACCTGCGCCCGTTGAAAGACAGCAGCGGCATCAGCGTGGACGACGTGGCCAAGCGCCTGATCGATTTTGGTTTCCATGCGCCGACCATGTCGTTCCCGGTGGCCGGCACGTTGATGATCGAGCCGACCGAAAGTGAATCCAAGGAAGAACTGGACCGCTTCTGTGACGCGATGATTGCCATCCGCGAAGAAATCCGCGCGGTGGAAAACGGCACGCTGGACAAGGACGACAATCCGCTGAAAAACGCGCCGCACACTGCCGCTGAAATCGTCGGCGAATGGAGCCACCCGTACAGCCGTGAACAAGCGGTGTACCCGGTTGCGTCGTTGATTGAGGGCAAGTACTGGCCGCCGGTTGGCCGGGTCGACAACGTGTTTGGCGACCGCAATCTGGTGTGTGCGTGCCCGTCGATCGAAAGCTACGCGTAACCCTGACTGACGTAACAGGGTCAAGTGTGGGAGCTGGCTTGCCTGCGATGGCATCACCTGGGTCTACCTGATAGACCGAGGTGTCTGCATCGCAGGCAAGCCAGCTCCCACATGGATCTCTTACACAGTCAGGCCGAGTACACCCAGAAAATAATAAGAAACCGGAGAACAACCATGTCCCTTAGCGTGTTCGACCTGTTCAAGATTGGCATCGGCCCCTCCAGTTCCCACACCGTTGGCCCGATGCGCGCCGCCGCTCGCTTCGTCGAGGGCCTCAAGCGCGACAACCTGTTGAGCGCCACCACCGGCATCAAGGTGGAACTCTATGGCTCGCTGGGCGCCACCGGCAAAGGCCATGGCAGCGACAAGGCCGTGTTGCTGGGTCTGGAAGGCGAACACCCGGACACCGTGAACACTGAAACCGTGGCTGCACGCCTGGCGCAGATGCGCAGCGACGGCCGCTTGAACCTGCTCGGTGAACACAGCATTGCGTTCAACGAGAAAGAACATTTGGCGATGATTCGCAAACCCCTCGCCTACCATCCCAACGGCATGATTTTTCGGGCCTTCGACGCCGCCGGCATCCAGATCCGCAGCCGCGAGTATTACTCGGTCGGTGGCGGGTTTGTGGTGGACGAAGACGCGGCCGGCGCCGACCGGATTGTCGAAGACACCACGCCGCTGACCTTCCCCTTCAAACACGCCAAGGACTTGCTTGGGCATTGCGCCACCTATGGGCTGTCGATCAGCCAGGTGATGCTGACCAATGAAAGTGCCTGGCGCCCGGAAGCGGAAACCCGCGCTGGCTTGCTGAACATCTGGCAGGTCATGCAGGACTGTGTGGATGCGGGTTGTCGCAATGAAGGCATCTTGCCCGGCGGTTTGAAGGTCAAGCGCCGTGCTGCCGCGTTGCATCGACAGCTGTGCAAGAACCCCGAGTCGGCGCTGCGCGACCCGTTGTCGGTACTCGACTGGGTCAACCTGTACGCGCTGGCGGTCAACGAAGAAAACGCCAACGGTGGCCGCGTGGTCACGGCGCCCACCAACGGCGCGGCCGGGATTGTGCCAGCGGTTTTGCATTACTACATGCGCTTTATCCCCGGCGCCAATGAAGACGGCGTGGTGCGCTTTCTGCTCACCGCCGCCGCCATCGGGATTTTGTACAAGGAAAACGCCTCGATCTCGGGCGCCGAAGTCGGCTGCCAGGGCGAGGTCGGCGTGGCCTGTTCGATGGCAGCCGGCGCACTGTGTGAAGTGCTGGGCGGCAGCGTGTCTCAAGTGGAGAACGCCGCCGAGATCGGCATGGAACACAACCTCGGCCTGACTTGCGACCCGATTGGCGGGTTGGTGCAGGTGCCGTGCATCGAGCGCAATGCGATGGGCTCGGTCAAGGCGATCAATGCGGTGCGCATGGCCTTGCGCGGTGACGGGCAGCATTTCGTATCGCTGGATAAAGTCATCCGCACCATGCGCCAGACCGGCGCCGACATGAAAAGCAAATACAAGGAAACCGCCCGTGGCGGTTTGGCGGTCAACATTATCGAGTGCTGACGCCTAACAGCGCGTCCGCACGTTTTTCAGGAGCTGAATATGTCCACCCAAACCCTGTTGAAAACTCCACTGCATGCGCTGCACCTTGAGCTGGGCGCGCGCATGGTGCCCTTCGCCGGCTACGACATGCCGGTGCAATACCCACTGGGCGTGATGAAGGAACACCTGCACACCCGTGAACAGGCCGGGTTGTTTGACGTGTCGCACATGGGCCAGATCCGCCTGACCGGCGCGAATGCCGCCAAGGCCCTGGAAACCCTCGTGCCTGTCGACATCATCGACCTGCCGGTGGGCATGCAGCGCTACGCGATGTTCACCAACGATCAGGGCGGCATTCTTGACGACCTGATGGTGGCCAACCTGGGTAACGACGAACTGTTCCTGGTGGTCAACGCTGCTTGCAAGGACCAGGACCTGGCGCACCTGCGCCAACACATTGGCGAGCAGTGCACGATCGAGCCGCTGTTTGAAGAGCGCGCCCTGCTGGCCCTGCAAGGCCCGGCGGCGGTGAAGGTACTGGCGCGCCTGGCGCCGGAAGTGACCAAGATGACTTTCATGCAGTTCGCCACCCTGCGCCTGCTGGGTGTGGACTGCTATGTCAGCCGTTCCGGCTACACCGGCGAAGACGGGTTTGAAATCTCCGTGCCCGCCGCCAACGCCGAGAGCCTGGCGCGCAGCCTGCTGGCCGAGACCGAAGTGCAGGCCATCGGCCTGGGCGCCCGTGATTCGCTTCGCCTGGAAGCCGGTCTGTGCCTCTACGGCCACGACATGAACACCGACACCACGCCGATTGAGGCCAGCCTGTTGTGGGCCATCTCCAAGGCTCGCCGTGCCGATGGCGCGCGTGCCGGTGGCTTCCCTGGCGCCGACCGCATTTTCACCCAGCAACAAGCCGGTGTGAGCCGCAAGCGTGTCGGCCTGCAGCCACAGGAACGTACCCCGGTGCGTGAAGGTGCAGAGATCGTCGATGCGCAGGGCACCGTGATCGGCAGCGTGTGCAGCGGCGGCTTTGGCCCGACCTTGGGCGGCCCGCTGGCCATGGGTTACCTGGACAGCGCATTCATCGCACTGGACACCGAAGTGTCTGCGTTGGTACGTGGGAAAAAGGTGCCATTACGTGTAAGTAAAATGCCATTCGTGCCACAACGTTACTTCCGTGGCTGATTGACTGTTCCTATAAGTAACGCGGTTGCGTTAACGTGCACTAAACTGTAACGCAACCGCCATAAAACAGTGCATCGACGATAGTCAATGTAATAGCGGACAACCTATAACAAGTGATCAACTCTATCGAATAAGTGGGATCCACATTTACCCATCAAACAGTCACGAAGCCAAGCAAACGCTGGGCTTTTGGCGGGGCTTGTTTTTTCTCTGTTAGTTGGCGTAGAGTTTGCCCACTGTGTTTGCATGGGTCGCTTTGAACCTGGACCTGGGCAGTAGCCAAAGTTTGCTACAACCCGTTCGACGTCTCTTACTTTCCTGCAACTCAGCCCAGTACTCTTTCATGTGAAAGGGGCTGTCATTAATTTTTTGCGTCAAGGAAATAAGAAAATGGCTGATCGTCAGAGCGGTACCGTCAAGTGGTTTAACGACGAGAAAGGGTTTGGTTTTATCACTCCAGAAAGCGGTCCGGATCTGTTCGTGCACTTCCGCGCTATTCAGGGCAACGGCTTCAAGAGCCTCAAAGAAGGCCAGAAAGTGACGTTCGTCGCCGTGCAAGGCCAGAAAGGCATGCAGGCTGACGAAGTACAAGCAGAAGGCTGATCCTTGCTGCGACAAAAAGCCCCTGATGCTGACATCAGGGGCTTTTTTATAAGCGTTTGCTCGTAAAATGGCTTTTTCCTCTAGAGAGACTGCCATGTCCAAACCCCTGCTGAGCCCCCAAGGCGAGTTTCCCGCCGTTGGCCTGGGCCGTCGTCTGGCAGCGATGTTTTATGACTTTCTCCTGTGCACTGCCTTGCTGATCGTCACGGCGTTTATCTACAAGCTGGTGTGGATGGCCTTTATCGGCGAGGCGAAGATGCGCGCGCTCACCGAGTCCGGCGCACTGGACGGAGACCCGTTGCTGTCGACGATTCTGTTTTTTGTGTTATTTGGTTTTTTCGCCAAGTTCTGGACCTATTCCGGCCAGACCCTGGGCATGCAGGTGTGGGGCGTGCGCGTGCAGAACGCCGACGGCTCGCGGATCAGCCTGTGGCAAGCGCTGTTGCGGTTTGTGGTGTCGATTGCGTCGTGGTTGTGCGTTGGGCTGGGTTTTATCTGGTCGCTGTTTGATAAGCAAAAACGCAGCTGGCATGACATCTATTCGGATACGCAGCTGGTGCGGATTCCGAAGCAGAAAAAGTAATTCCAAACTACACAAAACAACTGTGGGAGCTGGCTTGCCTGCGATTCAGGCACCTCGGTCTATCAGGCAGACCAGGGTGAAGCTATCGCAGGCAAGCCAGCTCCCACATTTTGACCGTGTTTACAATTAAATTAAGCGTTGCCGGCAAGCTTGAGGCGCGCCGCCTGGGTGAAGTCCAGCATGCGCTTGAGCGGCCGCACCGCGTGCGGAATCACCGACGGCTCGACGAAGATCTCGTTGCTGCCCTCACGCAGGCATTGCAGCGTGCGTTCCAGTGTATTCATCGCCATCCACGGGCAATGCGCGCAACTGCGGCAGGCCGCGCCGTTGCCGGCAGTCGGTGCCTCGATGAAGACCTTGTCCGGGCACAGCTGCTGCATCTTGTAGAAAATGCCGCGGTCGGTCGCGACGATAAACGTCTTGTTCGGCAGGCGCTGGGCCGCTGCAATCAATTGGCTGGTGGAACCCACGGCATCGGCCAATTCAATCACCGACGTCGGCGATTCCGGGTGCACCAGAATCGCGGCATCCGGGTACAGCGCCTTCATGTCCTCGAGCTGCTTGGACTTGAACTCTTCGTGGACGATGCACGCGCCGTCCCACAGCAGCATGTCTGCGCCGGTCTGGCGCTGAATGTAGGTGCCCAGGTGCTTGTCCGGCCCCCAGATAATCGTCTCGCCGTTGTCCATCAGGCTTTCGACGATTTCCAGTGCGCAGCTTGAGGTAACGACCCAATCGGCCCGCGCCTTCACCGCCGCCGAGGTGTTGGCATACACCACCACCGTGCGCTCGGGATGCTGATCACAGAACGCCGAAAATTCCTCCACCGGGCAGCCAAGGTCCAAAGAGCAGGTGGCTTCCAGGGTGGGCATGAGGATGCGTTTTTCGGGCGTGAGGATTTTGGCGGTCTCGCCCATGAAACGCACACCGGCGACCAGTACGGTCTTGGCCGGGTGGGCTGCGCCGAAGCGGGCCATTTCCAGGGAGTCGGAGACACAGCCGCCGGTTTCTTCGGCCAGGGCCTGAATCACCGGGTCGCAGTAGAAGTGGGCGACCAACACCGCGTCCTGAGCCTTGAGCTCGGCAGCGATGGCGGTACGCAGGCTTGCCTCTTCTTCGGCGCTGAGCGCCTTGGGCTGCTTGGCGTCGAGGTGAGCTTGAACCAGTAGGCGTTCGGAAATTTGCGTCATGTTCGCAAGACCTGCAGGCGCAGTTGCGCGAAAGTCGAGTGTACCACCGGCTCTGGAGCCTTTCGGGCGCCGCCGGACGAAGTGATTGTGTTCATCAAGCACGGGTGAAGCTGCGCAAGGCTACAGAATATCGAATCGATTCAAAAGCCTAATCTGGCCTGCGCAGGCGCGCTGGTCGGGCAAAAAAACGGGAAGGCTCATGACTGGGCCTTCCCGCTTTGACCACGCCGAACGTCAGCGCATCAGCACATCCGGATCGTTCTGCAACAGGATCGAGTCATGCATGTTGGCCAAGGCATCCTTCAACGTTGACTGCTCCAAGGCATCCTTGTGCTTTTTGCTCGCCTGGGCGGCGTGCTCAAGCAGCGCCAGGTAGTCGCGCCTGGTTGAGGCTTCCTTCGGCACCACGCTGTCTTGCACCCGGTTGCCCATCACGTACTTCTGCGTGTGGGTGTTCTGGGAAGCCGATTGGGTAACGGACGCATTCGTCAGTCGGCCGTCTTTATAGGCGAAGGTTGCGGTGCTGCTGGCCTTGTCCTGCACTTGCACATACAGGTAATTCTGCGATTCGCGAGAGCCGTCAAAAACCGGCGGTTTGCCACCGTCGAGGCCTTTATGGAAGCTGGCCGACAGCAGCGATTGCTGGTTCTGGGTGACGCTGCGGTCGCCCGTGCTGCGGCCATTGACCTGGGTCTTCTGCGACACGCTGTAGGAAAAGCCCTCAACTTCCGACCGACGCATCGAATTGGGCGCGCCCGCCGCCTGTTTGATCGAGGCCTTGAAGTCAGCCAGGCCCGTCAGCAAGCCTTTGTCGGTCGGGTTATGAGTCAGCGGGTTCGCAGCGCCAGCCCCGGGCGGATAGTTGCTGTTCATGGCGCTGAACGCGTCCTTGAACATGGTCATCAGGTCCGCGTTGGCACTGCCGCGCTGCTCGACGCGGTCGAACTGCGCTAGGTAGGTTTGCAGCGCCTTGGCCTGCTGCTTGGCATTGCCGAGGATCGCCGCGTTTCTCAGGTCCACCGCGAGGTCAATCTGACCCGCCGGGCCACTCATGCGCGTGGTACGGCTCTCGCTGTCGGCATGAAAGGCCAGAGTAATGTCCTCACCGTTCGAGGCCTTCACCTTGGCATTGAGGTCCACCGACGACAGCAGCTTGGCGTCGAACTGAGTCAGCTTGCTCAAGTCGAGTTTCGGCGGCACGGCGGTCAGCCCGTCGACCGAGGCCTGGAATGCGCTGCCCAACTGGCCGACGGCCTTGAGTTCATCGGCGCTCAACTCCCCGCCTTCTACAGTGGCCTGTACGCCCAGGCCATCTTTCTGGCTGGACAGGCTGAACGTCACCGTCTTGCCGCTGGCAGTCTTGATGCTGAGGCTGACTTGGTTGTCGGCCTTGCTGTGCAGCAGCGTCTGGTCCGCCTTGATTGCATCGGTGTCGCCGGCGCGGTCAGCGGTGGTGTTGAGCAGCGACTGGGAAATAGCGGCACCGCCACCTTTGGTGAATTGGTCCACCAACGCAGCGCCCAGCCCACTGTAGCGGCTGGCCGTAGTGACCGAGTGGAAGCTGGAGTTGATGACCCAGGTGATCGAATCATCGCTGTTGTTTTCCCAGGTCCGCACGCTTTCCTGGCCGGGCAACAAACCGTTTCGAGAGTAGGTATCGACGACATCGGCTGCCGGATTGCCAAGGCTGACTATTGAAGAAGGCCGCGTCGGTGAGACATCGAGGGTGTTCGCCAAGGTGGCCGGCGGCGTGCTGGTCGCAGCCCGAACCACAAGGGGATTAGTCGCTATAACAGGCGTTAGCGTAGTCATGACAGTCCGTGTCTTAAAAGCTGAGTAGCGTTCAATCTAACCAAGACACGCCGGGATTAACAGCGCTGAAACCAAAATGAAAGGCAAAGAGCCATGCCAAAAAACTGGCTCTTTACGCGATGGCGCACGTCAGAAGCGGTAAGTCACCGAGCCCCCGAAACCATTGGCGCTGTTCTCATACTTGGCATCGTAGGTCAGTGCCAACTGAGGGTTGTTGTCGCGAATCTTGATCTGCTCTTCCTTCAGGTAGGAATAGGCCACGTCAAAGGTCAGGTTATCCACTGGCGTCCAGCCGGCACCGAGGCTGAACACGGTACGGTCGCCTGTAGGAATACGTACGGAACGGTCGGTATTGTTGGTCGGGGTCTGGTCCACCGAGAAGCCGGTGCGCAGCACCAGTTGTTTGTTGAGCTGATACGACAGGCCGATCGCATGGGACCACGTGTCGTGCCAGTGCTCCTGCTCGGTGATGGAATCCAGGCCTGCCAGCTCAGCCGTCAGTTCGGACACGCCGGAATTGTTCACCGTGATCTTCTTCAACTGGCTCCAGCGGGTATAGGTGCTGCCCACGTAAAGAGTCAAGGCATCGGTCAGCTGGTGAGTGACGGAAAAGTCCACGGAAGACGGCGTGGTCACATTCAGCTTGGCGTCGTACTTCTGTGCCCCGCCATCCAACAGGTCGGAGAGCACGCCCGAGGCGTCGGTATGGCCACTCAAGTGATACACCACTTGCGAATGGTAGGTGAGGCCGACGCGGGTACTGTCCAGCGCCTGCACCAGGATACCGGCGTTAAAGCCCATCGCGGTGTCGTCGCCCTTGATCTTGGCCGTTTCCGTCCCCAGCCCGAACGCCGGTACCTTGGAGTCAAGCTCGCCGCTGATTTTGTTGAAGGTCGGGCCGAAACCTACCGACACTTTGTCATTGAACGCGTAGCTGACGGTCGGCTGCACGGTGAGGACTTGAATCTTGCTCTTATTCCCAAAGCCATTGCCCTGGAAGCTGTGTTCATAGTCGGTCACCAGGCCAAACGGTGCGTAGATCCCCAGGCCAAACGCCCAGTGCTCATCGATCGGCGTGACCAGGTAACCCATCGGCACGGCAATGCCGGGGACCATGTCGCCCTTGTTGGTGCCGGGATTATCGACGCCGCCCTGGCTGGAGCTGGCGTCCTTGATATTGGTTTTGGCATCCAGGTAGGTCGCCCCGATGCTGACTTCATTGTGCTTGAGGCGCGACATGCCGGCCGGGTTGCCAAACACCGTGCTGGCGTCGTCGGCCGAGGAAGAACGCCCGGCGTAACCGGTGCCCATTGAACTGATGCTTTGTTCATTGAGGGCGAAGCCACCGGCCAGCAGTTGTGTAGAGGCAAGCGAAACGCAAAGCGCCAGGGCGCCTTTAAGAGTTTTGTTATTCATTATTAGGACTCGAATTATTGGTCAGCGCCGGGAAAACTACCAACGTTCGAGCGCGGCGTTTATGAAGAGTTTTTCATGCACGGGATTGTCGGACAATTCTAGATTTTTCAAAGACTTTGCTCGTTTTTAAGCGTCTTTTTATGACCTTTTAACCTGATCGTGACCGCCCGGTTTTATCTGCCCTTCACGCCAGGGCGGGCCGCCCTTGAAAGCTGAACCCAGTCACACGTGGGCACGGGGTGCGCGCGATTGCATTGAGGGTGTCTGGCTGACGCGTCGCGAGTACCCGACGCCTGAGCGTCAACCCCAACGCTTTGCCGGCGCCAGTCAGCACCGAACGTGCGGAAGTCGCTGGTGGGATAGATATCGTAATGACATGATAAGGCCCATTTAACCCATTCGGCCAAACTCAAATGAATACCACTGTCGGGATCGGCTCAGAGCCAAGCGAGCTGGCCGCCACCGGCTTGGGCAGAAGCGAAGCGTTTACCGAGCGCGTTCTGGCCAGCATCAACGATTGCATCAAGGTTCTGGACCTCGATGCCCGCCTCACCTTCATGAGCGAAGGCGGCATGAAAATCATGGAAGTCAGTGACTTCAACGCGATCCGCGGCTGCCCCTGGCCCGACTTCTGGCAGGCCAAGGGAAACACGGATGCCAAGGCTGCCGTAGAAGCCGCCAAAAACGGCGAAAGCGCAAGTTTCATCGGCCCTGCCGAGACGTTGGCCGGCAACCTGAAATGGTGGCATGTGCAGGTCAGCCCGATCCTCGACAGCGACGGCCGGCCGGAACAGATCCTGTGTGTCTCGCGTGATATCACCGCCCTGCGTGAAGCCGAAGAGTCCCTGCGCACACTCAACGAATCCCTTGAGCAAAGGGTGATGGAGCGTACCCGCGATCGCGATCGTATCTGGCGCCTGTCGCCGGACCTGATGCTGGTCGCCCAGCTCGACGGCGTCATCTCTGCGGTGAACCCGGCCTGGACACGCATGCTCGGCCACACCGAACACGATTTGGTGGGCAGCCAGCTGCTGGCCCTGGTGCACCCGGAAGACCTCGCGGTCTCCTCCTCGGCGGTCAGCCGCCTGGGGGACGGCAAGAATTTTCCCAACTTCAAGAACCGTTACCGCCACCAGGATGGCAGCTACCGCATGATCGCCTGGACCGCCGTGCCCGACAGCGACTACATCCACGCGGTGGGCCGGGATATCCAGGCCGAAGAAGAAGCCAAGGAAGCCCTGCGCTTGTCGGAAGACGCCCTGCGTCAATCGCAGAAGCTTGAAGCGATCGGCCAACTCACCGGCGGCGTCGCACACGATTTCAATAACCTGCTGACGGTCATCAAGTCTTGCGCTGACTTGCTCAAGACGCCTTCTTTGAGCGAAGAGCGGCGCATCAAGTACGTGGAAGCCATCGCCAGCACCGTGGACCGCGCCGCGCGCCTGACCGCCCAACTGCTGACCTTCGCGCGCCGCCAGGCGCTGCGTCCGGAGGTTTTCAACGTCGGCAACAGCGTACTGCGCGTGGGCGAAATGATGGACAGCCTGACCGGCTCACGCGTCAAGGTCACCATCGAGGTGCCGCAGGAACCCTGCTTTATCAACGCCGATGAAAGCCAATTCGACACTGCCCTGGTGAATATGGTGGTCAATGCCCGGGATGCCATGGCCGGCAATGGCCAATTGGCGATCCGGGTGGCAACCGCTACGTGGCTGCCTTCAGTGCGCGCCCATCCGGTGCGAGTCGCCGAATACGTGACCATTGAGTTGAGCGACACCGGTTCGGGCATTCCTCCGGAAAAGCTCGACGCCATCTTCGAACCCTTCTACACCACCAAGGGCATTGGCCAGGGCACCGGGCTGGGGTTGTCGCAGGTGTACGGCTTTGCCAAGCAGTCGGGCGGTGAAATCCTGGTGCGAAGCGAATGCGGCAAAGGCAGCCAGTTTATGTTGTACCTGCCCAAGGTCGAGGCCGGCTTGATGCCCGTCATCCAGGACAGTTACGACGTCCCCATCGCCACGGACCTGTGCGTGCTGATGGTTGAGGACAACCCCGACGTCGGCCTCTACACCTCGCAGACCCTGGAGCAAATGGGTTTCAAAGTGCTTTGGGTCGCGGACGCCAACAGTGCGCTCGAGGCCCTCGCGCCAAACCCGGAAAGCTTCCAGGTGGTGTTCTCCGACATTTCCATGCCGGGCATGAGCGGACTGGAATTGCTCGATGCACTCGAAGCCCTCTACCCGTGGCTGCCGGTGGTGCTCACCACGGGTTACAACGACGAATACGCACGTATCGCCCAGGAAGAAGCCCAGCGTTTTGTGCTGTTGCAAAAGCCCTACTCCACCGAAGCATTGGCCGTGCTCCTGCAGAAAGTCGTCAAGAGTCGCTTGAACCTCACCGCACAAAGCTAAGCCTGAGACGGGGCCGCACCCGCCCCGTCTATAAACACTTCGATTAAGCCGCTCCTCTGCAACAATCAAAAACCGACCCGCACCCCGACACTGCCACCAAAACCCGTAAAACCAACCCACAACCCGTGCCCACGCCCCGCGCTCGCACCACCTTTGTGCATTTTTTTACTGAATAACGCGGCATTCCTCACGTTTTACGTAATAAATCCTACAGCCGATGTAACAAACCGTTTAATGATGACTCAAGTGCGGCAAGTCCCCTGAGTCCAAGGTTTGGCTCAGCGGCCGTTTGTCAGTATTTCTACGTTAAGGATGTCGAGTGCCGAGTCAGCCCTCAACCGAACGCCGGTGTTATCTGCGCGGACTGGGTATTGCCCTGCTCTGCCTGTGCGCGCTGCCGGCTGCCGCCGCCGATGCGCCGCAGCCAGGTCAGGAAGCGTTGCGCCTGCAGCAGCAACAGCAGCGCGACCTGCAGCAATTACAACTGGAGCAGCGCCAACGGCAGATGCAACGAGGCAGCTTCGGTACGCAACCCGCCACGCCAGCCCTGCCTGCGGACATCACCAGAGACCAGCGTTGCTGGCCGTTGAGCGGTACACGCCTGGCCGGTGTCACGCTGTTCAGCAAGGCTGAGCTGAGCAAGCACATCGACCCCTATGTTGCGCCCTGCATGGGCGTTATCCAGATCAATCGCCTGCTGGCGGAGATCACCCGGCTGTATGTCGAAGCCGGTTATATCGCCAGCCGTCCGTACCTCGTCAGCACGCCCGTTGCCGGTCAGCCGCTGGATGTTCACGTCGAAGAAGGCTACCTGGAAGCCATCGAGCTGGCCGACCAAAGCCTGCCGGTGTCGTTAGGCGGCGCGTTTGCGGGGATGCTCGGCAAGCCGCTGAACCTGCGCGACCTGGAGCAAGGCCTGGACCAGCTCAACCGTCTGCGCTCGGTCGACCTCACTGCCGACATCGCCCCTGGCAGTGCGCCGGGCGCCTCGCGCATTATCCTGCGCTCGCGCAGCAGCGCCTCACGCTGGGGTCTGGAGCTGGGCGTGGATAACCTTGGCAGCGCCGGCACCGGGCGTGATCGCAACGCCATCAGCCTGAGCCTGGACAGCCCGCTGCAGCTTAACGATGCGCTCAACCTGAGCTTCAGCGACACCCTCAACCACGGCCCGCGCTACAGCCGCAGCAACAGCCTGTTTTATTCGATCCCTTATGGTTATTGGACCTACAGCCTGTTCGCCAGCCACACCGAATACCGCTCGCCGTATAAGCTCAGCCGCGCCACGTTTTACAACAGTGGCCGCACCGATCAGGTCAGCTTGCGCTCCGACCGCGTGCTGTGGCGCGACCAAAGCCATCAACTCAGCGCCAACCTGCAACTGGCCTACAAGGACGTCGACAGCTACCTGCAAAAGGTTCGCCTGGGCATCCAGAGCCCGACGCTGACTGTGGCCGAGGCTGGCGTGAATCTGTTCTGGCTCAACAGCGCGGTGTGGAACCTCGATGTCAATTACGCCCAGGGCCTGACCTGGTTCGGCGCCGATCGCGATGCTGACCACGCGCAGAACAACCTGCCCCAGGCGCAATTCCACAAGTACCGCGCCAACCTCACCCAATGGCGCAACGGCCAATGGCAGGGCCAAGCGTGGCAATGGCAGAGCCAGCTCTCGGCGCAATACAGCCCGGATACGTTGCCCGCCATCGAACAATTGCTGGGCACCGACGACTCGGCGGTGCGCGGCTACCGCGACAACAGTGCGTCCGGGGCCATCGGCGCGGTGTGGCGCAACACCTTGCGCCTGCCGCTGAACAGCGACCTGCCGGTAAAGATCACGCCACGCCTGGGCCTGGACAACGGCTGGGTCAAGCGCGAACACGGCGCACCGGGCCAACGCCTGAGCGGGGCCAGTGCCGGGCTCAACCTCAGCTGGAAGAACGTGCAACTGGACCTCGATTACCAACGCAACCTCAACACCCCCACAGGGTTTGGCCAGGAGCCGGAGGTCTGGCTGACGCGCTTGAGCCTGCAAATATGAGCAACCACCGGTTTTTAGCCTGAGTCAACCGCCGTACCTGACCCCCTCAGCAGCGTTGCAACGAACAACGCACGTCGCGGATCAGCCAACACAGAGCGAATATATTTATGCCGACTGACACCCATACGTTTCACCTTTCCCCTCAGGGCAAACTGCGCTGGGCCATCGCCAGCCTGTTCCTGCTGCCGCAGCTGGTGCTGGCCGGTGGCTTGAGCGTCGTCCAAGGGCCTGGCGGTACCCCGCAGCTGCAAAACCAGGGCGGCGTGCCCATCGTCAACATCGTCGCGCCGAACGCCGGTGGCCTGTCCCACAATCAGTTCCTGGACTACAACGTCGACCGCCAGGGCGTGGTGTTGAACAACGCCTTGCAGGCCGGCCAATCGCAACTCGCCGGGCAGCTGGCGGCCAACCCGCAGTTCCAGGGCCAGGCGGCGAGCGTGATCCTTAACGAAGTGGTGAGCCGCAACGCCTCGGCCATCAACGGCGCCCAGGAGATTTTTGGCCGCGCCGCCGATTACGTGCTGGCCAACCCCAACGGGATTTCCGTCAACGGCGGCAGTTTCATCAACACGCCGAATGCCAACCTGGTGGTGGGCCGCCCTGAACTCAACGACGGCAAGCTGCAAGGTTTGACAACGCGCGATGCCAGCGGCCAGCTGACGGTGCAAGGCCAGGGCCTGCAAAACGGCGCGGGTTCGATCAACCTGATCGCGCCGCGCATCGACAGCGACGGGCGCCTCAGCGCGCGTGACCAATTGAACCTCACGGTGGGGCGCAATCAGGTTGACTATGCCAGCGGCCAGGTGCGCCAGGTCGACCCGGCGAGCAAAACCCAGGACCAGCGCATCGACGCTCGTCTATTTGGGGCCATGCAGGCTGGCCGCATCAACATCATCAGCACCGCCGAAGGTGCCGGCGTGCGGGTGGGCGCGGTGCAAGTCGAAGGCCGCGACGGGGTGAAGGTCAGCTCGGCCGGCGACCTCGATATCAGCGGCCAGGTCCACGCCGACAGCCTCGCCGCCACCCGCGCCGGCGTGCACAGTGGCCAGGGCGATGTCGACGTGCACAGCGCCAAGGACTTGAGCCTGGCTGCCGCTGACGTCAGCGGGCGCAACGTCAAGCTCGACGCCGGCCGCAACCTGACGCTCAGCACGCTGGAAAGCCGCACGCTGCAAGAGAAGCGTGAACAGTGGAACAACAGCAACTTCCTGTTCACCTACGAAACCTACGAGCGCACCACCACCGACAAGGACTCGCGCCAGCACGGCAACAGCGTCGTCGCGCAGCAAAACGCCGCGCTGTCGTCTGGCGCCAACACCGAGATCAAGGCCAGCACCGTCGAAGCGGGCCAAGCCCTGCGCGTCAACAGCGGCGCCGACCTGCAATTGAGTGCCGCCACCCAAACCCATGAAACCCGCGACCAGGGCAACCATCGCAAGCACCTGTGGCAAGCCAACTGGGACAACTCCAGCAGCGAACAGCGCAGCGTCACCAGCAGCCTCAAGGCCGGCAAGACGCTGGCGCTGACCAGCCAGCAAACATTGCAGCTGCAGGGCGCCGAGTTGAAATCGGCAGGCGATATTCAATTGGCCGCCCGCCAAGTGGACATCACCAGCGCCAGCCGCACCCAGAGCAGCCGCGACAACGCTTACTCCGGTGACCTGACTGGCGGCAGTTTCTTCGGCAAGAACGGCGACGGCGACAAGGGCAAGACCCTGAACACCGGCAGCAAGGTCAACGCCGACGGCAAGCTGATCGTCCAAGCCGACGAGGTGCGCATCAGCGGCAGCCAGGCGCGCGGCGGCCAACAGGCCAGCGTGATCAGCGACAACGGCTCGCTGGTGATCGACGGCGTGCAAGACACGTCCCACGACAACAGCCACAGCAACGACAGTAAGTTCTTCGGCATCAGCAAGGATGAAAGTCGCAAGAACCTCAAGGACAGCACCGTGGTCGCCAGCGACCTGCGCTCGGACAGCAACCTCACACTGCGCAGCGCCAAGGACATCAGCGTCAGCGGCGCCAAGGTTTCTGCGGCAGGCGAACTGCAAGCGGATGCCAAGGGTGACATCAAAGTCGCTTCGGCTGAAAACACCTCCCACACCACCACCAGCACTCACACGCGGGGCTTTGATGGCTACGCCAAGGAAACCGCCGACGGCAGCCGCCAATACCGGGCGGGCGTGAACTATGCAGACCAGCAGCACACCAGCAAAACCGCTACCACGAAGCAGCAGGCCTCCAGCCTCAGCGGCGCCAGCCTGGCCGTGACGGCGGGTGGCGAGGTGAGCATCAAAGGCTCCGACCTTACAGCCACAGCAGGCGATGCGAGCGTGAGGGGTAAAAACGTCGAATTGCTGGCGACCGATGACAGCACCCGCAATCAAACCGACGCGACCACCACTGCCGGCGGCGTGTACTACACCGGCGGCCTGGACCGAGCCGGCAGTGGTGCGCAGTTCAGCCATCAGAGCAGCCATGACACCCGTGACAAAACCACAGCGCACACCAGCCGCGTGACGTCGGCCGGCACGCTGACGATCAACGCCGGCAACACCCTCACCAGCCAGGGCGCGCAGGTGAAGGCGGGGGCCGCGTTGCAGGTCAATGCAGCCCAGGTCGATAACCAGGCGGCGCATAACACCCAGACCAGTACCCACAAGCAGAACGGTTGGACCGCCGACGTCGGTGCCAATGTGGAATACAAAGGCATCACCCGGCCAATCGAAAAAGCCGTCGAAGGCGTGGCCCAGGCCAAATTCCATCAGCCCGGCCTGCTGGATGCCTTCGAGCAACCGAATGTCGGGCTGGATGTGGAAGTCGGCCATGCCAACAAGGTCCGCACGCAGCAGGACAGCACTGCCGTGGTCAGCCAGTTCAGTGGTGGCACGGTGCAGGTCAATGTCGCCAACACTCTGAAGGATCAAGGCACGCAGTACCGCGCCAGCGAGGGCGGGCTGAAGATCAACGCCGGCGAGCACCTCGCCACGGCGGCCGCCAACACCCACAGCAGCGGTGAGCAAGGCGTGGACGCCAAGGCCGGCGTGCGGGTCTACACCAGCACCGGTGAAGACTTGAACATTCGCGGCAGCGGCGCGGGCGGCAGCAGCGATGTGCGCGAGTCCGGCAGCACGGCGGTGGTTGGCAGCTATGCCGGAGCCCAGGGTGTGAACATCCAAACCAAGGGCGACGCGCGTTATGCAGGCAGCCAGTTCAACGGCGGCCAGGCCGGCGTCAACCTCAAGGCCGGTGGCGAATTGGCGCTGAACCAGGCCAACGATACCCAGAACAACACCGATAACAGCCTGCGTGGCAGCGGTTCATTGACCGTCGGCACGGCACCGGGCAGCAACGGTACGAACATCAACCTCGGTGCCGGTGTGCAACTGGACAACAAGCGCCTGGACGCCCACGACAGTCAGGCGCGCGTTGCGACGCTGCAGGGCAACGGCCCGGTCCAGCTCAGCAGCGGTGGCGACATGACTTTGCAAGGCACTCAGGTCGGCAGCAGCACCGCGAAGACCGGAGACATCAGCCTCAACGCCGGCGGCAAGCTGAATCTGCAGGCGGCCACCGCTACTCACGTGAGCAGCACCAGCAACCTGGGCGGCGGCCTGACGCTGGGGGCCGGCAAGACCAGCAGCGCCGAAAGCAGCGGCACGACTGGCAGCCTGAGCGCCAACTTCAACATCGGCAAAGGCGCGGAAAACGACCAAGGCGTTAGCGTCGGCCAGTTGCACAGCAACGGCAACGTGAGCCTCACCAGCGGCGCCGCCACGGCGGATGCCATCCACTTGCAAGGTACTCAGGTGGTGGCTGACAGCGTCAATCTGGAGGCGCAGAACGGCGGCATCCTGCAAGAATCGGCGCAATCGACCCAGGCGCATAACACCTGGGGCGTGACCCTGGGCGCAGGCGGCAGCGGCGGCAAAACCACCCTGGCCGACGCCGGTGAGCACGACACACCCAAGACCCAGCACGCCATCAATGCGCGGGCCAAGGTCGACGTGGATCGCCTGCAGGGCACCACCCAGCAGAACAGCCTGATCAAGGCAGATAACGTGATCATCAACAGTGCCGGTGATACGGACCTGGCTGGCGCGCGGATCGAAGCGCAGCACGTCAGTGGCAACGTCGGCGGCAACCTCGTTGTCGAGAGCCGCAAGGATCAAGTCAGCAGCACCCAGGTCAACGTCGACGCCAAGCTGGATGCCGAAAAAAACCAGCCCGGCGTGGTCAACAAACTGGCCAAGGCCAGCGGCCCGCTCAAGGACAAGGTGCAAGCCAAGGCCGAGGGCGCGTTCGACAAGCACCGTGAAAAGCTCGAAAACGCCGTGGACACAGGCACCGAGCACCTGGCTTCGGCCAAGGACAGCGTGGTCAACAGCGTCGGCAACGCCAAGGAGCGCCTCGGCGAAAAACTCACCCGCAGCGGCAGCTACGACGTGAACCCCGAGCCGCGTGGCGCCTTCGGTACAGGCGTGGACAAAGCCAAGGCTTACCTGGCGGACAAGAAGGAGGCCGTGGGCTCTCGGCTGTCCGACCTCAAGGACAAGGTCTGGCCAAAAACCACTGACAGCTACGCCGTCAGCGGCAAGAACACCACCGGCAGTGCGGTGGCCGATACCGCAGAAGGCGTGCTGTTTGGCGACAAAAGCGGCAACACGTCCTACACCCCGACGTTGAAGCTGGACGTCAGCCATGGGGTGAAAGACAGCGTCACTCAAGCGTCGGGCCTGCGCGGTACCCAGGCCGTCAACCTGCAGGTGAGTGGTGAAACTCGCCTCACGGGCGCGCGGATCAGTGCGGACAATGGCAAGGTCGACTTGGGCGGTTCCAAGGTGACGGCAACGACGCTGGCTGGCAGCGACTACCGCGCGAATGTGGGGCTGAACCTGTCCAAATCACCGGTCAATCTGGCGTTGGGGGCCAAGGATGAATTGACCCAGAAACAGGACGACGCCACGCGTAAGGATCAAGCCTTCAACGTTGGGCCGCTGCGGGTGGGCGGGCACAGTGACAACCAGGTGCTGCAAGCGGGGATCGACCAAAGCATCAACTAAGCAGCACGGCGACGGTGGACGTGGGCAAGCCCGCGTTCATCGGCACAAACATTTCTAAATGTTTCTTCATAAAGCCAAACCGTCATTAAACAGACATATCTCAGGAATTAAATCGTCACGTCCTAGACAGGTGGACCTATCCACTTACCCCTTCCCTTGAGGTGTTGTCGTGATGTTGCCGACTAAAAAAAGTCTGTCTGTTCTGTTCGCCGCCCTGTGCCTGAGCGGCGTGGCCCACGCCACTGACGTTACCGGCGCCGGTTCCAGCTTCGTCTACCCGGTGCTGTCCAAGTGGTCGCAGGACTACAGCAAGAACTCCAGCAACCGCATCAACTATCAGTCGATCGGCTCCGGCGGCGGTATTGCCCAAATCAAGGCCGCCACCGTGGACTTCGGCGCCTCCGACGCCCCGCTGTCCGCCGACGAGCTCAAGGCCGGCGGCCTGGGCCAGTTCCCCAGCGTGATCGGCGGCATCGTGCCGGTGATGAACGTCGAAGGTATTGCGCCGGGCCAGTTGAAGCTCGACGGCGACGTGCTGGCGAAGATCTTTCTCGGTGACATCAAGGCCTGGAACGACCCGGCCATCGCCGCGCTCAACCCTGGCTTGAACCTGCCGGTGGCAAACATCACCGTGGTGCACCGCTCCGACGGTTCGGGCACCTCTTACAACTTCACCAACTACCTGGCCAAAGTCAGTGACAGCTGGAAAACCAAGATCGGTTTCGGCACCACTGTGCCGTGGCCGGTGGGTGTGGGCGGCAAAGGCAACGAAGGCGTTTCGGCCTACGTGAAGCAGATCAAGAACTCTATCGGCTTTGTGGAATACGCCTACGCGCTGCAGAACAAGATGACCTACACCCAGTTGAAGAATGCGTCGGGAAAATTCGTCAAACCTGACGCCAAGGCCTTCCAGGCAGCCGCGGACACCGCCGACTGGGCCAATGCCAAAGACTTCAACCTGATCATGACCAATGCCCCAGGCGAAGGCGCGTGGCCGATCACGGCGACCACCTGGATCATCATGTACAAGCAGCCCAAGAATGCCGAGCAAAGCCAGGCAGCGTTCAGCTTCTTCAAATGGTCGCTGGAAAAAGGCCAGCAACAGGCAGCAGCGCTGGACTACGTAGCCCTGCCGGACTCCCTGGTGTCGCGCATCGAAGGTTACTGGAAGTCTGACTTCGCCAACTGATTCGCCCTACAACCGCCTTCCTCATTGATTGCGGGAGGCGGTGAGCACATCTGATATGAACGACACCGTCCACCCGCTGGTTATGACTACTCACGCAGGCGACACCGCGGGCGACCGTCGTGCCACCCGCGATCAACGCCACGACTTGTGGTTCAAACGCTCGATGTTCGGCGCAGCCATGCTGGTGTTGGTGCTGCTGGGTGCCATTGCGGCCTCGACCCTGTGGGGCGGCAGCCTGGCGTTCAAGACCTTTGGTTGGAGCTTTATCACCAGCACCGAATGGGATGCGGTGAACAACCACTTTGGTGCTGTGGTGCCGATTTACGGCACCTTGGTCACCTCGTTTCTGGCCTTGCTGATTGCGGTGCCGGTGAGTTTCGGCATTGCGATTTTTCTCACCGAAGTCGCGCCACCCTGGCTGAAGATGCCGGTCGCGTCGGCCATTGAACTGCTCGCCGGTATCCCCTCGATCATCTATGGGATGTGGGGCCTGTTCGTGTTCGGGCCGTTCATGGCCGAACACCTCTCGCCCTTGATCAATGACTACCTGGGTGCCCTGCCCTTTGTTGGCTCGCTGTTCCAGGGCCCGCCGTTGGGAATTGGCATGCTCACTGCTGGCATCGTGCTGGCGGTGATGATCATGCCGTTTATCACCTCGGTGATGCATGAGGTGTTTCGTAGTGTGCCCACGCCGTTGAAAGAATCGGCCTACGCGCTTGGCAGCACTACCTGGGAAGTGGTGTGGGACATCGTCTTGCCCCACACCCGCTCGGCCGTCGTAGGCGGGATTTTTCTCGGCTTGGGCCGCGCCCTTGGCGAGACCATGGCCGTGACCTTCGTACTGGGTAACGCGCAACAGTTTTCCGCGTCCCTGTTGATGCCCAGCAGCTCGATTGCCTCGGTCATCGCCAACGAATTCAGCGAAGCCTACACCGACCTGCATCGCTCCGCGCTGATCGCCTTGGGCTTCTTGCTGTTTATCGTGACATTCGTGGTGCTGGCACTGGCGCGCCTGATGCTGATGCGCCTGTCGCGTAAGGAAGGGTTATGAACACTCACGAACGCCTGTACCGCAAACGCGCGCTTAAAAACGCCGTGGCCATGTTCTTCAGTTGCGGCGCCACCGCCTTTGGCTTGCTGTGGCTGGCGTGGATACTGCTGACCACCCTCATCAATGGGTTCCAGGCGCTCAACCTGCGCCTGTTTACCCAGATGACTCCGCCACCCGGCACCGAAGGCGGACTGGCCAATGCGTTTTACGGCAGCGCGCTGATGTCCGGCATCGCGCTGTTGATCGGCACGCCCATCGGGCTGATGGCGGGAATCTGGCTGGCGGAGTTCGCCCGCCACTCGCGCCTGGGCACCACGGTGCGGTTTATCAACGACATCCTGCTGTCGGCGCCGTCGATTGTGCTGGGCCTGTTTATCTATACCGGCGTCATCCTGCCGCTGAACCTGCTGACCAACCATCAGGTCGGGTTTTCCGCCATCGCCGGCGCCCTGGCCCTGGCGTTATTGGTGATCCCGGTAGTGGTGCGCACCACCGATGAAATGCTCCAGCTGCAACCTTCGACCATGCGCGAAGCAGCCCTGGCATTGGGTGTACCGCAATGGAAGCTGACGCTGCAGATTGTGTTGAGAGCGGCCAAGGCCGGCGTCGTCACCGGCATCCTGCTCGCCCTGGCGCGGATCACCGGGGAAACCGCGCCCTTGCTGTTCACCGCCTTCGGCAATCAGTTCTGGAGCAGCAACCTGCTCAAGCCGATTGCCAGCGTACCCGTGGTTATTTTCCAGTACGCCATGAGCCCGTTCGATGACTGGCACGCGCTCGCCTGGGCGGGTGCACTGGTGCTGACGCTGTTCGTGCTGGTGCTGAGCCTGACATCCCGCCTGATTCTTTTACGCAATAGGTCTCACTGATGGACGCCACCGGCATTGCTCACGAAAAAACCAAAATCCAGGTGCGCGGGTTGGAGTTTTTCTACAACAACCAGCGCTCGCTGAACGCCATCGACATTGATATCCCGGAAAAACGTATCACCGCCATCATCGGCCCTTCAGGCTGCGGCAAATCCACCTTGCTGCGCGTGTTCAACCGCATCTACTCGATGTACCCCAAGCAGGAAGCCCGTGGCGAAGTGCTGCTCAACGGCGAAAACATCCTCGCTCCCGGCTATTCGATGAATCGCCTGCGCAGCCACGTGGGCATGGTGTTCCAAAAGCCGGTGCCGTTTCCGATGTCGATCTACGACAACATCGCCTACGCCGTGCGCCACCACGAAAAACTTTCCCGCCGCGAAATGAACGATCGCGTCGAGCAAGCCCTGCGCGGCGGCGCCCTGTGGGATGAGGTGAAAGACAAACTCAACCAGAGTGCACAGAGCCTCTCCGGTGGCCAGCAACAGCGACTGTGCATCGCACGCACCATCGCGCTGCGCCCGCAAGTGTTGCTGCTGGACGAGCCGACCTCAGCGCTCGACCCCATTTCCACCGGGCGCATCGAGCAATTGATTACGGAATTGAAGACGCAGTACACGGTGATCATCGTGACCCACAACATGCAGCAGGCCGCACGGGTGTCGGACAACACCGCGTTCATGTTCATGGGGGAATTGATTGAGTACGGCAAGACCGACCAGATCTTTACCACGCCGAAGATGAAGCAGACTGAGGACTACATTACCGGGCGGTTTGGCTAACCGCTCGGCGTGGCAAAGCATTGGGGGCTTGGTGGCAGGCTCAGCCCGAGCGGGCTGGGTTTACCTATTGATCGATGCACAGGCTGCGATAAGTCTGTACACCAATGGCTCGCTACAGAGCCCGGCCAGCAAGGCCCAAATCACAGGCAAAAAAAAACCCGGAAATCCTCACTTGCGTGGGCCTTCCGGATTTTCTAAACCGCCAAAAATGGTGGGTCGTGTGGGATTCGAACCTACGACCAATTGGTTAAAAGCCAACTGCTCTACCAACTGAGCTAACGACCCGCTGTGTGGTGGCGCGTATAATACTGATTTCTAAGGATTATTCAACACCTTATTTTAAATAAATCAGAAATAACGCGTGGGGTCAGTAATTCCGGCCGCCTGGAAGCCTTCTGCGCGCAGTCGGCAGGCGTCGCATTTCCCACATGCACGGCCGTCATCGTCTGCCTGGTAGCAGGAAACAGTCAGCGTGTAATCGACGCCAAGTGCTACACCAGTTTTCACAATGTCCGCCTTGGTCATGTTCTGCAGCGGCGCCTGAATATGGAAGCCCTGCCCCTCTACGCCGGCCTTGGTGGCCAGGTTGGCCATGCGCTCGAACGACTCGACGTACGCTGGTCGGCAGTCTGGATAGCCGTTGTAGTCCAGCGCGTTGACACCGATGAAGATGTCGCGCGCATTCAATACTTCAGCCCAACCAAGCGCCAGAGACAGAAATACAGTGTTGCGCGCTGGCACATAGGTCAGCGGAATGCCTTCACTGGGCGCCTCGGGCACGTCAATGCTGCTGTCGGTGAGCGCGGACCTGCCGATGCCATTGAGGTTGAGACCGATCACCTTATGCTCGACCACGCCCATGTCACGGGCCACGCGCGCGGCGGCGTTCAGCTCGGCGCGGTGGCGCTGGCCGTAGTCGAAGCTCAGGGTGTAGCAGTTGAAGCCCTGGGCGCGGACCATGGCCACCAGGGTGGCCGAGTCCAGACCGCCGGAAAGCAGGATGACTGCACGCTTTTGATCAGCCATGTCAGCGCCCCGGCTCGTCATTCCACAGGTATTTGTGCAGCTGCAACTGCAGGCGCACCGGCAGGTTGTCCGCCACCACCCAGTCAGCCAGTTCGCGAGCGTTCAGGTCGTGATGGCTGGGAGAGAACAGCACCTCGCCTGCACGACGGTCCAGCCCGTACTGGATCAGCTTGGAAGCCGCCCAGTCATAATCGTCGCGGGAACAGATCACGAACTTGACCTGATCGTTGGCGGTCAGCAGGTCCATGTTGGCGTACAGGTTGCGGTGCGCCTCTTTGGAGCCAGGGGTCTTGAGGTCGACCACACGGCTGACGCGCGGATCCACGGCCGAGATGTCCAGGGCGCCGCTGGTTTCGAGTGAAACCTCGTAACCGGCGTCACACAGCCGCTTGAGCAGCGCGATGGCATTGGGCTGGGCCAGGGGTTCGCCGCCCGTCACACAGACGTAGCGCGGCTTGAAACCGGCAACCTGCTCGATGATGTCGTCCAGGGTGCGCACGGTGCCGCCGCTGAAGGCGTAGGCGCTGTCACAGTATTGGCAACGCAATGGGCAGCCGGTCAGCCGTACAAATACAGTAGGCAGGCCAGCAGTGCGCGTTTCACCCTGTAACGAGTAAAAAACTTCGGTAATACGTAATGTGTCTTGCATAGTCGCCACGGGCGTAACAGCTAAACAGGCTGTCCGCCTCCGTCAGGCACTTCAAGGAATTGCGCAAACGCGTAAACCCCAGGAAGCGTGTTTCATAAAAGGGCGTGGATTCTAACGAAAAAACCCGCGCCAGGCGCGGGTTTCTTCTAAACGGGAAGCATCGCTTACAAGCGCTGCAGATCCCGCTGTGCCAACTGGGCAGCGGAGGTACCCGGATATTGGGCAACCACCTGCTGCAGAATGCCTTTGACCTTGTCGGTGTGACCCAGGCGGCGTTCTACGTCAGCGAGTTTGTACAACGAATCAGGCACCTTGGCGTGCTTTGGGTAAAGCTGGCTGACCTTGGCAAAAGCCTGGCCTGCACCTTGCAAATCACCCTTGGCCAAGTTGACCTCGCCCAACCAGTACTGGGCATTGCCCGCGTATTGGCTGTTCGGGTATTTGCGCAGGAATGCGGTAAAGGCCTGGCTGGCCTTATCGAAATCCTTGGCTTTGATCAGGTCGAAGGCTGCATCGTAATACAGCTTTTCCTTCGCCGGATCACCCGGTTCGCTGCTGGCGGCAGGGGCTTGGCTTGCCGCCGCGGCCCCTGCTGCTGCACCACCGGCGGCGCTTGGTGCGCCACTGGCAGAAGAATTATCAGGAGTGGCGGCAGGTGTAACGCCGGCTCCAATGCGTCGGTCAAGATCCTGGTAACGCTCCAGGCCTTCTTGCTTAAGCTGGTTCACTTGATTCTGCAGAACTTCAATCGTGCCTTGTTGCTGCGACAATTGATCCTGCATGCGTTGCAGCTGGTTGAACAGTTCGCCCTGTGCCGAGGGAGCGGACGTAGCCGCTCCCCCAGCATAGGCGCCGTTCGTGC
>Ga0153931_100146_pt1 | contig 26830 bp, 41 predicted proteins | sample TSNJ015MetaG_FD_104730 | JGI IMG/M metagenome (GOLD analysis project Ga0153931, IMG submission 104730) | Attine ant fungus gardens microbial communities from New Jersey, USA - TSNJ015 MetaG | ecosystem: Host-associated > Fungi > Mycelium > Unclassified | place: USA: New Jersey, Wharton State... | reverse complement strand
TCTTGTGAGTGCCCACACAGATTGTCTGATAAATTGTTAAAGAGCAGTGAGTTACGCGCTTTCGCTTGGCAACTCGAGGTGGCGTATATTACGCTTTCCTCTTTCAGTGTCAACCGTTTATTTTACTCGGTTGCCGCTGTTTTTAATCTTTCCGACTCGTTCACTTCGTGATGTTGTTCACGTTGTTCCCTGTCGATGGAGCGGCATTATAGGGATCCCTGTTTTTTCCACAAGCGTTTTTTCGAATAAAATGATCAACTGCGTACTTTTCCACCCTTTCGTTGCGATCTTGCACGATAAGCTGATTTTCTCTTCGATCTTAGCCACTGTAAGTTTGTGATCCCTCCTTCACGGGCTATATTCCCAAAGGTTAAATCTCTTTCAAACGGAGTAATTCATGTCTCACTATCCATTGCGCACCTATCAGGGTGTGGCGCCCACCACGGGGGATCGCGTGATGATTGATCCTTCGAGCGTTGTCATTGGTGAAGTTGATCTGGCTGACGACGTCAGCATCTGGCCATTAGTGGCTATTCGGGGTGACGTAAATAAAGTCGTGATCGGCCGTAGAACCAATGTTCAGGACGGCAGTGTTCTGCACGTCACCCATCGCTCCCAGCATAATCCCGAAGGCTTCCCGCTGATTATCGGGGAAGATGTCACCGTGGGTCACAAGGCTATGCTGCATGGCTGCAAGATTGGCGATCGCGTTTTGGTCGGTATGGGATCGATTTTGCTGGATGGCGTGGTAGTTGAAGACGACGTCATGATCGGCGCGGGCAGTTTGGTGCCTCCGGGCAAAAGGCTGGAAAGTGGTTATCTCTATTTAGGCAGCCCGGTGAAGAAGATCAGGGAGCTTAGCGCCGAGGAACTCGAAGGGTTGCTCTACTCATCGAATAACTATGTGAAGTGGAAAGATCTATATCTGAACGATGTAGATCAAAAGCAGCTCTTCCCGAAATAAACCCTATATAAGAAGAAACGCCTGAACGCGTTAATGCGAATCAGGCGTTTTGGCATCTACTCAGCCCAGTAAATCCTGTTTGAGCTGCTTGAGCACAGGCTCTATCTCCGGCATAACGCCATGCCAGAGGTGGAATGCATGAGCTGCTTGGCCCACCAGCATTCCCAAGCCATCCGAACAGCTTTGAACGCCATGTTGTTGCGCCCACGCAATGAAAGGTGTCGGGCCGAGTTGGTAATACATGTCGTAGATACGAGTATTTGCCGCCAATAGAGAAGAAGGCAAATCGGGGATCTCGCCGTGTATGCCCGAAGCTGTGGCATTGATGATGAGATCAAACGTCTCATTATTCAGGCCGTCCATCGGCAAAGCGCGGATCTCCCCCTTCCCTTTGAACAGCTCGCTGAGGTGCTCGGCGCGGCTAAAGGTACGGTTGACCAGTGTCACTTGGCAATGATGGGAAAGCAGCGGAAGAATTACGCCGCGCGCCGCGCCGCCCGCGCCCACCAGCAGGACGCGATCGTTTTCATGCAACATGCCCAATCGAATAAGATCGCTGAGCATGCCGATGCCGTCGGTGTTGTCCCCCAGCAGTCGCCCATCATCAAGCTTCTTGAGGGTATTTACCGCTCCGGCCATCGAAGCCCTTTCGGTCAGTTCATCTGCTTTCGCAAAAGCCTGCTCTTTGAAAGGCGTGGTGACATTCGCCCCTTTCGCCCCCTCAGCAAAGAAAGCGTCAAGATACTCGGCGAACTCGTCACGAGGCGCCAGCACGGTGCCATAAGTATGCTCAATGCCAGTTTGCTCGGCGAAAAGAGCATGAATTCTTGGGGATTTGCTGTGCGCTATTGGATTGCCAAAAACGGCGAAAGAGGGCATCGAAAGATTCCTTAACCTTGACGGAAAAGATGGCCAGTCAGCGCATCTTTAATTTCTGAAGGATTTTGGCGTCCGCCGACATTGCCTTCCAACACTGGGAATTCGTCGCCAAACTGTTGTTTAACTTCTTCGGCAAAGCGACAAGGCTCAAGGCCGCTTAGATTTGCACTGGTCGACACCAGAGGCTTACCAAACCGGCTGCACAGTTCTTTGACCAAAGGATGGTCGGTGACGCGTACGGCAAGTGTGGAGAACTGGCCGGTCAGCCATGAAGGAGTGGTCGCCTGCGCAGGCATCACCCAAGTCACAGGGCCGGGCCACTGGGAGAAGATGGTTTCACGCTGTTCATCAGTCAGGGCGCTGTCATCTATATAAGGAAGAAGCTGCTGATAGTTATCGGCGATGAGGATCAGCCCTTTCTCACGCGGACGATGTTTAAGGCGGAGCAACTCTTCTACTGCAAGCTCGCTATCGGGATCGCAGCCCAAGCCAAAAACGGCCTCAGTCGGGTAAGCAATCACTTGCTGCTGGTTCAGCGCGTTCAGGACTTCTGTGAAATTGATTTCTTTATCGTTATTCATCTTGATCTTTGTTTATGTCGTTTACAGCCTTGCCACATGACTTGCTGGCACAAAAGAGCTTCACTCCCTGAGCCGTTTTCTTTTCCATTAACAACGGGTACTGGCAGTAACTGCATTGCCCGGCGACGGGCTTATTGTTTATCACAAACTGGCAATCCGGGTAACGGTCGCAGGCGTGAAAGGCTTTGCCAAAGCGGGATTTACGCTGAAGAAGGTGGCCCTGTTTGCATTGCGGGCAGGACAGGCTGGTTTCTTCAGGTTTATCGATAGTCTCAATATGGTCACATTCGGGGTAGTTGCTGCACCCGATGAACATGCCATAACGCCCCTGACGCAATACCATGGTGGATTGGCATTTAGGGCAAGATTGCCCCTCAAGGACTTTAACAACATGCCCGTCTGCCTGGCTTTTTAAAGGACGGATATACTCACAGGAGGGGTATGTTGAACAACTAAGAAAGGGGCCGTGACGACCGCTACGGATCACCAATACAGCCCCACATTCTGGACATGTTTCATTTTGCTTTTCAGCAAAAAGTGCTGCTTTTGTCATACGCTACGCTTTATCCGTTATCTCTAATGCAGATAACCATCATTAACTTCAAATAGTAACTCTTCCATTTGCTCATAGGCATTTTCATATCCGGGAATATTGAAAAGCACCATTAATACGACCCATTTGAGATCTTCGAGATCAAACTCTTCGGTGTCGAGAGCCATGACACGATCGATAACCATTTCTCTGGTATCGAAATTCAATACTTTTATCTGTTCGAGGAATAACAAGAAACCACGGCAGTCGACATCAAGACGCCCAGCCTCTTCATTGGTATAAACACGCAATGCAAAGGGGTCTGCATCCAGTAAGTGCGATGGGGTTTCACCTTCTTGCAGCTCGGCGAGCTTTTCAAGCCAATTTAAAGCATTGTGGATATCGGTCCGATGGAAGCCTGCTTCAGCCAAATCGGCGGTTAACCTATCCTGGTCGACACTCATCTCCGCTTCGTTATGAATGTAAGTTTCAAATAAGTACATTAGTACGTCGAACATGGCCTGCCCTCCTAATTCGGACATAGCCGCCGGGTACAGCTGCGATCCATCCTGCTAACTCCAGTTCGAGTAGTTTACCTACCACGTCTGGCACAGGTTGGCCGGCACGTTCGGCGACGACGTCAACAGGTGTCACCTCATATTCTACGTTAGCCAACACATCAGCAAATGGCAATTCAACTTCGTTGTCTTGAGCATAAATAATCTCTTTTGTTGATGATTGAGCGCCGCTGGAAGCAGTTTGTGGCGATGAAGCATGTATTGCGGCGGGCAGCCATGTCAGCCCGCTACCGATTTGCTCGGCAATGTCATTGGGTTCAGTCACCAGATAAGCCCCCTGCTTGATAAGCCAGTGAGTCCCCACACTGGTGGGATTCTCTAGCGGGCCGGGCAAGGCAAAGACGTCTCGGTCTTGCTCCAACGCATAGCGCGCCGTGATGAGAGAGCCGCTGCGTAAAGAGGCTTCGACCACCAGCACGCCCGCGCTCATGCCGCTGATAATTCGATTTCGTCGCGGGAAGTTGGCTGGCATCGCCGGAGTATCAGGCCAAAGCTCCGACACTAAGGCGCCACCGCTTTCCAGAATACGATCGGCAAGCCCAAGGTGGCTGCGAGGATGTATCTTCATCAACCCGCTTCCCAACACCGCGATAGTTTTTCCGCCAGCCTCCAACGCGGCGCGATGACTAATGCCATCAATGCCGAGGGCTAGCCCACTGGTAATAGTAAAACCACTGCTCACCAGCCCGGCCGCAAAGTACTGCGCCCACTGCTCGCCGTAATCGCTGTAGTGGCGACTGCCGACCATGGCTAATTGCGGCGTCGCCAATACGGGGAGTTGGCCTTTCACAAACAGCACCGGCGGAGCCGATGAGATATGTTTGAGCATCGAGGGATAATGCGCATCTTGCAGCGTGATCAGGTGGTGCGACTCAGCTTCTAACCAATCCAGAGCTGTAAAAATGCGTTGAGATTCAATATTGAAGAAACTCTGGATTTGCTCTTCACTCAGGCCGTAGGCGCTGAGCAATTTGGCGTCGCACTTACCGCCGCCGATAAATGTTTCCACGATCTGGCATAGCGAGGCCGCATTTAGCCGCTTTACCGCTGACAAACGTAACCACATTTCCCTAAGTGTCACTCGCATCCTCCTTAACAAAGTCCAGCTGGCTACTGCTCCAATTGGTAGAGGATGCTGTCAATCAGGGCGGGAAATGTCTAGAATAGAGTCTATATATCGTCAATCATTTGAATGAAGATCCAAAAAATTTATGTCCGTATTAAACATCTTACATTTCCCAGACGAGCGTCTTCGCATTACTGCAAAGCCGGTCAAAGAAGTTAACGCCGAAATCCAGCAAATCGTGGATGATATGTTCGAAACCATGTATGCCGAGGAAGGCATCGGTTTGGCCGCAACTCAGGTAGACATCCACCAGCGCATTATCGTTATCGATGTCTCTGAGAACCGCGATGAGCGTTTGGTGCTGATTAACCCTGAGATGCTGGAACAGAGCGGCGAAACGGGTATCGAGGAAGGTTGTCTGTCGATCCCTGACCAACGTGCTTTGATTCCGCGTGCTGAGAAAGTGAAAATCCGCGCACTCGACCGCGATGGCAAATCCTTTGAGCTTGAGGCCGATGACCTGCTGGCTATCTGTATCCAGCATGAAATGGATCACTTAGTCGGTAAGCTTTTCGTGGATTACTTGTCTCCACTGAAACGCCAGCGTATCCGCCAGAAGATGGAAAAAATGGCCAAGCTGAACGCTCGTGCTGACTGATTTTCGTCGATAACAGGAATGAGCTTTGCGCATTATATTTGCAGGAACACCTGACTTTGCAGCGCGTCATCTTGACGCGCTTTTAACATCTGAACATGAGGTGGTTGGGGTCTTTACTCAGCCAGACCGCCCTGCTGGCCGTGGCAACAAGCTGACGCCTAGCCCGGTAAAAACCTTAGCTCTCGAGCACGGCATTCCGGTATTCCAACCTAAGTCATTACGCCCGGCAGAGAGCCAGCAGTTGGTCGCTGAACTTAACGCGGATGTCATGGTGGTGGTGGCTTATGGATTGATCCTGCCGCAGGCCGTGTTAGATATGCCAAAACTGGGCTGTATTAATGTCCATGGTTCACTGCTGCCGCGCTGGCGTGGTGCCGCGCCGATTCAGCGTTCTCTGTGGGCGGGCGATAGCCAAACGGGCATCACCATCATGCAAATGGACGTTGGTCTGGATACCGGCAACATGCTGCACAAAATCGAATGCGATATTGAGCCGCAGGATACTAGCGCCACGCTGTATAACAAACTTGCAGAACTTGGCCCGACCGGCATGCTGGCGACATTGCAGCAGTTAGCAGAAGGCACAGCGCGCCCTGAAGTTCAGGACGAGGCACTGGTGACCTATGCCGAAAAGTTGAGTAAGGAAGAAGCGCGTTTAGACTGGTCGCTCTCTGCCAAACAGCTTGAGCGCTGCATTCGCGCTTTCAATCCGTGGCCAATGAGCTATTTCGTCATTGATGAGCAGCCGGTAAAAGTGTGGCAAGCCGAGGCTCTCGATCAGCAAACCTCAGCCCAGCCCGGCACGATAATCGCGGCTGGAAAAGCCGGGATACAGGTTGCTACTTCTGACGGTATTTTGAATATCTTGCAACTACAGCCGGCGGGCAAGAAAGCGATGTCAGTCCAAGACATCCTTAATTCACGCCGTGAATGGTTTATTGAAGGCAATATTCTCGCCTAATCATTGCCAATCGTACCCGGCCACCCGCCGGGTCATTTCCTTCTAATAAGCTGACCTTTGCAGCCTTTCTGACTATGAAAACAACCTATAATCTCCGCAGCATCGCTGCAAAAGCCATCAGCCAGGTTCTTGATCAAGGCCAGTCTCTTTCTACCGTTTTACCAGGGTTACAAAAGAATATTTCCGAGAAAGATCGCGGTTTACTGCAAGAGTTGTGCTTCGGGACGCTGCGCGTTCTGCCACAGCTCGAATGGTGTTTGCAGCAGCTAATGGCTAAACCCCTCACAGGTAAACAACGTACTTTGCATTATCTGCTGATGGTGGGCATCTATCAGTTGGTCCACACGCGTATTCCCGCTCACGCAGCCTTAGCTGAAACCGTTGAAGGTGCCGTGGCGCTGAAACGCCCGCAGCTGAAAGGTCTGATTAATGGCGTACTGCGCCAATTCCAGCGTCAGCAGGAAGATTTGATTCAGCGAATGGAGAATACGGACAGCCGCTATCTGCACCCTAGCTGGCTACTGAATCGCATTAAGAAGGCTTACCCAGAAAAGTGGGAAGCCATCATTGAAGCCAATAACCAGCGCCCACCAATGTGGTTACGCGTAAATCGCATCCATCATTCACGCGATGAATATCTGGCACTCCTGCAAGCCGCCGGCATCGATGCTGCTCCTCACCCTGAATATGCCGATGCCCTGCGATTGCTAACGCCTTCAGCCGTGTCCGAATTACCCGGTTTTGCCGAGGGTTGGGTGACGGTGCAAGATGCCTCAGCCCAAGGCAGTGTTGATCTTCTTGATCCACAAGATGGTGAGATGATCCTCGACCTGTGCTGCGCGCCGGGCGGGAAAACCACTCATATTCTGGAAGCCGCGCCAAAGGCCCACGTGCTTGCAGTGGATGTGGATAAACAACGGCTGGTTCGCGTAAACGAAAACCTGCAACGGCTGAAATTGCATGCCGAGGTTAAACAAGGCGACGGCCGCGAGCCGCAGTCTTGGGCTGGCGATCGTCAGTTCGACAAGATTTTGCTCGATGCGCCTTGCTCTGCGACTGGCGTGATTCGCCGCCATCCAGACATCAAGTGGCTGCGCCGCGACAGTGATATTGCCGAGCTGGCAGGCTTGCAGCGCGAAATTCTCGACGCTATTTGGCCACGTTTGAAAGCGAATGGCGTGATGGTCTATGCGACATGCTCGATTTTGCCAGAAGAGAACAGCCAGCAGATAAAAGCATTCCTGAACGACCACCCGGAAGCGCAGCTGGTTGAGACTGGCAGTCTGGAAAATCCGGGCAGACAGAACTTGCCTCACGCTGAAGATGGCGACGGCTTCTATTACGCTAAACTGATTAAGTCAGCGAAGTAATTCCTAAGCGAGAATGAGCCTCTTATGAAAATTATTATTCTTGGTGCCGGGCAGGTTGGCGGGACACTGGCTGAGAACTTGGTGGGTGAAAACAACGACATCACCGTCGTTGACACCAACATGTCACGTTTGCGCCAGCTTCAGGATAAGTTCGACCTGCGGGTGGTTCAGGGACATGGCTCGCACCCAAGAGTGCTGCGCGAAGCCGGTGCAGAAGATGCCGATATGCTGGTTGCGGTGACCAATTCTGACGAAACTAACATGGTGGCGTGCCAGATTGCCTACTCGCTTTTCAACACGCCCAACCGTATCGCGCGTATTCGTTCTTCTGAATATATCCGTGAATCAGAAAAGCTCTTCAAGCCGGAAGCCGTGCCAATTGATCACCTGATCTCGCCCGAGCAGCTGGTTATCGATTACATCTACAAGCTGATTGAGTATCCGGGCGCTCTGCAAGTGGTCAACTTTGCCGAAGGTAAAGTCAGCATCGCGGCGGTCAAAGCCTATTACGGCGGCCCACTGGTCGGTAGCGCCCTGTCATCCATGCGCGAGCATATGCCGCACATTGAGACTCGCGTGGCGGCTATTTTCCGCCAAGACCGGCCTATTCGCCCACAGGGTTCGACCATTATTGAAGCCGGCGATGAAGTCTTCTTCGTTGCGGCCTCGCAGCACATTCGCGCCGTGATGAGCGAGCTTCAGCGTTTGGAAAAGCCTTATAAACGCATCATGATTGTCGGCGGCGGGAATGTTGGTGCAGGCCTGGCTCAGCGTTTAGAGAAGAATTACAGCGTAAAACTTATTGAGCGTAACCAGCAAAGGGCCGCTGAACTTGCCGAGATCTTGCAAGACACCATCGTGTTCTACGGCGACGCCTCTGACCAAGAGCTGCTCGCCGAAGAACATATCGAGCAGGTCGACGTGTTTATCGCTATTACCAATGATGATGAAGCCAACATCATGTCGGCCATGCTGGCCAAGCGCATGGGTGCCAAAAAAGCCATGGTGCTTATCCAGCGCGGGGCTTATGTCGACTTGGTGCAGGGCAGCGTTATTGATATCGCCATTTCCCCGCAGCAAGCGACCATTTCAGCGCTGCTGGGTCACGTGCGTAAAGCGGATATTGTCAGCGTCTCCTCTCTTCGACGCGGCGTGGCCGAAGCCATCGAGGCTATTGCTCACGGTGATGAGAGCACTTCACGCGTCGTCGGCAGAACCGTCGAACAGATCAAGCTGCCGCCGGGTACCACCATCGGCGCTATCGTAAGGGGTAATGAAGTCATTATCGCCAACGGAGCAAGCCGCATTCAGCAGGGCGACCACGTGATCATGTTCATCACTGATAAGAAATTCGTGCGCGACGTCGAGAGATTGTTCCAGCCGAGTCCATTTTTCTTATAAAATGACGCGGGTGTTTGAATATTTATCAATGAATTGGAATCAATTCTTCAACTTTTGTAGCGCGGACGCAACAAATGGTCTTTACTTTGTTTGACACAAAGTATCGATTTGCCAAGGGGATGTTTTATGAGTTTTATGAAAGAGTTTCGTGAGTTTGCCATGCGTGGCAATGTTGTCGATCTTGCAGTCGGTGTGATCATCGGTGCAGCATTCGGCAAAATTGTGTCTTCGCTGGTCGCAGATATTATTATGCCACCACTGGGCTTGTTAATCGGCGGGGTGGATTTCAAGCAGTTCGAATGGGTTATACGCGAAGCTCAGGGCACAGTGCCTGCGGTTGTCATGAAGTATGGTGTGTTTATTCAGAACATTTTTGACTTTGTGATTGTTGCTTTGGCCATCTTCTGTGCCGTCAAATTGATGAACAAGATGCGTCGTAAAGAAGAAGCAGCTCCTGCTGAGCCAGCAAAACCAACAGCAGAAGAAACCTTGCTGACAGAAATCCGCGATTTGCTTAAACAACAGCAAACGCCAAGATTGTAAAAGCAGTTCGTTTACCCATGAAAAAGCCATCATCTGATGGCTTTTTTTATACTAGAAGGACAGTGCTAAGAACCCGAATAAGTGCTTAGCACTGCCCTCCTGATAACCCTTCTTGCCGTTCTTCTCTTTTCTACGATAACTGCCTTTGCCTTTGAGATTCTTTTCTACTCGCTGTCTGAACAGTGGATCATGCAACAGGGCCTGAATCGCGTTGTCCTGAATGACACCTTTTTGATGCTTGTAGCAACTCATGTTGACCTCTTAATTAACTTTATTGTTTCGCTTCTTCAAACCGAGACACCGAGCTTATTTTTCTTTAACAGCACCAGCCTCGAGCGCCTCAAGAATAGAGCAACTTGCGCTGGAATGCGAAGAACCACAGCACGCGTTGCTTAGGCGCGTCAGAGAATCTTTCATTCGCTCTAATTCACTCAGCTTGGCTTCTACTTCCGCCAGTCTACTATCCACGATGGACTTGGACTCCTGACAAGTATGATGCGCCGGATCGATTCTTAAAGAAAGCAGCTCTTTGATAGCTTCCAGCGTAAAGCCCGTGGTTTTTGCATAGCGAATGAAGCGCAGACGCTGCAAATCTCGATTGTTATATTGGCGATAGCCGGAATCGCTTCTTTCGCCGCACTCCATCATCCCCTGCTTCTCATAGTAGCGGACCGTGTCGGTACTCACATCCGCCAGCTTCGCAAGCTCGCCTATCTTATACATGCTACTTACCTCGCAATCTTTCAAGCAGCGGGTTTTGATAATCGCCGCGTAAGAAGTCGGTATTCTGACCTGCCTGCTGCAACCTCAGCTCAAGTAATTTTACTCTCTTCTCTAACTCAGTAAACCTAGCGTCATCCGCAGTCAACGTTTGCAACAGCTGGTTCAGCTCAAGGGCCTCCTTTCTATCCTGTAACTCGGGCGGCAAAAAACCAGAATTCTTGAGGATTCGATAGGCCATTCTCAGCTCGGCAGGCACATCGCTGTCATCGTCAAGAAGCAGTGGACTACCGGCGCCGGGCAGATTGTCCAATTCACCTTTCTTAATAGCTTCGGCAATTTTTTGCTCGGCCATGGCATCACCAAGAAACATAAGCTCTCCAGTAAGCAAAACAGTGAGTATTAGAAAAGGATAACGGCTGAATAGGAAAAAGTTAGAGAAAAGATGCTTTCTGACACTGAGGGAAATGTAGCAGGGAAAAGGCCGGGGAACTACGAGCTAACAACAGGCGTAAAAAAACCGGGCAAGCCCGGTTTTTTCATGCATCTACAGATTATTCAGCAGTTGCTACTTCTGCTTGTGACTCTGCACGATCAACGAGCTCGATGTATGCCATCGGCGCATTGTCGCCTGCACGGAAGCCACACTTAAGAATACGAGTGTAACCACCGGCACGGCTCGCGAAACGCGGGCCCAGTTCATTAAACAGTTTTGCCACGATCTCGTTATCACGAGTACGGGCGAATGCCAGACGACGATTTGCAACGTTGTCGGTCTTGGCAAGAGTAATCAGCGGCTCAACAACGCGACGCAGCTCTTTCGCTTTCGGCAGGGTCGTCTTGATGATTTCATGACGAACCAAAGAGCCGGCCATGTTACGGAACATAGCCTGTCTGTGGCTGCTGTTACGGTTCAGTTGACGACCACTCTTACGATGGCGCATGACCTTATCCTTCTCAGTAAAACCTTAACCTGTGATCCGGTTACTCGTCAGCGATGCTTGCTGGTGGCCAGTTTTCTAGGCGCATGCCCAGAGACAAACCACGGGAAGCAAGCACATCTTTAATCTCAGTAAGAGATTTTTTACCAAGGTTAGGCGTTTTAAGTAGCTCAACCTCAGTGCGCTGTACCAGATCACCGATGTAGTGGATTGCTTCTGCTTTGAGGCAGTTAGCAGAGCGGACAGTCAATTCCAGATCGTCAACAGGGCGCAACAAGATTGGATCGAATTCTGGCTTCTCTTCTTTAACTTCCGGCTGACGTACATCACGTAAATCAACGAAAGCTTCAAGTTGTTCAGCAAGAATGGTTGCCGCACGACGGATCGCCTCTTCAGGATCGATCGTACCGTTGGTTTCCATTTCGATAACCAGCTTGTCCAAATCGGTGCGCTGTTCTACACGCGCTGCTTCAACATTGTAGGCAATACGCTCTACAGGGCTGTAGCATGCATCTACTAACAGACGGCCAATTGGGCGCTCATCTTCTTCCGAATGAATTCGGGCAGACGCCGGCACATAACCACGACCGCGCTGAACTTTGATACGCATGCTAATAGCTGCGTTCTCATCGGTCAGGTGGCAGATAACGTGTTGCGGCTTGACGATTTCGACATCACCATCATGGGTAATGTCGGCTGCAGTCACAGGGCCAATGCCAGACTTATTCAGGGTAAGAATAACTTCATCTTTCCCTTGAACTCTCACCGCCAGCCCTTTCAGGTTGAGCAGGATCTCCAGGATATCTTCCTGTACGCCTTCTTTGGTGCTGTACTCATGCAGTACACCATCAATCTCAACCTCGGTCACCGCGCAACCCGGCATGGATGAAAGCAGAATACGGCGCAGTGCGTTGCCTAAAGTATGGCCAAAGCCACGTTCTAAAGGCTCAAGGGTCACCTTGGCGTGCGTCGAACTGACTTGCTCGATATCTACCAGGCGCGGTTTTAGAAACTCTGTCACAGAACCCTGCATTGTGTCCTCTCTTTGGTACTAAGCTTTACTTAGAGTAAAGCTCGACGATCAGGTGTTCGTTAATGTCAGCAGACAGATCAGTACGCTCAGGCTTACGCTTGAACACACCTTCCATCTTCGCAGCATCAACTTCAAGCCAAGTCGGCTTTTCACGCTGTTCAGCCAACTCCAAAGCGGCCTTAACGCGAGATTGCTTTTTAGCTTTCTCACGGATGCTGACAACGTCATTCGGAGATACCTGATAAGAAGCGATGTTAACAACGCGACCGTTTACCATAATAGCTTTGTGGCTAACTAACTGGCGCGATTCCGCACGAGTAGCGCCGAAGCCCATACGATAAACAACGTTGTCCAAACGCCCTTCAAGTAGTTGCAACAGGTTTTCACCGGTGTTGCCTTTAAGGCGAGCAGCTTCTTTATAATAGTTACGGAATTGACGCTCTAAGATGCCATAGATACGGCGAACTTTTTGCTTTTCACGCAACTGCACACCATAGTCAGACAGACGCGGTTTACGCGCACCATGCTGACCAGGAGCTTGTTCAATTTTACACTTGGTATCGATCGCTCGAACGCCAGATTTAAGGAATAAATCTGTGCCCTCACGACGGCTAAGCTTGAGCTTAGGACCCAAATATCTTGCCATTTTCTCTCTCCAACAATCCTAAAAGCAGCGTTATACGCGACGCTTTTTCGGCGGACGACAACCGTTATGAGGGATAGGAGTCACATCAGTAATATTAGTGATGCGGAAACCAGCCGCGTTTAATGCGCGGATAGTAGACTCACGACCAGGACCAGGTCCTTTAACCATAACTTCCAGATTCTTGATACCGTATTCTTTCACTGCGTCAGCGCAGCGCTCTGCTGCAACCTGAGCTGCGAACGGAGTGGATTTACGAGAACCACGGAAACCGGAACCACCAGCTGTTGCCCAACCCAAAGCATTACCCTGACGATCGGTAATGGTTACAATGGTGTTGTTGAAAGAAGCATGGATATGAGCCACGCCGTCAGAGACTTGTTTTCTTACACGTTTACGTGTACGAACAGGTGCCTTTGCCATTTATTCAATCACCCCGATTATTTCTTGATCGGTTTACGCGGACCCTTACGGGTACGTGCGTTAGTCTTAGTACGCTGACCGCGCACTGGAAGACCACGACGATGACGCAAACCACGATAAGTCCCAAGGTCCATAAGACGCTTGATGCTCAGGGTGACTTCACGACGCAGATCACCTTCAACAATGAACTTGGCAACTTCGTCACGCAGCTTTTCGATTTGCTCTTCAGACAGCTCACTGATCTTAACATTTTCAGCAATACCAGACGCTGCACAGATAGCCTGTGAACGGGTTTTACCGATGCCGTAGATCGAAGTTAATGCGATCACGGTATGTTTTTGATCAGGAATGTTAATGCCTGCTATACGGGCCACTATGCACTCCTACTATTTATATACGGCAACACCATTCTGAAAAGCCCGTTTTCAGGATACTCAAATAGTGTTGCAGCTTACATACAAAAGATTGGCTGGCTAATCTAGCCAGCTCAACCCAACTTTGCAAGAAAAATATGCGAGATAATCAGCCTTGACGCTGTTTATGCTTCGGCTCGGCGCTGCAGATTACGCGAACGATACCGTTACGCTTAACGATTTTGCAGTTACGACATAATTTCTTGACGGAAGCACGAACTTTCATTTTTACTCTCCGTAACTTCGCAAACGCACCAGATTAGCGGTTATAGCCTTTCAGGTTTGCTTTCTTCAATGCAGACTCGTACTGACTTGACATCATCAGAGTTTGCACTTGAGCCATAAAGTCCATAATGACGACAACTACGATTAGTAGTGAGGTACCACCAAAGTAGAATGGCACTTTCATTGCGTCACGCATGAACTCCGGGATAAGGCAGATGAAAGTAATATACATCGCACCGATTAAGGTTAAACGAGTCATTACTTTATCGATGTACTTCGCCGTTTGCTCTCCCGGACGAATTCCTGGTACAAATGCACCGGACTTCTTCAGGTTATCTGCTGTCTCGCGTGGGTTGAAAACCAACGCAGTATAAAAGAAACAGAAGAAAATGATTGCAGTCGCATAGAGTAACACATAAAGCGGTTGCCCAGGCTGCAAATACAGCGAAATCGTAGTCAGCCAGTTCCAACCAGTCCCGCCCCCAAACCATGATGCAATCGTGGCAGGGAACAGAATAATGCTGGAAGCGAAGATCGCTGGGATAACCCCGGCCATATTCACTTTCAACGGTAAGTGCGTGCTCTGTGCTGCATAAACACGACGACCTTGTTGACGTTTAGCATAGTTAACGACGATACGACGTTGACCACGCTCTACAAACACAACAAAGAAAGTCACTGCAAACACTAAAACTGCAACCAACAGCAACAGGAGGAAGTGCAGGTCGCCTTGCCGAGCTTGTTCGATAGTATGAGCTACTGCCGGTGGCAGACCTGCTACGATACCTGCGAAGATTATGATTGAGATACCGTTACCGATACCGCGTTCAGTAATCTGCTCGCCCAACCACATCAGGAACATTGTCCCGGTGACCAAGCTCACAACCGCTGTAAAGTAGAAGGCAAAGCCTGGATTTAACACCAGGCCTTGCATACCAGGCATGTTCGGTAAACCGGTAGCAATACCGATTGACTGGAACACAGCTAATACCAGCGTACCGTAACGGGTGTACTGGCTAATCTTACGACGGCCAGCCTCCCCTTCTTTCTTAATCTCTGCTAACGCTGGATGAACCACCGTCAGCAGCTGGATAATAATCGATGCCGAAATGTACGGCATGATACCCAATGCAAAGATAGAAGCACGGCTGAGAGCACCACCAGAGAACATGTTAAACATTTCAATGATGGTGCCTCTTTGCTGCTCGAGCAATTTGGCAAGTACAGTGGCATCAATACCAGGGATCGGAATAAAAGAGCCGATACGGAAAACGATCAACGCACCGATAACAAACAAAAGTCTGCGCTTCAGTTCGCCTAGTCCACCCTTGGCACTTTGGAAATCTAACCCCGGTTGCTTAGCCATCTGCTACTTATTCCTCAATTTTACCGCCAGCAGCTTCGATAGCAGCACGAGCGCCTTTGGTGACACGCAAACCACGCAGAGTTACCGCACGACCAACTTCGCCAGAAAGAATAACTTTCGCGAACTCGATCTGGATACCAACTACGTTAGCGGCTTTCAGCGTGCTCAGGTCGATTACGTCGCCTTCTACAAGAGCAAGTTCAGACAGACGAACTTCTGCCGTGATCATTGCTTTGCGAGAGGTGAAGCCGAATTTCGGCAAACGACGGTATAAAGGCATCTGACCACCTTCAAAACCACGACGTACGCCACCACCAGAACGTGAGTTCTGACCTTTGTGACCACGACCGCCGGTTTTACCCAGGCCAGAACCAATACCACGACCTACACGCTTCGGCGCTTGTTTGGCACCTTCAGCCGGAGACAGAGTATTTAAACGCATCTCTTACTCCTCAACCTTAACCATGTAGGAAACCAGGTTGATCATACCGCGTACAGCAGGAGTATCCTCACGCTCTACAGTATGACCAATACGACGCAGACCTAAGCCTAACAGCGTTGCCTTGTGTTTCGGCAAGCGGCCAATAGAGCTGCGAGTTTGTGTTACTTTAATAGTCTTTGCCATGGTTAATTACCCCAGAATTTCTTCAACGGATTTACCACGCTTGGCAGCGACCATTTGTGGGGATTTCATATTTGCCAGAGCGTCGATAGTTGCACGAACCACGTTGATCGGGTTTGTAGAACCATAAGCTTTAGCCAATACGTTATGCACCCCAGCGACTTCCAGGACGGCACGCATTGCACCACCGGCGATAATACCGGTACCTTCGGAAGCCGGCTGCATGAACACACGGGAACCCGTATGAGCACCTTTAACAGGGTGCTGCAGGGTGCCGCTGTTCAGCGCGACATTCATCATGTTGCGACGGGCTTTTTCCATCGCTTTCTGGATCGCTGCCGGAACTTCGCGTGCTTTGCCGTAGCCAAAACCAACGCGACCGTTACCATCACCAACTACTGTCAGTGCGGTAAAGCTGAAGATACGGCCACCTTTTACGGTTTTAGATACGCGGTTTACCGCGATCAGCTTTTCCTGCAGTTCGCCAGCTTGTTTTTCGATGTGAGCCATCTTAAACCTCTTCCTTAGAACTGAAGGCCAGCTTCACGGGCAGCATCTGCCAGTGCCTGGACTCGACCATGATATTGGAAACCGGAACGGTCAAAGGATACTTTCGTGATTCCTTTTTCCAATGCGCGTTCTGCGATAGCTTTACCTACAGCAGTGGCAGCATCTTTGTTGCCGGTATACTTCAGTTGCTCAGTAATAGTTTTTTCTACAGTAGATGCAGCAACTAATACTTCAGAACCGTTTGGTGCGATAACCTGTGCGTAAATATGACGCGGGGTACGATGTACCACCAGACGTGTCGCACCCAATTCTTTGAGCTTGCGGCGTGCGCGGGTCGCACGACGGATACGAGCAGATTTCTTATCCATAGTGTTACCTTACTTCTTCTTAGCCTCTTTGGTACGCACGACTTCGTCGGCGTAACGGACACCCTTGCCTTTATAAGGCTCAGGACGACGGTAGGCACGTAAATCCGCTGCAACCTGACCGATAACTTGTTTATCAGCGCCTTTCAGCACGATTTCAGTTTGGGTCGGACATTCAGCAGTGATGCCTTCCGGCAGCTGGTGATCTACTGGGTGAGAGAAGCCTAAAGCTAAATTCACCACATTGCCTTTAACGGCAGCACGATAACCAACGCCAACCAATTGAAGCTTTTTAGTGAAGCCATCGGTAACACCAACAACCATTGCGTTCAACAGTGCACGAGTAGTACCCGCTTGGGCCCAACCGTCAACAAAACCTTCACGCGGGGTGAAAGTGATGGTGTTTTCTTCCTGTTTTACTACAACGGCGTCATGGATAGTACGTGACAGCTCGCCGTTTTTACCCTTAATCGTAATAACCTGACCGTTGAGTTTTACCTCTACGCCGGCAGGAATGACGACGGGTGCTTTTGCAACACGAGACATTCTTTCCTCCCGATTAAGCTACGTAGCAGATAATCTCGCCACCAAGACCAGCCTGGCGAGCTGCACGATCAGTCATAACACCTTTAGAGGTAGAAATAACAGCGATACCCATACCGGCCATTACTTTTGGCAGCTCATCTTTTTTCTTATAGATGCGCAGACCTGGACGGCTGATACGTTGAATGCTTTCTACCACTGCCTTGCCCTGGAAGTACTTCAGTACTAATTCCAGTTCAGGTTTGGCGTCGCCTTCGATTTTAAATTCTTCAATATAACCTTCTTCCTTCAGCACGTTGGCAATTGCCACTTTCAGCTTGGAGGAAGGCATGGTGACCGCAACTTTGTTCGCGGCTTGACCGTTACGGATACGGGTCAGCATATCCGCGATCGGATCTTGCATGCTCATCTGTCTTTACTCCCGTGATTCAATTGGTGAAAATTACCAGCTAGCCTTTTTAAGACCCGGAATTTCACCGCGCATAGCGGCTTCACGGACCTTAATACGGCTCAACCCGAACTTCCGCAGGAAAGCATGCGGACGACCAGTTTGACGGCAGCGGTTACGCTGACGAGACGGGCTGGAATCACGCGGCAGAGACTGCAGCTTAAGAACCGCATCCCAACGATCTTCGTCGGAAGAGTTCACACCAGAGATAATAGCTTTCAATTCCTCGCGTTTAGCGCGGTATTTGTCAGCCAGTTTCACGCGAACGACTTCGCGTGCTTTCATGGATTGCTTAGCCATTAGTAACCCTGCCTTACTTGCGGAACGGGAAGTTAAAGGCAGCCAGCAGAGCGCGGCCTTCATCATCGGATTTCGCAGTAGTGGTGATAGTAATATCTAAACCACGAACGCGATCGACTTTATCATAATCGATTTCCGGGAAGATGATCTGTTCACGCACGCCCATGCTGTAGTTACCACGACCATCGAAAGACTTAGCAGACAAGCCGCGGAAGTCACGAATACGTGGAACAGCAATAGAGACCAGACGCTCAAAGAACTCCCACATGCGTTCGCCACGCAGAGTTACTTTACAGCCGATCGGATAGCCCTGACGGATTTTGAAGCCTGCAACTGATTTGCGTGCTTTGGTGATCAACGGTTTTTGACCGGAGATTGCTGCCAGGTCAGCTGCTGCGTTATCCAGCAGTTTCTTGTCAGCGATCGCTTCACCTACACCCATGTTCAGGGTGATCTTCTCGACCCGAGGGACTTGCATGACAGAATTGTAACCAAACTCAGTCATGAGTTTTTTTACGACATCGTCTTTGTAGTAATCATGCAGTTTCGCCATCGTACTACTCCAAATTACTTGATAGTTTCGCTGTTAGACTTGAAGAAACGGACTTTTTTGCCGTCTTCGAATCTAAAGCCTACACGGTCAGCCTTACCGGTTGCCGCGTTGAAGATAGCAACGTTAGAAACCTGAATTGCAGCTTCTTTTTCAACGATGCCGCCTGGTTGGTTCAGAGCCGGGACAGGCTTCTGATGTTTCTTAACCAGGTTGATACCTTCAACAATGACCTTACCAGAAGACAGGACATTTTTTACTTTACCGCGCTTACCTTTATCTTTGCCGGTAAGCAGGATAACTTCGTCATCACGACGGATTTTCGCTGCCATGGTTCGCTCCTTAGAGTACTTCTGGTGCCAGAGAGATAATTTTCATGAACTTCTCATTACGCAGTTCACGAGTTACCGGCCCAAAAATACGCGTGCCGATTGGCTGCTCGCTGTTATTGTTTAAAATAACGCATGCATTACCATCGAAGCGAATGACAGAACCGTCCGGGCGACGAACACCCTTCTTGGTGCGCACCACTACCGCCTTCAGCACATCGCCTTTCTTCACCTTACCGCGAGGAATTGCTTCCTTGATGGTAATTTTGATGATGTCGCCGACGCCTGCGTAGCGACGGTGCGAGCCACCTAGAACCTTGATACACATTACGCGACGTGCACCGGAGTTGTCGGCCACGGTCAGCATAGTCTGTTCTTGGATCATGTTAGTGCTCCGCTAATGTCAACTACAACTTTAGGACCCAGGAATAGGTCGTTAAGAAATCCCCATAAATGAGGGCGCGGCATTATAACACCGGTTCCAGATTATGGGTAGAAAAAATAAACGGCCCACAGTTATGAGCCGTTTATCTATTTTTGAGACGACGAGTCTATTACAGAATCGCTTTCTCTACAACGCGAACCAGTGTCCAAGACTTAGTCTTAGACAGCGGACGGCATTCGCTAATTTCAACGACGTCACCGATACCGCATTCGTTGTTCTCGTCATGTACGTGCAGCTTAGTCGTACGCTTGATGAATTTACCGTAGATTGGGTGTTTCACGAAACGTTCAATCGCAACAACGATGGATTTCTCCATTTTGTCACTGATAACACGACCTTGCAGAGTACGGATCTTGTCACTCATTACGCACCCGCCTTTTCAGTCAGTAAAGTCTTCACACGTGCAACATCACGACGCACTTGTTTCAACAGGTGTGTTTGCTGCAACTGGCCACTTGCCGTTTGCATGCGCAGGTTAAACTGCTCACGCAAAAGGTTAAGAAGCTCAGTGTTCAGCTCTTCCACGCTTTTTTCGCGCAGCTCTTGTGCTTTCATTACATCACCGTCTTAGTTACAAAGGTGGTTTTGATAGGCAGTTTGGCTGCTGCCAGCTGGAAGGCTTCACGAGCCAGCTCTTCAGGCACACCGTCCATTTCGTACAGGACTTTACCAGGCTGGATCAAGGCAACCCAATACTCCACGTTACCTTTACCTTTACCCATACGAACTTCCAGTGGCTTCTCGGTGATCGGTTTGTCCGGGAATACACGGATCCAGATCTTACCTTGACGCTTAACTGCACGGGTCATCGCACGACGTGCTGCTTCAATTTGACGAGCAGTCAGACGACCACGGCCAACAGCTTTCAGACCGTAAGTGCCGAAGCTCACATCCGTACCTTGCGCAAGACCACGGTTGCGGCCTTTGTGCACCTTACGGAATTTTGTACGCTTTGGTTGTAACATCAGCGACTCTCCTTACTTGCGGCCTTTACGCTGCTGCTTTTTAGGTTGAGCAGCCGGTTCCGGTTGTTCAACTGCAGCCATACCACCCAGGATCTCACCTTTGAAGATCCATACCTTAACGCCGATTACACCATAAGTGGTGTGCGCTTCAGATGTGTTGTAATCGATATCCGCACGCAGAGTGTGCAACGGAACACGACCTTCACGGTACCATTCGGTACGCGCGATTTCAGCACCGCCAAGACGGCCGCTTACTTCAACTTTGATACCTTTAGCGCCAAGACGCATTGCGTTCTGTACAGCACGCTTCATAGCACGACGGAACATAACGCGACGTTCCAGCTGTGAAGTGATGCTGTCAGCAACCAATTTAGCGTCAAGTTCCGGCTTGCGGACTTCGGCGATGTTAATTTGCGCAGGAACGCCAGCGATATCCGCTACGACCTTACGCAGTTTTTCGACATCTTCACCTTTCTTGCCGATAACGATGCCAGGACGAGCGGTGTGAATAGTCACACGGATGCTCTTCGCTGGACGCTCGATAACGATGCGAGAAACGGAAGCTTTCGACAATTCTTTAGTCAAGAACTGGCGAACTTTAAAGTCGCTGTCCAGGTTGTCAGCGAATTCTTTGGTATTTGCATACCAAGTAGAGTTCCAAGGTTTGACAATACCTAGTCGAATACCATTAGGATGTACTTTCTGACCCATTGCTAGTCTCCAGAGTCTCAGCGATCGGACACAACCACAGTAATGTGGCTGGTGCGCTTCAGAATGCGATCTGCACGACCTTTAGCACGCGGCATAATGCGCTTCATGCTTGGGCCTTCGTCTACGAAAATCTTCGTGACTTTCAGATCATCGATGTCAGCGCCATCGTTGTGTTCTGCGTTAGCAATGGCAGACTCTAGTACCTTCTTAACCAAACCAGCAGCTTTCTTGTTGGTGTAGGCCAAAGTTTCCAGAGCTTGCGACACTTTCTTACCGCGGATCAGGTCAGCAACAAGGCGAACCTTCTGAGCAGAAGAACGAGCGTGGCGATGTTTAGCGATAGTTTCCATCTCTTCCTCCTACCTTAGCGCTTTTTAGCTTTTTTATCAGCCGCATGGCCGCGATAAGTACGAGTCGGCGCGAATTCACCCAGTTTGTGACCGACCATTTCGTCGGAAACAAATACTGGTACGTGCTGACGACCATTATGGACAGCGATGGTCAAACCGATCATGTTAGGAAAGATCGTTGAACGACGGGACCAAGTGCGCAAAGGCTTCTTGTCACCGCTTTCCACCGCTTTCTCTACCTTCTTCAGCAAGTGCAGGTCAATAAAAGGACCTTTCTTGAGAGAACGTGGCATGGCTTATCCTCTAATTATTTTTTGCTACGGCGACGTACAATGAATTTATCAGTACGCTTGTTGCTACGGGTCTTCTTACCTTTGGTCTGAACGCCCCACGGGGTTACCGGGTGCTTACCAAAGTTACGACCTTCACCACCACCGTGTGGGTGATCGACTGGGTTCATCGCAGTACCGCGAACGGTAGGACGAATACCACGCCAACGTGCAGCACCTGCTTTACCCAGAACGCGAAGCATATGTTCAGCGTTACCGACTTCACCTAAGGTGGCGCGGCAATCAACTTGAACTTTACGCATTTCGCCAGAGCGCAGACGCAGAGTTACGTAGGAACCGTCACGTGCAACGATCTGAACGTAGGCACCAGCAGAACGAGCCATCTGGCCACCCTTACCTGGTTTCATTTCTACGTTGTGAACCGTTGAACCTACTGGGATGTTGCGCATAGGCAGGGCGTTACCTGTCTTAATTGCTGCATCAACACCAGATTGGATCTGGTCACCCACTTTCAGGCCTTTCGGCGCCAGGATATAACGGCGTTCGCCGTCTTTGTACAGAACCAGAGCGATATTCGCTGAACGGTTCGGATCGTACTCCAGACGCTCAACCACTGCTGCGATACCGTCTTTGTTGCGTTTGAAGTCAACCAGACGATAATGCTGCTTGTGGCCACCACCGATATGACGGGTGGTGATACGGCCATTGTTGTTACGACCACCGCTTTTGCTCAGTTTTTCAAGCAGCGGGGCATAAGGTTTACCCTTGTGCAACTCCTGGTTAACCACTTTAACAACATGGCGGCGGCCCGGAGATGTAGGTTTACATTTAACAATTGCCATTGTTCAAACTCCTCCGACTTACTCTGCGCCGCTGATGAAGTCCAGATTCTGGCCTTCTTTCAGGGTAACGTAAGCTTTTTTCCAGTCGCTACGACGACCAACACGCTGACCGTGACGCTTCACTTTGCCTTTAACAAGCAGGGTGTTAACGTCTTCGACTTCGACTTCAAACAGTTTCTTAACCGCAGCTTTGATTTCTGCTTTAGTCGCGTCTTTGGCAACTTTGAGAACGATGGTGTTGTTCTTTTCCATCGCAGTAGAAGCTTTTTCAGAAACGTGCGGCGCGCGCAGCACTTTCAGCAGACGTTCTTCACGAATCATGCCAGCATCTCCTCAACTTGCTTCACCGCGTCAGAAGTCATAACGACTTTGTCGAAGGCGATCAGGCTTACTGGATCGATACCTGCTACATCACGTACATCAACCTTGTACAGGTTGCGTGCGGCCAGGAACAGGTTCTCGTCGACTTCGCCAGTTACAATCAGCACGTCTTCCAGAGCCATGTCTTTCAGTTTCTGTGCCAGCAGCTTAGTTTTAGGCGCTTCTACAGAGAACTGCTCGACTACGATCAAGCGATCTTGACGTACCAGTTCGGACAGAATGCTTTTCAGCGCGCCGCGGTACATCTTTTTATTTACTTTTTGACTGTGGTCCTGTGGCTTTGCAGCGAAGGTTACACCACCGGAACGCCAGATCGGGCTCTTTACAGAACCTGAACGCGCACGGCCAGTACCTTTCTGACGCCAAGGTTTTTTACCGGAACCAGTTACTTCAGCACGGGTCTTCTGAGCGCGAGTACCTTGACGGGCACCTGCTGCATACGCAACAACGACCTGGTGTACCAGCGCTTCATTGAAATCACGCCCGAAGGTAGTTTCGGAAACAGTCAGCGCGCTTTGCGCGTCTTTCACTACTAATTCCATTCCTATCTCCTCGACGTTAAGCCTTAACAGCAGGTTTAACGATCAGGTTGCCACCGGTAGCACCCGGAACAGCACCCTTGACCAGCAGCAGGTTGCGCTCAGCGTCAACACGTACTACGTCCAGGCTTTGAACGGTTACACGCTCGTTACCCAGTTGGCCTGCCATTTTCTTGCCTTTGAACACTTTGCCCGGAGTCTGGTTCTGACCGATAGAACCCGGAACACGGTGAGACAAGGAGTTACCGTGGGTAGCGTCTTGGGTACGGAAATTCCAGCGCTTAACTGTGCCAGCAAAACCTTTACCTTTAGAAGTACCGGTAACATCTACTTTCTTAACGTCTGCGAAAATTTCAACGCTAATGTTCTGACCTGCAGTAAATTCTTCACCTTCTGCAAGGCGGAATTCCCACAGACCGCGGCCAGCTTCTACGCCAGCTTTAGCGAAGTGACCCGCTTCTGGTTTAGTTACACGGTTAGCTTTTTTGCTACCAGTAGTAACTTGCACAGCACGGTAACCGTCGTTGTCCAGGTCTTTGACCTGAGTAACGCGGTTTGCTTCAATTTCGATAACGGTTACTGGGATAGAAACACCATCTTCAGTGAAGATACGTGTCATACCCACTTTTTTACCGACTAAACCAATCATTGTTTCAACCTCTCAATCGCTCAATGACCCTGATTAACCCAGGCTGATCTGCACGTCTACACCAGCAGCCAGATCCAGACGCATCAGAGCATCAACGGTTTTCTCGGTTGGCTCAACGATGTCAACCAGACGCTTGTGAGTGCGAATCTCATACTGATCGCGCGCATCTTTATTGACGTGCGGAGAAATCAGAATGGTAAAGCGCTCTTTGCGGGTCGGCAGCGGGATTGGACCACGAACTTGCGCACCAGTGCGCTTCGCAGTCTCAACGATTTCCGCAGTTGATTGATCGATCAAACGATGATCAAACGCTTTCAGGCGGATACGGATTCTTTGGTTCTGCATGAGACCAGAGCTCCAATTATTTTAAACGTAAATAATTACTCCTCAAACCCATTTCGATTGATGGGAGAGTGTAATCGTTCTTCATATAACCCCCATATCGGGAGTATTGTTTGATTAGCGGTACAGCATTGCTAATCAACTAATCCTTATCGAATTAGACTTACCAAGATTAGGTAAGCCCGCGCATTATACGTAAATAGCGATAGGAAGCAACCAATACGGCAAACAAAATGCTTTTATTTTGCACTCATCACTTTCCAGCACAGATCGCAGAACGGCATTTTAAGTCCGTTCAAAGGCAAAAACCTCTCGTCCCCTCGCCTCTCTGCTGATACCTTGCGCTGAAGAATTAGCCAATAATTGGGCTTCAATACACTTCATGGAAGAAGGCAAAATGGATGAATGGCAGTTATTGAGTCGTGCAGCACTCTCTCAGGGATGGCCTTACCACAGCTGCATCACCTTGCTCGGCCTGCTCGCCGGCAGCTTTCTTAATGTGGTGGTTTACCGGCTCCCGATGGCTATTGGCCGAGCGGAAGGAAAGACCAAAGACACGTTTAACCTTTGCTTCCCCGCTTCCCACTGCCCTGACTGCAAGCATGCGTTGCAGTATTGGCAAAACATCCCATTGCTGAGTTGGGTGATTTTGCAAGGTAGGTGCCATTACTGCCATGGTGCGATCTCCCCTTCTTACCCGCTGACTGAGGGGTTTTGCGCAGCTGGCTTTCTGGCGCTTTCTTTTATGCTCCCCGACCCAGCGACTCTACTCGCCACGCTGATACTGTTTTGGTTCCTACTGGCGTTGAGCTTGATTGACCTTGCAACCTACTTGCTGCCGGATAGCCTGACGTTGCCATTGCTCTGGATAGGATTGCTGGTTCATTCGGTTTCGGGAAAGGTGCCGCTGCAAGATGCAGTTTATGGTGCAGCTACCGGATATCTTTCTTTGTGGCTTTTATATTGGGGAGTGAAGGCGATCACAGGCAAGGAAGGAATGGGATATGGAGACTTCAAGTTGCTTGCAGCGCTGGGCGCCTGGGTTGGCTGGCAGATGTTGCCGCGCCTGTGCATATTGGCCGCACTTACGGGAATGATATTTGCGCTGGTGAGTAAAGGGAGAAATCAAATGACCAAGCAAATTCCGTTTGGACCGAGTTTAGCTTCTGCGGGATTGTTGGTGTATGTCAGCCAGCAGAGCGAATCTGTCTGGCTGATGTTTCAATGAGACGCATGGCTATTTCTGAGATTCTTCTTTGAGCTGGGACTGAATGTAATTCTGAATGCCGACGCGGCCGATGAGTTCGAGCTCGGTTTCAATCCAGTCAATGTGGTGCTCTTCATCAGCGAGGATGTTGATCATCAAATCACGGCTGACGTAGTCATGGACTGAATCTGCATAGGCGATTGCCTCACGCAGGTCTTTCGCTCCGTCGAGTTCGAGCAGTAAATCTGATTTCAGCATCTCCTCAACATCTTCCCCGATATTGAGTTTGCCGAGATCTTGCAGGTTGGGAATGCCTTCCAAGAAGAGAATGCGCTCTATATAGAGGTCCGCATGCTTCATCTCATCAATTGACTCATGGTATTCGATGCCATTGAGTCGCAACAGACCCCAGTTTTTGAACATTCGGGCGTGCAAAAAATACTGGTTAATCGCAACCAGTTCATTTCCAAGAAGTTTATTGAGGTGTGCAATGACTTTTTTATCGCCTTTCATAGGTAACTCCTCCGTTCCGGTATCTAAAGCGTAGATCCGGTTAAGAGTAAGTCAAAGAAAAGGCTTACTTTTGGCGAGGTATTTTTAAGCGATATTGTCGAACTGTGGTATCTGCTGCAATTCATCTTCCATTATCTGGCGCGCGACACGGATACATTTACCGCACTGCGTACCTACCGGAACAAAATTTCTGAGCTGTTGAAACGTTTGAGGCTGATAGCGACGAACTGCCTGACGGATTGTTTTATCACTAACGCTATTACATAAACACACGTACATAGAAACCACACATCGAACAAAACCTGAACTAACTGTAAATGAGAATCGTTACTATTGCAACGTTCAGGCATAAAAAAAGGGTGCCGAAGCACCCTCTTTTATATTGCACAAGTTATCAGCGATTAAGCGAGAACTTTAGCAACAACGCCTGCACCAACGGTACGGCCACCTTCACGGATTGCGAAACGCAGACCGTCATCCATCGCGATTGGGTGGATCAGGGTAACTACCATGTTGATGTTGTCACCTGGCATTACCATCTCTACGCCTTCTGGCAGTTCGATGGTACCGGTCACGTCAGTTGTACGGAAGTAGAACTGTGGACGGTAGCCTTTGAAGAACGGAGTATGACG
>Ga0153931_100144_pt1 | contig 26933 bp, 23 predicted proteins | sample TSNJ015MetaG_FD_104730 | JGI IMG/M metagenome (GOLD analysis project Ga0153931, IMG submission 104730) | Attine ant fungus gardens microbial communities from New Jersey, USA - TSNJ015 MetaG | ecosystem: Host-associated > Fungi > Mycelium > Unclassified | place: USA: New Jersey, Wharton State... | reverse complement strand
TAACACGATCCAAACTGTGGGAGCTGGCTTGCCTGCGAAGGCGGCGTGTCAGGCAACCACGCTGGCACTGAACCACCGCTTTCGCGGGCAAGCCCGCTCCCACATTGGAGTGGTGTCGTTTTGGAAATTGGGAAGGAGCGATCAAATGGGGTCGATCCGGTTCTGGCGGGCTACTGCGTAGTCGTCGGGTTAATGCAACTCAACCTGTGGGAGCGGGCTTGCCCGCGAATGCGGCGTGTCAGGCAACCACGCTGGCACTGAAGCACCGCTATCGCGGGCAAACCCGCTCCCACATTTGCTGTGTGGTGTTTGTGAGACTGAGTAGAGGTCAATGATGGGTGTGTTGCAATCACGCCGCCTGCGCTACGGCATGGGCGCGATCGGGTTGGTATTTGCGTTGCTGGCGGCTCTGCGGCTGGTGTTTTTGATCAGCTTTTCCGGTCTGGATTTAAACACTCCGGCGCTGGCGGAGACCCTGGGCATCGGCCTGCGTTTCGACCTGCGCCTGGCCGTGTTGATCATGTTGCCACTGGCCGTGCTGGCCTGGCTTCCCCGCTGGAACCTCACCACCCTGCCCGCCCTGCGCTGGCTGGCGCGCGGCTATCTGGTCGTAGCCCTGGCCGTGGTCGGCCTGGTGTACATCATCGACTTCGGCCACTACGCCTACCTCGGCGTGCGCATCAACGCGACTGTGTTGCGCTACCTGCAAGACGCACAGATTTCGCAACAGATGGTGTGGGAAACCTACCCGGTGCTGTGGATAACCGCCTGCTGGCTGGCCGCCGTGGCGCTGTGGGTATGGGCGTTGGTGTGCCTGGAGCGATTGACCCTGGATCGCGAACCCACAGTCATCAGCAAATGGGCCGTGGCTTGTGTGGCCGTCGTCGGCGTTGTCGCCGTGCTGCTGGCGCTGCTTGGCCGCGTGGCCAACCTCAACCTGGAAAACCCGGTGCCGCTGCGCTGGAGCGATGCGTTTTTTTCCGGCAACAGCCAGGTTGCCGCCGTGGGCCTGAACCCGGTGCTGTTTTTGTACGACACGCTCAAGGTCGGCCAGGCGCAATTCGATGAAGCCACAGTGCGCGAACATTATTCGCAGGTTGCCGAGTATCTGGGCGTTGACCAGCCCGATCCCCAACAACTGAATTTCATCCGCGAACAAGGCGTGCAACCCTACCGTCTGCAAGGCGAGCGTCCGCCCAATGTGATTTTCGTGATGCTCGAATCCCTCGGCACCAGCGCCGTCGGTGCCTACGGCAACCCGCTGAACCCCACACCGAACCTGGACACGTTGGCAACGCAAAGCTGGTTCTTCAAACACTTCTATGTGCCCGTCACCGGCACCGCCAAAACCGTGTGGGCGAGCATCACCGGCGTGCCCGATGTGACCCGCCAGGAGACCGCCACGCGTAACCCGCTGATCACGCGGCAGCACACGTTGATCAACGCGTTCGAGGGCTACCAGAAGTTCTACATGATCAACGGCAACGCTGGCTGGGCGAATATCAATGCGCTGATCCGCCAAAGCATCGATGGCGTGCAGCTGTTTGACGAAAGCTACTGGCGCTCACCGCGGGTGGACGTGTGGGGCATCTCTGACCTGGACCTCTTCAAGGAGGGCGACCAACTGCTGCGCGCCGTGCCCAAGGACAGGCCGTTCTTCGCTTACGTGCAAACCTCCGGCAACCATCGCCCGTTCACCATTCCCAAGCAGAACGACGGCTTCCAGGTCAGAGACGTGACCCTGGAACAGGCCCAGGCCGCTGGCTCGCGCAGCGTCGAGCAGTACAACGCAGTGCGTTTGCTGGACTTCAACATCGGCCGCCTGATGGACATCGCCAAGGCCGGCGGCTGGTACGACAACAGCATTTTTGTGTTCTTCGGCGACCACAACACCCGCATCAGCCAGATCCCGCACATGGCGCCGGCCTTCGAGCAACTGGGTCTGGAAAGCAACAACGTACCGTTGCTGATCCACGCGCCGGGCCTGCAACCACGGGTGATTGAAGAGGCGGTGGGCCTTGCGGATTTGTTGCCGACAGTCGCCGGCATGGCAGGCATCCCCTTTCGCACTGGCGCGATGGGCCGCGACATCCAGCAGCCGGCCCCGGAAGGCGAACGTGTGGTGCCACTGGTGTTGCACGAGGGCACGTTCCCGATTATCGGCGGCGTGACCCAGGACTTCCTGTTGCAGATGCAACACGATGGCAGCTCACCAACCCTGCATGACCTGGCGTCGCAAACACCTCGCGAAGACGTGGCCGAGCAGCACCCTGAGGAGTTTCAACGCCTGCAGGGCCTGACGCGCGGGCTGCATGAAAGTGCGCGGTTGATGCTGTTCAGAAACGTGCGCGAGTGATCATTTGGGCTGGAAGGTTTCGAGGTAGGCCAGGATGTCTTCGATCTTTTGCGGGTCGCTGATGCCCCAGAAGATCATGCGCGTGCCGCTGACGACTTTTTTTGGCGCCTCGATATAGGCGGCGAGTTTGTCGCGGGTCCAGACCACGCCCGAGTTTTTCATCGCGTCGGAGTACTGGTAGTCCGTGGTGGTGCCGGCAGGGCGGCCGATGATGCCGTTAAGCTGCGGACCGAAGCCGCCGCGCGCGCCTTCGCCAATGCTGTGGCAACCACCGCAGGTCTTGCTGAAAAGCTTACCGCCGGCCTCGGCATCGCCTGCCGCTAAAGCCGGGCCGGTGGTGAGAATCAGGGCGAGGGTCAATAAGGCGTGCTTCATGAAGGCTCCACATCAGGCAACGGTGGGGCGATTATGCCTGCAAGCGACGTATGCCGCTGCGGGCAACGCCTTCCTGACCGCTCTAAAACGACCATCCATCGCCCGGAATATATCCAATCGAACCTATTCACGCCCGCCCCACTCCACCTTACTGAACCCTGATGGTGGAGTAAGGATCATGGCTCAGCCATCGATTTTAGTGCTGGAAGACGACGAGATCATTCGCTCGTTAATGGTGGATGTACTGGAGGATTTCGGGGCGCACGTCACGTCATTTCCTTCGGCGGATGAAGGGATGATTTACCTGGAGCGCGGCGACGACCCCGTGGATTTGATTGTCAGTGATATCCAGATGCCCGGTTTGCTCAATGGTTATGACTTGAGCAAGGTGGTGGCGCATCGCTGGCCGTCTGTGCCCGTGGTGCTGACCTCCGGCAATATCAAGCTGGCGGCGCAGTTGGGCGGCTCCGTGCGTTTTTTACCCAAGCCGTGGAGCGCCGAACACCTGGTTGAGTGCGTACAAACGGCGCTGAACCAACAGGGTATGTCCCTGCACTGATATCGCCGCGATATCACTGAAAGCGAACTTGAGGTGCTTTTCCGTGGTCATTAATCACGCAAGGAGTGACTTTTCTGATCCGCCGGTCAGCCTTTTCGCCTAGTGCGCACAGGTGATGGCAATGAGTTGTGTAGAATCGTCGCCCATTTACAGCGTCATTCATGGCCGAAAGGCCCACAGTTCGAGCTCATTGAATGCATTCACAGGCCCCTGACGTCAGTGCGCCCTCATTGCTGGAAGCGTTACGTTCAGGCACTGGCTCGCTGCATGTTGCGCTGGAAAAACGCCTGCCGTTTTTTTCCGAGCGTCTGGATGCCGACTGGTACCGACGATTGCTTCAGGCGTACTACGGTTTTTATGAGCCGATGGAAGCCGCGCTGTATGACAGTGGCTTGATCCCCGATGGATTCGATACGTCATTGCGTGTGAAAACGCCCACACTCCTGCACGATCTTTACGCCCTTGGGTTGACTGACGACGCCATCACCGCCCTGCCCCGTTGTTCCAGCCTCCCCCTGTTCGAGACCCCTGCTGCCTGCCTCGGTGCCCTCTATGTACTGGAAGGCGCAACCCTGGGTGGCCAAGTGCTGCGCCGGGAAATGGCCCAGCGCCTGGGCATCGACGCCGAACACGGCGGCGCGTTTCTCAATGTGTACGGCGCCGAGACCGGTCGACGCTGGAAAGACTTTCTTGATTACCTGAGCCGCCAACCCCTGGATGCGCACGCCAAACAGCGCGCAGTGCAGGCAGCTTGTTCGACATTCAGCGGCTTCGAGCATTGGCTCGTCAGCCAGGAGGTACTGCTATGAAACCCGAAGATTTTGAAGAACTGCTTGCCAACTGTGCCGACGAACCCATCCGCACCCCCGGCGCGATACAGCCCCATGGCGTGCTGTTGACGTTGTCGGAGCCGGACCTGCGCATCATTCAGGTCAGCGCCAACGTTGGCAGCCTGTTCGGTCACACGCCCGAGTCGCTGCTGGGTCAGCCGCTGCACACGCTGATGGGCGCAGAACATGCTCAAGCCGTGCAGACCATGGCTGAACACAACACGTTTTCCGACGGCCCAGCGCTGCATGTTGCCTTCAACGGCGCGCAATTCGAAGGCCTGCTGCACCGCCATCAAGAGGTGCTGGTGCTCGAATTCGAACCGCGCCTGGAAGATTTCAAACCGCGAGCCCTGAAGGGTCGCACCAGCGATCTGGGCAAGATGCTGCAACGCCTGCAGTCAGCGAAAACCCTGCAAGCGCTGTACGAAATCAGCGTGCATGAAATCCAGGCCATCACCGGCTATGACCGGGTGCTGATCTACCGCTTCGAAGAGGAAGGCCATGGCCAGGTGATCGCCGAAGCCTCGGCGCCGTCCATGGAGCTGTTTAACGGGCTGTTCTTTCCAGCGTCCGACATCCCCGAGCAGGCCCGCGAGCTGTACCGCACCAACTGGCTGCGCATCATCCCGAATGCCGCCTATGAGCCCGTGCCGTTGCTGCCCAAGCTGCGCCCGGACACCGGCCAACCGCTGGACCTGAGCTTTGCGACCCTGCGCAGCGTGTCGCCGATTCACTGCCAATACATGCAGAACATGGGCGTGCTGTCGTCCATGAGCATCTCCTTGATGGCAGGCGACAAGCTCTGGGGCCTGATCAGTTGCGGTAATCGCGAGCCACTGCTGGTGCCCAATGACCTGCGCCTGGCCTGCCAAACCATCGGCCAGGTGCTGTCGTTGCAGATCAGCGCCATGGAAGCCCTGGACCTGAGCCGCCAACGCGACGAAAAAGTCGAGGCCCTGGCCCTGCTTGATCGCGCGATGAAAGCATCCGAACAAAACGTGTTCGATGGCCTGGCCCAGCAGCCGCAAGTCCTGATGGACCTTACCCTGTCGGGCGGCGTGGCAATCATCGAGGACAAACAGTTGCACCGTTACGGCAACTGCCCGCAGCCCGAGCAGATTCGCGCGCTGCACGCATGGCTGCAAGCCAGCGGCGAACCGGTGTTTTCCAGCCACAACCTGACCTCGGTGTACCCGCCAGCCGCCGAGTTCCAGCACGTGGCCAGTGGCGTGTTGGCCATGAGCCTGCCAAAGCCTGTAGATAACGGCGTGCTGTGGTTTCGCCCGGAAGTCAAAGAGAACATCAACTGGAGCGGCAACCCGGACAAGCCGTTGAATCTGGAAGAGTCAGACGCCGGCTTGCGCCTTCGCCCACGGACTTCGTTTGAAATCTGGAAAGTGGAAATGGCCGGCATCTCCACCAAATGGAGCCATGGTGACCGGTTTGCTGCCAACGACCTGCGCCGTTCAGCCCTGGAAAATGACCTCGCCCGCCAAGTGTTGCGCGAACAACAAGCCGTACGCGCGCGCGATGACCTGGTGGCCGTGGTGTCCCACGACCTGCGTAATCCGATGACCGTTATCTCGATGCTCTGCGGCATGATGCAAAAGGCGTTCAGCTCCGAAGGCCCGCACACTTCGCGACGTATTTCTTCGGCGATCGACACCATGCAACAGGCCGCAGGGCGCATGAACGTGCTGCTGGAAGACTTGCTCGACACCTCGAAGATCGAGGCGGGCCGTTATGTGGTCAAGCCGGTGGTGCTGGACGTCAGCCAGATGTTTGAAGAAGCCTATGCCCTGCTCGCGCCGCTGGCGATGGAGAAAGGCATCGAGCTGTCGTTCAACGCGGAACCGGGGTTGCAGATCAACGGGGACCCTGAGCGCCTGTTCCAGGTGTTGTCGAACCTGATCGGCAACGCCATCAAGTTCACCCCGCGCCAGGGAAACATCGGCGTGAGCGCCATGAGCAATGACGAAGAGATCGTGTTTTCGGTGCGCGATTCCGGCGAAGGCATTGCGCCTGAACAGTTACCGCATGTGTTCGATCGCTACTGGACCCAGACCGAAAACAACCCGACCGGCAGTGGTTTGGGGCTGTACATCACTCAGGGCATCGTCCAGGCCCATGGCGGCCATATCGACGCGCACAGTGAGGTTGGCCGGGGCAGCGAGTTTCGCTTTACGGTGCCCAGGGGAACTGAGGGGGAACACCCCTGACAGCGGCAAGTGCACTTGATGTGGCGAGCGGGCTTGCTCTCCACATCAGGCCGGCTGGCGATACCGGCAGCACACCATCCTGGCGCTGGGCTTCTCGCCCGCCACGGATTGGTGGCCGGTAGCCTTGTCACGTTTTGACCCAACGCGTGTATAGCCGCGCCAGCCAAGGCTTTGTAAGTTCTGTGCGCGTTCGCAACGCAACAACACTTTCCTGGCCTTACCGAGCACACCCCAATGGATTTTTTTCTCAGCGCTAACCTGAACTACATCAACACTATCCAGCTGACCAACGCCACGCCGCCCCCACAACCGCCGAAGCCAAGCTCCGATCAGGCGGCAGCCACAGACCTGAGCGGCGCAAATGCCCCAGACAAGGACAACCGCTCAGGCAACCTGGAAAGCCTGGGCAAGGGCAATCTGCTCTAGCCTATGCAAGGCGGGGGCAAGCCATCCCGCCCCCGCCATCCCTTAACAAAACACTGACATCCGCTGGGTTAACCTGCCGGCCTTTCCTGCACAGAGTTCTCATCCCTATGCTTGAAGCAGGCACACTGCCCGCCGTTCTTGCCGGGCCGCTGTTACGGCGGCTGGAGCCTCGCCGCCTGGTGTTGTGGTTAGTGGCAAGCCGTGAACTGTCGCCGACCTTGAGGCTGCACGTTGCCGAACACAGCCGCGATATCCGCCTGGATCAAGGCCAATGCCAAGTCGTGCCGGTGGGGCGCCACGCTTTCATTCACCTGCTCGACGTGGCGCTGGACGACGCCCTGCCGTTGGACGTGGTCATCGGCTATGACCTGCTGATCGACAACCTGGGCATCGCCGAGTGGGCGCCGCACCTGCTGTATGCCGACGCCCGGCAGCCGAACTTCGTGCTGCACAGCCGTATCCACCAGTTGGTACACGGTTCCTGCCGCAAACCGCACCACCGAGCCGACGACGGCCTGCTGTGCGTCGACCGCCTGCTGGCCGACGCACACACGCCGGCCGAACGCCCGGCCTTGCTGATGATGAGCGGTGACCAGATCTACGCCGACGATGTCGCCGGCCCGATGCTGCGCGCGATTCATGCGTTGATTGCGCGACTGGGCCTGTTTGACGAATACCTGGAGGGTGCGGTGGTGACTGACAGCGCCAGCCTCTACGGGCACCGCGCCAGCTATTACCATCGCGCCGACCTGCTCCCGGCGCTGGACAGCAACGAAACCCTGCGCGAGCGGTTTTTTGGTGGCGTTAAAAAGCCGATTTTCACCAGCAGCACGGCCGATAATCACCTGGTGAGCTTTGCCGAGGTCATTGCAATGTACTTGCTGGCCTGGTCGCCCACGCCCTGGCAATTGATCACGCCACAACCACCGCAACTGAGCGCCGAGGAGCAGCAGCGTTATGCCCGCGAACAGGTGCCCATTGATCAATTCCGACACGGGTTGCCGGGCGCCGCACGGGTCTTGGCTCACTTGTCGACGCTGATGATCTTCGACGATCACGACATCACCGACGACTGGAACCTCAGTGCCCAATGGGAGGAAACCGCCTACGGCCACCCGTTTTCCAGGCGCATTATCGGCAATGCCCTGCTCGCCTACCTGCTGTGCCAGGGTTGGGGCAACCAGCCGGATGTATTTGCTGAGCTGCTGAGCCAAACCCAGGCACTGGCCAACGAGGTTAAAGGCAACCATCTGGACGCCGCCCTGCAAGATGGCCTGCTGGCAGCGCTGCTGAAATTCCAGCACTGGCATTACGTGCTGCCCACCACACCGGCCCTGGTGGTGCTCGACACCCGTACCCGCCGCTGGCGCAGCGAGTTCACGCTCAAGCAGCCCTCCGGCCTGCTGGACTGGGAAGCCTTGAGCGAGCTGCAACAGGAACTGCTGGACCACCCCTGCGCCATCATCGTCTCGCCCGCGCCGATCTTTGGCGTCAAGCTGATCGAAACCGTGCAGAAGGTGTTCAGTTGGTGCGGCTACCCGCTGCTGGTAGACGCCGAAAACTGGATGGCCCATCGCGGCGCCGCCCAGGTAATCCTCAACATCTTCCGCCACTCGCGCACGCCGGGTAACTACGTGATCCTCTCGGGCGACGTGCATTACTCGTTCGTCTACCAAGTGCTCATCCGCCACCGCAACGGCGGGCCGAGAATCTGGCAGATCACCAGCAGCGGCATCAAGAACGAGTTCCCCCCACGCCTGCTGGAATGGTTCGACCGCCTGAACCGCTGGCTCTACTCACCGCGCTCACCGCTCAACTGGTTCACACGCCGCCGTACCATGCAGGTGGTGCCCCATATTCCGGAACATGCCGAAGCGGGCGAACGGCTGTGGAACTCGGCGGGCATCGGCCAGGTGTTTTTCAACGACCGCGGCCAACCGGAGGCGATTTACCAGCACAACGCCGATGGAAAGCCTCGGACGAGGATGCTGGCGCCGGATTAATGGCTCATAGCCATACATCTAAAGCAGCACAGCCGCCCTATTCAAACCGCGCAAGTCCCGATGTACAGTAGCGCCAGCCACGGAGTATCGGCGTCAACGAAGACTGGCCTTATAAACCAGCACACGCAGGGAAGCGCAAAGATGGACGATACCTCCGGCAATAACCCGCTGCGCAATGACTTTTCCGAACTCAACGCCGATATGTTGCATGCCGTCATGGAACTGGTCAGCGATGGCATCTGGGACTGGAACGCCAATACCGGCTTCGTCTACCGCAACCCCGGTTGGTACGAAATGCTGGGTTACCCCCGCCACTCCCTGGAAAACACTGTGTTCACCTGGGAGAGTGTGATCCACGCCGAGGATTACCCCCGCGTGATGGCCGTGTTTGATGACTACATCAATCAGCGCGCCCCCCATTACCAGGCCGAGTACCGCTGCCGAAAAGAAGACGGCAGCTACCTGTGGATCGAAGACCGGGGCTACGTCATTGCACGTAACCCTGACGGCTCGGTAGCCCGCATGGTCGGCGCCCACCGCGATATTCACACCCGCAAGAATTCCATCGAACAGCTGCAAAAGCGTAATCAATCGCTGGAGGCTCTGGTGGCCGAACGCACCCGTGAATTGTCTCGGGTCAATCAGCAACTGCAATTGCAGCTGGATGAGAACCGCTCCCTGGCCGAACAGGACGCCCTGACGCGTATCGCCAACCGGTATCGCCTGGAAAAAGTGTTGCTGGAGGAATGTGAGCGCGCCGAGCGCTTCCGCGTGCCATTGGCATTGGTGGCGATGGATATCGACGACTTCAAGCCGATCAATGACCAACACGGCCACGGCGTCGGCGACAGGACCTTGATTCGGGTAGTGGAAAACCTGGAAGCCTGTGTGCGGCCGGGTGATTTGCTGGCGCGCTGGGGCGGTGACGAGTTTATGGTGGTGCTGCCCAAAAGCACTCTCGATTCGGCCAAGCAACTGGCCGAAAGCGTGCGGCAGAAAATCACCGAGATCCCTGCCGTGGGCGATTTCAAAGTGACCCTGAGCCTGGGTGTGGTCGAGCGTCGTATGGGTGAGGCCCCTGCCGCCTTGATGGCACGCGCCGATCAAGCGCTGTATCGATCCAAGGCGGCGGGAAAGGACGTGGTGTCGGAGTAAATACAGCGGCCGCACCGGCTTGGCGTGATCAGCGCACCGGCGGCGCGTACTGGATGCCGCCGTTGCTCCACAAGGCATTGAGCCCACGCTTGATCTTCAACACGCTGCCCTGGCCGATATTGCGCTCGAATACTTCGCCATAGTTCCCCACTTGCTTGACGATCTGCACCACCCAGTCCTTGCGCAGTTTCAAGTCTTTGCCGTAATCGCCGTCGGCACCCAGCAGCCGCGCAACGTCGGGGTTCTTGCTGGATTTGGCCTGCGCTTCGACGTTCTGCGAGGTGATGCCCATTTCCTCGGCATTGAGCATGGCGAACAGCGTCCATTTGACGATGCTGAACCACTCGTCATCGCCTTTGCGCACCAGCGGCCCCAGTGGCTCCTTGGAGATCACTTCCGGCAACACCACGAACTCATCCGGGTGAGCCATCTTGATGCGCTGCGCGTAAAGGCCCGACTGGTCGGTGGTCAACACATCGCAGCGCCCGGCTTCGAGACCCTTGGCGCTTTCGTCGGCGGTGTCGAAGGTGATTGGCGTGTACTTCATGCCATTGGTGCGAAAGTAATCCGAGACATTGAGCTCGGTGGTGGTACCGGCCTGGATGCAGATAGTCGCGCCGTCGAGTTGCTTGGCGCCGGTCACCCCCAGCTTGTTGTTGACCAGAAAACCGATGCCGTCGTAATAGGTGACGCCGGTGAACACCAGGCCCATGCCCGAGTCACGGGAACTGGTCCAGGTGGTGTTGCGTGAGATCAAGTCGATTTCGCCTGACTGCAGCGCGGTAAACCGCTCTTTGGCCGTCAACTGGCTGAACTTCACTTTTGAGGCGTCGCCGAACACCGCCGCGGCAACGGCGTGACACACGTCTACATCGATGCCGGTCATTTTGCCGGTGGCGTCCGGCACGCCGAAGCCCGGCAAACCGTCACTGACGCCGCACTGGATAAAGCCTTTTTTCTGGATTGCGTCGAGGGTCACGCCGGCGTGGGCACTGCCCGCCAGGCCCACCACCGCAGCAGCGATGAAGGCGGTCAAGGTGGTCTTGAGGTTGTTCATGCGAGGCACTCCCTGTCGATCTTTATTATTCGGCGCCGCACAGCCCGCGCCGGTTTATAGTGTGGCCGCGCAGTATCGACGGCTTTACGCCCCTGTCACAAACGACCTTTAGGCAAAGGCTCCTTCCGATTTGGAATGAACTGCATGATCTCTAAACGCTTGACCCCTTCGATGACCGCCCTGCAGTGCTTCGAAGCCGCCGCCCGCCACCTGAGTTTCACCCGCGCCGCCCAGGAGCTGCACCTGACCCAAAGTGCCGTGAGCAAGCAGGTCGCGCAGCTCGAAGAGATGCTCTGCCACAACCTGTTCGAGCGCGTGCGCCAGCGTCTGTACCTGTCGCCAGCGGGCTCGTTGTACCTCGCCGAGGTCCACAAGATTTTGACTCAGGTGGACATTTCCAGCCGCTACATCCTCACCTACGGCGGCGAGACCGAAGTGCTGCGCATCGCCACCCAGCCGACCTTCGGCGACCGCTGGCTGGTGCCCAAGCTCAAGGATTTTGCGGCCAGATATCCGAACATCCACCTGGATGTGCGCAACGAGCTGGAGCCCTTCGACGTGTTGCAGGCCAAGGCCGATATTGCGTTTTTCTTCGGCCAGGGCTCTTGGCCGGGAGCGACGTGCATCGAGCTGTTTCGCGAGGCCGTGGTGCCGGTCTGCGCACCGGGGTTTGTCGCCGAAGGCAGCGATGCCTCCTCGCGCCACACCTTGCTGCAATGCACGTCACGCCCGCAAGCCTGGCATGAGTGGTTTCTGGAGCAGGGCCTGCATTCGCAGAACAGCTATCACGGGCCGCGTTTCGACACCTTCTACATGTGCATTCGCGCAGCGCAGTCGGGCTACGGCGTGGCGTTGGTGCCGCAGTACCTGGTGGCCGAAGAGTTGGCCAGTGGCAGTCTGATGACACCCTGGGATTACACGATGCCCAGCGCCGGCGCGCACTTTATCGCGCATGCCGAACACGCCGGCGAGGTCCCTAAGGTGAAAGCATTCTTGAACTGGATGGTGGACTACTTAAAAGCACATCCCGACTTTTAATAATGACCCGGCGACTTTATTTCGTTTGCGGCAAGGCCGGGCGCGCGGCTTAGATGAAAAGACGCCCGCCATTGCCGAGTCCGAGATTCATGAGCCGCGAAACCATCAGCCAGTCGATTTCCATCGTTCACCCCATCAGCCTCAGCCACGGCAAGAACGCCGAGGTCTGGGACACCGCGGGCAAACGCTACATCGATTTTGTCGGCGGCATCGGCGTGCTCAACCTCGGGCATTGCCACCCAGGCGTGGTCGAGGCGATTCGGCAGCAGGCAACCAAACTGACCCACTACGCGTTCAACGCCGCACCTCACGCGCCCTACATCGAATTGATGGACCGTCTTACCGCGTTTATCCCGGTGGATTACCCGGTAAGCGGCATGCTCACCAACAGCGGTGCGGAAGCAGCGGAAAACGCGTTGAAGATTGTGCGCGGTGCCACCGGCCGCACGGCGGTGATCGCGTTTGACGGTGCCTTTCACGGTCGCACCCTGGCCACGCTCAACCTCAATGGCAAGGTAGCGCCCTACAAGCAAAAGGTCGGTGTGTTGCCTGGGCCGGTGTACCACCTGCCCTACCCCAGTGTTGATAACGGCGTGAGTTGTGCCGAAGCACTCAAGGCCATGGACCGCCTGTTCAGCGTGGAAATCGACGTTGAGGACGTGGCCTGTTTCATCATCGAGCCGGTACAGGGCGAAGGCGGTTTCCTGGCCCTGGACGTCGAATTCGCCCAGGCCTTGCGACGTTTCTGTGATGAGAAAAACATCCTGCTGATCGCCGACGAAATCCAGTCCGGCTTCGGCCGCACCGGCCAGCGCTTCGCCTTCTCGCGCCTTGGAATTGAACCGGACTTGATCCTGCTCGGCAAAAGCATCGCCGGCGGCGTGCCATTGGGCGCGGTGGTCGGGCGCAAAGCCTTGCTCGACACCTTGCCCAAAGGCGGCCTGGGCGGCACCTACTCCGGCAACCCGATTGCGTGCGCGGCCGCATTGGCCACGCTGGACGCGATGACGGATGAACACCTGAAAACCTGGGGTTCATACCAGGCCGAAGCCATCGTCAGCCGTTATGAGCAATGGCGTGCGCAAGGTGTGCCCTCTCTGGGCCGCCTGACCGGCGTCGGTGCCATGCGCGGCATCGAGCTGGCCAATGCCGACGGCACGCCCGCGTCCAGGCAACTGAGCCAACTGCTGGGCCTGGCGCGGGATGCCGGTTTGCTGCTGATGCCCAGCGGCAAGTCGCGACACATCATCCGCCTGCTGGCACCGCTGACCACCGAGCCTGCGGTGCTGGAGGAAGGCCTGGATATCCTTGAGGCCTGTCTCAAGCAACTGACTCAGTAGCGCGCATCGGCGGGCTTGCCGCCGTTGGGCCAGTCTTTGACCTTGTCCGGAAAATCCGGGCGCGGTTGGCCGGAGAAATACGCCGCGACGTCCACGGCTTCCTGGTCCGACAAACCACCCTGCCCCAACGGGAATTTCTCGTGGAACCCAATCGGCATGTTGCGTTTGACGAACGCCGCCGCCGTGTACGGCCGCGCCATGCCGGCGCCGATGTTGAACGACTGCTCGCCCCACAACGGCGGGTACACTTGCTCGCCGTCGGCACGCGCCAGGCCTTGGCCGTTGTCGCCGTGGCACACCGCGCATTGCTTGGCGTACACCTGCTTGCCGTTTTCCAGGTCTGGCTTGATTGAAGGGTCGATCCTGCCCACACCGCGCCCGGCGACTTTGTCTTCGGGGCGGGTGTTGTTTTTCATCCAGTCGAAGTACGCGACCATCGCCTGCATATCCGCCGATTGCGGCGGCAGCGGTTTGCCATTCATCGAGCGACGAAAGCAACCGTTGATGCGCTCCTCCAGGGTCACCACCTTGCCGGCACGCGGCGCATAGCTGGGGAAGAACGCCGACACGCCCACAAACGGCGAGCCGTCCGCCACGGTGCCAGCGTTGAGATGGCAACTGGTGCAGTTGAGCGCATTGCCGACGTTCTCCGGCAGCAGCGCCTGGGTCTGCAGGTGCAGGCGCATGCCGCGAACCACTTGGTCGGCATTCGGTGCGGCGAGCAAGTCGACCAGACGTGGGGTTTCGAAGGCCGATGAATCGCTGGTGGCAGGGTTGAGTTGGTCACGCAGCGTTTTCACTTGGGCGGCGCTGATCGGCGTGCCCTCGTTGCCCCAGCGGGTGCGCACGAAGCTCAGGATCTCGGCGATTTCCGAGTCCGCCAGCCGGCTGAAACCGGGCATGGTGTAGACCCGTGGGTGGGTGGCGGTTTGTGCGGTCTTCCAGCCGGTCAGGGTGATGTGCAGCAGCGAGGTCGGGTCGTTGGCAGCGATGCTCGGGTTACCGGCCAATGGTGGAAACAGGCCTTTCACGCCGCCGCCGTCGCTGCGGTGGCAGTCGCTGCAAAACTGCAGGTAACCCAAGCCGCCACGGCTGGTAAACAAGTCGGCCGGCGGCGCGGCGGGTGCACGGGCCACCGACGGCATTGGCAGATCGTCTTTGCCTGGCGGCAGGGATTTGAGGTAGCTGGCGATGGCCGTGAGGTCGTAGTCACTGAAGTGCTGAGTACTGTGGTGAATCACATCGGCCATGTTGCCGGCCACGGTGGCGAAGCGGTTCTGCCCGGTCTTGAGCAGTTGCACGGTGTCTTCCACGGTCCACAGGTTGCGCAGGCTCAGGGCGCGCCAGTGCTCGACGGTTTCGCCAGCCAGGTAATGCCGGCCACTGCGGCCCTCATCGCTCATGGCTTTTTCCTGGAAGGCAATGCCGCGCGGGGTATGGCAGGAGCCGCAATGGCCCAGGCCCTGGACCAGATAGGCGCCACGGTTGAGCACTTCGTTGCGGCTCGGGTCCGGCTGGAATGGCTGCGTGTCGAGAAAGGCAACGTTCCACAGTGCCAGGCCCCAGCGCTGATTGAACGGGAAGCCCATGTCCGCCTCAAGGTTGGCCTGCTGCACCGGCTCAACGCCCTGCATCAGGTAAGCGTACAAGGCGCGCATGTCCTCTTCGCTCATTTTGGCGTAGGACGGATAGGGCATTGCCGGGTAAAGATTCACGCCTGCAGGCGTCACGCCTTCGCGCATCACCTTGTCGAACTGTTCGAAGGTGTAGCTGCCGATGCCGTAATCACGGTCGGGTGTGATGTTGCTCGAATAGATCGTGCCCATCGGCGTGCTCAGGGCCAGCCCGCCGGCCATCACCTTGCCTTGCTTGGCCGTATGGCAGGCGATGCAGTCGCCCAGTTGCGCAACGTATTTGCCGTGTTCGATTTCGGTGGAGGCGGCGTGCAGGGGTAGCGCCAGACAGAGCGTCGCCCCCAGCAAGGCCAGGCGCGACAGGGAAAAGGCCATGGCATTAATCCTTTAATAACCTGGCCTGGAGCGGTCTCCTCGGCGCAGGTAGGTCATCGTTTTTATGGGTTCATCAGGCTTGTGTGTTGTAACGGCTTTTGTCGCGCACGGTGTTGATGTGGGTCAGGGCCAAATTGATGGACAACCCCCTGACACCTCAACGACTATCCGCCACCTACCCACACCGCACGGAAGCGCCCCATGCTCGATATCCTTCAAGGCACGCCCCTTTGGGTGTACGCCGTTTACCTGTGGATTTGTTACTACGGCATCAAGGCCTGCCTGGGCGGGCGCGAGAATCGTCGCGCGTTGATAATCCTGCCGGTGGTGCTGGTGGTGTGGTCACTGACGTCGCTGACGCCGTCGATGCTGTCGAGCAGCGCCTGGGTCGGCGGTGCATTGATGGGCGGCCTGCTGGGCATGTTGCTGTTCAACGCAGAAGGCGCAAGGCTCGACGCCGATGGCGACACCCTGGTGCTGCCAGGCACGTGGAAAACCTTGCTGATCTCGCAGTTGTTCTTTGCAGCGAAGTACTGCTTCGGCTACCAGCAGGCGGTGCATCCGCTGTTTTTGAGCACGCCAGCGATGCTGGTGGCGGTGGGCGGTGTCTCGGGGTTTACCGTTGGTCTGTTCTGTGGACGCGCCCTGCGGCTGCAGCGGGCGCTGACGGCGTTGCGCCGCGACAAGGGCATTGTGCTGCCTTGACCTGATCACCCTCCCCGCTGAAAATGCGCGACGCTTTTTTGTCCCGTTTACTGAAGTAGTGAAATTTCAATGTCCGATTCTTACACCGAACACTCCACCGAAGAATCCGTAACAGCCCTGCAGTCCAAAGCTGAATACGAAAACGCCATCAATCTTTCACAGCATGTGCCTGCGGCCAAGATCATCAGTGAGATGGTGCTGGACGCATTCCACACTTCCAAGGAAAGCGACCAGATCCGCGAATTGCGCGTGGCCATCCGCCAGGCCCACGACGCCTTCGACGACGACAAGGCCTACGACCTGATGGGCCAGCTCAAGCAACTGAAAGACGCCGAGGCCGCCGACAACATCGCCCTGGAGGACCTCAGCAGCAAGTTCTCGATCAGCCGCATTCTGTCCAGCTTCAAGGACGACCCCGAGTTCCAGGAACTGGTCTATGGCCTGGCCCTGAAGGTGCTGAACCAGTCTCACCAGGCCATCAGCAACCCCAGCGCCGGCAAGAGCAAGGCAGCACGCGCGAAGAAGGAAGCCGAAGTGTTTGTGATCAGCAAGGATGGCGTCAGTGTCACCCTGCCACTGCGTACACCTCGCTCCAAGCTGAACGTTGACCGTGAGGCGTTGGAATTCCTGGGCTTTACGTTCGTGGGTGAAGGCAACGAGGCGGAACTGGAAAGTGAAACCTTTGTGGACAACAGCGGCGTAGAGCAGCCGGTCACGCGCAAAAGCATCGTGACCGCGCTGCAACAACAAAGCGCCTTTGACGGTTACGCCATCACTGCGCAATAAGTGCGCGCAAGGTCACCAGGGCCTGCTCAACCTGGGCCTGGGTGACATGTCGGCCCACCGAGGCGCGCACGAAATGCGTCGCGCCGAGGTCCTTCAACAGCAGCGGCGTATGGGCGGCAGTGCCCGCCCACAGGTTGAGCCCCAGCTCGCGGGCTTGGCCGACAAACGCCTTGGCCGACAGGTTGTGCGGCACGAACGAGACAATCCCGGTCTGCTGAAACTGATCACACAGCAGCGTCAACTGCGGCAGGCGCCGTAGCTCCTGTGCCAGCAGCGCGTAGGGTTCGGTGCTCACCTTTGCTGCCACCTGCGTGTATTCACTCAACGCGGTGTGCAACCCCACCAACGCTGAAAAGCTCTTTTCTGCAATCTCCAGCACCCGAGCCCCGGACACCTCGATCCGATTGACCTGGCCATCCGTGCTGGCCGCGTGCAAGTCAGCGAAATTCAACGTCAACTGGCTGAGCAGGCGTGGCGACACGTAGGCGATCCCACTGCCGCGTGGCCCACAGAGAAACTTGCGGCCCGCGCCGGTGAGCAAATCACAATGGATATCCCGCACGTCCAGCGGCAGTTGCCCCAGCGACTGGCACGCATCCACCACATACAGCGTGTTCGACTCTTTGAGCAGCGCGCCCAGGGCTTCCACCGGGTTGATCACGCCGCAGCACGACGGCAAGTGCGACACACTGACCAGGAACACATCGTCGTCCAGATGACGCCGCACCCATTCCAGGTCCAGCGGGCTGGTGGCGGTGGTCGGGATCACTTCAACGCGAATATCGCGCGACAGCTTGAGGTAGTTGAAGAAGATCAGGTTTGCGGCGTACTCCGAGGTCGACACCCACACGCGCTTACCACGGGGAAATTTCAGTTTGCCGAGGATGCTGGTCCAGGCTTCGGTGGCACTGCTGAAAAAACCGATGTCCGCGGGCTGTGCATTCAAGAGCCCGGCTGCCGCCCGATACAGGTCGACGTTGAGCAACTCGTCGTAGGCCAGCTCGGTCTCATAACTGCCCATCTGGGCCTCGATGGCCGTGAAGCGCTGGATCGCGTTCAGGGTGGCCGATGACATCAGGCCGGCACCGGCAGTGTTCAAATGCACGATATTCATTTCACGCTTCCTTGTTCCACAAAAGTGTCGAGCTTTTCATCACGCCCACCGCCACCGCGAACAGCAGCAATACGGTGCCGGCCAGCAGCCACGGCGAAGGCAAGGACGGCTGGGACACCAACATAAACGCCAGCGACGGGGTGATCATGACCCCGATGTTGACGCCCGCCGAGTAGTAACCGAGGTTGCGGTCCACGGTATGGCGACTGGAAATACTGCTGACGTAGTGGGTGATGCCGGGAAACACGATCATTTCGCCCAGGCTCCAGAGCACAGTGGCCACCAGCAGCAACGCGCCGATGTGACTGAACCCCATCAGGAAAAACCCCACGCCGGCCACCAGGAAACCGGCCACCAACGAGCGGCTGCTCGACAGGTGCGACATGCGTTGGTTGATCGGTACCTCGAACAGAATCACCAACAATGCATTGATAAAGAAAATGATGCCGACGTAGTAAGCCGGCAACTCGGTGTAATTGATGATGTAGGCCGACAGGAAAGTCGGCGGCAGCGCGTAGGCAATGTGCACCGGCAATGCCGCCAACAGGATCACCAGCAACCGCGACCGCTCATGCGGCGCGCTCTCCGGCAACCCATTGCCCTTGCCGGCGAGCGTGGTCACCGGTGCCACCGGAACCGCGCGTCCAAACCGCAGGCAGGCGACGAACGACACCAACGACAATGCGGCGTTGAGGTAGAACACTGCGTCGGCGTTGCTGAGGAAAATCAGACTGCCCAACAGTGGCCCGATGGCCATGCCGATGTTGATGGCCAGACGGTTGCAGGAGAACGCCACTTTGCGCGTCTCACTGCTGCTGTGGGTGACGGTTTCGGAGAACGTCGCCGGCGTGAACGCCTCGTAACAGGCGCCCCACAGAAACGACAACACAAACAGCGCGGCCGTGTTGTCCACTGAAGGAATGATCAGCAACAGCACGGCATTGAGCAGCAACGAACCGAGGATCACCCGGTTGGCGGAAAAGCGCTTGATCACCGCGCCGATGATCAAGTCCACAAACAGCGCACCCGCGCCGTACACCCCGACCAGCAAGCCAGCCGTGCCCGCCGACACGGCGTGCTGATGAATCAGGTACGCCGCATAGAAAGGGAACGCCATGGTGCCCATGCGGAACACCAGGGTAATCAGGAACAGCGACTGCAACCGACCGTTGAGCCCGCGTAACGCGCGATAGGTGCCCATCATCAGCGGATCACGTACACGTTGTCTTTGTACTGGCGGATCTGCTCGTAGTCCTTGTCGATATCGCGCTGGTTTTCCGATACCAGGAACACGCGCAGCGGGCTGCTCAGCAGGTCCACGGTCTTTTTCATCAACTTGCCAGCCTTGTATTTGACACTCAGTTTATGCACCGAGGGCAATGCCTCGATCAGGTGGATGGCGGCATCGTTGAACCCGGTGACCTCACCTTGAAGCGTGGTATCGGTGTTGATCACACAGGCTTCCTTGAGCTTGTGGTAGCGCTTGCCGGCATAACCGGCTTTGAACGCCTCACCGTCGCAGTACGCCAGATAGGTGAGCTGCGCCTGGTTGCCGCCCAGGCTGATGTCATGGAACCTGGGCTCCATGTTGCCGTTCAAGCGTGCGCCGACTTCCACCAGCGCAGGGCCGGCCTCGGTGAGGATCACTTCCGAATGGGCCGGGCCGTTATTGATCCCCAGCGCCTTGAGCACTTGCACGATGTAGTCCACCAGCACGTTGGCCTCGGCGCTGTCCGGAGCAATCAGCACGTCGCGGTCGTAGATGTTCTTGCCACCGCTGATCTCGCGCTTCACGTAGCGCCAGATACCGCAGACATAGGTCTGCCCGTCACGGCTGACCGTATCGACGATGTACTCCGGGCCCTTGAGGTAGGACTGACAAAGAATTTCGGTATTGGCCAGGCCGAAGATATCCAGGTTGGACACCACTTCCTCGCAGGCGCGTTTCACGTCCTCGACGTTGTGGCAGATCGACACGCCGTCGGTTGAGGCCGAGCTCAGCGGCTTGATCACGCATGGGAACACTTGGCCGTCCTGCACCCAGGCCAGCAGCTCGGCCGGGTCGGCGGACTTGATCTGCCGCGCGGTCAGCAGGCCGGCGGCGGCCACTTTGCTGATCATCTCGAACTTGTCGCGACGTGCCCGGGAACCGGCACTGCCGTTGGAGGAAGGCAGTTGCAGCTGTTCGCTCAAGTAGTCCGCGAACGGCACGCCGGGTTCCTGGCCGGCGATCACCGCGATCACGTTGAACTCACGCAGGCGACGCACGACGTCTTCGGGGTTGCCGTTGAAAATCAGGTTGTGTTCGAACTCCGAAAGGTTCGGCCCCAGCATGCTCGGCATCAGTTCCGGCGTGCTCTGCACATGGATCAGGCCGATGCCCGCCTCATGGAAGAACTGCGGCAAAAAGTTACCGCTCGAATAGACATCTACCAACGCGACGTACTGCTTCATGAGAATGTCCTTTTCAGTAGTGATTGGCGGTTTCGGAAGGCCGTGGCGAGGCCACGTCATCCAGCGCCAGAAAAATATTCTGTGGGAACTCAGCCACGCGGTGCAGCAGGTGCAGGTACCAGTTGGTGCCGTAGACCGCTGAAACACGCGTCTTGACCTGGCCTTGGTCCTTGACCGCCTTGATCAGCTCGGGGCGCACGCCGTGCAGCATCTCCAGCTCGCCTCGGCTGGCAATCCCGCTGGCGAGAATCTCCTTCACCAGCAGCGGGTCCTGGGTGGCGAACGCGTAGTTCGTGCTGGCGCCGTTGATGCGGTCCAACAGCCCCAGGTAACGCTCGTTCAATTGCGCACCGCGCGGCAAGGCAATCGCAGCAGGCTCAGCATAGACGCCCTTGACCAGGCGCACTTTGCAGCCCGTTGCGAGCACTTGCGCCAGGTCATCGGGCGTACGGTTCAACTGCGCCTGCAGGGTGATACCCAAGTTGGCAAAACGTGCACTCAGGTGCATGAAGATATCCAGGATCGAGTCGGTCCACTGGGACCGCTCCATGCTGAGGATCACACCGACCTCCTTGTCGGCTGCATGGGCAAGGATCTTCGAGCAGTTCTCGATCGCCAGTTCACGGGAAATGATCGTGCCGACGTTGGACAGGTCAAAACCCAGCTGTGGCGGCTCGGCCAGTGTGGGGTGCAGCGCCATCAGGTCGATCAGCTTCAGGTATTCGTCGGTGGCCGTGGTCACCTCGGCCAGGGTGGTGGCCTCTTCACCGACGTATTCGACGCCGGTGCGATAGCCTTTGCCTTGCAGGGCGGCCAGCTTGTCGAGCATCTCCAGGCGGTCTTCGGAAATGATGTAGCGCAGGGCGGCCGGGCGCAGGAAGTCGCGCAGCGTGTCACTGGCCAGGAACAGGTCGCGGTACGTCTTGTTCGCCGCCAGTTTCTTCAGCGCCAGGGTTGCCAGCAGGCTGTTGTCGATGTCATTCATGGCGTTAAACCCCGTAGGCCTGGTTCAGCATCCGACGTGCGAAGCTCGAATCATCGGTGTGGTTGGCAATCTTGTGCGCGCGAAACTTGGCCGCGTAACTGAGCATGGTTTCCTTGTGGCGGCCATGGCGGTCACGGGTAAAGATCCCCGCCCACAGGTTGTCCCAACGCGCGTACTCCGGGTGCGACATCAGCAGCTCATGAGCCTTGCGCATGTTCCAGTGAGGAATGGCCGGGTGCAGGTGGTGCACGAGGTGGTAGTTGTCGTCATGGCGGCCGAAGAAGAAGTTCTCCAGGGCGTTGCCCTTGCGATTGCGGGTGAGCAGCAGCTTCTCGGTCTCAGCAGCCGGCAATGGGTAATGCTCGGCCAACTCGATGATCCAGCCCACGGCCACGGCGGTGGTGAACAGCGGCACCAGCCAGAACAGCAACAGTTGCGCGACCACCCCGAACCAGGCAGCGACGGCGAAGATTACCGCCCAGTAAGCCCACAGCATGATGCGTTCGTTGCGGATGGTTTTATCCGCACCCTGGGCTTTGACGCGGTCTTTGATGATGTACCGGATGTACTGCACGGTCCGGTAACCGGACAGCGCCAGCAAGACGTTCTTGAGGAAGAACTCACGTTCACTTTGCTGGACGTCGTACAGGCCGCACTGCAAGTGGAAGGCGTAGTCAGGGTCTTTTTCCGGATCGCCCAGGTGCACGTGGTGGTTCTTGATGTGCGACGTGCTGTAGGACTGATGCAGGTGGAAGATCAGGTAGCCTGAGAGAAACGTGCCGGAGACCCAATTGATAACGCGGTTCTTGGCCAGCATCTTGTGCGCTGACTCGTGCAGCACATTCGCCAGGGCGCGTTGCGTGGTGCCGATCAGAAACAGCGAAACCGGGTAGAACCAGTAGCTGATGCCCAAGGAGAGATAGATGGCAAAGGCAATGATTGCGTAATCCTTACCCAACGCGATGGCCCAGTGATAGTTATCTTTTTTGCACAGGTGCTTGAGCATTCCAAAGGTTTCACGGGAAATGCCCGCGGCGTATTCGCCAGCAGGTTCTTTGTTTTTATCGACCAGCATAATCACTCCATAATTAAGCGGCACGCTGCAACACCCGTCTCATTGCTGGGCAAAGGAATTTTTTCAGGTGGTGCGGCTATTGTTTTTTTTGCCTGAGCTAGACTCATCGGCTGCAAAAAAAACTAAAGCACCGCTCGATGGCGAACAAGCTGCCCTTTTAGACAGGTAGGCTGCGACGAGACGCACGCGTAGACTCGCCGCTGAAAAATCACCGGCGAGCGTAGCGTTTATAAGGTGGGAAGCCTCTAGATCAGGCCTGTTCGCGGATGTACCCCAGGTTCAGGGCCTTGCGAATCGCCGATTTGCCATTGGTGACGTCCAGCTTGCTGAAGATATTCTTCATATGAAACTTGACGGTACGCGGGCTCATTGAGGTCAGGAGGGCTATTTCGTTGTAGGTCTTGCCCAGGCTGGTCCAGGACAACACTTCGGTTTCTCGTGGGGTCAGTACCGTTTCCTGTATCGGCGCAGGCGTGACCGTGGCGCAGCTTTCGAGGGCCTCGTCGTAGACCGAGACCAGCAGCATCTGCAGTTCACTTTTGTTGGCCAACACCGTGTCGCGAAACTGCTGGTCTTCGCCGAAGCTGCACAGGTTGAGGATCGAGTAAAAACCGCGGTTGCCATGCACGATAAAGCTTGCGCCCTCGCCCACCGGTGCACAGGGCCCAGGCACCGGCACCGCTTCTGCGGCAGGCGCGAGGATATTTTCATCGCTCCAGAAAAAAGGTTTGACCCGCTCCTTGGACAAGGACAGCAGTTGGCCACGCTGGTAAAAATCGTCCGCCGAGTCGGAGCGGTCCAGCGCGTCGGGGTAGTTGGTGATGATCTCTGCTTCATCCAGTGTCGGCCCACACTGATACACCTCGAAGTGCCCCAGGCCGCGCCGGGTCAGTTCGGCATCGAGCAATTGGCGCACATCGGCGGGCTGTATGGACATGGTGTTGCTGGATTGGCCATCGCTTCGCATGAATATCGTCCCTGATGAGTGACAACGTATGAGGCTAATGCTCTGACGGGAACGCTTCAATCCCGAAGCCTCTGGTCAGAGTCGACCCATACTGTAGGAAATATCTCTACACAAAGACAAGAATGAAACATGCCGTACAGGGCTTGTCCAGTGCTTCCTGGACCGAGCCGACCATCAGCACGCAATGGCCATTTGCGCTGCCGAGCGCCCTGGCTCAGGCCACCTGCGCCGCAAATACTTCGCGAAACCGCTGCATCTCGTGCTGATTGCCCACCGTCACCCGTACCCATTGCGGCCAGTCTTTCCAGACCCGCCCGATCAACACATTGTGTGCTGCGAGCTTTTCGATGACCTGCTGGGCCGGTTGTTTCACGTCGATCATGAAGCAGTTGCTGTGCGACGCGGTGCAGGCAAACCCCCGCGCCTTCAGCCACGCCACGGTCTCATCCCGCAACCGAGCGTTTAGCGCCTTGCGATGGGGCAGCAGCTTGACGTCTTCCAGGCTCGCCCGGGCGCCGAGCAAGGTGGAAGCTGCTGGCACGTTGTCACCGCCGAACACCGCCAGCCGTTCCAGCAGCGCCGGGTGGCCAATCGCCAAGCCCAGGCGCGCGCCGGCCATGCCGTAGAGTTTCGAGAAGGTGCGCAGCACCAGCAAATCGTCATGGTCCTTGACCCAACTCACACAGCTTGGGGCATCAGAGAAGTCGATGTACGCCTCGTCCACCACCAGCACGCTGCCTTGAGGCTTGTTCGCCAACGCCTGGCGGATCGCCTCGGTTGGCGTCAGGGTGCCGGTTGGGTTGTTGGGGTTGCACAGGTAGAGCATGCCCGCCTGCGGATCGGCGGCAAGCATGGCGGGCACGTCGTGCGCATGCTCGGCATTGAGGCTCACTTCGCGCACCGGCGCTTTCCATGAGTCAGCGGCCTGGCGCGGTACTTCGTAGGACGGCGTGGCCATCACCAGCCCGCGTGTCTGGCTGGTAAACGCCAGCACGGCGTAGCGCAGCGCTGCCATGGAGCCGGCAAACACGGCGACCTGTTCTTCGGCGATGCCCTGCTGCTGGGCAAAAAGCCCAGCCAAGGCATACATGTGGCCATAGGGATACAGCCCGGAGATGGCCACCCCACGCTGCATCGCCTCACGGGCAGCGGCTGAGGGGCCGTAGGGGCTTTCGTTGTAATTGAGCCGCACCTTGTCAGCGGGTGCCGGCGGCGGGCTGGCCACCGCCCAATCCAGGCGCCCCAGCACCGGCAGGGCCGCGCCAATGGCGAGAAGGGACCGACGACTTACGCTGACCATGGACTACTCCTTGTAGGCGGGTGTTGGATTCGCACAACACGTACAGAGGAGTATGACGAGGCGGGTGTGGGCTGATTTAGTTCAGCTGCAACTTCTGCTTGAGGCTGTGCATCACATCGGCCTTGTTCTGCAGGTAGTCATTCAGGCCGCGAGCCCGCAAGTTGCACGCATCACAGTTACCGCAACCGCTGCCGAGGACGCCGTTGTAGCAGGTCAGGGTCTGGTGCTGAACCAGGTCCAACTGGTTATGGTAATCCGCCAGGGCCCAGGTTTCGGCCTTGTTCAGCCACATCAGCGGGGTGTCCAGGCGCAGCGTGTACTCCATGCCCAGTTCAAGCGCCTTGTTCAGCGCTTTGACGAACTCATCGCGGCAATCGGGATAGCCTGAGAAGTCGGTTTCGCACACCCCGGTAATGACGGTTTGCGCCTTTACCTGATAGGCGTAGATCGACGCCAGGGTCAGAAACAGAATATTGCGCCCCGGCACAAAGGTGCTGGGCAGGCTGTCGCCTGAACTGTTCACGGTCGGCACCGGGATGTTGTCCCGAGTCAGGCTGCTGATGGCCAACTCGTTGAGCAGAGACACGTCCATGACTTTGTGAACGGTAGCGCCCAACTGCTTGGCAAGCTTCTGGGCGACCTCGATTTCTGCCACATGGCGCTGGCCATAGTCGAAGGTAATGCAGTGCACTTCGTCATACAGCGGCAGTGCCTGGATCAGACAGGTCGTAGAGTCCTGCCCGCCACTGAATACGATAACGGCTTTTTTACTCATCGGTTTGCTTCCTGCATTTGTAGAATTCGGGAATAGTTTAAAGGCCACTCCATAAAAAACCCCGCGCTTCTTGCGAAGGCGGGGTTTTTTACTGCTCGATGACTCAGTGTGCGTAGGTCAGCAACAGCTCTTTCGGTACCTGGAAATCCAGGGACATCATCACGCTGAGCGCGGTGATGGTGAAGATCGAGAACACGAACAGCTTGCGCGCCCAGACGGTGTCATCCACCGCCTTGTAGCCGGTCCAGGCCATGTACAACCAGTACATGCCCATGGCGGCAGCGACGGCGAGGTAGCTCATGCCGGCATAGCCACTGAAGGTCAACATCAAGGTCGCCACGAGGAAGGCCAGGATGTAGAGCAGGATGTGTTTCTTGGCCACCTGGATGCCACGCTTGACCGGCAGAACCGGGATCGAAGCAGCCAGGTAGTCATTGAAGCGGAAAATCGCGATGGCATAAGAGTGCGGCATCTGCCACAGGCTGAACATCACCAGCAGCACCAGCGCGGCCATGTCGAAGCTATTGGTCACAGCCACATAACCAATCACCGGCGGCATCGCCCCCGACAGACTGCCCACCAGCGTGCCGTGAACCGACTTGCGCTTGAGGTACAGGCTGTAAAGGCCGACGTAGATGACAAAGCCGATCACGGCAAACAGCGCCGCCAACGGGTTGGCCACCTTGTACAACAACACGACGCCGGCAACACCCAGGACGGTCGCGAACAGCAGTGCCAGTTTCAGGGAGATAAGGCCCTGGACCAGCACGCGGTTCTTGGTGCGTTCCATCTTGATATCGATGTCGCGGTCAATGCAGTTGTTGAATACACAACCGGAAGCTACCACCAGGGAGGTGCCGATCATTGCAGCCAGGAAGATGGCCAGATCGACATGTCCCTTGGAGGCCAGGAAGAAACCGCCTGCCACAGAAAGCACGTTACCGAAAAGGATCCCCGGTTTGGTGATTTGGCTAAAGTGCTTAAGCGACATCGGGTCTTACCTCACTTCGCCATCATGAACGTGTGGATGCTGAACATGATCCATATCGACAGACCAACCAGCAGCAGGATCACAAGGCCTGCGAACACAAACGCAATCACGTTATCGCGCTGCTCTTTGGAACGATCCAGGTGCAGGAAGTACACCAGGTGAACCAGAACCTGAATCACCGCGAATGCCAGAACGATCATCAACGTGATGGACTTCGGCAGGGTCGGGTACATCACCAGACCAAACGGGATGAGCGTCAGGATTACCGACAGGATGAAGCCGATGGCGTACGACTTAACGCTGCCGTGGCTCGCATCATGGCTGTCATGGTCATGGGAGTGTGCATTAGCCATTACAGCCATGATGCGAGCCACGGCAGCGTTAAGTCGTACGCCATCGGCTTCATCCTGTCGG
>Ga0153931_100143_pt1 | contig 26950 bp, 34 predicted proteins | sample TSNJ015MetaG_FD_104730 | JGI IMG/M metagenome (GOLD analysis project Ga0153931, IMG submission 104730) | Attine ant fungus gardens microbial communities from New Jersey, USA - TSNJ015 MetaG | ecosystem: Host-associated > Fungi > Mycelium > Unclassified | place: USA: New Jersey, Wharton State... | reverse complement strand
GTGTGGGAGCTGTCGAGCCGCGGCGAGGCTGCGAAAGCGGTGGTTCAGGCAACAATTATTTCGGCAGTGCCGCCGCCTTCGCAGCCTCGCTAAAGCTCGACAGCTCCCACAGGGGATCGGGGGTGGGCTTGAAGGGCCGTGCGCAGTCGCTCGATCACCTGTTTAACCGAGTCCCCCTGCACCGCCGGCGGCGTTGGGCTTTCGCCGAACTCGCGCCATACAAACAGCGTCAACTCGGCCCCGTCGGTCAGCGTCTGCGCTGGCTCCTGGGTGCCAAAACGTTGCAGCACGCGGTATCGCGGGTCCTGCCAAAACGCCTGCTCGACCCAGTCGTACACCGGGATGAAGTGAAAGTGCAGCGGGAAGCCGGGCATGTGCCCGTAGCGGCTGATGTACAGCCATTTGGGCTGCAGTTGCGCCTCGATCACCCGTTGGGTTTTAGCCAGCAAGCCCCCCAGCTCAGCCAGCGCGGCTTCCGGCATGTCGGCGAGCGAGTCGACTGGCGACTTGGCACCCAGCATCAGGTAGCCCGGCAGCTTTGACGCCAGGTGATGATTGAGCCGCCAGTGCTCGGTTTCGTGAAGGATGAAAGCGGGGTCGATCGGCATAAGCACGCGTCCATGAGAGCCGGGCGGGCAGGATAACAAGCGCGAGCCCCTGTATCCCACAAAAGCCGGCGATCTGTGTCTACCGCTGCGCGTGGCGGGCGGATAGGGTCGAGCCACGTTAAATAATGACCGAGCCCACCATGCAACTGACCGCCGTCCCGTTTGCCACCACCGACTGGTCCACCCTCGAACCTGAACTGCACCCAGGCGTCACCGGCAATGCCCTGTGGCGCACGTGCCACTTCGGCACCACCCGTGTGCGCATGGTCGAATACACGCCCGGTTACCTGGCCGATCACTGGTGCTGGCGCGGGCATGTGTTGCTGTGTCTGGAAGGGCAATTGCACACGCAATTGGAAGACGGCCGCCAGTTCACCCTCACGGCCGGGATGAGTTACCAGGTGGGCAATGACATGGAAGGGCATCGCTCATCCACCCTCACCGGCGCGAAGCTGTTTATCGTGGATTGAGCCTCACCCTTTGCGATACACTCCAGCAGACGCCCGCGCCAGGTCAATAAAGTTCTGCAGCGGCGCCGACGGGTTGAACGCGCGCCGCACCAGAGTAATCGGCGCCAGCAGCTTGGGCCTGGCGTCGCTGATCCGGCAATACACCACACTTTCGCGGTGCACATCGCGCATCGACGCCGGCACCACCGAGATGCCTTCGCCAGCCGCTACCAGGCTGACGTTGGTCAGCATGCGTTCCACCTCAAAGGCGATCTTCGGTTCGAACCCGGCGTTCTGGCACGCGGTGATCAGGTTGGCGTACATGCCCGGCGCGCCGGGGCGGCGGACCAGGATGAAGCGTTCGTCCTTGAGCGCGATGAGCGGCAGGGTGCTGCCAGGTTCTTTGAGCAAGGGATGCCCGGTGGGCAGGGCGAGCAGCATTTCTTCGTTGAGCAGACGGTGGAATGTCAGGCTTTGATGGGTGCTGACCGGCGCGCGCAGGATGCCGATGTCGATGCGTTTTTCGATGGCGTCCTCGGTCACTTCCCGGGCGCTGCCTTCGTCGATCGACAGTTCCACGCCGGGGTAGCGCTCGCGGTAGGCGCGGATGATGCGCGGGATCAGCGGGTGAGCGGCAGCCGAGCTGGTAAAACCGATCACCAGCGTGCCTTCGATGCCCTGGGCAGCACGGGAGGCCTTGAGCGCGCCGTGCTCGACGCGGGCGAGGATCACGCGGGCTTCGTCGAGAAACACCAGGCCGCCGGCGGTGAGGTCGACGCCCTTGGGATGGCGCTTGAACAGGTCGAAACCCAGTTCCTGTTCGAGGGCGCGAATCTGTTGGCTGAGGGGCGGTTGCTGCATATTCAGGCGCGCGGCGGCACGGGTGAAATGTCGCTCTTCGGCCACCATGATGAAATAGCGCAGATGACGAAGTTCCATGGTGGTGTATCCCGTGACAAGACTTTATTATCTGCGGCCAGAAGCGGCCAGGCGGTCAATATGCCGAACGCGGCGGTTAACGACAATAACAATAAATAAAAACAGGCAAGAGCGCTGATGTCGATCCGATACGCCAGCAACACAAGCCTGTCTATTTTGATTGCCATCGCAATCGGCATAACGGTGGGTTGGGCGTATCCGGAGCGGGCAGTTGACCTGAAACTGCTCAGTGACGGCTTTATAAAGTTAGTCGGTTTATTGATGCCGTTTCTGCTGTTTGTACTGGTGGCCACCGGGGTTGCGGGTATCCAGCGCGCGCCCGGTCAGCGGCATGTGGTGCGTCGGATCATTATGTATTTCCAATTGATGTCCTGCGCTGCGCTGCTGGTCGGCATGGCCACCGGCTGGGCGTTCAACCTCGGGCATGGCGCCTTGCCCGCGCCGCCTGCACCTGCACTGGGGATGACTGAGCTGTCCCTGCAGTGCGCGTGGTCAACGCTTTATCACGTGTTTACGCAAAGCCTGGTGCTGCAAGTGATGCTGGCGGCGATCATCTGCGGGCTGCTGCTGGGGCGTGGCGGCGTCTTCGCCAATCGCTGCCTGAGCGGCTTGGAAACCGCGGTGCAAGGGTTGTTTTATCTGTTGCGGATTATCTTGCAATGGGCGCCGTTGGCGGCCTTTGGCGCCATGGCGTTTGTGGTGGGCAAGTATGGCGTTAGTTCGGTAGTGCCCTTGATAAAGTTTGTGCTGGTTATTTATATAACCTGTGCCTTATTTGTGATGATTGTGTTCGCGGCTATCACGCGGTGGGTGGGTATCAAGTTGCCCAGCCTTATTGTTTATTTAAAAGAAGAATTGTTATGGGTGGCCTCCACCGGTTCTTCCGTGGCAGCACTTGCTGGTTGCGTGAGCAAACTTGAAGCGGCAGGCTGTGACCGTCAATTAGTGCGGCTTGTTTTGACCACCGGCTACACCTTCAACCTGGCCGGCACTAACCTGTACCTGACCACGGCCATCATGTTTCTGGCGCACAGCGGCGGGGTGGAAATGGCAGTGCCGCAATTGGCCGCGGTGTTGCTGGTGTGCCTGATCACCTCGTTAAGTTCGACCAGCGTGGCAGGTTCGGCGCTGCTCACCTTGATCGCCACCTTGAACATCCTGCAATGGGTGCCGCTGGAAGCGGTGGGATTATTGCTGGGAGTGGAGCGGCTGATGAAATGCCGCTCGCTGACCAATGTGCTGGGCAACTGTGTGGCATGCCTGGCGATATGCCGGTGGCAGAAGTCGATAGATCCTGAGATGTTGCGCCGGCAAATGGCGATTTCAAACTGAACCCGGCGCAAAAAGGTGGAAGCGAGCAAGCCCGCTCTCACCTTTGGAATGCGCTTCAACCGTTGGTGTTGGCCAGTTTGTCGAACGCCGTGTCGAGGTTTTCTTCGGCGCCTTTGAGCTTTTCACGTCGCTCCTTGAGCCACTGCTGATCCCCCTCCAACGTCTTGCGCGCCTCCACCAGCATGCGCTTGACCTCCTGCGGTTGCGGGCCGCCGGTGCCTTTGCGCGTCTGCACCATGGTGATCGGCGACAGCGCGGCTCGCAAGCCCGCTTCATCCAGCGGCAAGGTGTTCGGTGTCCACTTGTACGTGTCCGCCGCCTGCCTATACAGCTTCTGCGCATCGGCGTACGCGAAGGTCTTCGGCGTGGTGCCGTTGCTGCGCGCTTGGGTGACGATCAACGAGGCAAAGCTGTGACCGATGCGGAACGGCACCTTGTATTGGCGCTCCAGGGTGTCGGCCAGCTCCATCGAGGTGGTCCATTCCGATTCGAGTTCTTCCAGCGCGCGCTGCGGGTTAATCTGCAGGGCGTCGAGTACCGCGTCCATGGCCTCGAACATTTCGGTGGTCGAGCGGAACACGCCGAGCGAGTCGAAGGCAAACTTGTAATCGGTCATGCCCGTGGTGACGTTGTGCGCGCGCAGCGTCACGGCCTGGGCCAGGCCGACCACGTCCGAGGCGCTTTCACGTGCACGCATCAGCAAGCCCGGGTTGCGTTTTTGCGGCATGGCGCTGCTGGTGTAGGTGGCTTCTTCATCGAGCAACAACCACGGGCGGATCTGGTGGTACTGGGTGTGAATGTCGCCAATCATCGCGCCCACGCGAATTGCCGAGGATGACGCCAGGTTGGCCGCCTCGATGGGAATGTCGTAGGTCGAGACCTGGCTCGAATCCAGCGAGTTCTCGCGCACCCCATCAAAGCCCAGCAGTTCAGCCAGGCGCTCGCGGTTCAGCGGGTAAGCCGAGTTTGCCAGCACCGCAGTGCCCATCGGGCTCTGGTTCAAGCGGGCGTACAGCTCGCGGATGCGCTGGCCATCGCGGTCGAAGGCGGCTTCAAACGCCAGCAGGTAATGCGCGTAACTGATGGGCATGGCCTGCACGCCGTTGGTGTAGGCAGGCACCAGGGTGTCGACGTTCTTGTCGGCAATGTCGAGCAGGCGCAGGCGGGTGGCGTTCAGTGCCTCGCTGTAGGCCAGCACCTGGCTGCGCAGGGCGGCCAGGCGGTAGGTGGCGAGCATGTCCTGGCGGCTGCGGCCGGAGTGAATCAATGAGGCTTCAGGGCCGATCTTGTCGGTCATGATTTTTTCCAGCTGCAGCACATCGCTGGGGCGCTTGCCGCCGGGCTGGTCGGCCTGGGCAATGGCGTAACGTACGCCACCGGCGATCTTCTGGCCCATGGCCGGCGCCACGATGCCTTCTTCGGTGAGCATTACGATCGAGGCTTTGTTGATGCGGTTCAGCCAGGCGAATTGAGTCTGGGTCGGGTCGCCCTTGGCGTTGTGCCCGGTTTGCGCGCTGTCGGGCGTGGCACCGACTTTGGCCGCCTGGGCCGCGCATTGTTCGGTGGTGGCGCAGGGCAGTTCGCCGGTGTTGGCCGCCTGGGCGCCGACGCTGTGGAACAGGGCGAAGGCCACAGCCAAGTGAAGCAGACTTTTGAGGGCGCGGGGAGATGTGTTCACAGAGGTACCCGATTATTGTTGGAATTATGAGCCGTCGAACGCGGTAAGGCGCGCGCGTCAAAATCAGGCTATCGGGTCTGTTTGTAGATTGAAAATATATAGAAAGTGTTGAGGGCAGAGCTTTTGGATATGGCGTTGGCGTGGGCTGGGAAGGGCTTGTTGTATAGGGCCGGCTTATCGTGGCGAGCGGCCTTGGGGTGGCAAGCGGCCTGTTGTGGCGAGCGGGCTTTCCCCGCGTTGGGGCGCGAAGCGGCCCTGAAACCAGGCGCCGCGTTATTGCTGATGGATTGCGGTGGATTGACTGGGGCCGCTGCGCAGCCCAACGCGGGGCAAGCCCGCTCGCCACGCTAAGCCCGCTATCCACCACAAGCTGCTCGACACGCCAAGCCGGCTCGTTGCAACAAGCGCGGTTCGCCACGAGGTGGCTTAGTGCATCGTGCTGTGGTCCATGCCGTCCAGCCCACGGGCTGGCGCTTTGACTTCAATCGACTGTTTCTCGCCTTTGGCGTTCTCCACCGTCAGCGTCAGCGGCACTTGGTCGCCTTCCTTGATTTGCCCGGTCAGGCCCATCAGCATCACGTGGTAACCATTGGGGTCGAGCTTGACGGCTTTGCCCGCAGGCAGGGCGACCGAGTCCACCGGGCCCATGCGCATCACGTCGTCCTTCATGCTCATCTCATGGATCTGCACGTCCTTGGCCACCGGCGACGCCACGCTGAGCAGTTTGCTGTCGCTGTCGGCGGTGACGGTCATGAACGCGCCGCTGGACGGCTGGCCCGGCACAGAGGCGCGAACCCACGCGTCGGTCACCAGCACCTGGGCACTGGCGTGCGCCGCAAGGCCCAGCAGGGACAGGCCGATCAGGGTGCGCTTGAGGTGTTGAACAGCAGTCATTAGCAGACCTCCATGACGGTGAGCAGGTCTTCTGCGCACTCTTTAGCGGTAAGGGATGCCGACAGGCCCAGGCGCAGGTTGCCGCGGGTGTCGAAGACGAAACTGGTGGCCGTGTGCGACAGGGTGTAGGTGTCGCCGGCGGGGATCTTTTCATAAAAGATCCCGAACTCCTTGGCGGCCACGGCGATTTCTTCCGGGGTGCCGTAGAGCGCTTCAAAGCTTGGGTCGAAGGCCTTGACGTACTTGTCGAGAATCGCCGGGGTGTCGCGCTCGGGGTCGAGGGTGATGAACACCACTTGCATGATCTCGCCGTCGCGGCCCATCAGCTTCTTGGCCTGGGCGGCGCGGGCCAGAGTGGTCGGGCACACGGCGGGGCACTGGGTAAAGCCGAAGAACACCACCGGCATCAAGCCACGGAACGAGCTCAGGGTGACGGTTTCACCGTCGGTGTTCTTGAGCTTGAAGGTGCGGCCCATGATCTTGTCACTGAGGTCCTTGCCGTACTTGAAGTTCAGCTTGGGGCTGTAATCACAGCCGCCCAGCAGGCTGCCCAGGCCCAACAGGCCCATACCGGTCAGCATTTTGCGGCGGGTGAATAACGTACTCATCAACTGTGCATCCTGTGAAACGCCTGGATGACTCTGCAACGGCATAGCAGGCTTTGAAAAGGAGTAATGATGCGGGCGCACAGTCTATCAACCCAGGCCAGCCCACGTAATCTGCGACGTTCTGCCACAGGGCGCGCCGTGCTTCATCCCTTTGGCGCTTCAGTGGTAGAGTCGCCGCCATGAAATTGAGCCACCCCGACCGTTCGCTGATCGCCTGGGCCCTGTACTTCTGCGTGCTGATGAACCTGTTCGTCTGCGGTTTGGGCCATGGGCAGATGCTTGGCGAGCAGCTCAACGGCATTGGCGGTGCGTTCTGCTCGGTGGACGGCAGCCAGGCGCCACTTTCCGACAAAGGGTTGGGTAACCCGTCTTCTGGCAACATCTCGAACTACTTTGCCTGCCCGGTATGCGCTGCCGTCACCGTGGCCATCGTGTTCCTCATCGGGCTGGCCTGGCTGTTGGGGCTCGGACACCCCCCACGTCCTGCCCATGAGCGGCGCAACAAGGCGCCGCCGCGTTATTCCTGGCCCTCGGCCAACCCTCGCGCTTCCCCCGCATTCTGACGTGTGCCTTGGGTCTCCTGTGTTCAGGAGGCGTTCTATCGTCACGACTGTGAGTGTATTTGATGATCTCTGTATTGCCTGCAGGCGCCAGTCGCCTGGTCAGCAAGGCATCTCGGCGTATGCGCGCCGAACCGACGCTGCCTGATTACCCGAGCAATTCGCGCTGCTTCGTGCACCTGGATGCGCGTTTATTGCCGTATTGGCACACCTTGTTCGACATCTGTCCGGCCTTGCTCAAGCTGGATCCTCCGGAAGGGTTGAACCTGTTTCGCAGTTTCATGACTTGGGCCTATCACAACCAGCCACCACTGGATTGGACGTACCACCTCAACGTCTGCCGCTGGCTGCTCGCCTCGGGGTATCGATCACAGATTGATGAGGAGCCCATCGAGGCTTTCATGGCGGCCGCGGCGGCGCGCTGGATCACTACCGATCAAAGCCAGGCGCAGGGCGTGGTTCTGGGGTGGCGAGGGGCGAGGATTTTCGATTGGAAGGGCAGTGGGTTGGAAGGCGTCGAACATCAGCCATTGCCAGCGCCGCTGGATGACTTTGGCTGGTGCCCGTTGAACCATCAGGGTGATTTCAGCGGTTGGTTGCCGGTGCCTTGAGTCCCTGGGAGGTCGCGGCGGGTCCTAGGCCACGCCGTGGCCTCGGCAGCAAGGTAGGTGGCGAGGCGTTTCACCTGGCCCTTGTGAGTGGCTAGTTGCTGCTGCTGCCGCTGCTGCGCGGCGTCTTTTTCTGGGTTTTTTTCGCGTCGAGTTGCTTGTGTGAAGTCCCGCTCGTCGAGGCCTTCTCTTTGGGTGGCGTTTCAGTTTTTTTGTCGCTGTCGGAAGGGCTGCTCGGATAGGTGCCTGGCGGCAGAGCAGAACCTGCTGCGCTGTTACCGCTCAGCGAATTCGCGGCGGGGGCGACGGCATCGCCAAAGGCGGCGAAAGCAGGGCTTGCCAGCAGCGCTGAGAAGCCGACGACGAGCAACATCCTGTGGGAAATACTGGTCTTCATGACTCAATCCCCTTGCGTGGGCCGAAGCCCGGGAAACCCGGGCCCCGGTGGTGCTTCAATCAAGACTTCTTGGCGCCGCCGCCGGAGCTGTGGGCTCCGCCTTTTTTGCCGGCTTCAGAAGCTTTTTCACGGTCGTTGGCAAAATTGCCGCCGGAGCCTTGACCGCCACTTTTCTTGGCCGTGTCTGGCTTGGCTTTACCGCCTGCACCTGTCGTGGTTTTTCCGCTGGTAGCCATTTCAAAATCCCTCTTCAATGAATGAATCAACGGTGTCGCCTAATTGGGAATGCGTAATCCAAATCAAAGTTTGAAATAGTTCGTGGCCATGCGACGAACGGGCATCAGGCCGCGATCGGCTTGGCGCCCTGGGCTTTCTTGTGCGCAGCTTTCATCGCTTCCATTTCTGCGCCAAGGGCTTCGAGCACGGTCTTGCCCAACAGCTTCTTGGCCTGCGGGAACATCTCGGATTCCTCTTCTTCGATGTGGTGTTCCAACAGTTCCTTGACCACTTTGACGCGCCCGGAAAACTCAGTGGTGGACGGCTCGGTCTGTTTTAGGTCCGGCAGCACCAGAGCATCGACGGTGCGGTGCTCTTCCTTGGCTTCGTGGTACATGATGTCCTGCTCTTTACCGCCAGCCTTGCGGAAGGCCGGGTAAAGGATCTCTTCCTCGAGTCGGGTGTGCAGGCTGATTTCCATCTCGAGTTTGGCCAGCAATTCAGTGCGTTTCTTGACGCCACGCTCGGTGGACTCGCTCAGTTGGGTCAGCAGCGCTTTGACGCGTTCGTGGTCAGCCTTGAGAAGGTCGATTGCATTCATGGTGAAACCTCACGGATAGCATTCGGGCATGTCGAAGTGCACGCCTCGTGCCCTGGAGGTTGCATCAGTTGTACCAACTTGAATAATTTTAATAAATCTATATTAATCAATGAGATAAGAAGATATGCAAGGTAACGAATTCGTGCAGCTTGCATGGTTGGGCGGGCGGCAGATTGCAATACGCCGCCTCTATGCGCCGCTGACCTTCCAATGCTTGATGTCTTCGGCGAACACTACCTGTTGCACCTCGTGGGCGATGCCATAGGCCAGCGATTCATGCGCAGCGATGACTTTTTCCTCAGCCGACAGGCACTTGAAAATGTCCAGCTGGGTCTCGGCACGAGTGGTCTCCAACTCATAGATTTTCACATAGCGCGCCAGGTCGTTATCCAGGCTCGACAGGTATTCCCGCAGACGCTGGTGATCGACTGAACTCTGGCTGAAATACCAGTTCATCGGATGGATCAAGAATCGAGAGTGTGGCGTGGTGATGCGTCGGTTCGCCGCCAGGAACATGATGATGCCCATGGACTCGATGTTGCCCGCGTTGATCGCGCACAAGGGCACCGGCAACGCCTTGAGGAAGGTGTAGAGGGTAAAGCCGAAATTGGTGCTGCCACCGGTGGTCGACAGGTTCAGCAGCAGGGAACTGGCGCCTTCGCCGATAGCGTCCAGGCAACAGTCGCGAAAGCGCTCGGTGGTGCTCTGGTCGATCTGGCAGTGAAAGTGGATAACGTGCTCGGTCATCCTGAACCTCCTTAAATCAGTGCAGGCGAGGTGATTCAGTGTTGAGTCTAGAAGGTCACGCAGGATTAGCTGCAACCGTTGGGCGTGAGCCCTTGCTGAAAATCGAATGGAACCCTCAGGCCATCTGCTTGACCTAATGCATAGACCTCAGGAGGTGAGCTATGCAATTGGAAACTATCTGGATCATTCTGGCCGTGATTCTGCTGATTTTGGAACTATGGGCGATCAACGTCGTACTGCGCAGCACCGGTGGCTGGGAGACCAAGGGGCTGTGGTTGATCATTCTGATTTTCGTGCCGCTGTTCGGGCTGATTGTCTGGGCCTTGTTCGGGCCAAAACGTGAAATGGCCGAGCAGCGTAAAAGCTGAGTCCATTGAAGACCGCAAACAGGCGCCCATTGGGCGCCTGTTTACGTTCAAGCGGGTGGTTTAGCCCGCAACAGCTTTAGCAATCGCTTCGTTGAACGCCGGCAAGTCATCCGGGGTACGCGAGGTGATCAGGGTCCAGCCATTGGCCTTGCATTCCTTGACCTGGGCGTCCACCCAACCGGCGGCTCCAGCGTTTTCAAGGTCGATCCGCACGCTTTTGTACGAGGTCAGGGTTTTGCCCTTGATCACGCCAGCATCGATCAGCGTCCATGGCCCGTGGCAGATCGCTGCGATGGTTTTGCCGGCCTTGACGAAGTCATTGATCAGGCGCAGCGCGGCGGCATCCTGGCGCAAGGTGTCAGCGTTGACGGTGCCGCCCGGGATAACCAGGGCGTCAAAGTCGCTGCTGGTAACCTGCGACAATTGCACGTCGGATTCCACGGTCTTGTCCTTCTCGGTGTCACCGACGAAGGTCTGAGTGGTGCCGCCTTTGCTGGACGCGTGAGTCACCGTGGCGCCATAACCGCGCAGCGCTTCCAGTGGCTTGACCAGCTCATCGCGTTCAATACCGGTATTGGAGGTGATGATGAGGATTTTCTTGCCGTTGAGTTGCGAACTCATGGTCGAGTGTCTCCTGGGTCAGGGATGGTTTTAGTGGTCGTGTTTGGCTTGCAGCTCCTTGGCCATTTTCAGGTGGGCTTCAAGGGTCGGCAGGGTCTTGGCGGCGAAGGCCTTCAGCTCGGCGTTGTCCGAGGAAGCGGCTTCTTTCTGGAACAATTCGACGGTTTTTTCGTGAGCGGCGACCTGGTTGTTGGCGTAGGCCTTGTCGAACGACTCGTCGCGCATTTCGAGAATGGCTTTTTTGGCCTTGTCGGTCAGGGCGGCGTCATCGGGGACTTCGATATCCAGCTTTTTCGCCAATGCCGTCAGTTCCTGATTGGCTTTGGTGTGGTCGGTGACCATGTGCTGCGCAAACGTCTTTACGTCGGCCGAGCTGCTTTTTTCCAGGGCCAGCTTGCCGGCTTCCACCTCGGTGATACCGCCCTGGGCGGCGTCGTCGACAAAGCTGTTGGACGTTGCGGCCATGGCCGTGGAAATCGAGCCTGCAACCAGCACAAAAGTCAGGCCCATTTGTTTCATCAGCAGAGTAGTCATGGTGGATCTCCTTGAAATCGACAGTGGCGTGATGCCGTACCTGACTGTTGAGGGGGCGCCTCGGCAAAAGGTTTAAATTAATTCGCGGTTTTTTCTCCGGTGGTCATGCACGCCAATTTCCTTGAACTATCGAAATTTGACAGGCTCTGCTGCATAAGCGCCCGCTATTTTTTGTGGGCCTTCAACTGCTTGGAGACAGACTGTGACTGCCGATAAAACCCCAACCCCGATCAGTTCCGAAGACGCCCAAAAAGGCACCGACAAAGCCGACAAGGGCCACACGCTGGAACGCCCGAACCCAAAAACTGAAAGTGTCGACAAGGTGCTGACGCCCACGTCGATCAAAGACATCGAACGCCAAACGGACGCCATCAACGAGCAAGCCGCCAAGGCTGAGCGCAAGTTGGGCCACTGAGCATGGCCAGGTCGATTACGGCTGCGCAGTTGGGCATCGAATTAAGGCCTGAAGACGACGCCAGCCTGTTCAAGTGGTTTATCGCCAGCTTCCTGATGGGCAAGCGCATTCAGGCGCCGATCGCTGCCCAGGCATACAAGGTGATTGTTGAAGAGCAAGGCCGCGATACCGCGCGCAAGTTGCAGCACTGCACCTCCAGGGAGTTGGTGTCGATGCTTGGGCGCGCGCATTACGTGCGCTATGACGAAACCACGGCGCAGCGTTTGCTCGACCTGAGTGCCAAATTGAATGCCGAGTATGGCGGCAAGATCAGCCATATTCGCAGCGCCAGCGAAGACCGTGAGGCCTTCGAAAAGCGCCTGGGTGAATTTGCGGGAGTCGGGCCCAAGACCATCGAGATTTTCATGCGCGATGCCGACAAGGTGCTGTTTTGACGGCAGCGCTGTATGTGGGTTGCGCGGGGTGGAGTTTGCCGCGTGAACAGTGGGCGGCGTTTGCGAGCGAGGGTACACACCTGCAGCGTTACGCGTCGCGTTTCAACGCCGTGGAAATCAACAGTTCGTTTTATCGCCCGCACCTGCCCAAGACCTATGAGCGCTGGGCCCAATCGGTGCCGCCGGCGTTCCGTTTTTCGGTCAAGGTGCCCAAGCGCATCACCCATGAATTGCGCTTGCAGCGCTGCGAAACCGCGCTGGATGAATTCCTTGAGCAGTGCTTGAGACTGGGTGAAAAGCTGGGCTGCCTGCTGATTCAATTGCCACCGTCTTTCGGCTATGACGCGGCGATTGCTGCGCCGTTTTTCACCGCGCTACGCCAACGTTTTGCCGGTGCCGTGGTCCTGGAACCGCGCCATGCCACCTGGCTTGAGGCCGAGGCGTTATTGCAGGATTTACACATAGGTCGTGTGGTCGCCGACCCGCCGGTCATCGACGCGGGCATCGGCTGGCAGGGCGTGCAGTATTGGCGATTGCACGGCTCGCCGCGTATTTATCACAGCGCGTATGGGCCGGAACGCGTGCAGGCATTCTCGCAGCAACTGAGCCACTACGTTGCCGCAGGCATTCCCACCTGGTGCATCTTCGACAACACCGCCAGCGGTCATGCCACCGCCGATGCCTTGTACCTACTCAACCTCCACGCGCAGCACTTCCAGCCCTAACTGCTCATAGGCTTCGACACTCGGTACGTGCCACTCGGTGATCAGCGTATGGATGCGGCTGCACGGGCCCACCACAAAGGGCTCCACCGCGCCGAGCTTGTCTGCCATGGTCACCGCCACCACATGGGAGGCACTGTCGAGCAACGCTTGCTTGACCGCCACTTCGTCGAAATGCAACGAGCTGATGCCCACTTGCGGATGCAACGCGCACACGCCGGTAAACAGCAGGTCGGCCTTGATGCTTTGGATCAGGCGCACGGTTTCGTGGCCGCTGGTGGACAAGGTGGCAGGGTTGAGTTGGCCGCCCGCCACAATCACTTTCACATCCGGGTGGTCGGCCAGGGCGATGGCAATCATCGGCGACGGCGTAACCACCGTCAGGCGGATCGCGCGTGGCAGGGATTGCGCGATTTGCAGCGTGGTCGAGCCGGAGTCGAACAGCACGATCTGGCCGTCTTCCACGCGATCGGCGGCCAGGCGCGCAAGGTGGCGTTTGACCTCATTGGTTTCGCCCACACGGGTGAAGAAGTCTTTGCCGGTGTCTTTGGGCCGGGGCAGGGCACCGCCGTGCACGCGTTGCAACAGGCCAGCGGCGGCCAGTTCACCGAGGTCGCGGCGGATGGTGTCCTGGGACACGGCAAAGTGATCCACCAATTCGGATGCGGTCACTTTGCCGTCGCGCTCCAGCAGCAACAGGATCTTCTGTTTGCGCAACGAAGGCAGGTCAATGGCTTGATGAGTGTTTTGCATGTTTATGCGTCTTTATGCGGGTTTTTGCGAGATTAGGCTTCTGCCGATATAAACGCAATGACTGGTTGCGCGGCTGATCGGCGGTTACTCTCTGGGCTCAGTTCAGGGAGAGGTGACCTAGATGTCGTTGATTACAACCATCGAAGACTTACGCAAGCTGGCGCAAAAACGTGTCCCACGGATGTTCTACGACTACGCCGATTCCGGCTCCTGGACTGAAAGCACCTATCGGGCGAATGAAAGCGATTTTGCCCGCATCAAATTTCGTCAGCGCGTGGCGCGCAACATCGATCAACGTTCGATCCGCGCCAGCATGATCGGCCAGGACATGGCCATGCCGGTCGCGCTGGCGCCCACGGGGCTTGCGGGCATGCAGCACGCCGATGGCGAAATCCTGACTGCCCGCGCCGCCGCCGCTTTTGGCCTGCGCTACACGCTGTCGACCATGAGCATCTGTTCTCTTGAGGACATCGCCGAACAGGTTGGCCAGCCATTCTGGTTCCAGCTGTATGTGATGCGAGATCGCGGGTTTATCGAGCAATTGATCGAGCGCGCCAAAGCTGCGGGTGTGGATGCGCTGGTGCTGACCCTCGATCTGCAGATTCTTGGGCAACGCCACAAGGACTTGATCAACGGCTTGTCGGCGCCTCCCAAACTGACTCTGCCCAACATCCTCAACATGGCAACCAAGCCGCGCTGGGTGATGGGCATGCTGGGCACCAAACGCCGTGGTTTCGGCAATATTGTCGGCCACGTTAAAGGCGTGGCGGACATGAGTTCGCTGTCGTCATGGACCGCCCAGCAGTTCGACCCGCGCCTGAGCTGGGACGACGTGGAATGGATCAAGAAATGCTGGGGTGGCAAGCTGATTATCAAGGGCATTCTCGATGTGGAGGATGCACGGCTGGCGGCTAACTCCGGCGCTGATGCATTGGTGGTGAGTAACCACGGTGGGCGCCAGCTGGACGGTGCGCCGTCGAGCATTAGCCAACTGCCGGCAATTGTCGAGGCGGTGGGCAATCAGATTGAAGTGTGGCTCGACGGCGGCATTCGTTCCGGCCAGGACGTGCTCAAGGCGATGGCACTGGGCGCCAAAGGCACCATGATTGGTCGACCGCACCTGTATGGTTTGGGCGCCATGGGCCAAGCGGGCGTGACCAAGGCCCTTGACATCATTGCCCGTGAGTTGGATGTGTCGATGGCGCTGTGCGGCTATAACGATATACGCGATGTGAATCGCGATATTTTGCTGCCCGGCACCTTTCCCCAAGGGGTTTGCTGAGCAAAAAGATCGTAAAAAAGTAAAAAGAGTTGTCCACGAAAACCGTGGGTATCTCTGTGGATAACTTTGCGAAGGCCCGGCAGGGTTGGCGATTTAACCCTCGGTTAATATTTGATCAACTTGCGACGCGGGCCAGTATGGGCAGGGTTTACGCTTGACAGCCAAGCGCGGACCCAGTGCCGAAAAGTATTTTCAAGAGTCGCCGTTGCGACCTGTGGAGTGCGTCACCACCTGTGCGGGCATCTGCGCTTGCATCAGTTTTTCCAGCGCTTGCCCATAGTTGCGCCCGGCCAGGCTCATGCTGTTGTTATGCGTGGCGCCCGGCACCAGCAGCAACCGTTTGGGCTCTTGGGCGGCGTCGAACAGTTGTTGGCTGAAACGTGGTGGCACGTAGGGGTCGGCCAGCCCGTGCACCACCAGCAGCGGCATGTGCACGCCGGCAATCTTGTCGATGGAGTCGAACTTCTGCGACAGCAGCCAGCGCACCGGCAGCGAGGTGTTGGCCACGGCCGCGGCCGCGTCCCCCAGCGAGGTGAAAGTGGATTCGATCACCAGGCCGCGCACGGGCACCGGCGTCTGTTGACTCAACTGCGCTGCCAGGTCGATGGCCACCGCGCCACCCAGCGAGTGCCCGTAGATCAGACGTTTGCTCGGGTCTGGCTGCAGCACCTGAAAGCGCTCCCAGGCGATGCGGGCGTCTTCATACACACTGGTTTCCGAAGGCAAGTCGCCGTGACTCTGGCCGAAACCGCGGTAGTCGATGGCCAGCACCGAAAAGCCCAGTGCGTGCAGTTGTTCAATGCGAAACAGCTGGCCGGTGAGGTTCCAGCGCACGCCGTGCAGGTACAGAATCGCCGGAGCATCCTGCTTGTCGGCCGGGTACCACCAGCCATGCAGGTTCTGGCCTGATTTGAAACTGGCGGGTTTTATATCGAATTCCTGCACGGCCTTGGGCAAGCCGGTGTACCAGCCGGCGGTACCCGGCTCAATGCGAAACACCAGCTCGCGCTCCTTGTGTTGAAGCACCGCGCAACCTACCGGCAGGCCGATGATCAGGATGGCCATGCACAGCAGGGGAAACCAGCGCAGGCCCAGGCGAGACAAAAAACGAGATGACATGAAGGTTCCAGGACAAAAGCGAAGCTGGGGTTTTACCAGATGGCTTTAAGGGGCAGGAATTAATTCGACAGCCGTGAATGGGGATTACTTGCAAAGTGTTACAGCATTGAACAACGCGTGCCTGGGTTGTTAGGGTGGCGGGCTTAACAGGAGAGTATGCACATGGATTTCACAGGCAAAACCGCCATTGTCACCGGTGGCGCACGCGGGCTGGGTCTGAGCTATGCACGGGCGTTGGCGACCCGTGGCGCGCGGGTAGTGATCAGCGATATCGGTGCCGACAGTGACGGCGCCGGCAGCGATGGCTCGGTGGTGCTCAATGCGGCGCAGCAGTTGCAGGCGCAAGGGCTCAAGGTGCTGGGGCATGGCGGCGACTTGTCTACGCCCGAGGGGTGCCGGCAACTGATCGGGTTCGCTATCGAGGCGTTCGGTCAACTCGATATCTTGATCCACAACGCCGGATGGGTGGGTTATCAGAACATCGAAGACCTGGATGCCGCGTTCCTCCAGCGCGCCATGGACATCAACCTCTACGCGCCGCTGTGGTTGTGCAAGCATGCGTGGCCGCACCTGCTGCGCTCATCGGCGCCGCGCATCATCCTGACCACCTCCGACCGCGCCATGTACGCGCAATACGAGCAGACCGGCCTGGTAGCCTATAGCGCCGGCAAGATGGCGCAACTGGGCATCATGAATGCCCTGAGCCATGAAGGCGCCGAAGCCGGCATCAAGGTCAATGCGATTTCGCCGGTGGCCAAGACGCGCATGTGGGGCGTGACCGGGGAACCGGACGAACTCAAGCCAGAATGGGTGACGCCGGGTGTGCTGTTTCTTGCCTCGCAGCACTGCCAGGACACGGGATACATCCTGCGGGCCAGCAATGGCCAATTCACGGCGACGCGGTTCACTGAGAACCCTGGGGTGGATTACCCGCGCGATCTGGCACGGATCAAGGCCGCCAGCGCTGAGGAAGTTGCGGCCGCGTGGCCGCGCATCAAGCAACCGCTCGCTCAGGCCGTGACTGCTTCCTGAACCGATACCCCGCGCGCCTGTTTGCACAAGCGATTCGCTTGACGCTGACATTGGCGCCGCGACATGCTCGCGCTCCTTTGAGCAGAGGCCAGACCATGGACAACAGCCCCGTTCGCATCACCGCCGAAGAAACCCTGTCGAACAATTGGTATCTTCTGAAAAAATACACCTTCGACCTGCGCCGCCAGGATGGCAGTTGGCAAGCCCAGACCCGTGAGGTGTACGACCGCGGCAACGGTGCAACGATTCTGCTGTACAACCGCGCACAGCGCACCGTGCTGCTGATTCGCCAGTTCCGCATGCCCACGTTCGTCAACGATTACCCCGGCTACTTGATCGAAGCGGCCGCAGGCCTGTTGGACAACGCCACCCCCGAGGAGCGCATTCGCCTCGAAGCCGAAGAAGAAACCGGCTACCGCGTCGGCTCCGTGGAGAAAATCTACGCGGCGTTCATGAGCCCCGGTTCGGTGACCGAGCGCATTCACTTCTTTATTGGCGAGTACCAGGCAGCAGACCGGGTCGGCGAGGGCGGCGGGCTGATCGACGAGGGTGAAGACATCGAAGTGCTGGAGCTGAGCTTTGAACAGGCGCTGGCAATGGTGCAGAGCGGTGAGATTGTCGATGGCAAAACCATCATGCTGTTGCAGCACCTGGAATTGCGCATGTTGAAAGAAGGGTGGTGATGCGCGATGCGCGCGTGGGCGTTGCTATGGGTACTGGCGGCCGGCAGTAGCAGCGCCGCTGACGCGTTCTACACCTGGGCTGACCCTGTGCCGCCAATGCCCGGCAAACTGCTGCGCAGTGAAGCATTGACGCCGCAGCAGAGCCTGGCGTCGGCCGGGCTGAACCTGCGGATCCTGTATTCCTCCACCGATGGGCTCGACAACCTCACGCCTGTCGCGGTCTCCGGTGCGTTGTTCGTGCCCAAGGGCCCAGCGCCTGCGGGTGGCTGGCCACTGATGGCATGGGCCCACGGCACGGTCGGCAGTGCTGATCGTTGCGCGCCTTCGCTGAATCAGCGCAGTCCACGGGATACGCGCTATCTCAATCACTGGCTCGAGCAGGGCTATGCGATTGTTGCCACTGATTACCAGGGGCTGGGCACGCCCGGGTTGCACCCTTATGGGCTGACGCGTCCCTTGGCGTATGGCGTGCTGGACAGCATCCGTGCGGTCGGCGCTGCGCCTGTCAACGTGTCCAGGCGGGCAGTGGTGTTCGGGCAATCCCAGGGTGGCCGCGCGGCGTTCGCCACGGCGGTAATGGCCAAGGACTACGCGCCGGATGTCGAAGTTGTCGGGGTGGTGGCGACCGGTACGCCTTATGCCTCTGCGCACGCCCAGGGCCACAGCCCAGAACTTGAAAACGCACGCCGTTCGGTGGTGCCGACGTTCGCCTATAACCTGTTGCGCCTGAGTACGGTGGCGTTGCTGGACCCTTCGTTCGTGCCCGCCGACTACCTGGCTGAGCGGGCGCTGCCGGCCTTCAGGGCGAGTCAGGATGAGTGCTTGCATGCCATCGAGCAGCGGGTAGTGGCTGACGGGTTGACCTTCAATAACAGCTTCAAGCGATCGCCCAAGGCAGCGTTGGATCGGGTGGGGCGTGAAGCGGCTTATCCCACGTTGAAAACCGATATTCCGGTGTTTCTCGGCACTGGCGGTAAAGACCGAGATGTGTTTGTGCCGGGGCAACAAGCCTTGGTCCGGGACGCCTGTAAGGCAGGGGATCGGGTGGAATGGCATTTCTATCCAGCGCTGGATCACTCCGGGGCGGTGAATGGGTCTTTGGGGGATTCGATAGGGTTTGTTCGGCGGGCGTTTGCGGGCGAGGCAATCAAGGGCAATTGTGGGCGATGAGTGGTGGGGATGGTGGTCACGGCTGTTTGCCGCTCCCGCAAACAACAAATCCCGCCATGTGGCGGGATTTGTCGGGGTAAAGCGCGCTACACAATCAGCGTGATCAAGCTGGGAACAGCTCGCTCAGCTTCATTGCCAGCATCATGTCGCCTTCGGTGCGCAGTTTGCCGCTCATGAAGGCCTGCATGCCATCGGTGTCGCCGCTGACGATGCCTTCCATGGTTTCGCCGTCGGTGACCAGCGTGACCTGGGCGTCAGGGTTTTCGCCTTCGAGCAGTTCGCAGGTGTTGTTCTTGACCACCAGCGAGAAGTTCTGGGTGTCGTCGATACGGAAACCGAACACCAGGTCCAGGCCGTCGGCAGCGGCTGGGTTGAATTTGGCTTTCATTGCTTCTACAGCTTTGGCTACGTCAGTCATGGTTTCGATCCTTAAGGGTAGAGTCCAGTGACCTTGGGGTCACGGTTGGCCGCAGTTCATCGGAAAGTGATGAGCTGCGGCGCCTTCAACAGTTGCAAGTGGGTATGACTGTTGAAGGAAGCCAGCGCCACCTCGCGTCCACGGAATTTCAGCTGGTTGAGCGAGGTGTTAACAATTTGCCAATTGAGCTCGAACGCCTGGGCGGCAGGCATACGGGTAATCAAGTGAAGCAGGGCGGTGATCGTGCCGCCGGAGGTGAACACGGCGATCTTGTCAGTGTTCTCGGCGGTTTCGAGAATCCGTTGCAGGCCGCCTTGTACGCGTTCGACAAACCCCAGCCAGCTTTCCAGCCCCGGTGGGTCATAGGTGCCGGCCAGCCAACGCTCGATGATCAACGCGAAGATGCGCTGGAATTCGCTGCGGTTGTGCGCCGCATTGCGCAGGATCTCCAGGGCTTCGGGCTCGGTGGTCAGCAGGTCGGGGAGCAGGGCGCGGATGATCGCGTCGGCGTCGAATTCGTTGAAGGCGCTGTCGATGTCCAGCGAAGGTACCGGCAAGCCACGGGCTGCATATTGATCGAGTACGGACGTGGCGGTGTGCTGCTGGCGGCGCAGGTCACCCGCTATACAGCGATCGAACGTGAGGCCCAGGTCTGCCAGATGGCGTCCGAGCACTTGCGCTTGTTCCACGCCGACGGGCGACAGGACGTCATAGTCGTCTGCACCGAAAGAGGCCTGGCCATGTCGAATCAGATAAATGCTGCCCACGTCCGTTTTCCCGGTACGTTGAAAGTCTGGCGAGGTTATGAGGATGCCGGAGAGCTGTCAATGAAAAAACATACGCTTGTTTTAAAAGCCCGTTAGAGCCCGCTTGCTGGCGGTTTGATCACTGGCTCGAACGCGGTGCCGTCGGTATGCTGGGCCCATCCGCGCCTGGCGCAGTGCATTTTTAAGGAGACATATGGATTTTCTGGCCGAATACGCGAGCTTTCTGGCGAAGACCGTCACCCTGGTGGTCGCTATTCTGGTGGTACTGATCAGTTTCGCGGCGCTGCGCAGCAGAGGCCGTCGCAAGTCCGCCGGCCAATTGCAGGTCAGCAAGCTCAATGATTTCTACAAGGGCCTGCGTGAGCGCCTGGAGTCGAGCCTGCTCGACAAGGACCAGCTCAAGGCCCTGCGCAAAGCCGAAAGCAAAACCGAAAAAAAGAAAGGCAAGAAGAAATCCGAGGCCAAGCCACGGGTGTTTGTGCTGGATTTCGACGGCGACATCAAGGCCTCGGCCACCGAGAGCCTGCGCCATGAAATCACCGCACTGCTGAGCCTGGCCACGCCGAAAGACGAAGTGGTGCTGCGCCTGGAAAGCGGCGGCGGCATGGTGCACAGCTACGGCCTGGCCTCATCCCAGCTGGCGCGTATCCGCCAGGCGGGCGTGCCATTGACCGTGTGCATCGACAAGGTCGCGGCCAGCGGCGGCTACATGATGGCGTGCATCGGCGAGAAGATCATCAGCGCACCGTTCGCCATCCTTGGTTCGATTGGCGTGGTAGCGCAGTTGCCCAACGTCAACCGCCTGCTTAAAAAACATGACATCGATTTTGAAGTGCTGACGGCCGGTGAATACAAACGCACCCTCACCGTGTTTGGCGAAAACACCGAGAAGGGCCGCGAGAAGTTCCAGGAAGACCTGGACATCACTCATCAGCTGTTCAAAAACTTCGTGTCGCGCTATCGCCCTCAGCTGGCAATCGATGATGTCGCGACCGGGGAAGTGTGGCTGGGTGTTGCCGCCCTCGACAAGCAACTGGTCGACGAGCTGCAAACCAGCGACGAATACCTGGCCACCAAGGCCAAGACCGCCGAGGTGTTCCACCTGCACTATGCCGAGCGTAAAAGCCTGCAAGAGCGGGTCGGCCTGGCGGCCAGCGGTTCGGTGGACCGAGTGCTGATGACCTGGTGGAGCCGGTTGACCCAGCAGCGGTTCTGGTAATTCCAGACTGCAGGTCAACCCCTTGTGGGAGCGGGCTTGCTCGCGAATGCGGTGGTTCAGTTCAGATATGTTGACTGACACAGCGTATTCGCGAGCAAGCCCGCTCCCACATTCAGTTCTGCGCTAGCACAACGGGAATCGGCTTTCGCATCAGCATTCCCACCACCAACGCCCCCAGCAATCCCAACACTCCCGCCACCCACAACACCGCGCTGAACCCACCCACAAACGCTTGCCGTGCCAGCGGTTGCACCACCGCCCGTGCCGTCTGCGGCAACACACCCATCGCTGCCTGCATATCACCGGCTACCACGCGCGAGGCAATCGCCGCCGCCTGCGCCTGCCACTGCGGCTCGATACTTGCGCGCAGCAACTGCTCGCTGTGGCTGCTCAGCAATGCCCCGTACACGCCGATAGCCAACATGATCGCGCTGAAGCGCATCGTGGTACTCAAGCCTGATGCCATGCCCGCACGGTCCCGAGGCACGCAAGCCATGATGTTTTTCTGCGTATCGCCATTGAGCAGGCCCGCGCCGGCGCCGGTCACGGCTATTGCCAGGGCGAAGGGCACGTAGCCACCCACATTGACCGCCCAGGCGCTCAACAGGTTGCCGCAACCGACCAACGCCAAACCGCTCGCCATCATGGTCGCCGGTGCGAAGCGCCCGGCCAGGCGAGCGCCGATCCGTGGGCAAATCAGCATGGTCAGCGCAAACGGCAGCATCCCCAGGCCCGAGGCAATCGCACAGAAACCCAAACCGTTTTGCAGGTAGAACGGCAACAGCGTCATCATCACCTGGGCGCAGCCGGCATAGGCAAACATCCCCAGCAATGCGCCGATAAAGCGCGGGTGGCGAAACAGCTGCAGGTCCACCATGGGCCGTCGCTGCACGCGCTCGGCGAGCACAAACACACCCAGCAGCACGGCGCCGCCAATAAGCCGCGCATAGGTCAGCGGGTTGTCCCAACCGATGCGATTGGCCTCGATCAATCCCCAGATCAGGCACAACAGGCTGGCACTGAAGGCCAGGCTGCCCCACGGATCAAGCCGCGCCGATTGGGTATCGCGGGACTCTGCAATCGCACGCAGCACCAGCGCCATCAGCCCCAGGCCCACGGGCAGGTTGAGGTAGAAAATCCAGCGCCAGCCCAGATACTGAGTGATCAAGCCCCCCAAGGTCGGCGCGGCGGTCATCGCCACGCCCATGCACGCGCCCCAGAACGCCCAGGCTTTGGCGCGCTCCACTTCATCGTGAAACGTATGGCCGATGGAGGCCAGGGCGGAGGTCAGCAGTAACGCCGCGCCGACGCCTTTGACGGCGCGGGCGATGTCCAGAAACAGCGCATTCGGTGCGGCGCCGCAGCCCAGGGAGGCCAGGATGAAAATGCTCAAGCCCCAGACCAGGGTCTTCTTGCGCCCAAAGCGGTCGGCGAGGCTGCCGGCCGGCAATAACAACGCGGCAAACGCGAGCATATAGGCGCTGACCACCCACTCGATGTCAGCAAAATTGGCGCCCAGGTCTCGGGCGATGCTCGGCAGGGTCACGGCGACGATATTGGTGTCGAGCACGATCAGCGCACAAACGCCGGACGCCGTGAGCAGCGTCAAGCGTGGACTGACCCGGCTCATGGCTGAATTACCCTGCAGGCAATAAGGAAAAGGCAGTTGACGATCATCGCGTAGGCTCTCTAGTGTTGAGGTGCTGTGAGCTTATCGCCGGCGAAGACCGGTCTTGTTAGCTGGCTTGAAGCACTTCATTACCTTTGAGCTAATCCTGTAATGGACATCCGCCACTTCCGCTACTTCCTCGCCGTCGCCCGTCAGCGCAACTTCAGCCGCGCCGCCGAGCAGTTAGGCATCGCCCCGCCGACCTTGAGCCGGCAAATCCAGGACATGGAGGCCAGCCTGGGCACGCGCTTGTTTGTCCGCCAGCAGCGCGAAGTCAGCCTCACCGAAGCCGGTGCGGCGTTGCTGGTTGAAGCCGAAGCCACGGTGCGCCAATTCGAATTCGCCCAGCGCAGTGCCCAGCGCGCCGGGCGCGGCGAGATCGGTCATATCGAGTTGGGCTACGTGGCCTCAGCGGTGTACTCCGGCGTGTTGCAGCGCCAGATGCGCGCGTTCAGCCAGGCATTTCCCGATGTGAGCGTGAACGTGCGCGAATGTGCGATGGCGACATTGCCGAGCGCGGTGGCGGACGGGCGCTATGACATCGGCTATATCCGCTCGCCCATGACCCTGCCCGATGGCGTGGACGCCGTGCGCCTGGCCAGCGAAGGCTTTGTGTTGGCGCTGCCGCAGGATTCCTGGCTGCTGGGGCTCAAAGCCATTGGCTGTGAACACCTGCAAAACGAGACCTTTATTCTGCCGGAACAAATCAGCGGCACCTTGCACGTCGCCGCACAGGGCGGTTTTGCCCCGCGCCTGGGGCCACAGCCGGGTGGCTTGGTGGCGGTGATGGCGTTGGTGTCGTTAGGGCAGGGCGTGGCGGTCGTGCCGGCGTCGATGGTCGGGCATGTGAGTTTGCCGGGCGTGGTCTACCGCAGCATTCAGGGCAGCGAGGCCTCGTCGTGGCTGTCGCTGATTCATCGGCGCTTTGAGAAAGCACCGGCGGTGGTGCGTTATATCGAGCAGGTCAAGCAGATGACTAAGCTGCAGGCTTGATCACGGCGGGTTGGGGGCTGTGCGGGCTAACCGTGTGTCCGGTACGGTGGGCGACATGATGGGTTATGACTTTATCGACATACACGGGCAGCCGGCGGTCAACGCCATCCAGGGGCGGGTGATCGGCCTGACGGTGCAGGCGCTGTTTCGCATCCCGGACGTGGTGGCGATTGCCAGTGAGAACACTAAGGCGGCGGCGACGCTTGGCGCGTTGCGCTCGGGGGTGATTAATACCCTTGCAACCATGGTGACGAATGCGCATACGATTTTGGCGCTGGATGGTGCGACGCGTAAAAGCTGACACGACGCAGAGCAACCTGTGGGAGCGGGCTTGTGTGGGAGCTGGCTTGCCTGCGATAGCGCCACCTCGGTTTGACTGACGCATCGAGTTGCCTGTATCGCAGGCAAGCCAGCTCCCACATGGGTTTTGTGTTGGTTTGTGTACAGATTTTGTAATAGTTTTGCGTTGTAGGAAATTTAGGTTTCGATTGTACGATTCAGGTCCTTTTCCACTGCAGGACTTGCATGAACACCCTCTCGGAGCCTCCCAGTCGTCTTTCCCCAAGACATCCGCTGTTGCTGTTCCCGCTGAAGCACCCCGTATTCCGATGGCTGCCCTTGTCCCGGTCCACTGACCGCGCTTTGCCGTGTCCGGCATTCAGACATCTATAACGAGGCTCTATAAATGGAATGGTTAGCGGATCCAACGGCCTGGCTCGGCCTGTTGACCTTGATTGTGCTGGAACTGGTGCTGGGCATCGACAACCTGGTGTTTATCGCGATCCTGGCGGACAAGCTGCCGCCGGAGCAGCGCGACCGGGCGCGGTTGATCGGGTTGTCCCTGGCGTTGCTGATGCGCCTGGGCCTGCTGGCGAGTATTTCCTGGATGGTCACCCTTACTCAGCCGCTGTTCGAGGTTTTCGGCAAGGGGTTTTCCGGCCGTGACCTGATCATGTTGTTTGGCGGTGTGTTCCTGTTGTTCAAGGCCACTATGGAATTGCACGAGCGCCTCGAAGGTCATGTGGCCCAGCGGGCGGGCAATGCCACCTATGCGATGTTCTGGCCGATCGTCGCGCAGATTGTGGTGCTCGACGCGGTGTTCTCCCTCGACGCGGTGGTGACCGCCGTGGGCATGGTCGATGAGCTGGCGGTGATGATGATCGCAGTGATCGTGTCCATCGGCCTGATGATTGTCGCGAGCAAGCCGCTGACGCGTTTCGTCAACGCGCACCCGACGGTGATCATGCTGTGCCTGAGTTTCCTGATGATGATCGGCCTGGTGCTGACTGCCGAAGGCTTGGGTTTCCACGTGCCCAAAGGCTACTTGTACGCGGCGATGGGCTTCTCGATTGTGGTGGAGCTGTTTAACCAGCTTGCCCGCGCCCGTCGCAAAAAGTCGGTACAGGGCACGTTGCCGGTGCGCCAACGCACTGCGCATGCGGTGATGCGTTTACTGGGGGGGCGCAGTCTGGCCGTGGAGGGTATGGATGACGACGTTGCCGACTTGATGGGCGAGCCGGATGCGACCCAGGGCCCGCTGTTTGACCGACGCGAGCGCGTGATGATCAGTGGCGTGTTGCAGTTGGCCGAACGCCCGATCCGCAGCTTGATGACGCCGCGGGCCAAGGTCGACTGTATCGATCTGGCGGACGATGCCGACACTATCCGCCGTAAATTGATGCATTCGTCCTATTCCCGGCTGCCGTTGATCCGCAACGGTGCTGTCGATGAGCCATTGGGCTTTGTGCACAAGAAGGAGTTGCTCAAGGAATACCTGGCCGGCCACGAGCCAAACCTGGAGCACCTGGCGCGCCGCGCGGTCAACCTGCTGGAGAGCTTTTCGATTCTCAACGCCCTGGAGCAGATGCGCCAGGCATCCACCCATATTGCGTTTGTGATCAACGAATTCGGCGATTTCATCGGCGTGTTGAGCATGACCGACATCCTTGAATCCATCGCTGGTGAGTTGCCGGATGCCAGCGAAATCGAAGGGCCGGATATCATCGAGGAGGGCGCAGGCTTTCGCGCCAATGGCGCCTTGACCCTTAACCAGGTGCGCCAGCGCACCGGCTTCAAGGCCGTGGCCACCGACGATTACCAGACGCTCGCAGGTTTGGTGATGAGTCTGCTGGACCGCTTGCCGCGAGTGGGCGACAGCCTGGAGCACGAAGGCTGGCACCTGACGGTGGCGGCAGTGGAGGAGCGGCGGGTGACGCAGGTGCTGCTGGTACCTACGGCGCGTAGTCTTTGAACACCTGATCCAGAAGTGCTTCCTGTTCATCCGGCGCGCCAATGCCCTTGAGGTTTTCGACCTCAAGGGCATTTTTGTAGACCACCAGGGTGGGTGTGCCGTCCACGCCTTCGATTCTCGGCGTCCGGGCGGTGTCCAGGATCATGCTCTTCACTCGGCCGGCGTATTTTTCGGCGATGTTATTAAAGCGTGGGTGAACTCCCAGGCACGCCTGGCAGGACTGGGAAGTAAACAGCACGATGACCAGCGGGTGCTGATTCAGAACCTGCTGGTAGTCGCTGAGGGTATCAATCACCGCATTGGCAGCACCCATGATGATCTCCTTGTGCACCTGGCCGAGGGGGCCTGCCGGGTACGCTAGATCGCGAGATCACCACCGTCTACTGTCAACCTTCACAGGTAGACAGGCTCATGCATCGTCGGCACGCTCGGTTCGTTCACGCGCCTTGCGCGCCTGGCTCGCGCATTTCTTGTATTCCTCATTGTCCCTGGACGCCTTCGCCCGACGATAGCCATGGTGGTTCTGGCTGGTGTAATCGGTGCTGAAGGCTTCCTTGAGCTTCTGCAGTTCTTCCTTGCATTCACGGCGATCATTACTGGCCGAAGCCGTACCGGCCGCCAGACAGCCCAGCAACACCACCATAAGGCTTACCTTCATCACGCCACGCTCCCGTACACAGACCTCCCACCAGCCTAGCCCAGCACAAAAAAACAACCAGAGCCTCGCCAAGAAACCCTGGTGACGAGCAGACCTGCCATGGCAGACGAGCGACTTGTGGCAGATGGGCCATGTGACAAACGGGCCAGTCGTGGCAAACAGGCTAGCTGTAGTGAGCAAGCTTCCTGTGGCGAGCGGGCTTGCC
>Ga0153931_100142_pt1 | contig 26987 bp, 20 predicted proteins | sample TSNJ015MetaG_FD_104730 | JGI IMG/M metagenome (GOLD analysis project Ga0153931, IMG submission 104730) | Attine ant fungus gardens microbial communities from New Jersey, USA - TSNJ015 MetaG | ecosystem: Host-associated > Fungi > Mycelium > Unclassified | place: USA: New Jersey, Wharton State... | reverse complement strand
CCAGTTTGAGAATGTCCTGGGCGGATTTGTTGGCGTAAGTCGTGGCGAGTTCAACGACGTCGAAGGCTTGGTTCATCAGGACGGTTCCTACAGGTCAGTGGCGCTGAGCGCTCTATAGGGAAGCGATGGTACCAAAATCCGCCCTGCGTTGCGGCGCAGAGCTTGAGTCGCTAGAGTTCGGCAGTCCTTTTGCTCGCTCAACTAACAACATCTAAATGGGAGTGTCTTGTGGAAATTGCCTGTCTTGACCTGGAAGGGGTGCTGGTTCCGGAAATCTGGATCGCCTTCGCCGAAAAAACCGGTATTGAATCCCTGCGCGCCACGACCCGCGACATTCCCGACTACGACGTGCTGATGAAGCAACGCCTGCGCATCCTCGACGAGCATGGGCTCAAGCTTGCCGACATCCAGGAAGTGATTGCCACCCTTGAGCCGCTGGACGGTGCCATCGAGTTCGTCAACTGGCTGCGCGAGCGTTTCCAGGTGGTGATCCTGTCCGACACCTTCTACGAATTCTCCCAACCGCTGATGCGCCAGCTGGGCTTTCCGACCTTGCTGTGCCACCGCTTGATCACCGACGAAAACGACCGGGTGGTGAGTTACCAACTGCGTCAAAAGGACCCGAAGCGCCAATCCGTGCTGGCATTCAAGGCCCTCTACTACCGCGTGATCGCCGCCGGCGATTCCTACAACGACACCACGATGCTGGGCGAAGCTGACTGTGGGATTCTGTTCCATGCGCCGCAGAATGTGATTCGCGAGTTCCCGCAATTTCCAGCGGTGCATACGTTTGAGGATTTGAAGAAAGCGTTCATCAAGGCGTCAAATCGGGCGTTGAGCCTGTAAGTTTTTCAGCGCTGCTGATGGCCCCTTCGCAGGCAAGCCCGCTCCCACATGTGATCGGGCTCACACAGTTCAACGTGTGGGGGCTGGCTTGCCTGCGACAGGGCCGGTACAGCCAGGTCAGGCCCCTGCGAGCAACCGATCATAAGGAATACTCAAGCCCTCATGCAGGCTTTTTCGGCAGCGCGGCTCTGCGTTTGAGCCTCAGGGCCGGGCTGCTACAAGCCTTCCAACGTTTGTAACAACACCCGCACTTTCGTCAGCGACTCCTGATACTCCGCCTCCCACTGCGAGTCCGCCACGATCCCGCCACCGCCCCAGCAGCACACCTGCCCATCCTTGACCAGCAAGCTGCGAATCGCGATAGAGCTGTCCATCTCGCCGCGCACATCCAGGTACACCAACGAGCCGCAGTACAACCCGCGCCGCGTGGGTTCAAGCTCGTCGATGATCTGCATGGCGCGAATCTTCGGTGCGCCGGTGATGGAGCCACCGGGGAAGCTGCCGGCGATCAGGTCGAGGGCGTCTTTGTCGTCGGCCAAGGTGCCAGTGACGCTGCTCACCAAGTGATGCACGTTGGGGTAGCTTTCCAGGCTGAACAATTGCGGCACTTTCACCGAGCCCGTCCGGCAGGTGCGGCCAAGGTCGTTGCGCAGCAGGTCAACGATCATCAGGTTTTCGGCGCGATCCTTGGGGCTGGCCATCAGCTCGGCTGCGTGGGCTGCGTCTTCTTCGGGTGTCAGGCCACGCGGGCGGGTGCCTTTGATCGGGCGGGTTTCGACGCGGCGCTCGCTGATGTGCACAAAGCGCTCCGGCGACAGGCTCAGCACGGCGCCGTCGTCCGGCAGGCTCTGGAACCCGGAAAACGGGGTAGGGCACGCCTCACGCAAGGCGCAGTAAGCCGCCCACGGATCGCCGACGCACGGCGCGCGAAAGCGCTGGGCAAAGTTGACCTGGTAGCAGTCGCCGGCCTGGATGTAGTCCTGAATGCGCGCGATGGCCTGCCGGTAAGCGTCGGCGGTCAGGTCCGCAACCATGGGGCCGTGCAGTTTGAAGCTGGCCTGGCTGTCGACTGCGTCAACGTTGAACAGCGCAATCAAGCGTCGTCGCTCGCTGTCGATCAGCGAAGGGTGGAAGACCAGCTGACTGCTCTGCACCTGGTGATCGCTGATCAGCGCCCAGGCATACAGCCCAAAGCGCGCGTCCGGCAGGTGCAGGTCGTCCACCGCCAAGTGCGGCATGTGTTCCAGGTGGCGGCCGAAGTCGTAGCTCAGGTAACCGATCAAGCCGCCAGCGAACGGCAACTCATAACCCGCAGGCAACCCCGCCTTACCCAACTGCGTGAGGTTTTCGCGCAAGCGTTGCAGGAAATCACTGCCGTTTTCGTCAGGCCGTACCGTCAGCGTTTCCACTGGCCAGGCGCTGAGCAGGTCATAGCGCCCGCGTTCGGCAGCCGGGCGGCCGCTGTCGAGCAACACTGCGCCGGGAGCGTGACGAATCGCCGCGAAGTAGTCGGCGGGGTTGGCCCGGTAGGGCAGCGGGTGTACAGAACAGGTCGACATGCGGGGTGGATCAGCTGTTGGCTTGGGGGAGGCGATTGTAGTCCCCCGAAGGGTTTGGTCCTAGAGCGCGGTTTAAATGGGGCAGCGGGTTTGCTCGCGAAGGCGGCGTATCAGTCCCGATTGTGTTGAATGGCACTCCGCTTTCGCGAGCAAGCCCGCTTCCACAGTTGAGTGGCGTCAGCCTTCAACGGCGGGAATATGCCCGAACATCTCCTGCACGAACTTAACCCGCTCTTCCGGCGTTTCCGTCACGCCTGCAGCTTTCAGTTCTTCCAACCGCGCTTCCACCGCATGGGTGCGCAACGTCAGGCCGCAGTCGTTGGCAATCTGGATATTGAGCCCCGGCCGCGCGTTCAGCTCGAGGATCAGCGGGCCTTTTTCCTGGTCCAGCACCATGTCCACGCCGATGTAACCCAGCCCGCACAGCTCATAACAGCTGGCCGCCAACTTCATGAAACCGTCCCAGTTGGGCAGTTGCACGCCATCCACCGCGTTGGTGGTGTCGGGGTGTTTGGTGATGATGTTGTTCAGCCAGGTGCCGCGCAGCGTCAAGCCCGTGGCCAGGTCGACACCCACGCCAATCGCGCCCTGGTGCAGGTTGGCCTTGCCGCCGGACTGGCGCGTCGGCAAGCGCAGCATGGCCATTACCGGGTAACCCATCAGCACAATAATGCGGATGTCCGGCACGCCTTCGTAACTGATGCTCTTGAAGATCTGGTCGGGCACCACGCGGTACTCGATCAGCGCGCGGTCACGGTGGCCGCCCAGGGAATACAGGCCGGTGAGGATGCTGGAAATCTGGTGTTCGATTTCTTCATGGCTGATGATCTTGCCGGACACCGTGCGATAGCGCCCTTCAAACCGGTCGGCCACCACCAGGATGCCATCGCCGCCGGCACCCTGGGCCGGCTTGATCACGAAGTCGCTGCGCCCGCCGATGATCTCGTCGAGCTTGTCGATTTCCTTCTCGGTGGAAATGATCCCGTACATTTCCGGCACGTGAATACCGGCCGCCATCGCCCGCTCCTTGGTGATGATCTTGTCATCCACAATCGGGTACAGGCTGCGCTTGTTGTACTTGAGCACGTAGTCGGCGTTGCGCCGGTTGATGCCCATGATGCCCCGCGCTTCCAGGGCCTTCCAGGTCTTCCAGAAGCCGAACATTACGAGTCAGCCTTGAGGAAGGCCTTGAAACGCACCAGTTCGGTCAGGCGGTAGCCGCGATAACGACCCATGGCCAGCATGAAGCCCACCAGGATCAACAGGACTGCCGGGAAGGTGAACACAAAGTAGATCAGCTCCGGCACGCTCATGATGATGTGCGCCAGCGAGGCGGCGAACAGCGTACCGATCGCCACTTTCAGCGCATGGTTGGCGCCGCGTTCTTCCCAGGTGATCGACAGGCGTTCGATGGTCATGGTCAGAATCACCATCGGGAACAGCGCCACCGACAGCCCGCGCTCAAGGCCCAGCTTGTGGCTGAACAAACTGATGGCCGCAATCAGCACCACCACGAAGGTCAGTACCACCGACAGCCTCGGCAGCATCTGCAGCTTCAAGTGTTCCAGGTACGACCTGAGCGACAAGCCCAGCGCGGTAATAATGGTGAACAGCACAATGCCAAAGCCCAACTGCGTCTCGCGGAACGCCAGGGCAATCAATACCGGCGTGAAGGTGCCCAGTGTCTGCAGGCCGATCAGGTTGCGCAGGATCAGAATCACCAGCACGCCAATCGGGATCATCACCATGATCATGAAGGTCTGCTGGGTTTGCAGCGGCAGGCCGTACAGCGAGTATTCGAGGAAGTTGGCGTCGGTGTTCTCGTCGGTCAGCTTGGCCAGGCGAATCGCGTTCATTTCGCTGTTGTTCAGGCTGAAGGTCACCATGGCTTTCTTGCCGCCATCGACCGTGATCAGGTTTTCATCGCCGGTCCACCACAGCAGGCGGTCAGCGGGCAGGCCTTGCTCGCCGGTTTCCGGATTGAAATACAGCCAGTCATTGCCATTGAAGCTGCGCAGCCATAGTTCCGGGGTTTGCGGCTGGTCGGCGACGAGGCGGATGGTGTGGACTTTTTCCACCGGCACATGGGCGATGGACAGCAATAACTCGACGATCTTGGCCTTGTGCGGCGTCGACGGGTCGCCCGCCAGCAGCAGCTTCACATTGTCGTCGTTGAGGTTGTTGGTGCGCTTGATCGCTTCGGTAATAAAGGTTTCGACGTCGGCCGAATGCTGGCGGATCGGCGCCAGCAAGGCTTCGGCGGCGATTTTTTCCGGGCCTTCCACGGCAATGCTGTCGCGGAAGGTCGGACCTTTGACCTTGACCTTTTCGCCGCTGTAACGCTTGGTCAGCACCAGGCGGTAATACAGCGTCTGGTTGCCCTTGGCGCGGCGCGCCGACCAGGTGACCTTGCGGTTGCCGTCGGTGCGGTTGACGCTCACGCCGTAGTTATTGGAGATGAAACTCTCGTTGAGGCTGACGAAGTCGCGGCTCAGGGGCGGCACGAACATCGAGATCTTCACCGGGTCTTTGGGGCTGGCGACAAACTCGACCTTGGCGTCGATGTTCCAAAGGTCGTCGGTGGCGTCCTCGGTGACGGGAATCCCCAGCACGAAAATCTGGTAGGCGGTGACCGAAATACCCAACACCACCAAAATGGTGATGAGGATTTTCAGGTGCAGGGTCAGAGAGCGCATTCGGTTTACTCGGCGGTAGGAGCGTCAGCGGCGCAGGCAGGTTTGCCCGCTGCGTATTTAAGACTGGGGTCGACCAGCGCATCAAAGCGTTTCAAGGCTTCGGAGCCGATCAGCAGCGGGTATTGGAATGCGCTGCGGTCAGTCAAGTTCACTTCGATGCTGCGTAAAGCAGTGCCCATGCAGATGTCCAGGGCGATCACTGGGCGGGCGGTGTAGTTCTTGTCCTCATCGGGGTCGTAGTCACCGGCGCGGCGTTTGATTTTGCTGACGCGGGCCAGGGGGCGTTCGATGGGGTGGGAGTGGGCGGTGTCGATGGCCAGGTAGAAACGTACCCAGGATTCACCGTTGCGTTTGAAGCGCTTGATGTCGCGGGCGCTCAACGAGGCGGTCTTGGCGCCGGTGTCGAGTTTGGCCGCCACTTCCAGGTCTATGCCCGCCAGTTTCGCGTATTCATTCAGGCCATACACGGTCTTCTCGGCGGCGCCGCCAAGGCTCGGTATGCACGCTAGGCACAACATTAAAAGGAAGGACTTGAGTCTCATAGATCCTGAGGCGCTGCAGTGCGATGTTTAATTCAAGGCGACTGGCATTGCTGCGCAATCTCGGGTGCGCCGTTTCATCAAGTGATGTCAGGCAAAAGCGGCGGGCATTCTAACATGATGCTTTTTTGGCGCCAGCGCTGGCAGGCGGCCATGCCCCTATTCAGCGCACACGGGGTTATTAGACGATTGTCGACAATGTTGATTTATTCTTTGACTATTTGGGCCTGAGTGGCTAGTTTTTGCGGCATTGCTTTTAAAGGTGTCGACAATATGCTGGATCAACTGGAAACCCCAGTGGTGGCGCAAGACGATTCCCAGACCATGTCCGAGAACGTCTTCCGGCGCATCCAGGCCGCTATCGTCAAAGGCGAAATCGCCCCCGGCAGCAAGATTTCCGAGCCGGAACTGGCCCGCACCTACGGCATCAGCCGTGGCCCGTTGCGCGAAGCCATCCACCGCCTGGAAGGCCAGCGCCTGCTGGTGCGCGTGCCTCACGTTGGCGCGCGAGTGGTGTCCTTGAGCCATGCCGAGCTGATCGAACTCTATGAAATCCGCGAGTCCCTGGAAGGCATGGCCTGCCGCCTGGCCGCCGAGCGCATGACCGACGCGGAAATCGAAGAGCTGCGCCAGGTGCTTCATACCCATGAGCGCGACGAAGCGTTCCAGGCCGGCCTGGGCTACTACCAGCAGGAAGGCGACTTCGATTTTCATTACCGGATAATTCAAGGCGCCGGCAATCGCACCCTGACCCAAATGCTCTGCGGCGAGCTGTACCAGTTGGTGCGCATGTACCGCATCCAGTTCTCCGCCACGCCCAATCGTCCACGCCAGGCTTTTGCCGAGCACCACCGCATTCTTGACGCGATTGCCGATCGTGACGGTGAACTGGCCGAATTGTTGATGCGCCGGCATATCGGCGCCTCCAAACGCAATATTGCCCGTCACTTCCCCGACGGCACTTCCTGAAGAGGTGAGTCATGAGTTCTAACAATAAAAGTACACCCGGCCAGCGTTTCCGTGACGCGGTTGCCAGCGAACATCCGCTACAGGTCGTTGGCGCGATCAACGCCAACCACGCGCTGCTGGCCAAGCGCGCCGGTTTCAAGGCGATTTACCTGTCGGGTGGCGGCGTGGCGGCGGGCTCTCTGGGGGTGCCAGACCTGGGCATCACGGGCCTGGATGACGTGTTGACCGACGTGCGCCGCATCACCGACGTGTGCGACCTGCCGCTGCTGGTGGACGTGGACACCGGTTTTGGCTCCTCGGCCTTCAACGTGGCGCGCACGGTCAAGTCGATGATCAAGTTCGGCGCCGCCGCCATCCATATCGAAGACCAGGTTGGCGCCAAGCGCTGCGGCCATCGCCCGAACAAAGAAATCGTGTCCCAGCAGGAAATGGTCGACCGTATCAAGGCCGCCGTGGATGCGCGCACCGATGACAGTTTCGTGATCATGGCGCGCACCGACGCCCTCGCCGTCGAAGGTTTGGAATCGGCACTGGAGCGCGCCGCCGCCTGCATCGAAGCCGGCGCTGACATGGTGTTCCCCGAAGCCATCACTGAGCTGGAGATGTACAAGCTCTTTGCCTCCCGCGTGAAGGCACCGATTCTGGCCAACATCACCGAATTCGGCGCGACGCCGCTGTACACCACCGAACAGTTGAAATCTGCCGATGTTTCCATCGTGCTGTACCCGCTCTCGGCCTTCCGCGCCATGAACAAGGCCGCCGAGAATGTCTACACCGCGATCCGTCGCGATGGCACTCAACAGAATGTGATCGACACCATGCAAACCCGCATGGAGCTATACGATCGCATCGACTACCACACCTTCGAGCAGAAGCTCGACGCGCTGTTCGCCGCGAAAAAATAAACCCTGTGGGGGCGAGCAAGCCCGCTCCCACACGCTCCCTGAATAACTACAAAATTGGAGAACAACCATGGCTGAAGCAAAAGTATTGAGTGGCGCCGGCCTGCGTGGCCAGGTGGCCGGGCAGACCGCACTGTCCACCGTGGGCCAGGCCGGCGCCGGTTTGACCTATCGCGGCTACGACGTGCGTGAACTGGCCGCCGATGCGCAATTTGAAGAAGTTGCCTACTTGCTGCTGTACGGCGAATTGCCAACCAAAGCCGAACTGGCGGCCTACACCGCCAAACTCGGCAAGCTGCGCGACCTGCCGCAGGCGCTCAAAGAAGTGCTGGAGCGCATCCCCGCCGACGCCCACCCGATGGACGTGATGCGCACCGGCTGCTCGTTCCTGGGCAATATCGAGCCGGAAAAAGACTTCAGTGTGCAGCGCGATGTCACCGACCGCCTGCTTGCCGCTTTCCCGGCGATCATGTGCTACTGGTATCGCTTCAGCCACGATGGCAAGAAGATTGATTGCGTGACCGACGAGCCGAGCATCGGCGGCCATTTCCTGCACCTGCTGCATGGCAAGAAGCCGAGCGCGTTGCACGAGAAGGTCATGAACGTGTCGCTGATTCTCTACGCCGAGCACGAGTTCAACGCCTCGACTTTCACCGCCCGTGTGTGTGCCTCGACCCTGTCCGACCTGTATTCCTGCGTCACCGCCGCCATCGGTTCGCTGCGCGGCCCGCTGCACGGCGGCGCCAACGAAGCGGCGATGGAAATGATCGAGCGTTTCGGCTCGGCCGAAGAAGCCGTCGAAGGCACCCTCGGCATGCTGGCGCGCAAGGACAAGATCATGGGCTTTGGCCACGCGATCTACAAAGACAGCGACCCGCGTAATGAAGTGATCAAGGGCTGGTCGAAAAAACTCGCTGACGAAGTGGGCGACAAGGTGCTGTTCCCGGTCTCCGAAGCCATCGACAAGACCATGTGGGAGCAGAAGAAATTGTTCCCCAACGCCGACTTCTACCATGCCTCGGCGTACCACTTCATGGGCATCCCGACCAAGCTGTTCACGCCGATCTTCGTCTGCTCACGCCTCACCGGCTGGGCTGCGCATGTGTTCGAGCAGCGCGCCAACAACCGCATCATCCGTCCAAGCGCCGAGTACATCGGCGTTGAGCAGCGCAAGTTCGTGCCAATCGAACGTCGCTGAATGAGGAGACCGACGAGCCGGCAATGGGCATGAGGTCAAATGTGGCAGGGGGCTTGCCCCCGATAGCAGTCTGTCAGTTGATACAGCTGGCACTGAACCACCGCCATCGGGGGCAACCCCCCTCCCACATTTTGATCACATTCCAATTCTGGATCTGCTTCGGTTCTTCTTTTGTAACTACCGTGACCGAGTCCTGACGATGAACACTGAATTTCGCAAACCGCTCCCTGGCAGCCGCCTGGATTTCTACGACGCCCGTGCGGCTGTCGATGCAATCGCCCCCGGCGCCTACGCCACTTTGCCGTACACCTCCCGCGTGCTCGCGGAGAACCTGGTGCGCCGTTGCGACCCGGCCACGCTCAATGCGTCCCTGAGCCAACTGATCGAACGCAAGCGCGACCTCGACTTCCCCTGGTTCCCGGCGCGTGTGGTGTGCCACGACATCCTCGGCCAGACCGCCCTGGTCGACCTTGCCGGCCTGCGCGACGCCATCGCCCTGCAAGGCGGTGACCCGGCCCAGGTCAACCCGGTGGTGCCCACCCAGCTGATCGTCGACCACTCCCTGGCGGTCGAAGCCGGTGGTTCGGACCCGGACGCGTTCGAGAAAAACCGCGCCATCGAAGACCGCCGCAACGAAGACCGTTTTCACTTTATCGAGTGGACCAAAAAGGCCTTCAAGAACGTCGACGTGATCCCGCCGGGCAACGGCATCATGCACCAGATCAACCTGGAGAAAATGTCTCCGGTGATTCAGGTGCGTGACGGCGTGGCGTTCCCGGACACCTGCGTCGGCACCGACAGCCACACGCCGCATGTGGATGCGCTGGGCGTGATCGCCATCGGCGTTGGTGGCCTGGAGGCCGAGAGCGTGATGCTCGGTCGCGCGTCGTGGATGCGCCTGCCGGAAATCATCGGCGTCGAACTCACCGGCAAGCTGCTGCCTGGCATCACTGCCACCGACATGGTGCTGGCGCTGACCGAATTCCTGCGTAAGCAGAAAGTGGTGGGTGCGTGGCTGGAATTCTTCGGCGAAGGCGCCTCCAGGCTGACCCTGGGCGACCGCGCGACCATCTCCAACATGGCCCCGGAATACGGTGCCACCGCGGCGATGTTCTACATCGACCCGCAGACCATCGCCTACCTGAAACTCACCGGCCGCGAAGACGAACAAGTCACTCTCGTTGAGCAATACGCGCGTCACACCGGCCTGTGGGCGGATGACTTGAAAGGCGCGCAATACGAGCGCGGCCTGACCTTCGACCTGTCCAGCGTGGTGCGCAACATGGCCGGCCCGAGCAACCCGCACGCGCGCGTGGCCACCAGCGATCTGGCGTCCAAGGGCATCTCCGGCCAGTGGGACGAAGTGCCAGGGCAAATGCCGGATGGCGCGGTGATCATCGCTGCTATCACCAGTTGCACCAACACCAGTAACCCGCGCAACGTGATCGCCGCCGGCCTGCTGGCGCGTAACGCCAACAAGCTTGGGCTGACGCGCAAGCCGTGGGTCAAATCCTCGCTGGCGCCCGGCTCGAAAACCGTGGCGATGTACCTCGACGAAGCGGGCTTGACCCACGAATTGGAGCAGCTGGGTTTTGGTGTTGTGGCGTTTGCCTGCACCACCTGCAACGGCATGTCCGGCGCACTCGACCCGGTGATCCAGCAAGAAATCATCGACCGCGACCTGTACGCCACCGCCGTGTTGTCGGGCAACCGCAACTTCGACGGGCGCATTCACCCCTATGCCAAGCAAGCGTTCCTGGCTTCGCCGCCATTGGTCGTGGCTTACGCGATTGCCGGCACTATCCGTTTCGACATTGAAAAGGACGTGCTCGGTCTCGATGCCAACGGCAAGGAAATCCGCCTGCAGGACATCTGGCCGAGCGATGAAGAGATCGACGCGGTGGTTAAAGCCTCGGTCAAGCCGGAGCAGTTCCGCGCGGTTTACATCCCGATGTTTGCGATTCACGAAGACACCGGCCCCAAAGTCGCCCCTCTGTACGACTGGCGCCCGCAAAGCACCTATATCCGCCGCCCGCCGTACTGGGAAGGCGCACTGGCCGGTGCGCGGCCGCTTAAAGGCATGCGCCCGTTGGCGGTGCTGCCGGACAACATCACCACCGATCACCTGTCGCCGTCCAACGCGATCATGCTCGACAGCGCCGCCGGTGAATACCTGGCGAAAATGGGCTTGCCGGAAGTCGACTTCAATTCCTATGCGACCCACCGCGGCGACCACTTGACCGCGCAACGCGCGACCTTTGCCAACCCGAAACTGTTCAACGAAATGGTCCAGGAAAACGGCAAGGTCAAGCAGGGTTCCCTCGCGCGTATCGAGCCGGAAGGCCAGGTCACACGGATGTGGGAAGCCATTGAAACCTACATGGAACGCAAGCAGCCGCTGATCATCATTGCCGGCGCCGACTACGGCCAGGGCTCGTCCCGCGACTGGGCGGCCAAAGGAGTGCGCCTGGCGGGTGTGGAAGCGATTGCCGCCGAAGGCTTCGAGCGTATTCACCGCACCAACCTGGTGGGCATGGGCGTGTTGCCGCTGGAGTTCCTGCCGGGCACCGACCGCCACACCCTGAACATCGATGGCAGCGAAACCTATGACGTGGTTGGCCAGCGCACCCCGCGTGCGCAGCTGACCCTGGTGATCAACCGCAAAAATGGTGAGCGTGTCGAAGTGCCGGTGACGTGCCGCCTGGACACCGCTGAAGAAGTGTCGATCTACGAGGCGGGCGGCGTGTTGCAACGTTTTGCCCAGGACTTCCTGGAATCGGCGGCGACCGCCTGAGGGGTTAACCATGGCACACGCAGCGCAAATCAAGATTCCCGCCACCTACATGCGTGGCGGCACCAGCAAGGGCGTGTTTTTCAGCCTCAAGGACCTGCCCGAAGCCGCGCAGGTGCCGGGCGCCGCGCGCGACGCTTTGCTGTTGCGGGTGATCGGTAGCCCCGATCCCTACGACAAGCAAATCGACGGCATGGGCGGCGCCACCTCGAGCACCAGCAAAACCGTAATCCTGGCCAAGAGCACCCGCGCCGATCACGACGTGGACTATTTGTTTGGCCAGGTCTCCATCGACAAGCCTTTTGTCGACTGGAGCGGTAACTGCGGCAACCTGTCGGCGGCGGTCGGTTCGTTCGCCATCAGCGCCGGGCTGGTCGACCCCGCCCGCGTGCCCCGCAACGGCGTGGCCGTGGTGCGGGTCTGGCAGGCCAATATCGGCAAGACCATCATCGCCCATGTGCCGATCACCGACGGCGCGGTGCAGGAAACCGGCGACTTCGAACTCGACGGCGTGACCTTCCCGGCCGCCGAAGTGCAGCTGGAGTTCATGGACCCGGCGGCGGAAGAGGAGGGCGGCGGTGGCTCGATGTTCCCCACCGGCAACCTGGTCGACGACTTGGAGGTGCCCGGTGTCGGCACTTTCAAGGCGACGCTGATCAACGCGGGCATCCCGACGATTTTCATCAATGCCGAAGACCTCGGCTACACCGGCACCGAGCTGCAAGGCGCGATCAACAGCGACCCCAAAGCCCTGGCGATGTTTGAAACCGTGCGGGCCTATGGCGCATTGCGCATGGGCCTGATCAAGCATCTTGACGAAGCCGCCCAGCGTCAGCACACGCCCAAGGTCGCCTTTGTGGCCAAGCCTTTGGACTACGTGGCGTCCAGCGGCAAGGCAATCAAGGCCGGTGATGTGGATTTGCTGGTGCGCGCCTTGTCGATGGGCAAGTTGCACCACGCGATGATGGGCACGGCGGCGGTGGCGATTGGCACGGCGGCGGCGATTTCCGGCACCTTGGTCAACCTCGCAGCCGGTGGTGTGGAACGTAACGCGGTGCGCTTCGGGCATCCGTCCGGCACCTTGCGTGTGGGCGCGGAGGCGACCCAGGTGAACGGCGAATGGGTGGTTAAGAAAGCCATCATGAGCCGCAGCGCGCGGGTATTGATGGAAGGTTTCGTACGCGTGCCCGGCGACGCCTTTTAATCCCCGGCACCGAACCCCTGTGGGAGCCGGCTTGTGTGGGAGCGGGCTTGCTCGCGAATACGGTGTCTCAGCTACACATAAGTTGACGGGCCCACTGCATTCGCGAGCAAGCCCGCGCCCACTAGGGCAAGCGCTACCCAACACTTATAAGCAGGCAATCAGACCTGCCAACACATGATCAACCCTGACCCTGAGGATGGAACAACCCCTAACTGTTTGGAGAACTGCCATGAGCGCCAACGTCGACCAGAACAACCGCCCCGACTACGACCAGGTCCTGCAGGACATCGCCGATTATGTCCTCGATTACCGCATCGACTCCCAGGCCGCATTGGACACCGCCCGCCACTGCCTGATGGACACCCTCGGCTGTGGCCTGCTGGCCCTGCGTTTTCCCGAGTGCACCAAACACCTGGGGCCACTCGTGGAGGGCACCGTCGTGCCGTTCGGGGCGCGCGTGCCGGGCACCTCGTTTCGCCTGGACCCGGTCAAAGCCGCCTGGGACATCGGCTGCATCGTGCGTTGGCTCGACTACAACGACACCTGGCTCGCCGCCGAATGGGGCCACCCTTCGGATAACCTCGGCGGCATCCTCGCCGTGGCCGACCACCTTTCGCAAAAGCGCGTGGCCAATGGCGACGCGCCGCTGACCGTGCGCGCGGTGCTGGAAGCGATGATCATGGCGCACGAAATCCAGGGCGTGATCGCCCTGGAAAACTCCTTCAACCGTGTCGGCCTCGACCACGTGTTGCTGGTGAAAGTCGCCTCCACGGCGGTCACCGCCAAGCTGATGGGCGCCAACCGCGAGCAGTTGCTCGCGGCGTTGTCCCATGCGTTTGTCGACGGCCAGGCACTGCGCACTTACCGCCACGCGCCAAACGCCGGTTCGCGCAAATCCTGGGCCGCCGGGGATGCGTCGAGCCGTGGCGTGCGCCTGGCCGATATCGCCTTGCGCGGCGAGATGGGCATTCCGGGTGTGTTGAGTGCGCCGCAGTGGGGCTTCTATGACGTGCTGTTCAGTCACACCAACAACGACCTGGCGCTCAAACCTGAGGACAAACGCGCGTTCCGCCTGTCGCAGCCCTACGGCACTTATGTGATGGAAAACGTACTGTTCAAGATCAGCTTCCCCGCCGAATTCCATGCGCAAACCGCCTGCGAAGCCGCAGTGACATTGCACCCGCAGGTCAAAGCTCGCCTGCATGAAATCGAGCGCATCGTGATCACCACCCACGAGTCGGCGATTCGTATCATCTCCAAGGTTGGCCCGTTGGCCAACGCCGCCGACCGCGACCACTGCCTGCAATACATGACCGCGGTGCCGTTGGCCTTCGGCAATCTGGTGGCCGAGCAGTACGAGGACGCGTTTCACGCGGCCCACCCGATCATCGATGAATTGCGCCAGAAGATGGTGATCGTCGAAGAGCCACGCTACAGCCGCGAATACCTGGAGGCGGACAAGCGCTCCATCGCCAACGCGGTGCAGGTGTTTTTCAAGGATGGTTCCAGCACCGAGCAGGTGGCGGTGGAGTACCCGATTGGCCATCGTCGGCGTCGGGTGGATGGCATTCCACTGCTGGAAGACAAGTTCAAGGCCAACCTGGCCACACGGTTTACCGCGCAGCGCAGTGACGAGATATTTGCGTTGTGCAAGGATCAGGCGCGGCTTGAGGCTACGCCGGTGAATCGATTTGTGGACCTGTTTGTGGTCTGAACACCACCACAACACTCACTGTGTAAACCCAATCAATGTGGGAGCTGGCTTGCCTGCGATAGCATCACCTCGGTGTATCTGAAAGACCGAATTGCCTGCATCGCAGGCAAGCCAGCTCCCACATTTTGATGGGTGTTCGCTTAAGTGCCCTACATACTGCCTTCCACATCATCCAGGCTGAAGGTCTCGGTATGGTCGTCATAGGAGAAAATCTCCGCATACCGGCCCCACGCCACCACGCTTTCCAGGGTTTTCTGCACAAAGGCTTCGGTCATCGAGTCCTCCAGCTCCTGCTCGAAGCGCACCCGTGGCGCGCGGTGCCCGCTGCGCTCAAGTAACACCTGATGAATGCGCGCGGCCAGTGGCACGTGCCGGATCAAATGCTCGGCGAACAGGGTTTTGCGTTCCTGGGTGCCGTAGTCGGCGAACAGTTTACCGGCGTCTGTGAGGGTGATGTCGGCGCCCTTGAGTTCGGCGAAACCCAAATGCTCGAGCATCTCAGCCACCGGGAATAAATCGTCCACTTCCAGCAAACGGCGCTCGGCCACCGTGGGCAAACCTGCGTGGCCGTTGTAAGGCTCGGCGGCGAGGGTTTCGATCAGGCCGGCCATCAGGTTGGTCGACACTTCCGGCAGCAGGCTGCCCATTTTCAACTCGGGGATGCCTTTGGCGTCGGCGCTGCGCCGGTCGGTCATCAAGGCATAAATGTCGTCGACCATTTGCCGAAAGGTCGGGTCCAGGCGGTTGCGCGGGTGCGCGAATGGCACTTTGATTTCGGCGACCACGCGGCCAGGGTTGGACGACAACACCAGGATGCGGTCGCACATCAGCACCGCTTCTTCGATGTTGTGGGTCACGATCAGGATCGATTTGATCGGCAGTTGCTTGCCGCTCCACAAGTCCAGCAAGTCGGTGCGCAGGGTTTCGGCGGTGAGCACGTCGAGGGCCGAGAACGGTTCGTCCATCAGCAGCAGCGTCGGGTTAACCACCAGGCCACGAGCAAAGCCCACGCGCTGGCGCATGCCGCCGGACAATTCGCGCGGGTAGGCGTTTTCAAACCCGTCCAGGCCGATCAGGTCGATGGCGGCCAGGGCACGGCGGCGGCTTTCCTTGCGCTCGACTTGCAAGGCTTGCAGGCCGGCTTCCACGTTTTCCAGCACGGTCAGCCAGGGGAACAGCGCAAAAGTCTGGAACACCATGGCCACGCCTTCGGCCGGGCCGTTGAGCGGTACGCCGTTGTAGTGAACTTCGCCCGACGACGGCTGAATCAGCCCGGCGATGATGCGCAGCAAGGTGGATTTTCCCGAGCCGGAGCGCCCGAGCATGCCGACGATCTCGCCTTCGTGCAGGCTCAAGTCCACGCCGCTGAGCACTTGCAGCTCGTCTTTGCCCTTGCCGAAAACCCGGTTGACGTTTTTCAGCGAGTAGATTTGCGGGGTATCAGCAGCGTGTTCGGTATTGGTATTCATCACAGCGAATCCCGTCAATTCAAGCGAAGTTTGTTTTCAGCCAGGGCGTACATCGGCCGCCAGACTGCGCGGTTGAAGGCCACCACAAAGATCGACATCACCACCACGCCCAAGGCGATTTTCGGGAAGTCGCCGGCGGCAGTGGTCTGTGCAATGTAGGCGCCCAGTCCGTGGGCGACCACGTTGTCCTGGCCCCAGGACACGTACTCGGAAACGATACTGGCGTTCCACGCGCCGCCCGAAGCGGTAATGGCCCCGGTAACGTAATAGGGGAAGATCCCCGGCAGCATCACCTTGCGCCACCACAACCAGCCGCGGATGCGGAAGTTGGCGGCAGCTTCCTTGAAGTCATTGGGAAACGCGCTGGCCCCGGCGATCACGTTGAACAGGATGTACCACTGGGTGCCCAGCACGATCAGCGGGCTCAGCCAGATGTCCGGGTTGAGCTTGTAGTGCAGGATCACGATGACGAATACCGGGAACAGCAGGTTCGCCGGGAAGGCGGCGAGGAACTGCGCCAGGGGCTGGATTTTCTCCGCCAGGCTGGGGCGCAGGCCGATCATCACGCCCAGCGGCACCCAGATGAGTGATGCGATCAGAATCAGCCCGGTTACCCGCAGCAGCGTGATCAGGCCCAACACGAACACATGGCCGACCTCGGCAAAGGTCACTTCGGTGCCGACGTACTGCACGATGTGATACAGCGCATACGCGGCCAGCAGCGCTATGAGTGTGCCCCACACCCAATCGATCACTTTTGACGCCTTCGGTGTTTCTGCCGGCAATGCCTTGAGCGCACCGCCCGCAAGGCTGAAACGCTTGTTACCGATACGGCTGATGGCACGGGTGATCGGGCGCAGGATGCGCTGAACCACGCGCGTACGCTGGATCAGGTTCAACAGCCAGGACTGCGGCGCGGCGCCCTGAGAGGCCGTGGTCTCCATGCGGAACTTGTCGGCCCAGGCCACCAGCGGACGGAACAGGAACTGGTCATACATCAGGATGACCACAATCATCGCCAGGATCACGTAACCCACGGCGTGCAGGTCTTTCTGGGCAATGGCCAGGGCCAGGTAAGAACCCACGCCCGGCAGGGTGATGGTCTTGTCGCCGACGGTAATGGCTTCGGAGGCGACCACAAAAAACCAGCCGCCGGACATGCTCATCATCATGTTCCAGACCAGCCCGGGCATGGCGAAGGGCACGTCGAGCTTCCAGAACTTCTGCCAGCCGGAGAGCCGCAGGTTGGTCGACACTTCAACCAGGTCGTGGGGCAGCATGCGCAGCGACTGGTAGAAACTGAACGTCATGTTCCAGGCCTGGCTGGTGAAAATCGCAAAGATCGCGGCGAACTCGGCGCCCAGTACACGCCCGGGAAACAGCAACAGGAAAAACGTCACGGTAAACGAGATATAGCCGAGCACCGGCACCGATTGCAGGATGTCGAGCACCGGCACCAGCAGTTTCTCGGCACGCCGGCTTTTGGCGGCCAGGGTGCCGTACAGCAGGGTGAAGACCAGCGCGGCGACCATCGCCGCCAGCATGCGCAGGGTGGTGCGCATGGCGTATTCCGGCAGGTTGGCCGGGTCGAGCGAGATGACTTCACTTTGCAACGTGGCGATCGGTGCCCAGGTTTCCCGCGCCGTAATGGAGAAAAACAATAAAAAGCCGATCACCAACGGCAAGGCGACCAAATCCCAGCGATTGGGCAGCAAGCGCAGCGTGGACGCCGGTAAATAGTGACGAAACACTCTGTTCATAGGCAGTCAGTCCTGCAGCGTTCAGGGGCGTGATGGGAGTGAGCTTAGCTGCTGCACGAATGACCCACCGAGAAGGGCGGGCGCTGTTTTCGTGAGTCAGGGGCAACGAGGCGTTGCTGGCGGGATTGTACGTTTCTGAATGTTACAAGCACATAAATTTGCTGTCAGTTTCCTGTACGAACTGCGGCTTATGGGGTGGTGCACCGGGCGTGCGCCGCTGACGCAACCGCAAGACACCACTGTTTTTTGCCTGAGATACAAATAGCCACTTACCCGCCCTACGGTTCCGGAACCCTCTTTCAGAGAAACGCCAATCAGGTAACCAGACGGCGTGCGAACGCAGGCCTTCGAATCGGCAATCACCCCTCCACTACCTGAATCCGGGAAGGTCCCTATGACTAGCGTAAACACTCGACCAGCACCCTACACGGTTGGCTATGAACAGCCTCAAAAGCCGTCCCCCATCAGCTACCAGGACAGCGCCCACGCATCCGAACGCACCAGTACCCCGCCCGATTCGGCGCCGCTGCGTCCCGCGATGACGCCCGAGCAGCGCGGCCAGTTCTCAAGTCATAGCGCCATCGTGAACCCGCCACCGTCACAGGGCTCGGAAGCAACGGCCTTGCTGGCAGAACTGACGCAAAAAAATATAGCGCTTCGTGCCAAGTTCCAGGGGTTTGCCGCCGAGGTTGGGCCGCAGATCCAGAGCCTCCAACAGCAAGTCGTCGACCTGACTCAGCAACTCAATACCACTCAACCCTCCTCGAATGAGCCTGAGGCTGCGCCGCAGAACAGTTCTGCAGGTGAACAGCACACTGCGCCGTCGCAGGCCACGCCGGTTACACAGGACCCATCGGGAACTGAGCCGGGCCAGGCTCAAAGCCTTGAAGCGTTGAACCGTGAGAGCAAAGCGTTTCGTCAGGAAGTGTTAGCGTTTTTCGGGGAGCTCAAGACGGTGATTCAGCAACTGCAAGAGCAAATCCAGGGCTTGGCTCAACGCATTGACGCGATTGGCACGCCTCAGAATGCGGTGCCTTCTGAGCCGGACAATTCCGCTGAGCCGGGTCCGTCACCCGACGCAACTGCGCCCGCGAATGACTCAACGCCGGTCCCGAGCGATGAGCCAGACACGACTTCTGCGCGTGGCGTCGAAGCACTCATGAGCGAAAACGCCCAGCTCCAGGCTGGGCTTGATCAGATGGAAGCGCAGTTCAAGGCCGTGGTTGCGCAGCTTCAGGCGCAGATCGAAGCCTTGAACAAGAAAATCAGCGAGCAAAAGCAATAAGGGCTGCACCGCGTCGGCCGTGTATGGGGGCACCCCATACGGGCCGCGTCAGGGTTGATCTATCCCTCGAACCGCAGGATCACCCGGCGGTTGTGCTTGCTCTTCTTCTCGATTTTCTCGCAGAACACCCGGCCGATTTCCTCGGTGTTGATCACATGGGTGCCACCGCATGGCTGGATATCGATGCCGGCGATTTCAATTACCCTCACCGAACCCTGGATCACCGGGGGCGCTACCGCCTGGGTACGGGTGATCTGCAGCAGGGTTGAGTACTCCGAGGCGGGCATCGACAGGGTTTTCACCACGTGTGCCTGCTCAATCAGGGCGTTGAGGTCGCGGGTGATGCTGTCTTTATCGAGGGTCATTTCCGGCAAGTCGAAATCCAGCCGGCCTTTGTCTGCGCTGATGCTGCAACCGGTGACGGGGGCATCAATGATCGAGCACAGCAAATGCAGGCAGGTGTGCATCTTCATATGCTGGTAGCGGCGCTCCCAGTTCAGACCCGCGTCCACCTGGACCCCGGCAGTCAACTGCGGCGGACACTCTTCGACTTGATGCCAGATGATCGAACGCAGCACTGGGTCGCGTACGGTGCCGATCACCTCGACGCGCGTGCCATCGGCCAGTGTCAGGTGCCCGGTGTCGCCCGGCTGGCCGCCGCCGGTGGGGTAGAACAGCGTGTGCTCCAGGGCAATGCCGTGCTCGCTGACAGCAATTACCCGCGCGCTGAAGGCATTCTGATAGGGCGCGCTGTCGAACAGCGCCAGGGTTTCCATGGTGTGCACAGACATGTTCAACCTCCGACAATCAGTGGGCTGGCTTGCAACAGGTGGCGCACCATCGCACTCAAGCCAGGGGGGGAGAGCAGGGTGATTTCAAATTCCGGCCCGCAGATTTTCAGGTTCAGCGGCAAGCGTGGCAGCTGCTCGCCGACGTCGAGGCGGCGCAGGCGAAACTGCAGGTGATGCCGCTCTTTCACGGTGGGCTCCAGCATCAGCCCCTGTAACGGGTGAAAGTCGGCGTCGAGCACCGTGACCTTGTGGCTGGCATTCACTTCGCCGACCACGTGCAAACGCTCGTCCAGGGCAAACGCCCCGAGGTAGTTGCTGTGGTCTGACTCATCGTTTTTCTGCAGTTGAACCTGATTGACCACCTTGACCTTGGTCCCTGCAGGCACGTCCTGGGTGATGACGCACGAAGGGCTGATAAACACGTTGTCGCCGATCAGCACATAACCCAACACGCGGGCGCCGGCGCCGACCTCGACGTTGTTGCCCAGGCGCGGGTGGCGTTTGCCATCCGGGTTGTTGGCGATCCCGCGGGCGCCCAGTGTCACGCCGCAGAGGATGTAGCAGTCGTTGCCGATCTCGCAGGTTTCGCCGATCACTGTGCCGTAACCGTGGTCCAGCACGAAGCGCCGGCCTATGCGCGCAGCGGGATGGATCTCGGCTCCAGAGAGAATTTTGCCCTGGTTGCTGAGCTTGAGAGCCATGCGCGAAAACTCACCATTGGTTTGATCGGGGAAATGCCATACCAGGTGCGCAAGGCGGTAGAACAGCACGGCCTTGAACGAGGCATAGGATTCCAGAATCAACTCGCCGCGCCCGCGTGACGCCGGGTCGCGATAGGCATAGGCGATCAAGTCTTCGGCCACCGCCTGGGCGGCGTTCTGGATCAGCGGCGCCAGGTGCGGTTCCAGCTGCTTGATCTGCGCAGGCGTCAGGGTCTTGATGAGGTGGGTGAGCAACTCATCGTGCAGCTGTTGCATGTCGATAAAGCCCCCCATGGAGGCACCCCCGCGTTCTGGATGGTTGGGAAACCGGTTATTCGAAACTGGGCAGGTAGCTGTCAGCATTGTCGTAGACCATGGTCAACACCACCGTTTCGGGCGGCAGTTCGGGGGCGAGTTGGGCGATGGCGACCATGTTGGCGGCCGAGGACAAGCCCAGGCTGATGGCGTCGGTGCGCATGATGCGTTTGATCATGTCGATGCAGGCCTGGTGCGACACCTTGAGCATGCCGTCGATCACGTCCAGGTTGAGAATGCTCGGGATCAAGCCAATCGACAGGCCCTGGATATGGTGCGGCGCGTGCTGGTTTTTCAGCAGGTCGCATTCCTCCGGTTCCACGCCCATGACCCGCAGTGCAGGCCAGGCGGCCTTGAGCGTTTCGCCGATGCCCGTGAGGTGGCCGCCGGTACCGATGCCGCTGACGAAATAATCCACGCGCCGTTCACCGAACGCGCGGAGGATTTCCGGGGCGGTGGTGTCGCGGTGGGTTTGCGGATTGGCGCCGTTACGCTGCTGGTTGAGCATCACGTAGCTGGGGTTTTCCAGCTGCAGCTCCATGCACTTTTCGCCGTGGGAATTGTTCCCCAGGCGGCTGTCCGACAGCACCACCCTGGCACCGTACAGGCGCAGCAGTTTCTGCTTTTCGGGGCTGTAGTTGTCCGGGATCACCAGCACCACTTTGTAACCCAACACGTTGCCGGCCATCACCAGCCCAATGCCGGTGTTGCCGCCGCTGGGCTCGATGATGGTCTGCCCGGAATCGCGCATCAGCACGCCGCGGCGCTCGGCGTCGAGGATCATGCCCAGGGCGATGCGTGCCTTGTGGCTGCCACCTGGGTTGAGGGATTCCAGCTTGGCGTAGACCTCGATGCCAAGGTCTTCGGAAAACTGCGCCAGACGCACGATCGGCGTGTGGCCGATCACGTCAAGAATGGAGTTATGCAACATCGGTCAGCCCCCGGATCAGTACAAAGGCATGTCGGGTTCGACGTCGCGAACCCAGTGTTTCATGCCGCCCTGCAGGACTTTGGTGTTGGCGAAACCGGCGGCCAGCAAGGTGCTGGCGGCTTGCTCGGCGCGGGAGCCGGCGTAGCAGATCAGGTAATGGGTATTGTCGCGGCTGAGGCTGTGCAGTTGCTCATCCAGTTCGGCCAGGGGGATATGCACCACGCCTGGCAGTTTGCACACCTCCAGTTCAGTAGCGTCACGCACGTCCAGCAGCACATCGGCGCTGCGGTGGTGTTCAAGCACTTGCTTGAGTACTCGGGGCTTGATGTAGCGTTCTTCGGCCAGTGACGGTTGGCTGGGCACGGCATCGGCGCACACTGTTGGCGCCACGGGTTCGCTGCGACGCAGCGCCGAGCAGCACGGGCAGTCGGCGCGACGCTTGAAGCGGATTTCGCTGAATTTCATCGCCAGCGCATCGAAGCGCATCAACCGACCGGACAGCGGCTCGCCAATGCCGATCAGCAACTTGATGGCCTCGGTGGCTTGAATCATGCCGACCACCCCCGGCAATACGCCGATTACGCCGCCGGCGCTGCAGTTGGGTGCCAGCTCGGCAGGCGGTGCAGAGGGAAACAGGCAGCGGTAGCACGGCCCACCTTTATAGTTGAGCACACTGATCTGCCCGTCGAAGCGGTAGATGGCGCCGTAGACCAGCGGCTTACCCAGCTGCACGCAGGCGTCGTTGACCAGGTAACGCGTGTCGAAATTATCGGTGCCATCGATCACCAGGTCGTAGGCGCCTACCAGCTCCAGGGCGTTGTCGGCGTTGAGGGCGGTGTCGTGCGCGTTGATCTGGATGTGCCGGTTCAGATCCTGCAGGCGCTGCTTGGCCGACTCGACCTTGGGCATGCCCAGTGTGCTGTTGCCGTGAACGATCTGGCGTTGCAGGTTGCTGCTTTCCACCACATCGAAGTCCACCAGGCCCAGGGTGCCAATGCCGGCCGCCGCCAGGTACAGGCTGATGGGCGAGCCGAGGCCGCCGGTGCCGATGATCAATACCTTGGCCTTTTTCAGGTTCAACTGACCTTCGCGCCCGACGCCAGGCAGAGTGATATGACGCACGTAGCGCTGCACTTCTTCATTGCTTAAAGCCTCCACGTCCATGCCGCCCGAGGTGGCGAGCAGCACTTCGATTCTGGCTTTTTCCGGCAAGGGTTCGTCGGCGTCGATCAGTTCTTCCTCGGCCGTGAACAGGAAGTGTTCCTTGAGCTGATTGTTCTGCTCGTGAAACAGGTGCGGGCGCAGCTGCGGATGGCTGCTGCAGAGGTTTTCAATGACTTCGCGCAATGTCGATCCGGTGCCCTCGAGGGTCGATTCCGGCAGCTTGGCCACGCGAACCAGAATGTCGGGGAAAGAGACAGCGTTCATGGACAACTCCGTGTGCAGGTCGTTGAAGGGTTGAGGGGCGAAATGCTTGCCGTCCCAGGCAAACAGCTTTGAGCCCAGGGCCTGGCCCTGGCGTACATCCACCACCAGGTAGCTCACGGGGTAGATCGGCTCACCCAGGAACAGCGCCTTGTCCTGGTCTTCTTCACTGAAATAGGCGCCGACATCCGGGTGCGAGTGATAGATCACCACCACCGGGTTATCACTGCGCAGCGCCTTGTTCATCAACAGGGTGTCGGCCACCGAGAAGGTGTAGCCGTTGGCCGCGCTGCGCGAGTACATCTGGGGGTTCTTGCGGTGCAATTCGTTCTGGATATTGCTGCCCAGGTACACGCTGCCGTCGGCGAAGACAAAACCACAGCATTCCTCTGGGTAGCTGCGGCTGGCGTGGGCATAGATCTGCTCCAGGGCATTGGGGCGGAGGACGTCCATGTTTCTCTCGCGTTGCTGATAGGGGTGGGTCAGGAGGCTCAATTTTTCTTGGCCAGGAGTTTTTCGACAGGCAGTTTGGTGATCGCAAAACCAGCCAGCAGGATGGCGGAATACAGCATCAGGTCACGGGAAATTTCCACGCCTTCGTACCAGGCGCCGATGATCACCGCGAATACCGGGAAGATGATGAACACGAACGACAGAATGATCGGACTCAAGCGCTTGAGCAGCATGAAATACACGATAAACCCGCCCACCGACGCCACCAGCCCCAGGTAGAACAGCGCGCTCCAGGAACGCAGCGTGATGGTTTCGAAGGTTGGAGTTTCAAACCACAGGCCGGCCACGAACAGCATCAACCCGGCAATGCCGATGGGCAGTGTGTTGTAGGTGATCACGCTGATGGCGCTGCCTTTTTGCTTGGTAATGACGTAGCACAAGGCATGCATGATCGCGGCGGTCAGAATCGCCAGCACCCCGAAGAACTCGGCGTGGTCCAGGTGCAGGCCCTGGCTCTTGATGATCATGTAGAGGCTGCCGAAACCGATGCCGATGCCGACTACCTGGGAAAAATAGATCCGCTCGCGCAGAAACAGCGCGGAAAAAATCAGGATAAACACCGGCATGCAGCTGAACAGCAGCGCGGTGAGGCCTGAAGAAACATGCATCTCGCCGTAGTTGAGCAGGTAATAGGGAACGCTGAAGTAGGACAGTGTCACGAATACGAAGAACCAGCGGCTTTCACGCGGGAACAGGATGGGCTCGCGGCGCACCAGGGCGAAACACAGGAACAGCGGGAAGGCGATCAGGAAGCGCAGGCCCGCGGAGGTCAGCGGTGGCACGCTTTCGACGGCGATCTTGATCCCCAGCCATGTAGTGCCCCAACTCAGGCACACGATAAGAAACATCACGCTGGTTACCAGGCCGGCCAACCACTGTTTCTGAGTTTTTGTTTTTGTTGTGTTTTCAAGAACGGCGGACATTGGCATCGTTTATTGCTTCCCTGAGCCGGAATTGAACTCTATATTGACTGTGTATGAAGTTGTTTCATCCGGTGATTGAACCCGTAAAAGCACACTATTAGGGCGAATGATGGCTGTCAAAACAAATATTGACATGGTGTCAATTATGCGTGAGGGGTTGTCCAGTGGTCAGGGCGTGAAGTACAAGCGCCTGTCCGATGTGATGGAACGGGGCATCCTTGAAGGCTTGATTGAACCCGGACGAAAACTGCCGCCCCATCGGGTGCTTTCCGACAATCTGGGTGTGACCATCGGCACTATCAGCCGAGCCTACGGCGAACTGGAACGCCTCGGGTTGGTGGTGGCGCGAGTGGGTGACGGCACTTTCGTGCGCAAGCGTGGGATGGAGCGCCAGCGTGATGAAGGTTTTCGCAACGTCAGCGAGGAGCCGCGCCATTACTTCGACATGAGCCGTAACATGCATATTCCTGGTCAGGAGACGGTGTTTCTGGCCCAGAGCTTCCAAACGTTGTCGACCAACGCCAAGTTTCTCCAGGACATCAGCGCCTACACCCCGGATGCCGGTTTGCCGCGCTACCGTGAGGCCGGTGCGCAGTGGCTGGTGCAGCGTGATTTTCATCCGATTCCCGAACAGGTCATCTGCGTCAACGGCGGTCAGCATGGCCTGTTGTGCGCGATGATGGCATTACTGCGGGCGGGCGATACGGTGGTTACCGAACAACTGACCTATCCAGGGCTGATCACGGCCGCGCGCATGCTCGGCGTGCGCCTGATCGGCCTGGAGATGGATGAAGAAGGCGTGCTGCCGGGCGCGCTGGATGAAGTCTGTCGTAACCACCGGGTGTCGGCGTTGTATTGCACGCCCACCATCCAGAACCCGACCACGGCGGTATTGTCGGTCGCGCGCCGGGAAGCGTTGGTCAAGGTGTGTCGCGAGCACAATCTGCTGATTCTGGAAGACGAAGCCCACGGCGTATTGGTAGAAGATCGGCCGCCGCCCCTCAGCCATTTCGCGCCTGAGCGTACGATTTTGATCAGTAGCCTGAGCAAGGCGGTGTCCGCAGGTTTGCGGGTGGGCTATGTGCACGCGCCACCGGCGCTGGTCAGCCGTATTTCGGCGGCCTTGCGCTCGACGTGCTGGATGGCCACGCCAGTCACTCTGGAACTGGCGACCCAGTGGATCGAAAACGGCACGGCGGAATACCTGCTACGTCAGCAGATCAACGAGATCAGCCGCCGCAAAGCCCTGGTGCGCGACCTGCTGACCGGCCTTGAGTACCGCACCCACCTCAACAGTCCGCATTTTTGGATTGAAGTGCCGGAGCCATGGCGCGCGTCGGAAATCGAAGCGGAACTCAAACAGAATAATTACCTGATCGCCACGGCCGAGGCCTTTGCCGTAGGGCAAACGGCGGTGCCGCAGTTTATTCGGGCGAGTATCTGTAATACGTCGGGTGATGATCAATTGTTGCGGGCGGGGTTTGATGCGCTGGCGACGGCGTTGGGGCAGGGGGGTGGCCGGTTTCACCTGTAGGCCGGTTTACCGCGTTATCGTTCATCGCAGGCAAGCCAGCCCCCACACGGGAATGCATTCAAATGTGGGAGCTGGCTTGCCTGCGAAGGGGCCGGCCCAGGCACCGCAGTTATTTGAATCGGCGCTCCACGCCTTTTTCCACCAGAATCTTCGCCGAAATCTCTTCCACCGAAAAATGCGTGGAATTGATGTGCGCAATATTCTCGCGGCGGAACAGATTTTCCACCTCGCGCACTTCGAACTCGCACTGTGCGTAGCTGGAATAGCGGCTATTGGGCTTGCGTTCGTTACGAATCGCTGTGAGGCGGTCCGGGTCGATGGTCAGACCGAACAGCTTGTGCTGGTGCGCGCGCAGGGCGGCCGGCAGCGTCAGGTGTTCCATGTCGTCTTCGGTCAGCGGGTAATTGGCCGCGCGGATACCGAACTGCATGGCCATATACAGGCACGTCGGGGTTTTACCGCAGCGGGACACACCCACCAGGATCAAATCGGCCTTGTCATAATAATGAGTGCGGGCGCCGTCATCGTTGTCGAGGGCAAAGTTTACCGCCTCGATACGCTCCATATAGTTGGAGTTGTGGCCAATGGAATGGGACTTTCCTACTGAATAGGAGGAGTGTTCACTCAACTCCTGTTCCAGGGGCGCCAGGAACGTGGAGAAGATGTCGATCATGAAACCATTGGAGGTGGCGAGGATCTCACGGATGTCTTGATTGACGATGGTGTCGAAAATGATCGGGCGAAAACCGTCTTTTTCAGCCGCCAGATTGATTTGTTGTACCATGGCCCGCGCTTTATCCACGCTGTCGATATAGGGCCGCGTGAATTTGGCGAAGGTAATGTTTTCGAACTGCGCGAGCAGGCTCTGACCAATGTTTCGGCTGTGATGCCGGTGCCGTCGGAGATAAAGAAAGCAGATCGT